>Ga0315906_10004937_pt1 | contig 16904 bp, 4 predicted proteins | sample LakEriMetagenome_4_FD_203526 | JGI IMG/M metagenome (GOLD analysis project Ga0315906, IMG submission 203526) | Freshwater fungal communities from buoy surface, Lake Erie, Ohio, United States - Buoy 2 MA122 | ecosystem: Environmental > Aquatic > Freshwater > Lake > Lake biofilm | place: USA: Lake...
AACATCAGCAGCAACATCAACCAGCCGCTGAGGGTTTTTACTGGAACTTCTTTGGTGTGCGTGTGCATGCGTCATCAACTCCAAAAAGGGAACGGTCTGCTCGGCTGTCAGGGGGATACCCGCCCCACAGCCCATTCCAGGCTGCCGAGAGACAATTCCCGAGCAACTCCTGGCCCCCCCCAGCGATGTCCCATGCAAGGCTGGGGTGAATGGGAAGCTGGTTCCCATCGCGAGAAGATATTCGAATGATATCATAAAGATATTGGCAAAAAAGAGCCGACCGAAAAAAAACCGTAAACCATTGAAAATCAGGGACTTAAGACCGATCCCCAAATTCCGTCCCGCCACTTAGCGACTGTTTTTCGGGTCTGGACGGTGCCGGACCAGGCGATTTGGTTCCGGTCGCTCCGCCGCCTCGCCCCCCCGCCCAAGGGGAGGAGCTGAGCGTTGCCGCCGGTCTGGATGCAGGACGGAACGGCTTGCTTCCACAATTCGCATCGGGTGGCTTTTTCAGTGTTCCCGAGTAGCGTGAGTTGCGCGCGCAGTCCTCGGCGAAATCGGCTGGCTTGCAGCGGCGCATTCTGGTGCGGAGAGCGTTAAACTGGAGGCCGGTGAATTCTGAACTTATTTGCTTTGAGACAACTCGGGAGCCGCGATGACAGCCTCTTCTGGAAAACCATTAGCACCCGCGCAGCAAACTGCCCCTACTCGGCGCGAGTTCGTCCAAAGCGCGACGGCTGCCGCCGCGACCTTGGTCGCTGCCCCTACCCTGCTGCTTCCCAAGCGAACTGCCTCGGACCACCCCGTGATTGGAGCAGGGGAGTATCGCTTTGAGTGCCATCATCAATGGGGCGAGCTCCCCAGCGGTCACCACTACGGCGACGCATCTCACGGGGTTTGCATTGACAAGCAAGGCTGCTTTTACATTTCTCATCAAGGCAAACCTGGGTCGATTTTCGTCTTTGACCCGGATGGCAAATTCATCAAATCACTCGCTCCCGAGTTCGAAGGCAACGGGCACGGAATCGATATTCGGGAAGAGAACGGCCAGGAGTTTCTCTATCTGTCGCCGGCCTTCGATCAAAACGGCTTTGCAAAAATTGACCTCAACGGCGAGTGGGCCTGGCGGAAGCCGCTCAAGGTGATTCAGGAAGAAACGGGGCTTTACAAGGAAAAGATGCCCTTTCGCCCAACCAACACCAGCTTCGCCCCTGATGGCGGCTTTTTCCTCGGCGATGGCTACGGCAGCAATCTGATCCACCAGTACGACAAGGACGGCAAGTACATTCGGTCGATTGGTGGCACCGGTCAGGCCGACGGTCAATTCCAGACCCCTCACGGCCAATGGCTTGATGCGCGGGATGGCCAACCCAAATTGGCTGTCTGCGACCGGGCTAACAAACGGTTGCAGTTTTTCGATATGGATGGGAAGTTCCTGAGTAAACTGGATGGATTCCTGTTCCCGGCGGATATCGATATCCAAGGCGACCTGATGGTAGTGCCTGACTTGCATTGCCGCGTGACGCTGCTCGACAAGTCCAACAAGGTTCTGGCTCAATTGGGTGACGATCCCCAGTGGCGACAGCAAGCTCTGGATGGCTTCAAGATGCGTGGCACCCCCGCCGAATGGCGTCCGGGTAAATTTGTTCATCCTCATGATGCCTGCTTTGATCACCAAGGCAACATCATGGTCACCGAATGGGTCACCACGGGCCGCGTGACCAAGCTTCGCAAAGTCTGAGAACATTCCGGGCCCGCTGGTGAATTCCGGCTGAGGCAGCGGGTGACTCCGCTCCCCTCGTGCAGCATTCCGCCGGAGGACAGGTCCGGGCCGGGAATCCTGTTGGGCAACCTGAGCAAACAAGGCAATCCGATGACCCCAACCCACGAGCCCATTCCACGACCAGCCAAGTGGGGAGTCTACTCCACTTGGCCCGAGGAAGGCTTGCACAATGTGCATCCGGAGGATTACTGGTTGGCCGAGCGGCTGTTGCCCGGAAACAGGATATTCCAGCGCAGCGATTTGGATGACGATTACAACTTGCTGATTTATGGTCGGCATCAGGTCCGCGTTCGCCCGACGCTGTGGGTGGAAACGCCCGAGCCGCCGTTCAAATTGGGCGAACAAGTGGAAGTTCGTTCCCAGTTGGGCCGGTTAACTCCGCAAATCGCCCGCATACATCAGGTCCTCTGGAACCCGCGTTCCCGGCGAATCGAGTATGAATTGGCCGCGTTTGGCCGAAAAATCCCGGGCCGTTTTCTGATCGCCGATCTCCGCTCCACCAAGCGAATGGCTGGAGCGCTGTCCCTTTTGGGAGGCTAGTTTCAGAGCCACCGAAACGACTCGCGGCTCGCAGCATTCGCGTGAGCAGGCGGAACGGCAACTTGCCTGCCCAGCGCAAGTCTCGTCAGCGCAAGTCTCGTCAGCGCAAGTCTCGTCAGCGCAAGTCTCGTCAGCGCAAGTCTCGTCAGCATGCGCGCTCCGTTGAACGGCAAGTTGCTCCAAGGCGGGGCGCTTTTCGGCTCTGTTTCCCCCCGAAGATTTGCTGCTTGCTGTTATCGATCAGAACGCTCGTAAGCGATCGGCGCTCCGCCTTCCGGATTTAGGATGCCGCGCGCGTCAAACTCGCTGTTAATCTGCGCAGCCTACCAGCGATGCCGCAATTCTGGGTAATTTGCGAAGGCAATTCTGCCAGCAGTTTGGTGCCAGCAGCCCGCATATTTTGCCAAAAAAGAAGATCTTGCCACGGATCCGTTTGATATTGACCGCGCCCTCTGCCGTTCCTTAATTACAGCCCACGAAAACTTTAATGCCGTGCGCTGTCTTCGGACTCGTCGCCGGTTCTGCGCTTTGGGTACGCAAAGAATCGGAGACGACTTGGAGTTGACAACAGCTCCACAGAATCGTGGCTGACAGGCCTCCCCCCGGGAAGTCTGGATCCGGCTGGCAGCGATCCGTTTTTTATTGGGTATCCAGCGTCACGTCACAAGGAGAGATGCGTGAGAGTCTCCGATTTTTTCAGCAAGCGCTTTTGGTCTGCGGGCTTGATCGTCGTGATCACCGCGGGTCAAGCCATTGCAGTCGCTCAGGGGCAAGCTCCCCAGCAGCCTGCAACTGCCAGCCAGCCGGCTCAAGCCGGGACGGATCGAATCCAGTCCTGGTTGCGAGATGCCGAGCAGGCGATGAGCCAAGGCAAGAAGGATCTTGCCGGCCGCTACCTTGAAGTCGCGACCGCAGTCGCGAAGCAACCCGGGCAGGATCCTGCTGCAATGCAGCAGATCGAAGCCCTCCGTACAAAAATGGGGCTTCCCGCCCCGGCAGCTCCGGCAACTCCGGCTGCTGCTCCCGCCGTCAACCCCGCGATGCAATCGCTGGCCCAGGCCCGCAAGGCACTGGCCGCCGGTGATTTGGCAGCTGCCTCTCGACACCTGCAACAGGCTGAACAGCTGGGCGGTGACTTTACCGCTTGGGGTGATTCACCTGCCAAGGTCGCGACCATGATCAAGCGACAGGGCGAACTGGTCGAGATGTCCAAGAATGGCGATGCCAACCAGTTCAACCTGCAAGCCGCCAAGTTCCTCATGGAGCAAGCGGACCAGATGCTGGTCCACAAGGACTGGAGTTCGGCTGAGCAACTCGTCCAGCAGGCTGGCAAGTTCCCGGTCGACTTCAAGACTGTGGGAATGGACCCGCAGATGATGCTGACCAAAATCAGTGTGGCTCGCGGCGACGCCATGCCGGCTCCGCAGACTGCGGCAGCACCGATGAACGCGGCTGGCGGAAATCTGAACGAGTGCCTCAAGCTGATGTCTCAGGCTCAACTGGCTGTCGACCAGGGTCGCTGGGAAGAAGCCGCTTCGCTGGTTGCCAAGGCCAAGGCGATGAACGTCCCTGAATCGGCCTTCACTGCCGAGCAGGTCCGCCCCTGGCAACTCGAGTTGACCGTGCAAAAGGCAATGAAGACTCGCGGCTCCGCGGGGACAGTTGCTCCGGCCAGCTTCACTGACGGCGCTCCCGCCATGGTCTCCAATGCGGGCTACGTTCCCGAGCAGGATCAAACCAAGGTTGCTCCGGTCTCGGCGACGGAAGCCAAGTCTCAGGAGTCGGAAGAGATCGACCTCAGCGCCCTGAACGACACCGAACAGGCGATGTTCCGCCAGCTCCACGGCAGCGTCTTCAAGACTCGCGCCGAAGCCGAGCGGATCATCTCCAAGGATCCGCAGGCCGCTCTCTCCAAGATGATGGAACTCCGCAGCGAGGTCTCCGCCAGTGCCTTGTCCGAAACCAACAAGGGTCCACTGCTGACGATTGTCGATCGCGACATTCAGGAGATGCAGCGCTACATCCAGCAGAATCTGCCGGACATCCAGAATCAGCAGGCCAATTCAGAGCGTCTGGAACAAGTCGAGCTGACCCGCGAACAGCGGTACCAGGTCGAAAAGCAAATCCAGAAGCTGGTGGAAGACTTCAACCGTCTCCTCGACCAGAAGCGTTACGCTGAAGCCGAGCAGGTCGCTCGTCAAGCTGCCGAACTCGACCCGGACAGCGAAGTCGCTTCGCTGCTGTTCGAGAAGGCCAAGATGAGCGCCCGGATGGGTGAGCTTGATGCTCTGGCTGACGCGAAGGAAAGCAATATCCAAAAGGCGATTGGCCGCGACATGGAGGAACTCGGAACTCCCATGGATGCAGCCGTGCCGATGCAGTTCGGCGACGCCGAGATGTGGAACCGTCGGACCCAAATGCGGCTGAAAGCCCTCGGCGACCGCCAATATGGTTCGGATGCCGAACGGAACATCTGGAATGCCCTGAAGAACACCAAGGTTCAGGGCGACTTCCGCGGTCCGTTGTCAGAAGCGATTGACCAACTCTCCCAGCAGGGTGGAGTGAATATCGTGTTCGACCAACTGGCTCTGGCCGCTGAAAATGTCGATTCCAGCCGTCCAGTGGACGTGCCGATTCGTGAACCAATCTCCCTGCAGAGCGCCCTCAACGTGGTGCTCGGCTCGGTCGGTCTCGTCTTCACCGTCGAAGACGAAGTGATCAAGGTCACCAGCCGGAATGCTCAGCGGAAAAACGTGGAACCCAAGACCTACTACGTGGGTGACTTGGTAACTCCGATTACTCCGCAGCAAACGCCTTCCCAGATGAACTTTATCACTCCTCAACCCTCGCTGAATACCCAAAACTCGATTTTGGCTCAAAACCAGCCGCAGCAGCCTACTCAGCCAACCAGTGTGGCTGCGATGGCCCAGCAGTTGCCTGGTGGAATGATGGGCCCGGGTGGTTGGGGCATGCTTGGCCGGAATGACTACAACAGCGGTCCGCAAACGGGCATGCCGGTTTACAACTCGATGGGGGCTCCCCAACTCGGCGGTGTGACCGAAGCGGACTTCCAACCGCTGATCGACCTGATTCAGAGCACCATCGCTCCGGATGAATGGTCGGAAACCGGACAGGGTGACGGTACCATTCAGCCGTTCGTCCCCAACCTCAGTTTGATTGTCTCGCAAACCCAGGACATTCAGGACCAGATTCAAGATCTCTTGAAGCGGTTGCGGGAGCTGAACGACGTTCAAATCGTCGTCGAAGTCCGGTTCGTCACCTTGCGGGACACCTTCTTCGAACGAATCGGTATCGACTTCGACTTCAATATCAATGAAAACTCGGGACTGACCCAGCCAATTGGCGATACGGTCAACCCCAGTACGGTCATTGGTCTTGATCCGACGGGCGTTCCGACAGCTGATCTCGACCTGCAGTTCAATCAGGGCAGCTTCTCGTCTGCGGTCCCAACCTTCGGTGGATTCGACCCTTCGACGGCCGCCAACTTCGGGTTTGCGATTCTCAGCGATATTGAAGTCTTCTTCCTGATTCAGGCAGCCAAGGGCGACCAGCGGACCAACATCTCGCAGGCTCCGACCGTGACCATGTTCAACGGTCAAAGCGCGAGCGTGTCAGACTTCCAGGCTCGTCCGTTTGTCACCTCCGTCATTCCCATCGTGGGCGATTTCGCCGTGGCTCACCAGCCCGTGATCTCGATTCTTCCTGATGGAACGACCCTCAACGTTCAGGCGGTCGCTTCCGACGACCGTCGCTTCATCCGCATGTCGCTCGTGCCGTTCTTCAGCACGATTACCGATGTCAAAACCTTTACCTTCGATGGCCGACGCCGCGTGCGTCGAACCTCCGACAACCTGCTTCAGGACCTGTTGGACTTGGGTAACGGCGATAACAACGATAATAACGATGGCGAAAACAATGAAATTGAAACCGAGTCGCAAGGCGTGACCATCCAGCAACCGGTGATCGCCGTCACCACTGTCAGCACAGTGGTCAGCGTTCCGGATGGTGGTACGGTTCTGCTCGGCGGGATCAAGCGAATGCAGGAAGGCCGCATCGAACGCGGTGTTCCAATGCTCAGCAACATCCCGTACATCAATCGACTCTTCAAGAACGTTGCTGTTGGCCGCGAAACCTCGAACCTGATGATGATGGTGACTCCACGCATCATTATTCAGGAAGAGGAAGAGCAGGCCCAAGTTGGACCAGTAGGTAACTAACACCTACGGAGCTGAGAACTTCGTCGGCCACAGCTTCTCACGCGGTCGTCGTGGCCCGACGTTGGTTCCAGCAAATACTACCCAAAAGAAAACGGCATCTCTCAAACCGCTGGCGAGAAATCGTCAGCGGTTTTTTTGTTTCACTCCACAAAGCGATCGCTATCCCTCAACAGAGTTGCCAACCTCTGTCTCGACCCGAAGTGCAAGGTTCGCCGTAAAAGCCTGGAAACAGCTTTCCCGCGCTGAAGAGAAAGCTCGGGATCATTTATCAAGGACCGCCGAAAGACGATTCGTTTGGGATCCGCAGTGGGCCCGCTTGCTGCCAGTCGAGTCGACGCAGATCATCCTGCCGAGCTGCTTGCATCTTCTCCCCAGCATCGCAGCCGAAAGCGTGACCGAAGTTGCAAGTGCGAATTCCGCAATGGCGAAGGCTGAGTGCAGTCGTCGCAGCGTCGCCTGAAGCAAAGGGAAATCCCCACGTCCTTTTTATCAGACCGCTTGCCCATCAAGCTTTGAGGGAGCCCCCGCCGGAATGCACTACTCGATTTCGCGGAGCGGGGCGGTCGCTCCGTCCTCTGCCGGAAGACTGGAAACAGGGGGCTGCGTTGTGCCTCCAGTGCGATACTCGATCTGTGGCAAATCATCAATGCAGCTGGTTTCCGCGTTTACCTGATAGTAATCCAGCACAACCCCCATCGCCCGTCTGAGGTTGATTTGAGCCCGCTTCAACTCCAACTCGGCCAGCGTCACCTCTCGCTCCTGGTCGGTAACTTTTTGCTGGGCAGCCAGCAACTGATCCAAAAGCAAGCTTTGAGTTTGCCCCTCAAACCAATCTCCCTCAACCAGCGGAAATGCGTCCCAGCGGACTTCCAATTGCTTGAGCTCGGCCAGGACTGCATCGAGCGCGATCTGGGCGGAATCGAGCGTTTCTATTCCCGAATTGAGGGTCCTGAAGCCCTTCTGCGTTTCGGCAATCACGGCGATCGTGGCCCGCTCCAATTCATTTTGATAGCGGACGTATTCCAGACGGTTCTGGCGGTTGCGGCTGGTTGCGGCCCGATTCCACCAAGGGAACTCATATTGCAATCCAGCCGAGTAGCCGGGAGTCGAATTGACGAATTGCTGCTCCCAAGCTTGCCCCAGAGCCGAGTCACCCTTCAGACCCTTGACATAAGTCCCGAATAACAGGGACAAGTCTGGCAGCATTTCGTTCCGCGTCACATCATTGCGGACAGCTGCTGCCTTGAGCTTGTTCATCGCCTCACGAATTTCCGGGCGATTTGCCAAAGCCACTTCGACCGTTTGCGAGAGTTCCAGTGGCTCGACCACCTCTTGTGGCGGTTCCACGGTAAGCAATTCAATCTGATCCGAATCGATGAGCTGGGTATCGCCGACAATCTGGCGAATTTCAGTCTCTGCATTGCGAACATCCCGCAAAGCGTTGGCCAACTGGACCCGTCGCGACGTAACGGCCGCGCGAGCCTGCGCGAGCTGCAGGGCCTGAACGTCAAAATTGGCTCGCGCTTCAAGCCGCTTGAGAATCGCCTCGCTCCGCTGCAGATTTCGCAGCATCTGCAAGTAGATTGCCCGCTTGGCATACAAATCCCAATAAGCACTGACGGAACGAGCCAGTTCCTCCTGAATCCTCCAGGAAACCTGATCCCACGAAGCCCCGGCGTTCAACTGGGCAATCACGATTTGTGAACGGTTGTAAGTCTGGCCGGCCCCACGCAACAGCGGTTGCTGAAGATTGATCGCCAGTGTCGCAGTTCCCTGATCCTGAGGCACAAAGAATCGCGAATTGCTGTTTTGGAATCCCAACAGCTGCGACGCTTCAATCTTTCCACCCGTGAAGTATTTGCGGCGAATTCCCGCCTGCCCCGTCCAGATGTTGTCTTTGAGAAACGGCAAGCCACCGGTAGTCAACGTATTGCCCACCGGGTCGGTGCGGTCGTCGTACAAGGTTCTGGCAAACAAAACCGGGTCAAATCCGGCCCGAGCGATCGTCGCGTCCTCCTCCCGTACCAATGGCTCCTGGCTGATCGCCTGCAGGTAGGGCGAGCCACGCAGCGTCAACTGAATCAACGCTCCCAAGTCCAGCGGTTCGTTTTGAGGCAAACCGCAAAATGGATTGGCAACTTCCACTCGCCACCACGTTTCCGGGGTCACCTGCTCCAGCGTGACTTGCTCTGGAGTTGCTTGTCCCTCAGTTGCTTGAGTTGTTTGCCCCGCTTCCTGCGCGACTTGCTCTGATGCCAAACGACTGGGGAGAGCCTGGTTGCGCGGGGCAGTCTCACTCGGAATTTCGGCAGATGGTCGAGCTACCGCAGTGGGCAATTCCGCTGGCAAACCTTGAAAACTCAACTCTGGGGGCTCAGCGTTTTTCCCGGGGAGTTCGCTCTCTGGTTCTCCCTCCTGGTTGGCCGGCAGGTTTCGAAGCTGAATCCCATCGAGCTGGGCCACTTGCCTTTCAGGCAGCGGCAAATCCCGGATGAGCACCACGCCGGAACCCGAAGACCGTGGTTGCTCGCTCTCGCGCCCGCCCCAAGCCTCCGTTCCTAAGCTTGTTTTCGCTGGAATAGCGGGGGGACTCGCAGACGCGGTGGCCAACTTCCGCAGCGGATTCTCGGGTTTGGCCGAAATCCGCAGTCCTTCGGAAGCGAGAGACCACTCACGAGAAGTCAGGGACCAGTCGTTTATCCCGTAAAAACTCCGCAAGTCCGCGGTCACTGCGCTGGGTTCGGCATCCAAGTCAAACTTCAGAAGCGCCGGCTCTTGAGCCGTCAAGCTACCCAAACAAACCCAGCCGCACGCCAACGAGCAGGCCTTCAGCCACGCCGCTCGCTGCGCTCGCCAGCCAGCTGTTCGCCGGACTTGGATTGGGTTGTTTAACTTGGTTGCAGTCACAATTGTTCTCGCAATGGTAACGGTCATGACAATTCATCGCCCTGAAACAATCGGATCGATAATCCCCAGCCAATCAAATGTGCTGATTTCGCTCACGGCCCGCGGCACATTGGGCACGACCGGAATAGCTTGACATACGCGCTTCAGAGAAGACTCAGAGCAGGCCAGAGGTCGACGATAAGCGCTCGCTTTAGAGGCAAATCCGTTAAGTTCGCTGTCATTTGCCAATCTGATCACCGTCTCCTCAAACGCCGGACCAGACCAGGCCCTCCCACTCCACCGCGCGGATGGTATTGCTGCCCCTGCGCGGGGGATAAATCCAGCCAACTCGACTCTAACGATTGCGCGGCTTGGAAAGCTTCGGCAAACAAAAATCACTAGGAAATACCGGCAGTTTGGGCAGCTTTTGAGCGATACAGTTAACGTGGCTCGATCTGATCAACGAGCTGTTAGCTTGCGCGCAAATCTCAAATTCCCATGAACGAACGCAAATTCAATCCGCGAACCTCGCGTTGGATCCCCCGCCGTGTGCGGGTGCTCTATCGCTTGCTGCGCACTGAATTCGCGAAGAAAACCAGCCAGCCCGTCGACCGGATTTTCGCCCACGAACTCGAGCCGCGGGTCCTGTACGACGCTTCCCCGCTGGCAGTCGCCTTCCCCGGTGACTCCCTCGATGTAAATGAGCAACCGGAACAAAACCTGTTTCCGGACACTCAAATCCAACCGCTGTTTGATTGGGCTGATGTTCCCCTGACACCGGAACTCGTCGAGCCCTCCTCCCCTCACCAAGCCGCCGTCGGCAGCGAACTCTCGAGCCTTTATGCTGAACAAGCCTCCTCCTCTGTCGAGTTACTGGCAATCGACTCCCGCATTCTGCAGAGCGAGTCGCTGCTCGATCAGTTGACATCGCTCGATCACGGCTATCGCAACCTGGAGGTAATTGTCGTCGACCCTGATTCCAGTGGGGTTAATGTCTTAAGCGAGCGCCTCAAGACATTGAAACATGTTGGTGCCATCCACCTCGTTGCCTGGGAACAGGAACAAGGCACCTGGCTTGGGCAATCCGACCTTGGTTCTGCTGCCGTTTCCGGGTTGAGTTCAACCTTTACACTGTGGCGACAATCGCTCGATCCAGACGGCTGCATTCTGCTCTATGGCTGGCCGGATGCATCTGCATCAAATCCGCTTCAACTGGCGGAGCAAACCTTGCTCTGGAGCGAGCCCGGGATCGAAGAATCCCTGTCACATGCCGAATCATGCACGATTCAGCTCACCGCCGGCTTCTACGGGGAAGCCGAAAATCACGACCCAGCTGACACTCTCGAACGGGACCTCGAGACTCTGCTCGGGGTCAGCACGCAATTGGCAACGGGTTGGCTCGACGCTCCCTCGGTTGCCGTCAATGGAGACTGGTCGGACGCCTTTCAAGAGGCGGAACTGGCCGAATGGAACGCACTCCCATCCACCTCCACTTTTGGAACTCCTCCCCGCGAGGAAGTGGTTTTTATTGACGGCTCATTGGCCGGCGTCGATTCCCTGGTTGCTGCCTGGAGCATGGAGGCCGACCCATGGCGAAATATCACCATTGTGGTGATCGATCACGGCGATGACGGAATCAACTTCATCGGCCAGTACCTCGCTGAGTCGCAAACCCGATTCTCCGCCGTACACCTCGTCTCACACGGCTTCGCTGGTGGCTTCCATTTGGGCTCGGCAGTCTTGACCGGAGGCAGTCTCGACTTTTATCAGGAGTCCCTGGCCAACTGGCAGCTCAATCTGACCGATCATGCGGATCTGCTACTCTATGGTTGCTTTATCGCCGATGGCACCACAGGCCAGGAGTTTGTTACTCAACTCGCCCGCCGAACCGGACTCGATGTGGCGGCAAGCACCGACGCTACCGGCTCGACCCGAGTGGGCGGCGATTGGAACCTTGAGTTTCAGGTCGGCCAGTTCACTGCAGATAGCAGCTTGAGGGCAGACGCATCTTGGGAGCACTTGCTTCTCACTTACACCGTTGCCGACGACTTCGGCACTGCCGCCTACAGCAACAATTCCGGGACGAACAATTGGGCCGCAAACTGGACGGAAAATGACGGAGGCTCCGGTCCGACAGCGGGCTCAATCTACATTTCGGGAGGTGGGTTGATTTTCCGCCCCGAGACTAACGGGGAATGGATCTCGCGACAGGCAGACCTATCCGGGGCGCACTCGGCGACGCTGAGTTTCACTTTTGATAACACGATGGACAGCCAAGGGGACGCTGTCCAGATCGACCTGCAAATTTCGGCCGACGGCGGAGCAACCTGGTCGACTTTGGATTCGTTCAGCAACACAGTCAACACAGCGGCAGGCTCCAAGAGCTACGATATCACGTCGTCCATCGCGTCGAATACAACCGTCCGGTTCATTGTGACGGACAATGACGGCAGCCCGGTTTATCTTTATCTGGACAACTTCCAGATCTCTTACCAAATCAACGCAGCCCCGACAGCTGTCGCGGATACAGCGATCGCCGTCGAAGCAGGCGGGGTCAGCAACGGGACCGCTGGCACCAATCCCAGCGGAAACGTACTCACGAATGACACCGACCCCGATGCCGGCGATACCAAGACTGTCACCGGGGTCGCAGCTGGTACAGTAGGCAGCGCCAGCGGTAACGTCGCCTCGAATGTGACCGGTACCTACGGCTCTATCAATATCAGCGCGAGCGGCGCCTACACCTACACGGTCGACAATAGCAACGCCGCTGTGCAGGCCCTCCGCACCAGCGGCAATACCCTGACCGACATCTTCACCTACACGATGCGGGACGCGCTGGGCCTGACCAGCACCACCCAAGTCACGATCACCATCCAAGGCGCCAACGACGCGCCGCATGACCTGCTGGGCGCCCTGAGCATTGCCGAAAACGTCGCCAATGGCTCGGCGGTCGGAACCCTTACCCGCAGCGACGTCGACACGGGCGATACCGCGACTTACTCGCTGCTCGACGATGCCGGCGGACGCTTTGCAATCAACAGCTCGACGGGCGTGGTCACCGTCGCCAACGGCTCACTCCTCGACCGGGAGGCTGCCGCCAGCCACAACATCACCGTCCGCGTCACCGACACGGCCGGCGCAACTTACAGCGAGGTAATGACCGTCACGATCACCGACGTCGACGAGTTCGACGTCGGAGCGGTCAGCGACAGCAACGCTGCCGCCAACTCCCTCGCCGAAAACTCGGCCAACGGCACCGCCGTCGGGATTACGGCTTCGGCCTCCGATGCCGATGCCACCACCAATACGATCACGTACACCCTCGACAACAACTCGTTCGGACGCTTTGCGATCAACAGTTCGACCGGCGTGGTCACGGTCGCCAACAGCAGCCTGCTCAACTACGAAGCCGCCACCAGCCACTCCATCACCGTCCGGGCCACCTCGGCTGACGGCAGCTGGTCAACCCAGACCTATACGATTAGCCTCACGGACGTCGACGAGTTCGACGTCGGAGCCGTTACTGACACCGAGACGGCCGCCAATTCGGTTGTCGAAAACTCGGCCAATGGGACGACAGTCGGGATCACCGCCTCGGCCTCCGACGCTGACGCCACCACCAAGACGATTACCTACACTCTGGATAACAGTGCCGGTGGACGGTTCGCCATCAACAGTTCCACCGGCGTGGTTACGGTTGCCAATAGCTCATTGCTCGATCGCGAAGCAGCCGCCAGCCACTCGATCACCGTCCGGGCCACTTCCGCCGACGGCAGCTGGTCGACTCAGAGCTTCACCATCAACCTCACCGACGTCGATGAGTTCGACGTCGGCGCAGTCACCGACGGCAACGCTGCCGCCAACTCCGTCGCCGAAAACTCGGCCAATGGCACAGCCGTGGGCCTCACCGCTTCGGCTTCTGACGCCGACGCCACTACCAATACCATCACCTACACCCTCGATGACACCGCCGGCGGACGCTTTGCGATCAACAGCTCGACCGGCGTCGTCACCGTCGCCAACGGTAGCCTGCTCGATTTCGAAACAGCGACCAGTCACAACATCACCGTCCGGGCCACCTCGGCCGACGGCAGCTGGTCCACCCAGACCTTCACGATCAACCTCACCAACGTTAACGAAACTCCTACTGCCGTTGCGGACACGGCGATTGCGGTCGAAGCGGGTGGGGTCAGCAACGGGACCGCCGGTACTAATCCCAGCGGAAACGTGCTCACGAACGATACCGATGTCGACGCTGGTGATACCAAGGCCGTCACGGGCGTCGCAGCTGGCACGGTGGGCAGTGCCAGCGGTAACGTCGCCTCGAATGTGACCGGCACCTACGGCTCAATCAATATCAGCGCCAACGGCACTTACACCTACACGGTCGACAACAGCAACGCCGCTGTGCAGGCACTCCGCACCAGCGGCAATACCCTGACCGACACCTTCACCTACACGATGCGGGACGCGGCGGGCCTGACCAGCACCACCCAGGTCACGATCACCATCCAGGGCGCCAACGACGCCCCGCATGACCTGCTGGGCGCCCTGAGCATCGCCGAAAACGCAGCCAATGGCTCGGCGGTCGGAACTATCACCCGCAGCGACGTCGACTCCGGCGAAACCGCGACTTACTCGCTCGTTGACGATGCCGGCGGACGCTTTGCAATCAACAGCTCGACCGGCGTGGTCACCGTCGCCAATGGCTCACTCCTCGACCGGGAGGCTGCCGCCAGTCACAACATCACCGTCCGCGTCACCGACACGGCCGGAGCGACTTACGACGAGGTCATGACCGTCACGATCACTGACGTCGACGAATTCGACATCGGAGCCGTGAGCGACACCAATGCCGCGGCCAACTCCCTCGCCGAAAACTCAGCCAATGGCACCGCAGTCGGGATTACGGCTTCGGCGACCGATGCCGACGCCACGGCGGTTATTACCTACACCCTCGACGACAACTCAGGGGGACGGTTCGCGATCAACAGCTCGACCGGCGTCGTCACGGTCGCCAACAGCAGCCTGCTCAACTACGAAGCAGCCACCAGCCACTCCATCACCGTCCGCGCCACCTCTAGCGATGGAAGCTGGTCAACCCAAGCCTTCACCATCAACCTCACGGACGTCAACGAAAGCGTTGGGCCTGTTTCCGATGTCAACGCCGCGACCAATTCGGTCATCGAGAATTCGGTTAACGGGACGACGGTCGGGCTCACAGCACTGGCGATCGATCAGGATGCAACGAATAATACCGTTAGTTATTCGCTTGACGATAGCGCCGGCGGACGGTTCGCGATCGATAGCTCCACCGGTGTGGTCACCGTTGCCAACAGCTCATTGCTCGACCGCGAAGCAGCCGCCAGCCACAGCATCATCGTTCGGGCCACTTCGGTCGACGGCAGCTGGTCGACCCAGAGCTTTACGATTAGCCTCACGGATGTCGATGAGTTCGACGTCGGCGCAGTCACCGACGGCAACGCTGCCGCCAACTCCGTCGCCGAAAACTCGGCCAATGGCACTACGGTCGGGATAACAGCTTCGGCTTCTGACGCCGACGCCACTACCAATACCATCTCCTACACCCTCGATGACACCGCCGGCGGACGCTTTGCGATCAACAGCTCGACCGGCGTCGTCACCGTCGCCAACGGCAGCCTGCTCGATTTCGAAACAACGACCAGTCACAACATCACCGTCCGGGCCACCTCGGCCGACGGCAGCTGGTCCACCCAGACCTTCACGCTCAACGTCACCAACGTCAACGAAACGCCTACTGCCGTTGCGGATACGGCGACTGCGGTCGAAGCGGGTGGGGTCAGCAACGGTACCGCCGGAACCAATCCCAGCGGAAACGTGCTCACGAACGATACCGATGTCGACGCTGGCGATACCCAGACCGTCACCGGCGTCGCAGCTGGCACGGTGGGCAGCGCCAGCGGTAATGTCGCCTCAAATGTGACCGGTACCTACGGCGCTATCACGATCGCCGCCAACGGCACCTATACCTACACGGTCGACAACAGCAACGCCGCTGTGCAGGCACTCCGCACTAGCGGCAATACCCTGACCGACACCTTCACCTACACGATGCGGGACGCGGCGGGCCTGACCAGCACCACCCAGGTCACGATCACCATTCAGGGAGCCAACGACGCCCCGCATGACCTGCTGGGCGCCCTGAGTATCGCCGAAAACGCCGCCAATGGCTCGGCGGTCGGCACCCTTACCCGTAGCGACGTCGACTCGGGCGATACCGCGACTTACTCGCTCGTTGACGATGCCGGCGGACGCTTTGCAATCAACAGCTCGACCGGCGTGGTCACCGTCGCCAACGGCTCACTCCTCGACCGGGAAGCTGCCGCCAGTCACAACATCACCGTCCGCGTCACCGACACGGCCGGAGCGACTTACGATGAGGTCATGACCGTCACGATCACCGACGTCGACGAATTCGACGTCGGAGCGGTCAGCGACAGCAACGCCGCGGCCAACTCCCTCGCCGAAAACTCGGCCAATGGCACAGCAGTCGGGATTACGGCTTCGGCCTCCGACGCCGATGCCACCACCAATACGATCACGTACACCCTCGACGACACCGCCGGCGGACGGTTCGCCATCAACAGCTCGACCGGCGTGGTTACGGTTGCAGACAGCAGCCTGCTCAACTACGAAGCGGCCACCAGCCACTCCATCACCGTTCGGGCCACTTCGGCCGATGGTAGCTGGTCGACTCAGACCTTTACCATCAACCTCACCGATGTCGATGAGTTCGACGTCGGACCGGTCAGCGACGTCGATCCAACCGCCAATACGCTTGCCGAAAATACCGCCAATGGCACCGCCGTCGGAATTACCGCCTCGGCCTCCGACGCCGACGCTACCACCAACGCAATTACCTATACCCTGGACGATGCCGCTGGCGGGCGATTTACAATCAACAGCTCGACCGGCGTCGTCACGGTCGCCGACAGCAGTCTGCTCAACTACGAAGCCGCCACCAGCCACTCGATCACCGTCCGGGCCACCTCAGCCGACGGCAGCTGGTCGACTCAGACCTTTACCATCAGCCTCACCGACGTCGATGAGTTCGACGTTGGCCCGGTCAGCGACAGCAACGCCGCCGCCAACTCTGTCGCCGAGAACTCGGCCAATGGCACAGTCGTGGGCCTCACCGCCTCGGCTTCCGACGCCGACGCCACCACCAACACGATCACTTACACCCTCGATGACACCGCTGGGGGTCGCTTTGCGATCAACAGTTCGACCGGCGTCGTCACCGTCGCCAACAGCAGCCTGCTCAACTACGAAGCCGCCAGCAGTCACTCCATCACCGTCCGGGCCACTTCGGCCGACGGCAGCTGGTCGACTCAGACCTTTACCATCAGCCTCACCGACGTCGATGAGTTCGACGTCGGCCCGGTCTCGGACGCCGATCCGACGGTCAACAC
>Ga0315906_10004940_pt1 | contig 16899 bp, 16 predicted proteins | sample LakEriMetagenome_4_FD_203526 | JGI IMG/M metagenome (GOLD analysis project Ga0315906, IMG submission 203526) | Freshwater fungal communities from buoy surface, Lake Erie, Ohio, United States - Buoy 2 MA122 | ecosystem: Environmental > Aquatic > Freshwater > Lake > Lake biofilm | place: USA...
CCTTTCGCAGTTCAAATTCCCCACCAGCTCTCCCGTACCACTTTCCGAATAATCCTTTACGGCTATCTGGTAGCCCACGATACCGCGCTCAGCGTGCGGCAGGCTGGCGCGAAGAGTTCAGTAGCGAGGGCCTAATGGCGCGCACCAGCACAATGACACTCACAACAATCGCGAGCGGTAGTGCAAACAGCGAGATGACCAGCAGCGGCGGATTGCCCATCATGATGGGGGCCGGACTGAGCTCGATGACACCAAGATATGAAAACTGCAACACGATAATTGCCCATGCAAAGTCTGCGAGGGAGACGATTGACCAGATCGCGGAACTCCTGACTGACGACGTTTTGTGACTGCGAGCACGTACCGCAAGGACCACCGATGATGCAGCGACGAGTAGATCAAGAGGTCCTGAGACAAGTCCGATCTCTCCAGGGAGTTCTCCACGAAGGTGCGCAATGATCAAGAATGCACCCCCGACTCGATACGCCTGAGTGAGTAATAGTGCCCATGTGGGAATCGTCGTGACGAATCTGCGGATGCGCTCCGATCTGAACCCTGCAATCAGCAAGACGACGGCGGGTGCAAAAGAGAACGTTCCGAACGCGGCAAACCCGAGCGCATGGCTCTCTGCCCATGTCAGCGGACCCCCAAAGAACGAAACCTGACCGATCGCCGCAGCGAGACCAAACCAAACCACCATGAACAGGCTCGCAACCCGAGATCTACTCCAAAGGTATGCCGCGATCAGTGCGGCTGCCACAGCTCCGACGACAAGCGGGCCGAAATCGTAAATCACATCAGACCACATGGATTACGCGCCGTGGGTTTTCACTGCTGCACAAACCATCCCTTTAACTGACGAGCAGGCTCAGTCCAACGCCAATCGTCGAGAGGCTCAACACGATTGCACCGGCAGGAATCAGCCTCACGAGTGGACTAGCCGAACCCTTGGGTGTGCGTGGCGCGCCACCAAAGAAGCCCGCCGAGATCAACAGTGGCGAGACGAACAGGCCAATCCTCAGTGCCCACACCGCGTCAACTGAGAACCGCGATGCGTCGAGTACCAGTTGCCCCACGATCCCAAGCAGAACCAGCACACCTGCGTGTGCATGACCGGCCCTGAAGTAGTCACGCTGCACAGGAGTGATCCCTTCGGTACCGGCGGCGCGTCGAAGGATCGACAGCAGGAAGTACCCGCCGAATGCGATCGTCGGAAGCGAAATGAATGCCAGTGCCACCATCACTCGTGTCTCGTCGCTCATTGCTAAACCCTCCTCAGCTCTGTACTTGCCACTATTGAACTGATCTACTTGGCGACAGTTGCCTGAAGCACCTCCTCCCACCGTGTAGGGGCGAGGCCCAACTCCCTGCGAGTTGCTGTGTCATCGATGATGAATGGCTGCTCAAGCTGGTACATGGTGATCAAGACCTCGCGCATTTGCGGGTTGAACAAGCCGAGAATCCGCAGAAGCGTGTTCGGAACAGCCGATATCTTGACCGGCGCGACTCCTGCCGCCTTCGCGAGCTCTTCGACTACTTGACGCTGCGTGCGCGGTGGATTCGTCGGCACATGCCACACCCTGCCCCATGCCGCCTTGTTTTGCGCACAGGCGATCAACGTCTTTGCCACGTCGACGGTGTAGCTCCAGCTGTGCGGCGCGTCTGGGTTGCCAAGGAGTTGGACACGCTTGCCTGCGACGATGTTCGGAACCAGTCGGTTGATGAAGCCGAACCCGGTCGGCCCGATGAAGTCGGATGCGCGCACCTCAGTCGCGCGAATCTTGTTTGCCTCATGCGCCACCTTCGCGTCGAGCCACATCTGGCCACGAACCTGCCCTTTGGCATAGGTGGCGCGGAGAGGCGTTTCTGGAGTGAGCGGGCCGGTGGGAACACCGTACGCGTAGAGGTTGCTGAGCGTCGTGAGCACGGCGCCTGACTCCTCCGCTGCGTGCAAGAGTGCAGCTGCGATCGGCGGCCACTCCTGTGGCCAGCGATGGTATGGCGGATTCACGCAGTTGAAGATCGCGGCCGCACCGGTCGCCTGCCGGGCAAGAAACGTCGCGTCGCTGGCATCGCCCGCGATGTGCTGAACCCGCGGGTTCGCCGATGGCCCGGCATGCCGACTGATTGCGATTACTGAGTGACCATCGTCGGCGAGTTGTTCCGCCGCCAAGGTGCCGATTGCTCCGGTTCCGACCACGACGTACTTCTTCTTGGCCATAGATCCCCCAAATCTCGTGGGCCTGCGGGTGCAAGCTTCTGTCAATGTGTATAGTGATCACATTAAACGCCTGTCAACAGGGGGGCGGAGGGGAATGACGAGCTCGAACTACCATCACGGCGACCTTGCGAATGCGGTGATCGACGCCGGGCTCCGCCGCGTGCGCCAACGCGGACTGGATGCGGTGAGCGGACGTGAACTGGCTGGCGTAGTCGGGGTCGCTCCCTCGGCGATCTACCGCCACTTTGCAGACAAGGACCAGTTACGTGCGGCGATCGCACAGGCCGCCCGCGAGCAACTCGCACGGGCGATGTCACAGCCGAAGGCGCGCAAACTGACGAAGGCGAGTGCCTATGCACGCTTTCGGGCGATCGGTGAGGCGTACATCGAGTTTGCGCTCAGCGAACCCCGCCTCTACGCTGCCGCGTTCTCTGACTGCCGGCCCTCGCGGGAAGACAGCCCGTCTGGGTGGAGCATCCTTGCGGAGGCTCTCGACGCTCTCGTTGCCACGGGCGCAATGCCGAGTTCACGTCGGGCAGGCGCAGAACTGGTTGCCTGGTCGGCCGTGCATGGGATCTCCGACCTGCTCTTGTCGCCCTATCTGGAGATACACCTGAAATCGGATCGCAGGCGCATGACTGAAGTCGTTCTCAATGGGGTGATGCAGAGCCTGCAGATCAGCCGCTGACCTGGTCAGGCGCCTCCGCTACAATCCCCCTCCAGCGCCGATGTAGCTCAGTGGTAGAGCAGCTGTTTCGTAAACAGCAGGTCGTGAGTTCAATCCTCACCATCGGCTCCAGCCGCCCTTACGGGGTTGGCGCGCCAGACTCACTCAGTAGGCGCAGCATTCTTTCCCATACCGCAGCTGAATAGGTCGCGGAAACATGCTTTGCATCTCGGTTGCGCACAACCCCAGTCGGATCGACGAGGGGGCAAGTGCCCCCAGTGCAGAAGAGTGACTGAGGGTCAACGGCATACGCTTCTAGGCCGCTCAGCGCTATCTGATCTCTCTCTGCGTGCGGGTAGGTTTCTGGAGCCTTTGCATCAGCGATGCAGGTGCGGGGATCATCGCGATGTGTGTCAAGGCAGCTGACTGGATCGATTGGATGCACAGGAACGGGCGAGATGTAAACAACCGGTGCCACCGAGAGGAGCCGGAGTATCCCCGACCGCATCGCGTCAGCCTCATGTGCAAGATTTCTCTCTGAATCGCTCTCTAGAAAAAAATCTCCGTAGGCTGTGACGATGAGATCAGGTTCAAAAGCTTCGAGCTGGCTCCTTACTCGCTCGCTGTAGGGAGCACAGGTTTGGTATTGAGCCGTCGTTGAGGTGAATCTGGTAGGCACCAGAAGTTGGGGGCATCCAGTCTTGGCAAGCACTAGAAGTGCGGCCCCCCTGTCCTCTGCAATTCGCTGGAACGCCGGAAACCACTGTGCTGCGTATGAATCACCAACGAGTGCGATGCGGAATTTGCCGATCGGATTTCCAAAAACACAGCCATTGGTGGGTGGCGTGCTCTCATCCCGCAGCGAATAGCACCCGCCAAGAGCCTTGTACGGCGTATCTGCCGCAAGGTTTTCGATGCTCGGCTGGATCCTGATGACTTCTCCCCCTTGGCCGTTTGGCTTGATGAAGATTGTTCCGCCTAGCTCTGGGCGCAGTGCTGCAGCAAGCCCCACGCCAGAAAGCAACACTACGGCGCCCACCGCAAAAATCCGCCGAGCGGGAGCAACGGAGAATTGTCCAGTACGGAAGGGTGCCTCAACAAAGCGTTCACTCGCCGTGGCTGCGAGGAGTGCGGCCCCGATTGCCAGTGGCATGCCAATCTCTGGCGCGAGCAGCACAATCGCGGGCCAGTGCCAGAGGTAGAGCGAGTAGCTGATCTTTCCAAGAAACCGCATAGGGCTACTAGTAAGGAACCGCCCACCCCATGTTTGGTGCTGGCCACCAGCGATGATGAGAGCGACGGCTACACATGTGAGGACGGAGGCTCCCGAAACTAAGTCGGCATTGAATATCGGGGCGAGAAAAGCCCCCGCAAGCAGGAGTAGCGCTGTGGTTTGCGAAAGATTTGAGCGAGTTCCACGAATCGCGATGTAGGCGCCCAGCCCTAACTCCCAGGCGCGCGTAGGTAGGGAATAGAACGTTGCCTCCGACCCGAGAACGCCACTTAAAAAGAGCAGCAGTGATGCGAGGCTGATAATCCCAACGGCTAGTGCTACAAGTTGTCTGTTTCGTCGCAACAGAGTGAACGCAACTACCAGTAGCGCGGGCCAGACGAGATAGAACTGCTCCTCCACGCTAAGGCTCCACATCTGGAGGAACGGTGATGGCTCAACTACAGGGGCAAAGTAGTCGGTAGCGACCGCAATGAAGCGAATATTTGCAACAGATAACAGCGAGGCGATGCCGTCGCCCCACGCCTCTTGGCGGGCCACGACGCTTGACATGAGGAGTGTCAGCCCTACAAATGTCGCGAGAACCACGACGACCACCGCAGGTAGTAGTCGCCGAATTCGCCGTGCGTAGAAGTGAGCGAATGAGAATTGGGTTGTCTCGAATATCTCGCGCGAAATCAGCGAGGTGATAAGGAAGCCCGAGAGGACAAAGAACGCATCGACTCCGAGGAACCCGCCAGAGAATGCAGATAAGCCACTGTGAAAAAGCACCACGGCTGCGACTGCGACGCCGCGCAGCCCTTCAAGATCGGGACGAAAAGCACTGGCCTTTAGGCTATGCAGGGTCAAGGTCTCCGTAGAGCTGGACCAGCGTTGCGACCTGCGCATCCCAATTCCAACGCGCCAGGGCCGCAGCACGACATCGGCTGCGATATGCCTCTCGCTCAGCGAGCGTGCCCCCAATCACCTCGACAATTGCCCGTGCGATATCCGCAGGATCTGACGGGTTACAGAGCGCCCCGAGCGGGCCCTCTGGCCCGTCAAGAATGATTCGACGTCGTTCAGGGAAGTCGCTGCTAACTACTGGTGTGCCAACACCAATCGACTCAAACAGTTTGTTTGGCGTACTCACATATTCGTTCAGGGTTTCATGTTGGTTCGGCATCAGCCCAACATCGGCACCCGCGACCCAACGATCGAGTACCTCAGGCGAAACGGCCCTTAAGACATGAATACGGCCGGCAACATCGGGGCGAGCTGCGAGGGTGCGTAGTTCGGCCTCCATTGGCCCGTATCCAAGAAAGGCGACATGGATGTTTGCGAGTCGTGGGTCAACGGCAGCATCAATGATTTGGCGCAAGCCGCGTACAGGAGAAAATCCCCCGTGATATAGCGCGATGGGCGTGTCATCAGTAAGGCCGATGGCGTCACGCAGCTCGCGCGGCCTGACAGGGCTTACGAGCGGATCGACACAGTTGTAGACAACGGCCCGCCGATCAGGGACCTCGTATCGCTCGCTCAAGACCTGCTCTACTGAAGGGTTGACCGTAATTAATCCAGCTGCCCGGCGCAGAAGTGGCTGTTCAATCTTTGAAGCGAGTAGCCGACGCACAAAGCGTGGGGCACGAGCCCAGTGGCCGCTCTCTAAAAAGACTTCGTGGCTGTCATAGACAAGCGTTGCGCGACTGGAGTCTGCCGCGAAGAGCGCGGGGACCCCACCGCTTAGATCGTGCGCGTGCAAAAACTCTGCATCAACGGCCGCTCGCGCAGCTTTAGCTCCCCAGGACCAAAGGGCAAACGCTGACCTCACCTGTTTTGCTGCACGAATCCCCAAAAAGGCGAGGGCTGACATGGCAACGAACTGAATGACAAAGATCGGCGTGAGCAGAAGGGCCCAGGCTTGACTCCATCCTGGTGGGACGCTCGGAAACACTGAGAGTGGGTGGCGGGCGATAACCACACCTGACGTTCTGTTCTCACGTACGGAAGCCTTTGACCGCCGCTGGCGAATTCCGTGAATGGTGACGGACCAGCCAGCCGCCTGCAGGGCGTCCGCCTCTTTGAGCACGCGGCGATCGTGGCTGACCTCGTTAAACACGAACATGGCCACGCTCTTCGGTACGATGGGGCGACGCGCGTCAGGCATGCGGCGAGTCTATCGCAGCCTGCGCTCACAATCGCGACGGGAGGGGTATGCGCATCACAGCAGTCGTTGGCACGCGACCCCAGCTCATCAAGTTGGCCGCGCTCGCACCACAGCTCACTGCGCCAATCAAGCCGTTCGTGATTGACACGGCGCAGCATCACGACGAGGTGCTCGCCGGTCAGATTTATCGCGACCTTGGCATTGCTCCGGCAGACCTCTTACTGCCTGAGCCAGGCAACCTTGTTGGTGAGGCCCGACTGACAGAGATGCGACGTTCTATTTCGGCTTCCATTGCGCAAACGCGCCCAGAGGCGGTCTTGGTGTTTGGCGACACCGACTCCACGCTGGCTGGCGCACTCGCTGCGCAAGATCACGGCGTGCCGATCATTCATGTAGAGGCAGGTGTGCGCTCTGGCGATCTGGTGATGCCCGAAGAGAGAAACCGCATCGCCGTCGACGCCATCGCCGCACTTCGCCTCTGCACGAGTGACACCGCGATCGCAGCGCTTGCGCGCGAAGGTCGCGTCGATGGGAACGAGGTTGTTGGCGATCTCATGGCCGACCTCGTTGCACGACTCGCCCCAGATGCGCGTTCAATTACCGCTCTCGACCAGGTGGGGGCACGAATTGGTAGATCTCTCGCCTCTGGTGGGTACGTATTTGCAACGTTGCACCGTGCCGATGTGCGTGAACCATCGCGCCTCACCGCGGCACTAGCCGCGCTGCAGCGCGCCGCTGAAGTTCTTACTGTTCCTGTGATCTTCGCGGCACATCCAGGAACCAGCGCCGCTATTGCCACACACGGAATCAATGTTCCTGACGAGGTTGAGCTGGTGCCGCCCGTCGGCTATCTCGACTCGCTCGCCCTCGCTGCGCACGCCGCCGCGGTGCTGACCGACTCTGGTGGGTTGCAGCGCGAGGCGGTCTGGCTCAACACACCAACGCTCATTTTGCGTGACACCACGGAGTGGCCAGAACTCCTGCATCCGGGTGGTCCGTCGCTCCTTATTGGAGTGGATGGCGATCGCGTTGCAGGTGCTCTTGCAACGGTTGGGGCTTCAACAGGTGCGGCTGCAGTCGCTGCGCGGGTATCCCGACCTCTCCCCGCAGGGGGTGCCGCCGAGGCGATCCGAGCGGCTCTGATCGCGCGACGCTTCACCCGCTGATACGCTCCCCACAATGAGTACGCCGCAGATTCGCATTCCGATCACCCGCCCAGCCGTCGGCCGTGAGGAGGCCGATGCCGCCGCCGAGGCGATCATGTCGGGTGCCCTAGCCCAGGGCCCGCGTGTTGCCGAGTTTGAGCGCCGCTTCGCCGAACTCGTTGGAGTGAAGCACGCGATCGCCGTGGCGAACGGCACGCTCGCCGAAGAGGCGATCATTCAAGGGCTCGGCATTAAGCCTGGCGACGAGATTATTACGGTTGGTCACACCTTTAGCGCCACTGCCGCATCGATCGTGCGCGCGGGTGCCACGCCACGTTTTGTTGATATTGATCCCGTCACCTGGCTCATGGATCCTGCTGCCGCTGCTGCGGCGATCACACCAAAGACGAAGGCGCTGATGCCGGTACACCTCTTCGGTCTCATCGCCGACATGAACGCCCTTGGCGCGCTCGCCGCCAAGCACAACCTCGCCATGATTGAAGACGCCTGCCAGGCGGTCGGCGCAACCCAGGGCGGCAAGCAAGCCGGATCGTTCGGTGTTGGCGCCTTCTCCCTCTACGCCACCAAGAACATCACCAGTGGTGAGGGGGGCATGATCACAACCAACGACGACACGTTGAACGAGTGGCTACGCACCTTCCGCAGCCAGGGAATGAAGGTGCGCTACCTGCACGAGATGCTCGGCACGAATTACCGCATGACTGACATCGCCGCTGCGATCGGCACCGTGCAGCTTGGCAAGCTTGCACAGTTCACGGCGGCGCGTGTTGCCGCCGCGGCGCGCTACGACGAACTACTTGCTGGCGCACCAATCGTTCGTCAGGGAACGCCGGCAGGAAATCTGCACGTGTATCACCAGTACACGGTGCACGTTGGCCCGGCGCGCGACGAGATCGTGAAAGATCTTGCTAACGATGGGATCGGCACCGGTATCTACTATCCGATCCCAGTCAGTCAGCAGCCGTACATCAAGGAGCGTGGCCTCGACGTTGTGCTGCCTGTCACTGATGCGCTAGCGAAGGGTTGCCTCTCGCTCCCGATGTTCGCGGCGATCACCGCTGCAGAACAAGAGGAGGTCGCCGCCTCACTCCGACGCGCCGTGGAGCGCCACGGCGGGAGCGCATGGCCCGCATGAAGGTTGGCCTGATCGGCCTCGGCGTGATGGGCCGCAACCATCTCCGTGTACTCGCAACGCTTCCCGACGCCGAGATCGTCGCGATTAGTGACCCCGTTGATGCGGCGCGTGATGCGGCACTCGTTGCTGCGCCAGCGGCCACCGCGTACGCCGACGCTGCAGAGCTACTGAGCCACCCGGGCCTTGAGGCGGCGATCATCGCCGCGCCAACGCGCTTCCACGCTGCTCTGGTCATTCGCGCCATTGAGCGCAAGATTCCAATCCTGGTCGAGAAGCCGCTCGCCGCTGATTCGGCCGAGGCACTCGACCTTGTCGCGCGCGCCACGGCCGCTGGCGCGATCGTGCAGGTCGGCCACGTGGAACGCTTCAACCCCGCCGTTACGCGCCTCTTTGAGCAGATGGCTGGCAGCGCTGGTGAGGCGCTCTACGCCATTGAGGCGATGCGCGAGAGCCCGCTCCCCGAGCGCATCAGCGACGTTGGAGTGGTACGCGACCTGATGGTCCACGACATCGATCTTGCCTGTGCCATCGCTGGCAGTTCGCCGCTTTCGGTCACCGCCGTGGCTGGCTCACGACTCATTGAAGGGCGAGAAGATTTCGCCGAGGCGCTCTTCACCTTTGCCGGCGGCGCCGTTGCGCGCATTCGCGCCTCATGGCTGGCGCCAGCAAAGCGTCGGCAACTGCTCGTCACCACGAGTGCAGGCGCCTACGACGTGAGCCTGTTACAGCGAACCGTCTCATTCACCAGCGCCGATCCAAACTCGAGCGCCATGCTCGATGGGTTCGCCCCGGTGCAGCCGGGTCGCACCGCCGACCTTCCCGCCGCGCGGCAAGAGCCACTGGCGTTAGAGCTGAGCTCCTTCCTTGCCGCGGCACGTGGTGAGGCGAAGCCTGCGGTCAGCATTCACGATGGCGCACGCGCCGTGATCCTCGCCGACGCGGTTCTTGAATCGGCGCGTGGCGGCGGGATCCCTGTGCGGCCGAAGCTCGAGGCGATCGCCGCGGTGTAGCATCCCCTCCAAGGGAACAAGGAGGGGCAATGAGCGCACGCACCACAGATCCACTCGGTCGAGCAACGTCCATGCTCGGTGGCTCCTTTACCGCTGAACCACACCCTTGCACCCACGGCACCCCCGTTACCGCGAAGCCATGGGTCGGCGCCCCTGGCACCGTCGGCACCATCGCCGTCATCGGCTCCGGCAAGATCGGCCTACCGCTCGCCCTGCAGTTCGCCTCCCACGGTTGGCGCGTGCACGCCGTTGACATCAATCAGGCACTCGTCGACATCATCAACTCGGGCGTTGCCCCATGGGGCGGCGAGCCAAATCTTCCCGAGCTCCTTTCAGAACATGTTCGCTCGGGCCGACTGCGCGCCACCATCGACGGCCCTGCCGCCGTGCGCGACGCCGACGTTGCCCTTGTCGTTGTGCCCGTACTCGTTCGCGACGACGGGAGCATCGCCGATAAGGCCCTCGTTGGCGCCACCGAAACTTTGATCGCCGGCGCGCACGACGACCTTCTCGTCATTCTTGAAACCACCGTGCCGATCGGCACCACCCGCGAACTGGTTGCGAAGGTTGCTGCCAAAAGTGGCGCGAAGGTGTTCGGCTGCTTCTCGCCGGAGCGCGTGCTCACCGGCCAAACGTTCCGCAACCTCGCCGCGTATCCGAAGCTCGTCGGCGGCACCGACGCCGCCAGCTTGGCGCGTGCAACCGCCTTCTACGAGAGCGTACTTGACGCGCCAATCGCACAGATGCAAACCCTTGAGGCCGCCGAGATGGCAAAGCTCGCCGAGACGACCTATCGCGATGTGAACATTGCGCTCGCCAACGAGTTCGCTCGCGTTGCCGATCGACACGGCATTGATCTCTCGGAGGTGATTCGCGCTGCGAACTCGCAGCCGTACTCACATATTCATGAGCCAGGCATCGGTGTTGGTGGGCACTGCATTCCGGTCTATCCGCGCATGATCCTCTCGACCGACGGTGACCTAGAAGTGATCAAGATCGCACGCGCTGTGAACGATGGTCAGGTAGATCGCGCCGTTGACGCCGTAGCAAAGCAACTCGGAACCCTCAAGGGAGCAACGGTTGCTGTGCTCGGACTCACCTATCGCGAGGGTGTTCGTGAACTTGCGCATGCGCGCGGACCACTGGTTGCCGATGCGCTCCGTGGGCGCGGCGCGACGGTACTTGGTGCCGACCCGCTCTTGAGTGCCGACGATGTTGCGGCGCTCAAGATGACGCCATGGGATGGCAGCGCGAACGCGCAGGTGACCGCTGTGGTCGTCGCGACCGCCGACGCCGCCTATCGCACAATGGACTTCGCGACACTCTTCCCGGGGCTAAAGGTACTCATCGATGGTCGCAATGCCTGCGCTGGTGCGAAGCTGCCAACGGGCGCGAAGCGCATCGGCTTCGGTCGACCAAACGGAGTCGCTGCCCAATGATTGATCCAACTGCGTTCATTGATCCAACGGCGATGGTCGAAGATGGCGCCACGATTGGAGCGCGCAGCAAGGTGTGGGGCGGCGCGGTGGTGCGCCGTGGTGCGAAGATCGGCGCCGACTGCATTATTGGCCGCGGCGCCTTCATCGACGTAGACGTGGTCCTTGGTGACCGTTGCAAGGTGCAGAATCTCGCCCTCGTCTATCACGGGGTTACCGCTGGCAGCGGCGTCTTTATTGGTCCCAATGCGATCCTCACGAACGACCGCTTCCCGCGCGCCCAAACGCCCGATGGCGGCCTTGCCTCGGCTAGCGACTGGGTGGTGAGCCCGATCAGCGTGGGTGATGGCGCCTCGATTGGCGCTGGCGCTGTGATCGTGGCCGGCATCACGCTGGGTGACTACTGCATGGTTGGTGCAGGCGGCGTCGCCTCCCGCGACGTGCCACCGCGCGCCCTTGTGGTTGGTAGCCCAGCCAAACGGATCGGCTGGGTGTGCGACTGCGGCAGCCGTCTGCCTAATGAGGGGGCCATGCTCAGCTGCAGCGCCTGCGCACGCTCCTACACCTTGAGTGCGGCAAACGGTGGCCTAACCCGCGCCTAGTCGCTCGCGGCCTCGCTAACCCCCCTCCGCTACCATTGCTTCAACGCCAGACGGCGACAAGCTAGGAGGGCTCCATGGGCGGCAATGAACTTTTCTCACCGCTCGGGATCGGCTTCGGCATCTTCCTCATCGTCGCCCTCGCGATCGACTTCGGGCTCTTACGAAAGAAGGGTACCCACGTTGTCCCGGTGAAAGAGGCCGCGGCCTGGACCCTTGTCTGGATCGTTCTCGCCATCATCTTCGGCATCGCCCTCCACTTCTACAACAACGGTGAACCAACAAAAACGACCGAATACTTTGTCGGCTACCTCGTAGAAAAATCACTCTCTGTCGACAATATCTTTGTCTTCACGCTGATCTTCGCTGCGCTGAAGACGCCGAAGAAGCTTCAGCAACTCGCGCTGATGTGGGGCATTCTCCTCGCACTCGTATTGCGCGGCATCATGATCTTGATTGGCGCAGCGCTGATTGAGCGCTTTGAGTGGATCATCTGGTTCTTTGGTGCATTCCTACTCTTCACCGGGGTGCAGATGTTGCGAACGGGTGGCCACGCCAACGAGAGCGAGCCATCAGCCATCAAGCTGGCGCGGCGCTTTATTCACGTCAATAACGACTACAACGAAGAGCGCTTCTGGATCGTAAAAGCGGGTAAACGGGTCTTCACGCCGATCTTCCTTACGATCGCTGTGATCGGCATCATCGACCTTGTCTTTGCCGTTGACAGCATTCCGGCCATCTTCGGAATTACCCTGGATCCATTTATTGTCTTCACGTCAAATGCATTTGCGATCCTTGGCTTGCGGAACCTCTACTTCCTACTCGCTGATGCAAAAGATCGCTTCCACTACTTGAGCGCTGGTTTGGCGTTTGTCTTGATGTGGATCGGCGTCAAGATGATCCTCCCTGCCATCAATCACGACTGGAAAGTGCCACCACTCGTCAGCCTGGTGATTGTGCTGTCAATCTTGACGCTGGCTATTGTGGCGTCACTGATGCGCACTAGGCGCGCCACTCGCACAGCCCCTCGCCTCGCCCGCACGCGCAAACGCTAGGCGCAACAACGCCGCTGGCAGGAGGGCCACCAGCGGCGTCGCGCGAAACCTCGGTGCGGTCGTTACTTGAGAATGAGCACTGACTCAGCGGCTGCAGCATCGCGACCAAGATCAACGATGACAGCATCACCGGCGGTGATGTCGGCGCTCGTTGCCGCAGCAACTGTGCTGATTGATGTTGCAGCGCCAATTGATACCGTGACTCGCTTCACCCCATAACGCGTGGTCATCTCTAGCGTGAGCGAGGTGCCGTCCACAGCGATGACCTTCGCTGGTCGACCTAGGTGGAGATGCGCTTCGGTGAGGCCGTTTGACAGCACGGCGATGCCGACGACATCCATCGTCGGTTCGCCACGAGACATCTCCGCCTCAACCAACACAAACGAGCCAACCGTTATGTCAGCGGCGGTGCCCATCGACTTCGTAAAGAACTGGCTCTCGCCATCAAGGACCACCGACTGGATAGATCCATCTGTAAGAGTGATGGAGAGATCGGTTGGGGCCACGCTGTTCACGGTTCCGGAAAGGTCAGCGCCTTCGCGAGCTCCAGCTGAGTCTCGATGGTGCGCTCCATGCCGATCGCCATGTCGATCCTCGTGGATCTCCATGTGTGCCTCTTGACCTCGACCGGGGTGGCGGCCATCACGACCCTCAGGCCCGCCGCTTGCGAGCGTTGCTCCTGCAAGCGCCCCTGCTGCGACCAACGCCGCGACACCCATGATCGCTGGCAGGTTGGCGCGAATGCCGCTCAACCGTGATGGGGCAACAATCTGCCTCTCCGTTGGAGCAGGTTTTACCGTTCGTGCCATGTGTGGCTCCTTTCCATTACTCGAGGCGATTTGCCTCGTTCTTCCACAATGATGCGCCTCGGGCATTAGCCGACTCTTTGTTGAACATGAGAATGCGCCAAACTACCTCCATGAACCGTGCTCGTCACTCCCGGCCCCTGATGCGTGTTGTACCCCTGCTTGCCCTCATCCTTGGGGTGTCGGCCTTAGGAGCCGCCCTTCCAGGGGGCGGGGTTGTGGCAGCGGGGTTCGCCCCGCAGACAGTAGTCATACCCCCCATCACCGCCTGCTCCGAGATCAACCAGCGCAAGATCATCATCACTCGCAAATCCATTGGCATTCAGGGTGCGGTCACCACCAAGAACTGGCGCACAAGTGAATGGGCTACCTCCGTCCTCGACCCCATGCATCGCCTCTCGTCGAGCTATAAGCCAACGAACCTGGTGCGCATCACTTGGCGCGGCGTCATTAGCCAGAAAGGTGGGTATTGGTTAAAGCGTGAGGCCGCCGATGCGCTCAGTGCGATGTTCATGGAGGCAGCGCTAAGCAATATCCAACTCAAGATTCTGTCGGCCTATCGATCCTACGCAACACAGATGCGGGTGTTTGCTTCGTGGGTTGCAAAGTCTGGACTTCAGCGGGCTCGCAAGTACAGTGCAGTTCCAGGACACTCAGAGCACCAGCTTGGCACCACCGTTGACCTCGGAAGTCTCACGGGCGTTTCGTGGAGTAACCCAAAGTTCCCCACATCACCAACCGCGCTCTGGCTTGAGGCCAACGCGTACAAGTTTGGCTTCATCCGTTCATACCCAGCGGGTTCGGCAAACATTGCGCTGAGTTGCTACGGCGCCGAGGCCTGGCACTGGCGGTATGTGGGCAAGGACCTCGCCTATGAGATCGTCTGCAGCGCGCAGGTTCCACGCATCTTCTTGTGGAATCGACAGTACGGAGGTGAGCGGGTGATCGGTCCTGCATGCGATTCATTCACGCCGCCTGAGGGCTATGTGCTGCCGAGCCCAAGCCCGACACCACCAGCGAGTGAAGCGCCAACGGAATCACCGACCGAATCGCCGACGGATTCGCCGAGCCCGTCACCTACTGAGACGGAGCTGACTCCACCATAGTCCCTCGGCCGCGTCGATAGGCGAGTGCCGCGACCAGGAGCGCAAGGAGTAGGACCGGCATGGTGACCGATGGGAAGAGCGTGCGCACGACTGCGACTGGGGTATGAATCGCAATCGGAAGCAGTAGCCCACTACTGACCGTTCGTACGCCACCCCCGCGCATGATTGCGCGCAACACCATGGCAGTGAGCAGGGCGTGGAGTCCAAGCATCGCTGCCCCTTGTGCAACTAGCAGCGCGGCAGAGGACAGCGTCTGGCTGGACAAGAAGATGGCGACCGCCTGTACCCGTTCAGTAACCTCCGCGTCGAGCTCAACGAAGATGCTGCCGTCTCGAATACCGCCAAGGATGATGACCGCCGAGAGCGTAGGGATCAGTGAGCTTGTGAGCAGATCAACCGCACCGTGGCCGAACCCAAAGGCGGTACCTGGCCGCTCCTGACGAATGCCTCGCGCGGCGGTTGAGAGCATGATCGCGCGGCTCGCCTCTTGCAGCGGCGCACTCGTAAACGCGGCGATGAGTGGTCCGAAGAGGAAGAGTGCGACGAACTGGGCCGTCTGACTTAACACAAACGATACTCCCCCAAGCGCCCAACCATTCAACGATCGTGCCCAGATTGCGGCAGCTCCTGCGCTACCGACGATCAGTAGGCCGATGCCAACGAGGGCAACGGTGAAGGCGGAAGCGGCGGCCTCAAGCGCTGCGGGTGACGGGAGCTCGACGGTGGTCACCGGCGGCGTTTCGTGCGCGGCGACCTCGGTACACGACCATAGACGCGATAGGCAACAAAGATGGTGCCAGCAATGCTCAGGGTCAAACCGAGCAGCAGGGTGAGGATGGCCGCTGCACTCAGCCCAAGGAAGCCGAGGAGTGCCGTGGCGCAGCCGATGAGGATCCACATGCCGCCAATGAATCGGTGTGACGCATCCCACGCAGCTTCACTCTCAATGGTCCACGGGAGTCGTACGCCGATGGTGTAGTTCTGACGAATGTTTGGCATGGCGTAGCCAAGGATGGCGAAGAAGGCGCCTGCGACGATGGGGACCGCAGCATCGAGCCGCGCCGCCTCACCGAAGCCCGAGTTGATGATTGCGGACTGGGTAATCGCAACCAGCAGAGAGAGGGCGACGACCACGAGCCCAAGGGCATCGGCGCTGCGAGCGATGTTGGCCCGCTTCGGGTCATATCGCACGGCGAGCCACAGCAGGCCACCTACGAGGGCGGTGGTGACAGGAATAATCAGGAGCGCCTCTTTACCAGCGAAGCCGTCGGCGACACCGTTGATGTTCCAGTGGATCGCCAAGACGGCGTCTGCTGGGAGCTGCATGAAGGCGGCCAGCGTAAAGAAGGCGGTGGCTGCCAGGGCGACCGTACTGACCGCACGTGTGAGGGGATTGAGTTCCATTTGTGCCTAGAGCCCCTTCACTTCGGTGACCACCTGCGAGAGAACGCTCTTGGCATCGCCGAAGAGCATTGAGGTCTTATCAAGGTAGAAGAGCTCGTTCTCAATGCCAGCAAACCCGGTCGCCATTCCGCGCTTCACCACAATGACCTGCTCCGCATCTTGCACGTTTAGGATCGGCATGCCGTAGATCGGCGAACCTGGATCGCTCTTCGCTGCAGGGTTCGTGACATCGTTTGCGCCGAGCACGAGGGCAACGTCGCAGGCGTGGAACTCTTCGTTGATCTCGTCAAGGTCAAAAAGATGGTCGTACGGCACGTTCGCTTCGGCGAGCAGCACGTTCATGTGGCCAGGCATTCGGCCGGCCACTGGGTGAATGGCGAACCGCACACGGCCGCCACGCTTCTCAATCAGCTCGGCGAGTTCGCGGACGGCGTGCTGCGCCTGCGCCACCGCCATGCCGTAGCCCGGCACGATGATGACGTTGCGCGCGTAGCCGATGCGCATCGCGGCATCTTCTGCAGAAACGCTCCGCGTGGTTAGACCTTCAGCACTCTTTGCAGAGACGGCCGCCTTCTCGCCACCGAACGCTCCGAAGAGCACGTTTGCAAACGAGCGGTTCATGGCCTTCGACATGAGGATTGACAAGATGAATCCGCTGGCGCCGTCAAGCGCACCAGCGACGATGAGGATGTTGTTGCCGATCGCGAAGCCTGTTGCGCTCGCTGCAAGGCCCGCGTACGAGTTTAGGAGCGAGACCACGACCGGCATGTCGGCGCCACCGATTGGCAAAACGAGCGTCACGCCAATGATCAGGGCGAGCACCGTCATGACGACGAACATGATCAAGCCAGAGTCGCCAGTGGAGCCGCCCGACTGTGTGAAAATGAGTGCGATATACAAGCCGACCGCGCCGAAGA
>Ga0315906_10004941_pt1 | contig 16898 bp, 13 predicted proteins | sample LakEriMetagenome_4_FD_203526 | JGI IMG/M metagenome (GOLD analysis project Ga0315906, IMG submission 203526) | Freshwater fungal communities from buoy surface, Lake Erie, Ohio, United States - Buoy 2 MA122 | ecosystem: Environmental > Aquatic > Freshwater > Lake > Lake biofilm | place: USA...
TCCTGGCGATCATCCGTATCGGCAACAAGGACCTGGAGTCGACCGGTGCCGGCGCGGCAGGCACTCCGCTCGCCTCGGGCGGCGGTCCTGGCGGCGCGGGCGGCGGTCCTGGCGGCGCGGGCGGCGGTCCTGGCGGCGCGGGCGGCGGCGGAGCCTGTGGCGTCGCCGGACCGCTGGGGATGCCCTGCGGCGGCGACCCGGCGCAACTGCCCCCGGCCTTCGTCGCGGGCATGACGGCCCCCGAGTACGGCATGCCGCGGGTTGGCACGCCAATCGGCCTGCCCGGCCCGGCCCACATCCCGCTTGGGGTGCCGGCCGGCCTGCAGCGGCACTCGATCACCAATCACACGAAGATGCACATCCCGCCGCCGTCCCGCGAGCTGCGGCTCCACGTGCAGCAGCATCCCGGCTTGAGCTATCCGAAGCCGGCCCGCCACGCCTACATCGCCGAGCGGCACGACGTGCCCAACGTCCGCCTCCGCCAGCCGTGGGAAGACCGCACGCGGTTCGTCGAAAACGGTGGCGCCGACCCCGACGCCCTCGGTCCCGGCCGGATCATCCCCGGCGGCGGTGACTGCCCGCCGGAGCCGATGGAGTGAGCCGCCCCGGCGGACACCGCCTGGCTACCAGGACCGAACGCATCTCCCCTCTCTCCCTCTCATCCATCGCCACCATGCCCGCCATCCGCACGAGCGTCGACGAGCACCGTCCGCGGATGTGGCATCCAGACACGAGGAGCATGATCGACCTTTTCCGGACAGGGACCGCGCTGCGGACCGGCCGCTGGCTGCCGGCGACCGCCGTACTCGTCCTGACAGGCGTCGTGGGCCTTTCCCACGCGGCTGTCGAGGCGAGTGCGGCGGAGACATTCGCCGTGTATTCAGGACCGGGAGCGATTGGCGTTCTGCGGCGGCCGCAGCCCGGTCCCTGTCCGGAATCGGTGATCCCCGCCGGCGTGCAGCCGGTGGAAATCCGCGGTCCGAAGGGGATGCGGATCGCCATCGAGACGGCGGCCGGCTGGTCGCCCCTGCAGGCGGCACCGCTGCGGATGGGATTGGTCGTGGGCCGTGGCTACCGCCTCAAGGTCGCCGGCATCCCGGGCCGCCCGGGGCAGGAACTCTATCCCTCGATCCGCGTGCTCGCCAAACTCGTCACGCCCCCCGGCACGGCCTGGCGGTTCCCGGTCGAGGTCACGATCGACGAGGATGATCTCGCCGCCGCCCTCGACGGCGGCCACGTCCGCCGGGTCGTCTACGCGTCGTGCGAAAGCGAGGGCCGCGACGTCGTGCCGGCAAGCTGGTTCGACGTGAAGCCCGGCGACGATCCGCTCGACGTCGCCCGCACGCTCGGCGATCCGGTCGCCGAGATCGTGATCGGCAACCGGCTGCCTGCCACGGGGGCCGGCCCATGACCGCCGACCGTCCGCTCCGCTGGCTCCGCCTCATCGCGATCGCGACGGGCGCCGTGATCCTCGCCTCGTGTCGCTCGCTGTCGACGCCGGCGGTCGTGTCGACCGCCACGGTGACGATGCTGCCCGAGTCGGAATCGGCCACGGTCGAACCTGCCACGGCCTCCGCACCGAGTCCGGCACCGAGTCCAGTACCAAGTCCGTCTGCGAAGCCGACGGCCTGGGCGGCCGACGTGCGCCGGGCCGACGGCTCGGCCGCGTTCAGCGGCATCCAGCGCACGGGCCTCGAGGCCCCCTGCCCTCCCCTGCCCCGCTTGGCCGCGAGCGGCTGCCGCGATGGGCGGTGCGAATCCGGCATGTGCCCGCCCCAGGTCTGCGTCCCGTGCGACCGTCCGGCGCCGCTCGTCGGCCCGTACCTCGTCTGCGACGGCGGCGACGCCCACGCCCCGGCCCGGCCGCGCGGCGCCGACGGTCTGGCGAACCTCACGGCCGGCGACACGGTCGCCCGTTATCGCGCGGCGGACGCCGGCCCCGACACGGCCGACGTGTGCATCGCGGTGTCGAACTGCGCGTGCGTCTACGCGCCGCGTTTCGGCTCCGTCCGCGAGGTGGTGCGGCCGCTCGAAGACTCGGCCCCCGAGGGACCGCGCGGCCTGGCTCTCGACACGCTCGCCGGCGAACAGACGCGGCGCGAGCCCGTGTGGGGCAGCACGCAGAACGTCGCCGTCGAGGCCGCCCGCAAGGCGTTGCCCGGCGTGGCGGTCGAGGAACACCTCGGGCCGCTGGCGGTCGACCAGGGCGCCATGCCGCGCGAGGAAGACGGCGTAGCCGGGCCGGCCGAGCGGATCGCCCAGGATCAGCCGGAGCTCGCCCGCCGCTCCCAGCGGCCGCTGCTCCAGGTGGGCTTCGACGTGCCCGTGGCCTGGACCTGCGTGAAGGGGGCGAACGTCCTCGTCGCGGGCCAGACGCCGCGGACGGTGTCGGTCGCCGACGGCACCGCAACGCTCCGCTTCGAGGAGCCGGGCCGCGCCGAACTCACGCTCTGCAAGCGGGCCGGCAGCGACACGGCGCGGACTGGCGAGGAGCTCGACTTCACGATCTTCATGCTCAACTCCGGCGACCGCGCGCTCGACGACATCGTGCTCGTCGACGCCCTCCCGGAACGGCTCGAGCTGATCCCCGGCTCGCCTGCCTCCAGCCTGCCGGCCGACTTCACGATCGACCAGGGTGACGACGGGGCGGTCGTGCTCCGCTGGCGGGTGAAGGCCACGCTGCGGCCCGGTGAAAGCGGGTTCGTGCGGTTTCGCACGCTCGTGCGGTAAATGGCCGCGGACGACGTTGCGGCGTGCCCCGCACCGGGGTTACCATCCGTTGACCAGGTCCGTTTTCCGTCCGGCGACCGAGATCTTTCCGCGAGGAACCCCCATGCGCCAGCCCCTGTTTTGCGATCGTCTGCCGACCATCGTGACGATCCTCATCCTCGGCCTCGTCGTCGCCGCCACGGGCCACCGCGCCGCCGCCCAGGGAGTGGGCGTGGCGGAGCGTCCGGCGGCCGGCAGACTCACCGTTCCCACGCTGCCTCAGGGCACACCTGAGGAACTGATGAAGTTCGTGAGCACCCTGCGAAATCCCCCCCAGCAGCCCAAGTCGCGGGAGGAAATGCTGGCCTATATGAAGGGCGTCGCCACGGTCTCAGTGCAGGCTGCCGACGCGATCCTCGGCCAGGTCAAACCGGGCGCCAAGTTCCACGCGGATGCCACGCAGCTCAAGCTCGAGAGCCTGATGATGCTGGGCCAGATGGGGGATGAAAAGGCCGAGGCCGCCATGGTCGCCTTCGCCGGGACGCTCGTCGACAGCCCCGAGCCGGCCGTGGCCCGCGAGGCCCGGCGGCTGCTGATCGTGGCCGACGCCCGGTCGACCTTCGAGACCGGCGGATTCGACGCGGCGCCGGGCCTCGTGAAGCGGACGGCCGAGCTGCTCGCCGCCGACCCCAACGACACCCAGACGGCGATGCTCGCCATGCAGCTTGCGAAGGCCTTCGAGCAGGCAGAGGGGGGCGAGGCACACGCCGCCACGGCGTATGCCACGTTCGGCCCGCTGTTCGCCAAGAGCGGCAATGCCCAGATCCGGGAACTGGCCGAGAGTTTCGCCGGCACCCTGCGCCGCCTGTCACTTCCCGGCAAACCGATGGAGATCACCGGCACGCTCCTCGGCGGCGGCGTCTTCAACCAGAAGGCGCTCGCCGGCAAGGTGGTGCTGGTCGACTTCTGGGCCACCTGGTGTGGGCCGTGCGTGGCCGAGATGCCGAACATCCTCGCCCAGTACGAAAAGTATCATGCGAAGGGCTTCGAGGTGGTGGGCGTGAGCCTCGACGAGGATCGCGCCGCCCTCGAGGCGTTCGTGTCCGAGAAGAAGCTCCCCTGGCCGATCCTCTTCGAGCAGTCGGGGGGCGCAGGCTGGCAGCATCCAATGGCCACGAAGTATGGCATCAGCGGCATCCCGCAGCTGATCCTGATCGGCCGCGACGGCAACGTGATCACGCTCAACGCCCGGGGCGAGGGCCTGGCCAAGCAGCTTGCCGAACTGTTCAAGGATGCCGGCTGAACCGATGACCGACCGTGATCCGCCCGTCGCCCCGCCTCGGGCGGCCGTCGCCCGGCGGGCCGGCGCGTTCGACTCGTCGGGCATCCGCAAGGTCTTCGACCTCGCGGCCACACTCGACGATCCGATCAACCTCTCGATCGGCCAGCCCGACTTCGCGATGCCGGACGCCGCCCGCGCGGCGGCCAAGGCGGCGATCGACGCCGGCAGGAACGGCTACACGCCCACGCAGGGCATCCCGGCGCTGCGCGACCGGCTCGAAGAGCGCACGCGGCGCGAGACGGGCCAGCCGCACCGGCGGCTGTGCGTGACCAGCGGATCGAGCGGGGCGCTGGTGCTGACGCTGATGGCGATCCTGGACCCCGGCGACGAGGTGATCGTCTTCGAGCCGGCGTTCGTGATGTACCGGCCGCTGGTGGAGTTTCTCGGCGGCCGCGTCGTGGCGATCGACACGGCGCCGTCGTTCCGCATCGACGTGGACCGCGTGGCGGCCATGATCACGCCGCGGACCCGGGCGATCCTCCTCAACACGCCCGCCAACCCCACGGGCCACGTCGCCGCGGCCGACGTCGTCCGCGACCTGGCCCGGCTCGCCGAAAGCTGCGGTGTGACGCTCGTCAGCGACGAGCTGTACCGCTCCTACTGCTACGACGCGCCGTTCCACTCCCCTGCCCTGCACTCCGAGCGGGTGGTCGTGATCGACGGGTTCTCGAAGTCGCACGCCATGACGGGCTGGCGGGTGGGCTGGGTGCACGGCCCCGCCGACATCGTCAACGCCTGCACGATGCTCCAGCAATACACGTTCGTCTGCGCGCCGCAGGTCGGCCAGTGGGCCGCCTTGGCCGCGGTCGACGCGCCGATGGACATGCCGCTGGCCGAATGCCGCCGCAAGCGCGACAAGCTCATGGCCGGTCTGCGGGGCCGCTATCGGTTCGAGCAGCCCGGAGGTGCCTTCTACCTCTATCCCGAGGCGCCGGGCGGCTCGGGTAGGGCGTTCGCGGAGCGGGCGGTCGCCGCGGAGAAGCTTCTCGTGGTGCCGGGCAGCGTGTTTGGCGCCGCCGACACCCACTTTCGCATCGCCTACACCGTGGACGAGCAGACCCTCGACCGCGGCATCGCCGCCCTGCAGCGGCTGGCCGAGCACGCAGACCGCCGATCATGACCGGCCACACCACGGCATCCGTCGCCCGGATGCTCGACCATGCGGTCCTCAAGCCCGAGTTCACGGCCGCCGACATCGCCCGCCATGCGCGGATGTGCATCGACCGCGGCGTGGGCTGCCTGTGCGTGCGGTCGTGCGACGTCGCCGCCGCGGCCCGGCTGGTGGCGGGCACGCCGGTCGTCATCGCCGCGGTGATCGGCTTCCCGCACGGGGCGCAGCGGCCCGAGGTCAAGGCCTTGGAGGCCCGGCTGGCGATCGCCGACGGCGCCCGCGAACTCGACATGGTGCTCAACGTCGGGGCCCTGCGGTCCGGCGATCAGGCGGCCGTCCGCGCCGACATCGCGGCGGTCGTCGCGGAAGCCCGGCCGCATGGGGTGCTCGTGAAGGTGATCCTCGAGACCTGCCTCCTTTCGTCCGACCAGATCGTCGCGGCCTGCCGGCTGGCAGAGGAGGCCGGTGCCGACTTCGTGAAGACGTCCACCGGGTTCGGCGCGCGGGGCGCGACGCCGGAGGCGGTCCGCACGATGCTCGACGCGGTGGGCGGCCGGCTGGGCGTGAAGGCCTCCGGTGGCATCCGCACCTGGGAGGAGGCGGTGCGGTACCTCGACATGGGCTGCACCCGGCTGGGCGTGGGCGACGCGGCGGGGATTCTTGCCGGCCGACCGGCGGCCCCCGACGCGGCCTATTGACGAGGGCGTCACACGCCGGGACGCCCGCAGGGTGCGGTTCGATGGTCCGCGGTTTCCAGGTTTGCGTTCGGTTTGACACGCGCGACAGCTTCACAAGAATCCCCCGGCGGAAGCCGGGGGACTCCGGGTTGCATCCCTTCCCGGGTGCCCTGCGATGTGGGCTTGAACCGGGGAATCACACGCCGTCGTGCGGCATGGATGGCGGGGCGGTTTTCGAACCCGGTGTCCCCGGGTTTCCACCGGGGGCTTCTAGAGCGCATCCGACTTTGGTGTAGCACCGGCTTCGGGGGCGGCAAAAGTCTCCTCGCTGTGGCCGCAGCGGCCACACGCTCGTCGAGCGTTCGCCGACCCCCTTCGCCTCCCTCTCCCAATGTGCCTGGGAAACGCTACACGGATCCCAGACCCGCTCTAGGCTCAGCACGCCGCCGCCACAAAAAACCCGCTGGGAGACCCCGAGGCTCTGCTCGTCGGACCCTTTCCCGCCGTCCGCCGACGCGGCGTCAGGCGCTCTTGTGCCGGGCCTCGCGGAGCGGCACGACGGGCTCGGTGCCCTCGACGTTCCGCTCGTTGATCACGTAGGTGCTCCCCTGCTGCTCGGGCAGGTCGAACATGATGTCGAGCATCACGTCCTCCATGATCGACCGCAGCCCGCGGGCGCCCGTCTCCTTCTTCATTGCCTTGCGGGCGATCGCCGCCAAGGCTTCGTCGGTGAACTCGAGCTGGCAGCTCTCAAGACCGAACATCTTCTGATACTGCTTGACGAGCGCGTTCTTCGGCTCCTTGAGCACCTTCACCAGCGACGGCACGTCGAGCGGCTGCAGCGAGGAGATCACCGGCAGCCGGCCGACGAGCTCCGGGATCAGGCCGAACTCGAGAATGTCGTCCGAGTCGACCTGCGGGAGGAGCTCGGCGAGGTCGGCGTCGTGGCGGACGCCCGACGGCTGGCCGAAGCCGATCGTCTTCTTGCCCAGCCGCTTACCGATGATCTTGTCGATCCCGACGAACGTCCCGCCACAGATGAAGAGGATGTTCGAGGTGTCGAGCTGGATGTACTGCTGCTCGGGATGCTTGCGGCCGCCCTGGGGCGGCACGTTGGCGACGGTCCCCTCGAGCATCTTGAGCAGGGCCTGCTGCACGCCCTCGCCCGAGACGTCGCGGGTGATCGACACGTTCTGACTCGTCTTCCCGATCTTGTCGATTTCGTCGATGTACAGCACGCCGCGTTGGGCCGCCTCGATGTCGAAGTCGGCGGCACTGAGCAGTTTGAGGAGCAGGTTCTCGACGTCCTCGCCGACGTAGCCCGCCTCGGTGAGCGTGGTGGCGTCACCGATCGCGAACGGCACGTCGAGGATCCGGGCCAGGGTGCGGGCGAGCAGGGTTTTGCCCGACCCGGTCGGTCCCAGGAGGAGGATGTTCGACTTGTCGACCTCGACGTCGCTTCCCTCGCTGCCGAGATTGAGCCGCTTGTAGTGGCTGTGGACAGCCACGGCGAGCACCCGCTTCGCATGATGCTGGCCGATCACGTACTGATCGAGATGGGCCACGATCTCGCGTGGCGAGGGGATCGTGGTGAACAGCTGCTTGCTGGTGCCGCGCCGGCGCTTCTCCTGATCGAGGATCGACTGGCAGAGGTCGATGCACTCGCCGCAGATGTAGACATCCCCGGGGCCTTCCACGAGCGGGCCGACGTCGCGGTAGCTCTTCCGGCAGAACGAGCAGAAAGCGTTCTTTTTGGTCGTTCCGCCGGCACCCCGCCGTCCCAGCCCGCCCACGTCTTTCCCGGATGGCATTGATTCACGTCCTCTGGATGTCCGGCCCCGGCGGATCGCCCGACGGCGGCCGGCGCCGCCCCGGGAGGCCGGGACTGCCGATCCGCATCCGCGGCTCGACGAGTGTTCTTATCTTTCGGTATTCCTCTTCCGTCAGCACACCCTGGTCGCGGAGATTTTTGTAATCCACGAGCGTCCTTTCCCAATCGCCACGATCGTCACCTGACGCGAGCCAACGCCCGCGGATCATGACGATGGCAACGATCCCCGCCCCAACCACGAGTGCCAGGAGCAGGCCACTGGCAAAATACGCTGACACGGACATCCGGCTTCAGGAGGGGAAGGAACCGGCTTGGACGAGAGCCGCCCGCATCGGCCCTTCCCTGCGCCGCGGTCACATTATGCCAGCCCCCGTCCGGCCAGGTCCAGCGGAAAATCCCCTATCTTTCGCAGCTTTCCGCCGGTTTGCGGTCGGTCGGCGGACACGGCCGATTTTTCCGGTTGTTCTGAAAACGTGTGACTTTTCGGTCGGCGAAGGCCGATTCAACAGAGCATGTGTGTCTCGGTCGTCCATCGTTGCACCGTCGGCCGGCTGGCGGCCCTGCTGCTGATTGCAGGGGCGGGCTTCGTGCCGCTGGCCGCCGGCCAAGGTCTGCCGGCCGCACCGGGCATGCCCGAGCTCGTGCGCACCAAGCACCGCACGTTCGCCATCCCGTTCCAGCTGCCGAAGTCGCAGGATCCGGACGCCGACGCCGCCCCGGAAAAAATCATTCTCAACGTCTCGAAGGACCTCGGCGGCACTTGGCAGCCGGCGGGCGAAGCGGCGCCGGCGAAGGGATCGTTCACCTACACGGCGGACGCCGACGGCGAATACTGGTTTCGCCTCCGGGCCGTCGACCGCAAGGGCCGGATGCGCGGCGGCGAGGGGCCCGACATGCGGATCCTCGTCGACGCCGCGGGCCCGCGGCTGGCGGCCCGAGTGTGGAAGGGTGCCGACGGCGAGATCGTCTGCCGCTATGCGGCCGTCGATGACTCGCTTCGGCTGGAGGCGTTCACGTTCGAGTATCGCGGCCCTGCAGACCCGGGCTGGAAGCCGCTGGCCACCGAGCCGATTCTGTCCCGCGAGTCTCCAGCCCACCTCGTGGGCGAGGAAATCTGGTGGGCCGGCGAGAAGGTGACAGCCCTGACGGTGCGGATCACCGTCGCGGATGGCTCCGGCAACCGCACGACCAAACAATTCTCGCTCGAACCGACCGATCCCCACGTCGACCAGGCGGCGCTGGCCCGCGAACTCGGCGTCCCTCCGCTGCCCACGGCCGGTGCCGAAGCTGCCGCGGTCGCCGTCGCCGCCGCGCCCGCCACCGCTTCCGCGGCACCGACCACCGGTGAAACCTGGGCCCCGGAGACCGCCCGCGGCTGGTCGGACCAGCCGCCGCAGCAGCCGGGAGTCGATGGCACGACGAGCGGACGCAGCGTGCTCGTGAAGCGCACCGGATCCGCGGCCGGCCTGCTGCCGCGGGCCGAGGCGGCCATGCGAACCGACACCGGCGGCCACGACCCGCTGGCGGCGGCGGCGGCCGGCCAGCCGCTGGAGTACCGCGGCAAGCCCCTCCACATGGCGAAGTCGCGGCGCTTTTCCTGGGACTACGAGGCCCAGGATCGGATGCCGGGGGCGGCCCGCGTGCGGGCGGAACTGTGGACCACCCGCGACGGCGGCGTGACCTGGCAGCGAGCCGCGGTCGATACCGACGGCCGCAGCCCGATCGACGTGCAGCTGCCCGCCACGGGACTCTACGGGGTGCGGCTGGAGATGGTGGCCGACGTGCCCGACGCGGGTGACGGCCCGCGGTCCGGTGACGTCCCCGAGGCGTGGCTGGGCGTTGACGACGAGCCGCCGCAGGCCGAGCTGCTCGACGTCGCCCGCGATCCCCAGGCACCGGGAGTCCTGATCATCCGGTATACCGCCCGTGATCCACTGCTCGGGCCGCAGGCCGCACGCCTGCTCTACTCGCCGCACGCCGAAGGACCGTGGGCCACGATCGCCGACGGCCTCGCCAGTCAGGGCGAGCACCGCTGGCAGCCCGACCGTGCCGTGCCGGCGCGGGTCTATGTCCGGGTCGAGGTCGCGGACGCGGCCGGCAATGTCGGCGCCGCATCGAGCGCCGAGGCCATCACCGTCGCCGCCCCGCGAGTCGTGGGCAAGCTCGGCGGGCTCCGCGCCGCCCCCGAACGCTGATCGGCGTCTTCAGGCGGTTCGCCTCTGGAGCCGCCGCAGCAGGGGCAGGGTCGCCAGCCGCAGCAGGCAGGAGACGACGAACACGGCCGCGTAGGCCCGCCGATCCTCGCCCAGGGCCCGCAGCAGGAGGCCGCCGCAGGCGGCGCCGGCCACGGTGGCGATCGCGAGCCCGAGGTTGTAGACCGTGATCACGCCGGTGCGATCGCGGTCGTCCACCATGTCGAAGAACAGCAGGGCCACCGCGAGCTCGTAGGCCGCCCAGCAGCTGCCGGCGACGATCTGCACGCCGATCAGGTAGCCGATCTCGGCGAACGGGAGCCAGAGCAGCGTCAGGGGCATGATCGCCAGGCAGGCCCAGCCGAGGAGCCGCACGGAGCCGGTTCGCGCGGCCAGTCGGCCGACCGCCGGCAGCACGATCGCCTTGGCCAGAAAGGCGGTGGCGAACACGAGCATGAACGCATGGTACGAGAAGCCCAGTTCGCGGAGCATGTAGGGCGTGAAGTACGGCCCCGCGACGTGGGCTCCGAACATGAAGCAGCACAGAAACGCGACCAACGTGCCGGCGGGCTTCGCGGCCATGCCGCGCAGAGCGGCCGCGAGCTTCGCCGGCAGCCTGGCCGGCGGCGCGGGCAGCCCCTCGGCCGCGGCCACCGGGGGTCGCGGCTCGCGGCAGGCCACGAGACAGGCCGTGGACAGCAGGCGACTCACCCCGGCGAGGGCAAACAGCGCGGCAAATGCGATCAACGTCGCGCCGCGGGACTCGCCGAACTGGAGCACGAGGCCGCCGATCACGAACCCGAAGAACACGCCGAACTGACCGAGGCGGTTCCGCTGGGCGAAATAGGGCGTCCGCATGTGCCTGGGCACGAGCCGCCCCATCCAGGCGTTCCAGGCGGGCGCTCCCGCCATCCCGGCGGCCCAATAGACGCTCGCCGCCAGGAGCAATTGCCAGAGTGCCGCCGATCCCCGCAGGCCCCACCAGATCAAGGGCACGAAGCTGGCGGCCTGGAGCGCCGTGCTGCCGATCACCCAGACGCGATTGCTGCCGAGCCGCCTGACGGCGTACGGCGTGACGAGCTGGACGAGCGCGCCGACGAGGATCGGCACGCTCGCCATCAGGCCTGCCGCCACGGGCCCGAACCCCAGCGCCAGGGTGAAGGCGGGCAGGTATGTCTCGCCGCAGCCCACCATCACGCTGTAGGCGGCGGCGTCGGCGGTGGTGACCCAGAGATCGCGGCGCAGGGCTCCACGCGGCAGGATCGTCTGCAAAAGCGAATGGCGGGACAAGGCGATGGACGGAAGTGACCGGGCTGAGGCCGGGGGGCGGGTGAGCCGGCGCCGGGGAGCGACGGCCAGAAGCGGACCACCTGTTTATACTTCCCCGTCGGTGCGGTCCGAGAACCAGAGGCAGCGGCCGTCGTTCGCCGCAGCCGCCCGGCCCCGTCCACCATCATCGCGAGGGAGAGTTTCATGAAGGCATTGGTGACCGGGGCGACCGGGTTCGTGGGACCGCGGCTGCTGCGATTGCTGGACCGGCCGACGGTCGTGTCCCGAAACCCCGACCGCGCCCGAGCGGCCATCGGACACCTCGCCGACCGCATCGTTCGCTGGGATCCCATGGAGGGCCCGCCGCCCCCGGAGGCCTTCGAGGGCGTGGACGCCGTGCTGCACCTGGCGGGAGAGTCGGTCGCCGAGGGCCGATGGACGACGGCGCAAAAGGCGCGGATCCGCGACAGCCGCGTGGTGGGCACGCGGCATCTCGTGCAGGGCATCGCGCAGGCGGGGGCCAAGCCGGCCGTGCTCGTCTCGGCCTCGGCCGTCGGCTACTACGGCGATCGTGGCGACGAGGAACTCTCCGAGGCCGCGTCGCCGGCCGACGACTTCCTGGCCCGGGTGTGCGTCGACTGGGAGCGTGAGGCGCTCGCCGCCGAGAAGTCGGGCGTGCGCGTGGTGACCGCCCGCACCGGGATCGTGCTCGGCGCGGGTGGCGGGGCGCTCGCCAAGATGCTCACGCCCTTCAAACTCGGCGGCGGCGGACCGCTGGGCAACGGCCGGCAGTGGATGCCGTGGATTCACGTCGCCGACCTGGCCCGGCTCTACGTGCATGCCGCCGAGTGCCAGGCGATCCGGGGCCCGATGAACGCCGTCGCCCCCAATCCCGTCCGCAATCTCGAGTTCACGAAGGCCCTGGGCCGGGCCCTGCGCCGCCCGGCCTTCATTCCCGCCCCCTACTTCGGCCTCCGGCTGCTGTTCGGCGAGTTCGCCCAGGTGCTGTTCGCGTCGCAGCGGGTGATCCCGCGGGTGGCGGTCGAGACGGGGTTCGTGTTCCAGTATCCGGAACTCGCCGCCGCGCTCCACGAGATCCTCGCCGCGGCGGCGTGAGCACGAGATCGGCTGCGGCTCCCGCTTTCGAGGGTCAGAGATCGCCGCCATGGGGGCGGCGGCGTTGCCGCTGCAGCCACGCCATGGCCACTGGCGGAAAGCCCGTAGCGTACGCTGCTGGATCTCTGGCCATCGCGCCCCGTTGCTGGGTAGTAGAGTCGCAAGTTTTGATGGTGCGCGTTCTTCAGCCCTTGCTCTCGGCTTCACGCGTGTGAACGGCACAAGAAGCCCCCGGCGGAAGCCGGGGGACTCCGGGTGGCATGCCTTTCCAGGTGCCGTGCGACGTGGGTTTGAACCGGGAAATTGCGTCCCGTCATCCGGCAGGGACGGCGGGGTTGTATTCGTGCCCGGTGTCCCCGGGTTTCCACCCGGGGCTTCTTGGACGGATGACGAGACCGATTCCCGATGCAAAGGACCTGCAAAACGACGTTCGCAACCGGATTCCTGCAGCGGCGACGCTCTCTCGAGCCACTCGGCGCAACACCAAAAAACGCAAGCGGAGCTTATGCTCGGTGCGTCACGTACGGCCATCAGCATTCCCTCGGCTCGCGCCTCGGGCTTCCAGGGCACGGGACCGCCAAACCCGACAAACCAGCAGCCCATTCCCCCGGGCGCGTGACGCAGTCCGGCAAAACTGCGGTGCACGATGTGCGCGTTGCGTGCCTGTGGCTACCGCTTTCGACGGTCAGAGACCGCGGCTCCAGCGTTGGTCGGAGACCGCCGCTCTCCGTGGCGCAAGCCTCCAGGCTTGCGAATGCGGGTTGCAGAGCTGCAGGCCAGGATGCGACGGTTAGAGACCGCCGCTATAGGGGCGGCGTCGCGGCGCGGACCAGGCGGTCGCGGACCGCCTGCCAGGCTTCGGTGTCGGGCGGCGTGGCGACCACGATCCGGTCGAGCGCCCGCTGGTCGAGGGCGTGGAGCGTCGCATACAGCAGGCGTGCGTACGCCGCCGGATCGTTCGGCATCGGCACGACGACGAGCTCGCGACGGGACGCGAGCGCCCGCGTCGCCGGGTCGTCGACGGCCGTCGTCACGAGGCCCACGCGACTCCCGGAGTCGAGCAGTTCGGCCCCACGGCGGGCCGCTTCGGCGGAGAGTTCCAGCGGTGTGCGTGGCGCGTAGTGCCGCGGCTGCTGGCCGGGTGAACGCACGGCGTGATCCGTGCCCGAGTCGGCCGCAGCGAGCCACTCCACGGAACCGCCGACGACCGCCTCGATGGCCGCACGTGACAGCGGCCCCGGCCGGAGGATCCGCGGTGGCACGGTCGTGCAGTCGACGACGGTCGACTCGATGCCCTGTCCACACGGGCCGCCATCCAGAATCAACGCGACCCTGTCGCCGAGGCCGGCGAGCACGTGGTGGGCGGTGGTGGGCGACACCGCCTCCGACCGGTTGGCACTGGGGGCCGCGAGAGGCGTGCCCGCCGTCTCGATCAGCCGCCGGGCGAGCCGGTGGTCGGGACACCGCAGGGCGACGGTCGGCCCGCCCGCCGTGACGATGTCGGGAATCCGTGGGCCGCGCGGCACGACGACCGTCACCGGCCCAGGCCAGAACCGGGCGGCGATCGCGGCGGCGGCCGCGGGCCACGACGCGGCCAACGAGCGGGCCATGGCGGCGTCGGACACGTGCACGATTAGCGGATTCGAGGCGGGCCGGCCCTTGGCGCGAAAGATGCCTGCCACCGCCTCCGCGTCGAGCGCGTCAGCCGCCAGCCCGTAGACGGTTTCGGTCGGAATCGCGACGAGCCCACCGTGGCGCAGGATCGCCGCGGCCCGCTCCAGCGCCTGGGCCGTCGCCGGTGGCGGAGTCGTCTCCTCCACCGGCCAATCACAGCGCAGGATGTCGGGAAGCGTGCGGGCCATGCCGACAACCTTGCAACGCCGCCGGGGGCGGAGCAAGATGTCGTCCTGCCGCCGCGGCCGGATCGGTGCCCGATCCCAGCGGCGGATCCCCGCAGGACGCAGCCGTGCCCGCCTCCCCCGCCCCGCTCGTCGGCGTCGCCATGGGCAGCCGCTCCGACTGGCCGACGCTCCAGCGGGCGGCCCAGATCCTCGACCAGTTCGGGGTGCCGCATGCCTGCGAGGTCGTCTCGGCCCACCGCACGCCCGTCAAGCTCGCCGACTACGCCCACGCCGCGGCCGACCGCGGCCTCAAGGTGATCATCGCCGGCGCCGGCGGCGCGGCCCACCTGCCCGGCATGCTCGCCGCCCACACGCACCTCCCCGTGCTCGGCGTGCCTGTCGAGTCGTCGATGCTCCGCGGCGTGGACTCGCTGCTCTCGATCGTGCAGATGCCCGCGGGGGTGCCCGTCGGCACCCTGGCGATCGGCCCCGCCGGCGCCGCCAACGCGGCCCTGCTGGCGATTTCGATCCTCGCCTTGGAGGATGCCGCGCTGCGGCAGAGGCTCGTGGCCTACCGGACGGAGCAGACGGCCCGCGTCCTCGCCGAGCACCTCGACGGCGAATCGACCGCCTGGTCTGAACGGCCGTCGGAGCGGTGACCGTGCCTGTCTCGGCCAGCCCGATCCTGCCCGGTTCCACGCTCGGCATCCTCGGCGGAGGCCAGTTGGGGGCCATGTTCGCCGTCGCCGCCAAGCGGATGGGCTACCGGGTCGAGGCGATCTCCGACGTGGCCGATTGCCCCGCGGCCCGCGTCTGCGATCGCGTGCACGTCGGCGGCTACGCCGATGCGGCGTTTCTCGCCCGAGCCGCGGCCACCCTCGACGTCGTGACGTTCGAGTTCGAGAATGTGCCCGCGGCCGCCGGCCGGGCGCTGGCGGCGGTCGTGCCGGTGCGGCCGCATCCCGACGTGCTGTTCACGACGCAGGACCGGGCCCGCGAGAAGGCCTTTCTCGTGACCCACGGGTTCGCCTGCGCGGCCCATCGCATCGTGCGGTCGCGCGACGACCTGCAGGCCGCCATGCGCGACCTCGGCCTGCCGGCGGTGCTGAAGACGGCCGCCTTCGGCTACGACGGCAAGGGACAGGCCAAGCTCGCCACGGCCGCCGACCTCGATCCGGCCTGGGCCACGCTCAGCGCCGGCCCCGACGGCCCTCGGGAACTGGTGCTCGAGAGCTGGATCGACTTCGACTGCGAGATTTCCGTCGTCGCGGCCCGCGGCCTCGACGGCGCCGTCGCCGCCTTCGCGCCGGCGCGAAACGCCCATGCCCATCACATCCTCGATGTCTCGAGCGTGCCCGCCGGCCTGCCGGACGACGTGCTGGCGGCGGCCACCGGCACCACGGAACGGATTCTCACCGCCCTCGGCGTGGTGGGCGTGGCCTGCGTGGAGTTCTTCGTGACCAAGGATGGCCGCGTGCTCGTCAACGAGATCGCCCCGCGGACGCACAACTCCGGCCACCTCACGATCGAGGCCTGCGAGACGAGCCAGTTCGAGCAGCAGGTGCGGGCCGTGTGTGGGCTGCCGCTGGGCTCGACGCGGCAGGTGGCGCCGGCGGCGATGGCGAACCTGCTCGGCGACTGCTGGTTTACCGACGGCACCGCCGCCGGTCGCGAGCCCGACTGGGCGGCGGCCTTGGCCGTGCCCGGCGTGCGGCTGCACCTCTACGGCAAGACCGAACCCCGGCCCGGCCGGAAGATGGGTCATCTCACGGCGGTCGCCGCATCGGCCGAGGAAGCCCGGTCGCGCGTGACGACCGCCCGGCACGCGGCCTGCCGGGGCTGACCGGCGTAGCCGAAGACGCCGGTTCGTCACTCGCTGCCCGTGGTCAAAGCCCTCCATGGCAATCCCGTTCGGCACGAGGGTTGCCGGAGGTGCTCGCCACGTCTTGCGAGGGTCGGGGCTGCCCGTGCCCCGTCGCCGGACGCTCACTGCGCCCATCCTGGGCTCCGTTCGCTCGAAGATGCCTGCGCTGCGGCATCCATGCCTCCGCTGGCCATCTACGCCGGCTCTCAGGGCACGGGCAGCCCCTCCCAGCACGCCCACGGTCGGCTGCCTCACATCCTGCTCGGGCAGACTTGTTCCACAGTCTGCTAGACTGCGGTTCGGTTCGATTGCGTGCCGAACTTTCCTGTGCGGTTCGCTCTTCATCGGCTGCCTGTTCGTGACATCTGGGCTCCCCTGCGGTCGGGCGGCCAAGGCCGATCCGTTCACCATCACCGGAGGCTTGCTTCCCCATGCGCCGCACGCATCAAATCTCTGCCCCCCGCTCCGGCGCACCGGCGACTGCGGGACACGCGGTCCGGAACGGCCGCCTGCCCTCCTGCGGTTGGCCGGCCGCCTTCACACTCGTCGAACTGCTCGTCGTCATCGCCATCATCGCCGTGCTGCTCGCGCTCTTGGTGCCCGGCGTGCAGGCGGCCCGGGAAGCGGCCCGTCGCGGCCAATGCGGCAACCATCTGAAACAGTTGGCCGTTGCGACAGAGGCACACAAGTCGCTGATCGGACATTTTCCCACCGGCGGCTGGGACGAAAACTCGCTGCCGCAGGCCGGCGGCGGGAGCGACTGGAGACAGCCGGGTGGGTGGTGCTACACGATCCTGCCGTTCATGGAAGCGCAGGCGGTCTACGACTCCGTGAACTCGGGCGCCTTGGACACGACGACGTCGGTTCCTGTGTTCGCATGCCCATCCCGTCGCGGCTCCTCGTTTGGTCCGGGCGGCGTCGTGATGACCGACTATGCCGGCAATCG
>Ga0315906_10004943_pt1 | contig 16897 bp, 16 predicted proteins | sample LakEriMetagenome_4_FD_203526 | JGI IMG/M metagenome (GOLD analysis project Ga0315906, IMG submission 203526) | Freshwater fungal communities from buoy surface, Lake Erie, Ohio, United States - Buoy 2 MA122 | ecosystem: Environmental > Aquatic > Freshwater > Lake > Lake biofilm | place: USA...
AGAGATGTCGGATAAGTTGCAAAAAACTTTTATTTGCTACACGAATTCCGCCAACGCCCTGTATGCCTTCTATAATAACGGAAGAAATTTCATTGCCTTGTTGTTCAAAACAATTTTTTAAAGCGGTTTCATCATTGAAAGGAAGGAAGATAACATTATCCGTTTCATTAACAGGAGCAATATAGTTTTTATTATCTGTTGCACTAACTGCCAGCGAGGTTCTTCCGTGAAAGGCTTTTGAAAACGCAATCACTTTTTTTCTGCCATTGTGAAAGCTCGACAGCTTCAGTGCATTTTCATTGGCTTCCGCACCACTGTTGCAAAGGAAAAGCTGATAATCTTTTTTGCCACTGACTTTTTCCAGTTGGGCTGCCAGTTGCTTTTGAAGCGGAATAATGATGGAGTTCGAATAAAACGCGATCTTATTCAACTGATCTTCGATACGCGCCGTCCATGTAGGATGGGTATGACCGATGCTGATCACGGCATGACCTCCATACATATCCAGATATTCATTGTGTTGATCATCCCATACAAAAGAGCCCTTTGCCTTTTCTATGGTAATATTATTCAGTGGATATACATCAAATAGAGGCATAATCAGAAAAAGTTTGCTTTAAGTTGAAGTCCGGCTGTTTCATTCAGCCCAAACAACAGATTCATATTTTGTACCGCTTGTCCGCTCGCGCCTTTCAGTAAATTATCAATGGCAGAATGTACCACTAGTTGATTGCCGATTTTTTCCAATTGGATCAGACATTTATTGGTATTCACGACTTGCTTCAGAAAAAGAGAGGTCTTGATTAAATGGGTAAAGGCGTGATTGGCATAATATTCATTGTATAAATTCTGTAAGGCTTCAAGTGATGCATCACACGGCAGTTGACTACTGATGAAAATACCTCTTGTAAAATCGCCGCGCCAGGGAATGAAATGCAGCACTGCGTTATGTTCCTGGGCAGAGGGTTTTATTTGATTTAGCGTGTGATATATTTCAGCGACATGCTGATGTGTAAGTGTTTTATATGCCTGAATATTATTTACTCTCCAGCTGAAATGGGATGTTTCAGATAGTCCGGCACCCGCACCTGTACTTCCTGTAATGCCTGTGGTATGAACCTGATCAATGAGTCCAGCTTTAGCCAACGGCAGCAGTCCTAGTTGAATGGCTGTTGCAAAGCAACCGGGGTTAGCGACATATTGCGCACTTTTAATTTTTTCATTTTGCAATTCCGGCAGACCATATACAAATGGAATTCCATTATGAGTAGGGTTTTCATTATGTGCATGCGGACGGTAGTCGTTGGATAAATCAATGATTTTAAGCTTAGCAGGCAAATCATGTGCGGCCAAAAACTTTTTAGCATCGCCATGTGCAACGCAAAGAAATAAGAGATCAATTTCATCCAGTAATAATGTGTCGGTAAAATACAAAGATATTTCACCGGCAAGATCAGCATGAATAGAAGATACAGGTTTGCCGGCCTGACTATTACTATGTATAAAATGTATAATAGCATTAGGATGACGGATTAATAGTCGGATCAGTTCGCCTCCTGTATAACCCGCTCCGCCAGCGATACCAATTTTTATTTTTTGATGATTATCTAATTTTGACATGATGATTTATTTTTCTGTCGAAGCTTGATTGACTGCTTGCCAGATTCTGGTTTGGTTGCCAAATATGGTACTGAATCCTCTTACGTCATTACCGGTATAACCCGTGTTCATCTCTCCGTATTTACCAAAGCGACTACTCATTAAATCGTAGTTGCTTTCAACACCATGAATCAGGAAGCGATAGGGGAGTAGTTCTACAAAAACTTTTCCGCTGACGCATTGCTGACTATTGGTAAAATAGGCTTCGATATCACGCATCACTGGATCCAGAATTTGTCCTTCGTGTAACCAGTTGCCATAAAACTGAGCGAGCGTATCTTTCCATTGCATCTGCCATTTGGTGAGCACGTGTTTTTCGAGCGCATGATGAGATTTGAGAATAATCATCGGCGCGGCAGCTTCAAACCCGACTCTTCCTTTGATACCGATGATGGTGTCGCCGATATGAATATCTCTTCCAATACCATACGTGCCGGCAATGTTCTGCAGTGCTGTGATCAGGAGAGCAGGATGCTCATACATAACGCCATTGAGTTGTACCGGTTCGCCTTTTTCAAAAACAAGTTCAATCATTGTTGAACCTGTGGCTGTGCAAGGCGTAGGCCATGCTGCTTCCGGCAACATCCCTTTGCTGTTGAGTGTTTCTTTGCCGCCAACACTAGTGCCCCACAAACCCTTATTGATGCTGTAGGCTGCTTTTTCAAAATTCATGTCAACTCCTTTGCCTTTCAGGTATTCTATTTCTGCTTCTCTGCTCAGTTGCATATCACGTATAGGCGTAATGATCTCTACACCTGGAATCATGATATGAAAGATCATATCGAAGCGCACCTGATCATTTCCGGCACCGGTACTTCCATGCGCCACTGCATCCGCTTTAATATTTTGTACGTGTGCTGCAATATGAATGGCCTGCATTAGTCTTTCTGCGCTTACAGAAAGCGGGTAGGTGTTATTTTTCAGGCAGTTTCCGTAGATCAGATATTTAATTATACGATCATAATAATCTTTTACCGCATCAATAGTTGTGTGAGATGTTACGCCTAAACTATAGGCATGCTTTTCGATTTTATCTAGTTCTTTTTTGCTAAATCCGCCGGTATTAACGATGATGCTATGTATTTCATAACCTTTATCCTCGCTCAGATACTTTGCGCAAAAGGTGGTATCCAGTCCGCCGCTAAAACCCAGTACTACTTTTTTGGTATGTTGTTTCATGATATACGTTCAATTAAAATATGGAGATATGAATCTTTTTATCTTTTGAGTTTTCTTTTTTATCACTAACCTTACGCAGTAGTTTCAAAAACTTCCATTCTTTGAAACGAATCAGTCTTTCCATCACCGATTTTTTTTCTTCAAAGAATTTGCGGGTTTCTTCGGGCTCATAATGATCGGCAGGATCGTAGAGCATGGCTGTGCACATACAGTTCTTTTTTTCTTTGCTGATGAGAATTTCATAATTCACGCAACTCTTACAACCTGCCCAAAATTCTTCATCCTGGGTAAGTTCGCTGTAGGTAACAGGTTCATAGCCCAGTTCACTGTTGATCTTCATGACTGCCAAACCTGTAGTAAGGCCGAAAATTTTCGCACCGGGGAATAATTCACGACTTAGTTCAAATATTTTTTTCTTGATAGATTTTGCCACTCCGCTCTTACGATATTCGGGGCTTACAATTAAGCCACTATTAGCCACGAAAGCACCATGGCTCCAGGTTTCGATATAGCAAAAGCCAATCCACTTGCCTTTTTTGGTTAATGCAATAACCGCTTTCCCTTCACTCATTTTTTTTCTAATATAATCAGGACTTCTTTTGGCAATCCCTGTGCCGCGTGCTTTGGCGCTTTCTTCCATACAGGTAGTGATTGTTTCGGCGTGCAAGGCATCATTGTTATTGGCAACTCGTATGATAATGTTGTTGTCGTTCATGTTTATTGGTAAACTTCAGATCGAAGACGGATAACCAATCCTAAGAGATAACGTGGAGGGAGTTTCACTGACAGGGGCCTTGGTTAGGGACTGGTCCTGTCAGGAAATGCGTCGGCATGAAAGTGTAACCGGTATGCGCAGATACTGTTGATTACAAAGGAATGAAGACGATGGTCGCATTGCTTTGATATTAGATGACGATTAGATTGTTTGCTATCAAAGCGCAAAAATATAAAATGAATTGACGCGCAATAAAAAAATTAAACTAACGAACGTAAAGTGTTTTTGTCTGCTAATTTATTCATTTATCTTTTCCGCTTGTCTTTGGTCAGTAATGAAGTCTTGTCCAAAAGTAAGTTTCTTAGATAAAGTCGAGTTGGGTTCTACAACTCTCCAAAATGGTGTGATGCCTTTAAGTGAATTAACTTGTTTATATTTTTCAAAATTTGCTTCTGCCACTATTCGTAAAAATATCCCTGTTGTAACAGGGCAAGTAAAGTCAGCTCTGTTTTCAATAGCAAGGTCTTTCCGCATTGTTTGAACTGTTACTGTTTTGCCTTTCGGGATTTGCTTGATGTAATTATCAATTATTTGCGGTGTCGCAATGAACATGTTGCTGTTTGCTGGAATGTCAGCAAAATCAAAATCAATTCGTTTGATTTTAGGTTCTTTCTTTTCGCTTAGTTTATCAAGCCAGGTCTTTTTTGAAGCCATTATATTCGCCTAATTTTTGTTTTAAGTTTTGAGGGGTCGTCCAATTATTGAAGCTAACGTTTTCGGGCTTGGCGAAGGTGGCGATTTTTAGCACAAAAGTTCAATTGAAAAACTGAACTTGAATCTTGCGCTAAACTGTCATAGAAGTACTGAACTGCCACTTTTGCCAAACCCGTGTTATGCCTTCGTTGTTCTTTTCTATTGTATTGTTTCGTTATCATTTCGTATTTTTCTTGGGAGTTGTATTAATAAATAAATATTCGAAACAATATTTTATTTTTTCTTATTCATCAGTTTTAACCCATTTTCTATTTGAATTACAGGATTTTCATGGCTTAAGCTATTTTGAAATAATTTTGTTCCTATTGCAATTAAAATTCTTTCTATTAATAATCTCGTATGATCAGAAGTTTCCGGAGGAAGTTGAATTATTGTATACTCTGTCCAGTTATCGAAAGAGTGATGTTCTATACCTTCAGGGTATCTTTGAGATAATGTTTTTCTTGTTTCGCCTATATATAATTCTCGCCTTTCTCTATTTAGTAACAAATAGATATTATTTTCATTCATTTCCTTTTTCATTTCCTGTCTTGGTTTCCAAACTCCAACTTGAATTCTTCTTAGAATTTCACTTTCATCACTTAATAAATAATCAGCAATTAAATACGAACTCAACTCTCTGAAAATATTTGGAAATCCTTGTGATTCTTCCCTAATTTTAAAAAACTCTTTAATACGCACTTGTGGTCTTTCTTTACACCAATCAATTTTTACTTGAACTTGCTCTTTAAACCCACCAATATCATATTCAGTAAATTTTTGTTTTTTATAATATTCATCTCCAATATGGAACTCTAAACATCTAACAAAACTTTTAGGAAAGTCTTTAGCAAGTTGAACAGCGAAATCCTTATCCCATTTAATTCGATAACTACTTTCTTTATTTCTTTTTTGTATAAATGATAACCATAAAACAGCTTTGAATTTATATCTAATTCTACCCTCATCTTTTGGGCTTTCATATTCGATATCAACATCCCATTTGAAATTTTCTCTATTATGATTTGAAATTGTATCCCGCCCCCAATTTTTTACATAATATGAAGGGATTGTAATGGTTAAATCATTTATGAACATTGATTTATGAATATCTAAAGGAAAAAAATCAGGTGAAAGCCTTATTGGTTGCACTCTATCATTTCTTTTGTCCATTTTCTATGGTTTTTATATAATTCTCGTCCTATTTTCTCAATTACTCCTACAACCAAAGCGTTACCCATAAAGAAAGCTCGTTTAGTATCTGAAACATTATCAAGTTTTGTATGGTTGTCGGGAAACATATTAAGGCGTTCAAGTTCAACAGGCGAAAGTCTTCTGAACCCTTTTGGGGTTTGAATAACGTGTTTAAATCTTGATGGAGATTTGCCACCTTCACCTGTTATAATTGTTCTTGAAGGTTTGTCTAATGGGTCGGGGAAAATCATTCCACCTTCACTGTAATTGTATTCAAAACCTTGTGCGTTTGTCCGCATTTCTTTTTTCGGTCCTTTTAAATATGCCCATTTGTCAAGGTCATTTTTATCAATATAAAATTCTGATGTTACTTCTCCGTTTTGAATAAGATCTCTCAAAATCGTGAACTTTCCATCATAGTTTGGTTGTGTTTTAAGGGTTGTAACTAAACCGTTTATCATTAAACCTGTGTTTTCAAAAAGTCCTGTTGTTCCGTTTTTGTTGAAATTTTCAGAAATTGAAACAATATCTCCTTTGAGATTAAATTTTGTTGGAAATAATGTGTTTTCTGACGTTACTGGAAATGCTTCTGCCAAAGTTCCTTCTTCTAAAATCCATTCTGTTGGTGTAACTTCTTTTATACTTTCGTAAATATTAGTTCCTTGTAAGTAAGCCAAAATAAAAACCCTTCTTCTTCTTTGTGGCATTCCAAAATCTGCTGCATTAATTACTCTCCACTCAACCGCATAGCCCAATTCATTTAAACTTTGTAAGATAATTGCAAAGTCTCGTCCACGTTGACCCGATGGAGAAATGAGAAGTCTGTCAACATTCTCAAGAAATAAATATTTTGGTTTATTCTTTTTCTCTGAAATTATTTTGTGAATACTCCACCACAAAACGCCTTTCTTTCCAATAAGTCCTTTTGAGTTCTTTAAAGTTGTCGCAACGGAATAGTCTTGACAAGGAAACCCACCAACTAACAAATCGTGGTCTGGAATTTTTGAAACATCAACAAGTGAAATGTCTTCATTTGAATGTCCTTTTTTTCCAAAACGATTTTCATAAACTAAAGAAGCGTGTTGTGTTTTTGTCGATGGTTCCCATTGGTTGCTCCAAACTATTTTATAAGGCGATTTTATCCCTTTTTTGTAACCTGATGATGCAGATTTTCCATTCCATCCTTCAAGTCCAAGACGAAAGCCTCCAACACCTGCAAATAATTCTACGACTTTAATTTCATTTTGCATTTTGAACTGTTTTAAGGTATTTCACTTTTTCCTCTGCAACTTTTAATATACTTAAATCGGCTTCCTCGTCAAGAATTTTGTAAGCGATTACATCACTTAAAAAATCATTCTGCAATTCTTTTTCGTTAACTTTAAAAAAGTCAGCAACTTGCCTAATAATTTGCCTTGTTGGCTGTCTTTCGTTGCGTTCAATCTTAGCTAGAAGTGAAGTGTCAATAATTATTTGCTCTGAAACAAATTTCAAGGTCAAGCCTGCTTCCTCTCTTAGATTTCTAAGATGTTCCCCAAATGATTTTGTCTTCTTAATAGTTGCCATATTGGTCAAATGTTGTCCAAAAGTAAGGATAATTATTTTGTGGACAAATAAAGTCCAAAAAGGATTTCCACAATGTTTGTGTGCTGTATGGGGTTGTTTGTGTCGGGCAAAATTAAATATGACACATTTAATTTTGTCAAGCGCTGGTATTTTTTCTATTCGTTTGTTGTTGGTCTTGTCGTCTTTTAGGGTGAGTGCTAACGTTTTCGGGCTTGGCGATGGCAGGGTTTAAGACTACAAATTTTTGCTAATACGAATATACAAAAAGGGCAGAAGTTCAATGAAACACTTTCGGCCTGCTATTGCTAATGCGCTGTTATGGGTTCGTGCTTCTGTTGGCTGTAGTTCGTTAACTTTTATTAGCCAAAAGTTTTTGGAAATTATAGATGACCGCTAAGAATTAGGTAAGAAACTTTAGATAAACAGAATTTGCTAATAGTTATTTATTATCATTTTTCTTTTTTGAATTATTAGCGTAAATATTTAGTATTAGTCCGATAAAAAATATCAGACTTGCTATTCTGTTGGAGGGAGTATAACCTGCATTGACAATTATAAAGCCTAATCCAATCCCAATAATACCCAATGAGGCTCTAAAAATGATTTCCTGAAATTTCATAGACAAATTTGTTTTTAGTTTATTTTTATTTATTGCTTACTCTATTCGGCTTTTCTCACAGATTTCTTTAAAACCAACTCTAGACCCCGCTCAGAATACATCCCGCCAAACCGCCTCTCAAACACATATTCCTTAAGCCTGTACTGAAGATAATAATTTCTCAACATCTCCAAAATGTTTGCCAATAATGGAACCCCATCTGTCTTTCATCCCCTTTCGCAAAGGTTGTTGCACTCGGTGTCGGCATAGATATATAAAAAGGGGCGAAAAATATTTCGCCCCTACTTTTTGATTTTAACTTTAGCCCTTTCACTTACTAGATTACTGATTAATCATCAGTGGCATTACCAGCATCAACACATCCTCGCCTTCGCTTTGCTCGGCGGGTTTCAATAAGCCGGCCTTAGTGGAGGTGCTTAATTCCAATTTAATTTCCTCCGTTTCCAATGCACTTAACATTTCAATCAAAAACTTTGCATTGAATGCAATCTGTATATCGCCACCATCATAACGACAAGTCATTCTCTCGTTGCCTTCAAAACTGAAATCCACATCCTGAGCCGCCAACTGCAATTCACTTCCTTGTATGCTTAACACAACCTGATTGGTGCTTTTGTTACTGAAAACAACTACCCGTCGCAGCGCAGCCTGGAATTCAAGCCTGTTCAGAAATAAATTGTATGGATTGTCGGCCGGAATAACTACCCGATAATCAGGGAAACGCGCATCAATTAAACGACACACCATTTCCGTTGTGCCATGCACCACAAATAAATGATTGCTGTTGTATGAAATGGTAATTCCATCTTCATTATCTGGCAAGGCGGTTTTTAAAAGATTCAATGGCTTTTTGGGTACAATCAATGACTCTTTCTTAGGACAAGAAACGTCTGTGCGCATATAACGAACCAGTCGGTGTGCGTCGGTCGCCACAAAGGTTAATCCCTTCTTGTCAAGTTCAAAAAATACCCCTGTCATCGCAGGACGAAGATCGTCGGAACTTACAGCAAAAATTGTTTTATTGATAGCGGTAACCAACGCTGCTGATGTCGTTTGAAAAGATGTGGTATCATCTGCAACAGGCTCTTTCGGAAAACTATCGGGATTTTCACCCATAATTTTATATTTCCCATTATTGCTGGTAATTTCTACCGCATAATTTTTTTCAATCGTGAAAGTAAGCGGTTGATCCGGCAAGTTTTTTAATGTATCCATCAGAATACGCGCAGGAATACAAATCTTACCCGTCTCCTTGGCTTCTATATCCATATGAATTTTCATCACCGTTTCTAAATCAGTGGCTACAACAGTCAGTTTGTTCATGCCTATATCAAACAAGAAATCCTCCAGAATAGGCAGCACGGTATTGGCATTGATTACTCCATTAATTTGTTGCAACTGTTTCAATAAAGCGGTAGAAGAAACGATAAATTTCATATGTATATTTTTTTATTGTTTTTTATTTGCCACATGTTATGCCCTTAAAATATTCATCTATTTTGATATCACATTTTCGTTATGGGCATTGCATAATAGTTTCAGATTTATGTTCGGAAGGTAATTAAAATATGCTTTTGCTTCGCAAATTTAGCCGACCTAACCTTATATAATTCCATTTCTTTCTAAAACCTTTATCCACATCTTGCCATATCAGCTTCTATGAATAATTTGCGTCATGCAATTGAAATCAAAACTGCCAAATACAGGCACCACCATTTTTGCCACAATGAGTGCATTGGCGAAAGAACACAATGCCATTAATCTCGGTCAGGGTTTTCCCGATTTTCCAATGCATCCGGTGCTTGCCGAAATGGTTACAGCCGCTATGCAAAGGGGTGAAAATCAATATGCCCCCATGCCGGGTCTTCTGCCTTTACGTGAAAGGATTGCCGGGAAAATATTTCAATTGTATGGAACGTCAGTGCACCCCGATTCTGAAATTACCATTACACCCGGGGCAACCTACGCTATATATACAGCGCTCACGGCCATTTTGCATCCGGGCGATGAGGTAATTGTTTTCGAGCCGGCCTATGATAGCTATATCCCGAATATTGAAGCGAACGGTGCAAAAGCAGTTGCCATCCCATTAAAGGAAAAAACATTTTCTATCGACTGGGCTTTGGTTCGGAATGCTGTAAATCATAAAACAAAAGCCATTCTCATCAACTCCCCCCATAACCCAACTGGCGCTATTTTACAGCCATCAGATATTGATGCGTTGCGGACAATCGTAACAGGCACCAATATCTTTATAATCAGCGATGAAGTATATGAACACTTGATATATGACGGAAACCATCACCTCAGCATCTTGCGTTATCCCGATTTGCTGGAAAGGAGTTTTGTATGTTTTTCATTCGGAAAAACATACAGCTGCACGGGTTGGAAATTAGGCTATTGCGTGGCTTCAAAACCGCTCACTGATGAGTTCAGAAAAATACATCAGTTCAATGCCTTTACCTGTAATACACCCATGCAGGCTGCACTTGCCGATTTTATTCAGGAGCCTGCACATTATCTTACGCTGGGGGATATGATGCAAAAGAAAAGAGATTATTTTTTACAAATGATGCAGTCGGTAAGCAGACTTCAATTTCTGCCTTCTTCCGGCAGCTATTTTATCTGTGCCGATTACAGTGCAATCAGTGATGAACCCGACGATGTATTCGCTAAAAGACTTACCATCGAAGCCGGAGTGGCAACAATCCCGCTTTCTTCATTTTATCGTCAACAAACAAATGCAAAAGTGTTGCGTTTCTGTTTTTGTAAAGAAGCGCATACACTGGAAGCAGCGGCATCAAGATTAAGTAAACTATAACTAAAAAACCGCTTTACATTTGCCGTATGCAAAAACCTGTAATTTGTATCGGTGCTTCTTTTGTGGATGAATTGTTTCATGCCGAAGCAACTGTATTAAAAGCCACTACCAATTCGGCTTCAGTTACTAAAACCGCCGGTGGCGTAAGCCGTAATATTGCACATCAGCTCGCACTGTTAAGTGTTCCTGTTCACCTCATCAGTGTATTTGGCAGCGATAGCGACGGACGCTGGCTGAAAGAGCAGTCTATGGAAGCAGGGGTTAGGGTAGATGCTTCGGTTACACGGGAGGGCTTGTCTGGGAAATATACGGGCATTCTCGATGCAGACGGCTCTTTATTTACAGCTTTTCTTACTAACAGCGCTTTGGAATGGATTACTCCTGACTATTTGCAAACACAGTCCGAGCTCCTCAAGCAAGCCGCTTTTATTTTGGCAGATGCCAATATTTCTGTGGAAGCTGTTCAGTGGTTGCTTGATTTTTGCAAGGCTACTGCTATACCTTTTGTTCTTGAACCTGTATCAGTTCCTCCTGCCAAAAAATTTCAGGGACTCGATTTGCATGGTATGTATCTGCTTACACCAAACGAAGACGAACTTCCCGTAATGTGTGAAGAGCGGTCGGGTCTTACCCAACATCAGATTGAAGAATTACTCAACAGGGGGGTGGAAAAAATCTGGTTGCATAATGGTAAACATGGCTCTGCATTATATAGCCGTACTCAAACAATAAGTCTGCATGCTCCGGAAGTTGAGGTCGTGGATTGTACAGGTGCCGGCGATGGATCTCTGACCGGGTATCTTTTAGGAAAATATCTTGGTTTACCGGATGCAGCATGTTTAAGACTGGCACATACTTTGTCGGCTGAAATTCTGAAGGTGAACGGAGCGATTGCACCCAATCTCACTCAGGAAACATTGCTTTCGCGTGTTGCCGATTATTATCCTGATTTTTCATCTTTATTATCATTCTGATTATGATTAATCCAATACCATTATTATCTATCCATCCGGATGTGGAGGAAGCAATCAGGCAGGGTCAGCCTGTTGTGGCGCTTGAATCAACCATCATTGCTCACGGTATGCCATACCCGAAGAATGTGGAAACGGCGCTGGCTGTTGAGGAAAAGGTAAGGAGCAAAGGTGCAGTACCTGCTACGATTGCTCTGATTGATGGTGTTTGCAAAGTTGGATTGTCGCACGATGAAATAGAAATATTCGGCAAAGCCAATGATGTGTGGAAGGTAAGTATTCGTGATATGGCGTATGTACTTAGCCAAAAAATTAAAGGAGCTACTACAGTGGCAGCCACTATGCGTATTGCAAAAATGGCCGGTATTGATTTTTTTGTTACCGGAGGAATTGGAGGGGTACATCGGGGCGCTGAAACATCCATGGATATTTCAGCGGATCTGACTGAACTGGGAAAGACATCGGTGGCTGTTGTGTCATCTGGTGTTAAGTCGATTCTGGATATCGGACTTACTCTGGAATATCTGGAAACATTAGGTGTCCCGGTTGTTACATTCGGTCAGGCCATGTTTCCCAGTTTTTATTCGCGAGATAGCGGGTATTCATCACCGTTACAAATGAATACACCCGACGAAATGGCGAATCTGATACGCACGCATCGTAATTTGAGGTTGGAAACAGGAGTGCTGATTGCCAACCCCATCCCACAGACAATGGAAATTCCTGCTGCTGATATGGAAGCGCTGATTCAGCAAGCTTTACATCATGCGGAAATAAATAAGATTAAAGGCAAAGCGGTAACTCCTTTCTTGCTTAAGTGGATTGCTGATCGTTCAAACGGAGAAAGCCTGGAAGCGAATATTCAGTTGATCCTTCATAATGCTGCCGTTGGTGCAGCCATTGCGGTGGCCTGTAGAAGCCACCTTTGAACTAATAAAAAATAAACCAACAGCTAATTTTTAACCGCCCCCCAGTTCTCACCGCTCTTTATGCGATAAATTGTCATTTCGCTTACATTGTATTTTTTGGCAAGCTGACTGAAAGTGAGTTTTCTTTTAGGATCTGCAATCACCCTTTTAATCGTTTTTACCTGTGTGGGTGTAAGCTTTAATCCTTTTTGCGTGGTAGTCTTTTCGCGCTGCAAAGTTTTATAAGCAATTTTTAATGGACTCTTTTGTTGATGTGCAGCCATTTCTTCTAAGGTAGCCCACTGCAAATTGGAAGCTTTATTATCTCCTTTCTTATGATTGAGATGAATGACATACTTATGGCGGTTGCCGGGTTTCTTTAAAAATAATCGCGCAATTTCTCTGTGCAGATAAATTGTACCATTATTTTCAGCTCTGTGAAGGTTGAGTGTTTGATACCCTGTAGTGCGGGAACCTTTTAAAAGCTTACCGTCTTCCAATATATTGGAAGTGTAACTGGCGCAGCGACCTAAAGTGGAAACAGCATATTTTTTCTGGAGAGATCTCCATCCCTGAAACTGCATTTGTTTCCATTGTTCGCCTGCTATCTTCTTTATCATAAATGAACTTGTAAATAAATATACAGCAATCAGGTGCTTTCTTTAACATTTCCTTACACTATTTTTTCAACATTTCCAGAAACTCCGCTTCGTTAATGATTTTTATGGAACTGATTTTTTTGGCTTTTTCCAATTTGCTTCCTGCTTCTTCTCCTACAACAAGATAATGCAGTTTTGAACTGACTGAAGTTGATATTTTTCCACCTTGGGCTTCGGCCATTTCTTCGGCCTCACTTCGCTTTAAAGTGGGTAGTGTTCCGGTAAACAGAAATGTAAGCCCCTGCAAATTCCCTCCTTTATGGATATTTCTATTCAAATTTTGTAAGGTAATGCCCATTGTTTCCAGTTCTTGCAGCATCCGGATATTGTCATCCAACAAAAAGAAATTACGAATGGATGCCGCTACCTTCGGACCAATATCCTCGAGCTGCATCAATGCCGTTTCTTGCATATCTTTTAAATCCAGCAGGTGATTTACAGCGTTGGCGAGTGTTTTTGCTGTTGCTTCGCCCACAAACCGAATACCCAGTGCATAGATCAGACGGTGTAGCGGCTGCGTTTTAGATTTTTCTATTGCTGCTTTCAGATTATCCACACTTTTTTTGCCATAACCTTCCATCTTTTCAATCTTTTCATAGGGAAGTTGATATACAGAAGGAATGTCTTTAAGATAACCTAATTCAAAAAAATTTTCAACATGTGATGCGCCCAATCCTCTGATATCCATAGCGTCTTTGCTATTGAAATGGATAATTCTTTCAACTACCTGTGCTTTACAATTGATATTTGTGCAACGCCATACAGATTCCGCTTCGTTTTTGAAAAGAGGATCATGGCAGACGGGACAATTTACAGGGAATATAATATCAGATTCTTGATTGCTTCTCAGCTCGGGGAAAGATTTAACGATATAAGGGATTACATCTCCGGCACGTTCTACCAGCACGCGGTCACCTATTTTTAAATTTTTTTCTCGGATAAAGTCTTGATTGTGTAGAGAAATACTAGAAACGGTTACACCTCCTATGGGAACGGGATCAATTTTTGCAACCGGCGTAACGGCACCTGTTCGGCCTACCTGAAATTCAACGGATCTGAGATGTGAAGTAGCCTGACGAGCTTTGAATTTAAAGGCAATAGCCCAACGGGGATGATGAGAGGTCATCCCCATTTTTTCCTGCATTACTAAATCATCCACTTTAATGACCATGCCATCAATTTCATAAGGAAGTGTATCACGAATGGATTCATAACGCATACATTCCTCAATGATGCCGTCGATACCTATGATTACTTTCTTTTCATGTTCGGGACTCCTGAAACCCAATTCCCATAACATGAAAAGTGCTTCATGATGGGTTTGTGGAGGATTGGCGTTTGCTCCTGTATTGATATACCCTATATGATATACAAAAGCTTCCAGATTTCTTTTTGCCACTTCCTTGGGATCTTTTAATCGTAGTGTACCACTTGTAGCATTGCGCGGATTGGCTAAAGGGGGTAGATTATCCTCTGCGAGTAAGCGGTTGAATGCTGCAAATTTTTCTTTATTCATCAGCACTTCTCCTCTGATTTCAATTTGTCTGATGCCGTATTTGCTGAATGAAGCAGAAAGTGGGATAGTATGAATTTGACGGATATTGGTGGTGATGTCTTCTCCTTCTGTTCCGTCACCGCGTGTAGCAGCTCTTATCAGTAAATCGTTTTCGTAAATAAGCGAAATACTTGCGCCATCAAATTTGGGTTCAATACAATAGGTTACTTCAGATAAGCCTGTTGCTTCCCTTGCTTTACGATCCCAGTCTTTCAAGTCTGCTGCATCATAAGAATTTTCCAGGCTAAGCATTGGCACAAGATGCTGTACTTTTTGAAAGTCATTGCCAAGTCCTTTTGCTACTCTTTGTGTAGGAGAGTCGGGGGTAATGCTTTGAGGATTAGCCTTTTCAATCAATGCCAGCGTTTGGTATAACTGATCATATTCAGCATCACCAATCAGTGGATCGTTCAATAAGTAGTATCGATATTCATGAAACTTAAGTACAGCGATGAGATCTTCTATATCATGCAGCGTAATGCCGCCTGCGCCTAGTTTCTCAAGCAACTGATCTGTAAGACTTTGCAGTAAATGTGTTTGTGCTGATGTGAACATGAAAGGAATCAAAGTGTAAAATTAAGTCCATAATGATGTTGCATTATAGATAATTATGATTCAGTTTAAATTATTCATAATGCTATGATAATCAGTCTTGCATCTTATAATAAGAGGTTTTTTTTCAAAAATGGTCAACATTTTTAAAGTTATTGTGTTTATTATAATGTAACAAAATTTAAACAAAATAATCATTTAAAATCATGAAGAAATTACAAAATTATCTATTTGGAGCGGGGGTTGCACTATTAATGTCAGGACTTTTTGCATCGTGCAAAAAAGACGATCAACCGCCGACTGCTGGTAAAAACATTGCTGAAATTGTAAGCACCGATGCAAGTTTTTCCTTGTTAAAAAAAGCGGTGGATAAAGCCGGTTTGGGATCAGCCTTATCTTCCGGTTCTCTTACCGTATTTGCACCTGATAATGATGCTTTTGCAGCTTCAGGTATCAACGAAGCTGCCTTGAATAGTTTAACTGCTGAGCAAGTTGCAAATATTTTACAATATCATGTGGTGGCCACTAAAGTTGTTTCCGGTTCTGTACCCGTGAGTGATACGGTTAATACTTTATTGGGAACAAATGTATATGCATCCAAAAATGCAAACGGTGTATTTGTAAATGGGATTAAGGTAAAATCCGCAGATATATTAGCTACCAATGGTGTGATTCATGTGATTGAAAAAGTTTTACTACCACCTGCTCAAACCATTGCTGAAATCGTATCAGATGACACTGAGCTGTCATTATTACTTGTAGCTGTGGTTAGAGCTGGTTTGGCAGGCGCAGTAAGCGGAAAAGCAAAATTTACGGTTTTTGCGCCCACTAATGCGGCATTTATTGCGGCTGGATTTTCTGATGCTGCTGCTATTAATGCGGCTCCTGTTGCTGCAGTAGCATCCATTGTGAAAGCACATCTTTTTGGAACCAATGTTTTTGCAAGTGATTTGATCAATGGTCAAAAAGTGGCAACGCTTGAGTCGGGCAAATCTCTTTTGGTAGGCACTACACCACCATCGGTTAAAATAGACGGAAGCAGCAATCCTGTTTCAAATATTGTTTTAACAGGTGTAAACATTATTGCTACCAATGGGGTGATTCATAAGATTGACAGGGTTTTACAATAATTATCTTCTTTTCAAAACAGGCGAAAGAAATTTCGCCTGTTTTTTTATTAAAATGATACATTTAGCTTTCGTGATTAAATTACTTTCTTTGTCTTGATACAAAGAAAGTATGTATCGTCATCCTGAGCGTATGCGAATAAGTCCCGATTAATCGGGAGGATCTCCTGATGGAAAAAGCTTCGCAAAGTGAGAGGTTTCGCTGCCGCTCAACATGACGGGCAAACCCGATCGCTCCGCGCGTTTTGCCGTGCCTTCCCAATAGACATTTAAGTATTAATAATTGAATATATGGCAACAAAAAAGAAAACAGCAGTTCCGGTAAAAAAAGCAGCGAATAAAACAAAGTCTGCAAAGCCGGCATTCAAAAAACATGTGTGTGGTTTGAAAGCGGGCGATAAAGCGCCTGCATTTGCAGGTATAGATCAGGAAGGGAAAGGAGTTGCATTGAAAGATTTTAAGGGAAAGAAACTAGTTTTATATTTCTATCCCAAAGATGATACGCCGGGATGTACTGCTCAAGCCTGCAGCTTGCGCGATGACTATACTGCGCTCAAAAAGAAAGGTGTAGAAATTTTGGGTGTAAGTGCTGATAATGAAGCAAAACATCAAAAATTCA
>Ga0315906_10004945_pt1 | contig 16894 bp, 8 predicted proteins | sample LakEriMetagenome_4_FD_203526 | JGI IMG/M metagenome (GOLD analysis project Ga0315906, IMG submission 203526) | Freshwater fungal communities from buoy surface, Lake Erie, Ohio, United States - Buoy 2 MA122 | ecosystem: Environmental > Aquatic > Freshwater > Lake > Lake biofilm | place: USA: Lake...
ACATCCACTGCGTCACGAAGTGGTCGAAGTTCGACACCGTGTGGCGCGGCGTGCGCGTGAAGGACCTGCTCGCCCGGGCAGGAGTGCAGGCCGGTGCCAGCCACATCATGGGCCACGCCGAGTTCGGCTACACCGCGAACGTGCCCCTCGATGACGCCACGCGCGACGAGTCGATCGTGACGTGGGAGTTCGACGGCAAGCCGCTGGAGCCGATCCACGGGGGACCGGTGCGCCTGGTGGTGCCGAACCTCTACTTCTGGAAGTCACCGAAGTGGCTGCGCGGGATTGAGGTGCGCGACAGCGACAAGCCCGGCTTCTGGGAGCGCAACGGGTACCACATGTACGGGGACCCGTTCCTGGAGCAGCGCGTCTGGGGCGACTGACTCACCGCTAGCCCACATTCTCGCTGTCGGGCGTGATTGAGGCAAAGATGCCTGCCTGAATTGTCCTTCAGCACGTCTTCTCGGGTACAAAGGAGACCATGGGGGGTTCTGCTCGGGGAAGGTGGGCTGCACCGGCAGTTGTCGGGGTGGGCATCTCCCTGGTCGTGTCCGTTCTCGTGCTGTTCGATGCCCCAAGGAACGTGCAGGCGCGAGTGGTCCGCCCCTTCGTGTCTTCCGTCAACCCGTGCATGCGGGGAGGTTTCATCACCATTGACGTAGCCGCGAGGCGTGCTGCCAGCCGCTCGTTCGTTGAGGACGGACTGGGCATTCCCAGGTCCGGCACGGAGCACCTGGACCCCGAGAAGTTCAGAATTCGCTCGGTCACCGACGGGCAGGGCTACACCTTCGTTGTGATGCACGAGATCGTGAGTGGGAACGTCACGGTGATCGCGTTCGACGAGTCGGGCCTGCCGGTCCAGCGGCGCACTCCGGGCTCTGGTCCGTCGGGAGATCTCAAGGCGGTTGTCCCTGCCGATCTCGGGGCTGATTCGGATCTTGTCCTCGTTCCCGCCCGCGAAGGGTTCTTCCTCGTCGGCCAGCAGCAGTCGGGCAGCCTGGGGATCTGGCAACTGGACACCAGAGAGATGGAGGAAAGCCCGGGCACGCCGGTGCCCTTCACGTCCCTGCCGGGAGTGGAGCTTGACTCACTTGGGACGAGTGCGACGGCGGCACTCGGGAACATGCTCCTCGTGGCCACCGGGCCGGGAACCGTCACTCTTGTGAAGGCGTCCGACAAGTCACCTGCCGGGCTGCAGACATTCGCCGAGAAAGTCTCATTCGCGGGTACTCCCGCGTTGGCCATCGAAGAGGACGGGGTGCTGGCAATGATCCGCACGGCGGGCAGGACCAGCGTCGTGAAGTGGACGGACGGGGAGCAATGGAAGGAGAATGCAACGAATCACAGTCCGATTGCTGACGTAGCCGGGGCACCCTCGGTGGTCACGGCAACTGGCCACAGTTCCCCGGTCCCGGCGTTCCTAGTGTCGGACGGCGGCGTCACCGCGGTTATCCGAGTGAACGATGGGGAAGTGCCCTCCCGTGTGCCGATGACATCAGGTCCGATTGCTTCACCAGTCCTGCTGTTGGCGGAGACGACGACAGCATTGATCGTGTCGCCAGGAAGCGCACCCGGTTCTCTCGCCCAGACCGTCGTCTCGGTTGGGGGTGAGCAACGTGTGGACCTGTCCGTTGCTGAAACAAGTCGCTGCATACAGCAGACCGGCGACGCACTCGGGGGTAGTGCAGAGCGTCTGGGACTGTCGGCTCTTCGTGCGGCCCGTCCATTGGTATCCGGGCCGTATCTCTATCTCTCCAGCCCCTACGGTCTCACTGATTGCGTCCTCGACATCCGCCGGCCGAGCGACGGTTCGGCGCCCTGTAGTGCGGTCTCCTACGGGCGGATCCCGAAGCAGTCTGCTCCGCTCGTGGCCCTTGACGCCCTCAGGCGCATTGCCCTCGAATCCGCACGACAGGAGCAGGAGCCTTCGCCCTCGACCACGGTGAGCCCGACCCAGACGACGGTGCCCGTGGAGAGCGCGGAGAACCCCGAACCGCCGGTGCAGAAGATCGACCCACAGTGCGAAAAGGTGACCGAGGCCCCGGTACCTCCGCGTGTCATGACACCGGATGACGGCACACTGGCCGTCACCCAGGCGTCAGGAACTGCCAATATCGCGGTCGTCGTCAGGTGGTCGGGTGGTGGCCTCTCCTGCAGACCGAACAGGTTCGTGGCGTTCTCGTGCGTGGTCTCCGAGGACAAGTCATCGTGCAACGACCAGCGATCGACGACGTTCGTGCCCCCGACGACCCCTGTTCTCGACATGGTCATCGAGGATTTGCCGGCCAAGGCGGGGAGGAGGAATCGTGTGTGGGTTCTCGCGTACCTGAACGGCACCCCGTCGATACCGAGCAACACCTACGAAATTGACGTGCCTGTTTCCGCCCCGTGCGCACCCGAGGGCGTGAAAGCGAAACAGTCGCCGACCGGACTCTCGTGGTTGGTCTCCTGGGACGGGGAAGCTGGGAGGTCTTGCAAGGAGTCCACGCCGGCGGGGTACGAGGTGAATCTCGTCGACTGCGGTGGCTATCCCGTCTCGAACCTCCGGTCGATCAGGGTGGACAACGGGTCACAATCCGAGATCTCCGTCGCGGCCGTTGGCGACCCCAACCTCGAGTCGTACGTCAACCTCCGCGGGAGCAAGGTCGCTTTCTCAGTGAAGGCATTCTCCGTCGACTCAGACAAGAAGGTCTACTCGCGCGCATCTGCCCCGACCGACTGCCAGGAGACCACCACCAAGTCAGTTGACGCCACCCTGGAGAAGCTCGGTCTGGAAGTGACCCCGTCAAAGAAGGAGCGAAAGTTGCTCCTCAAGGGAAGCCTCCAAGGTGGCGGAATGCAGCATCGTGCGCTGGTGCAGACATTGGGCACCTCGTCCTATGACGAGGTCTGCATGTCGTGGATCCTGAACTCGAAGGTGGTTGGCGGCGAGAGGTGCCTTGCCGCCGCCGCCACGAAAGAGGCGGTGAGCCTGGAGTTTGCGGGCATCACCTGCGTCACCGGGAGATGGCAATTGAACATTGCGCCGCGCGGACCACAGATTAAGTCCACTTCGCACGAGTCCCAGACGACCGTTCCCGTTAACTGCGACCAGGCATTCTCCGGTTCGTCGAATGTCGCAGTGGTACTGGCGGACCCCACAAAATCAGGCGGGCAACCGGTTGCCGATGCGTGGAGACTGGAAGCCACCGTGGAGAACCTGGGATACGACATCGACGACTATGGTCCCGACCTTGCCGTCAGGGCATCAATGGACTGTGATCTGTGGGCGGCCGGCATGACAACTCTCGGCCAGGATTATCTGACAGTGAACCCTGGCGACATAACTCCTAATCCTGACGGTTCGGCGAAGGTGGTCCTCCGCGGGAAGAAGGCACCCGCAGTCCCGAGACCGGCAACATCCTGTTTCGTCACGGTCACGACCGAGAGACCGGACCGGAACGGCGTGTCCACGGTGAGCGCAACGAGCACCGTCGACTTGAGCGGTATCAAGGTCCAGGTGGCGGATGCCGTGGCGGAGACCGTCGCCTCGGTCGTGGCGGGCAAGCCGAACAGCGGGACCTTCAGTCGCACATTCGAGAGCGCGCAGTCCGTCTTCAGTCATGTCTATACAATGAGGAGTGCGGTGTCCTGCCAGGAGTCCGTTTTTGAGGTGTACCTCGTTGCAGGCTCACAATCGCCAGTGCGTTGTGGCGCTTCTGCTGCAGACCTGTCGTGGACGGTCGCGAGCAGGGGGGCTTCTGATGCTGCAATGACTGTGCCCACCGAACTCGCCGTCGAACTGTCGGTGAAAGTGCGGGACACCGGTGCTGGTTCTGCCGAGCTCGGTTCCGAGACACGCCAACTTGCGCCGGTCACGTGTCTCCGGGAGGTGACGGCAGGGGGCCCTGAGCGGAACTGGTGTGCCGACCCGCGGCGTCCCGTCATATTCTCGACTTCAGTCGTCGGTCTCAACCTCACCGTCCTCGGTGACTTCACTGGCATCACCGATTCGTTGTTTGAGGTGCGCCTGGTGTTGGGCAATGGCTCGAGCACCAGTTCAGGCACAGGCGAGAGCAGCAGGCAGTTTGATCTCTCGGGTCGCACCTCGGGTCAGGCCTGGCTCGTGATTGGGCTGAAAAGCTCACCGGGTACTGCAATCGCGGAATCGGAAACCTTCATGGTGCAACTGCCGGAATCACCAACGACAACAACGCCGACATCACCCCAGCCCACCGGATGAGGTCGTGCGTGACCCCGAACATCGCGGTTACGACGGAATAACCGAGAATCATCGACAACCACCCAAGAACAAAGAGGAACAAAGACATGCTGACACCAGAACAACTCCGCACCGCATCATCACAGTGCGACCAGCTCGGCGAAGTCGTCTCGACCGTCATCCACGGCAAGGACGACGTGATCAGACTGCTCATCGTCGCACTGCTGGCTGAGGGGCACGTCCTCCTGGAGGACCGGCCAGGTGTGGGGAAGACGACTCTTGCCCGGACTCTCGCGGGTGCGCTGCAACTGCGGATGGGGCGAGTGCAGTTCACACCCGACCTGCTGCCCAGTGACATCACCGGGACGTCCATCTACGACCAGAAGTCGGGTGACTTCAAGTTCAGGGCCGGGCCGGTGTTCAGCAACATTGTCCTGGCTGACGAGATCAACAGGGCCTCACCGAAGACCCAGTCGGCTCTCCTCGAGGTGATGGAGGAACGTACCGTGACGGGTGACGGTGTGACGTACCAGATGCCTCGACCCTTCATCGTGATGGCCACGCAGAACCCCATCGACATGGAGGGCACGTACTCTCTTCCGGAGGCACAGCTGGACCGATTCCTGATGAAGCTGCCGATGGGCTACCCGTCAGTCGACGCCGAGCTGCTCATGCTCCAGACACAGATGAAGGGTGACCCGGTCGCCTCAGTGCGCCCAGTTCTGTCCCAGACCCAGCTCGAGGACCTCATCCGGCTGGCCAAGGAGGTCGAGGTGTCGCCAGCGGTGGAGTCCTACATCGTCTCACTCGTCGACCGAACGCGCACGATGCCGGAATTGAGGCTTGGCGTCTCGCCGCGAGGGAGTCTCGCCCTCGCGCGGGCCGGACGCGCACTGGCGCTCCAGCTCGGCACCGGGCACGTCACCCCGGAGCACATCAAGATCCTCGCGCCGTGGGTACTCTCCCACAGGATGCTCCTGAAGCCCGAGGTTGAGCTGGCGGGCCGCACGAGTCTGGACATGGTGCGAAACGTGCTGGACACTGTTCCTGTCCCGCGGGTGGGGTGACGGATTGACACGCAGAGGCATGCTCGTGCTCCTCGCGGGGCTCGGTTCGATTGCTGCGGGGATGTTGCTCGAGTGGCGCGTCTACGTGGTCGTGGGGATCGGCCTGTGCGTGCTTGTCCTTATCGCGCTCACCAACTACCTGAGGTCCGCGGAAGTGAGGATCGAGCGGCAGGTCGTGCCCGGGCGGGTCGAGCGGAACGGCATGGCAATCAGTCATCTTCACGTGGTCAACAGGGGCCAGCGGGGCTTCGGAGGGGCCGAGGCCGTGCAGCGGGTGGGCGCAGAGACCGTCTCTGTTCGCATCCCGCGGCTCCGGCGGGGTGAGACCGGCGAACGGACCGTGCGGCTCCCGACCGACCGAAGGGGCCTCTTCCCTGTGTCACCTGTGGAGATTGTGCGACGTGACCCCATCCGGCTCGTGGCTGTTCGTAAGCAGTTCGGCACGGAGCAGAGCCTGCTCGTGTCCCCGCAGGTGCTCCCTCTGAGACCTGCCGTCAACGCTCTGACGCACAGCCTTGAGGGAAAGACTGATGACATGTCCCCGAACGGCTCGATGACGTTCCACCAGCTCCGTGAGTACGTCCCCGGGGATGACATCAGGAAGATCCACTGGAAGGCAACAGCCAAACAGGCCGACTCGGGAACACTCATCGTCCGCCAGGACGTGGACAATGCACAGCCGGTCACGACCGTTGTGCTCGACCAGCGTCCGTCCTGTTATTCCCCCGAGAGTTTTGAGCTCGCTGTTGACATGGCTGCCTCGGTTGTCTCCGCAGCCAATGCGGGGAGGTCCCCGTTCCGACTGCGTCTCACCGACGGGACCGTGATCGGGGGCGACAACTCACGTACCGTGGACCGGGCATTGGAAGTGCTGACTGAGGTCCAGGCAAGCCCTGTGGGGACGGTCCGCGATGCACTCGTCCACCTCAACAGGGAGAAGGGCGGCGCAGTGCTTGTTGTGGTCACCGGGATGGTTGACCGCGAGGACCTCCAGTTGATCGCCAACATGCGGGTGCGCTTCCGCAGGGTGATGGTCGTGTCAGTCACCCCGGAGCCCCGCCCGGTGGAACATTTCTCCGGCATCACCGTCATCCAGGGCTCAAACCTCACCGAGCTGATCGGGAGCTGGGACGTGGGGGTGAAGGCATGACATCGCGCGGGCGGCCTGGCGTTGTATGTCTCTCGTGGCTCGCCGTCCTCGCTGCGCTCTGGCCGTTGACAAGTCTTGCGCGGTACCCCCTGGCCCTTCTGGTGGTCGTTCTCCCGGCTCTGATGTCTGGTGGAATCGAGTACTTCGGACGGTCAATCCGGATCCCACCGTCGGTTCGGCGAGCAGTCTCCGCCTCCGCTTTCGTTGCGTATGGACAGTTCGTCATTCTTGGGTCCTTCTCTGTTCGCGATTGGGGTAGGGGAGTCACCCAGGGAATCCAACGGATTCTGTCCACGGCACCACCGGTGATTGCCCCCCGCTGGCCACTGGTCCCGGTCGTTCTCTTTGTCTGGGTCGCTGTGGCCTTGGTAGTTGCGTCGGCTGCGGCCGGACGCCTGGGACGTGTCGTTCTGCTCGTCCTCGGGGCCTTCTCTGCGTCTTTCACACTCGTCATCGGTGGGATCAGTGCGCCCGAGGGCGCCTTTGTGCGGCCCGCACTCGTTGCCTCTTTGCTGTCGGTGATTGCCCTGGTGCTGGGGGAGACCGTCACGCCTGGCGCCAGTGATGGCGGACGAAGCCCTCTCCGCAGGGACACGGACCAGGTCGCCTTGGTGTCGATCCTCGCATGCTCGGCAGCGGCTGCTGGTGTGCTCGGCGCGTCCTTACTCTTCGGTACCTCCGAGAAACCGTTCCCTCCGCGACTGCGACCGACTGCCGACACCCGTGTTCCCGACAGTCCGCTCCTGGTCGTCAGGACGTTGCGCGAGTCGACCGACCCCGGTCAGGTGATGGTCCTCGACAGTTCGCCCTCTCCTTGGGTCCGCCTCGCGGTCCTGTCTCACTACAACGGGCGCACATGGGAGGTCGCCGACAGGTTCCAGTTGACGAACGGCGAGATCGGCACGTCCAAGCCTGGCCAAACGACGAGCAGGGTTTCTTTCCGTGGTGTCGACCTTGAGGCCACTGGGGGCTGGGTGCCGTTCGTCGGGAGGCCTGTCAGAATCTCCTCCGTCGACGTGCTGAGGCCTGCAGGCAGTGACGCCGTCGCCTACCTGGTGGCCGGATCCCCACCCTCGAAGGTGAGCCCGGTGTCGTCCTCGACAGTCGGGGACGTGGAAATCTCTTCTGCGGATGCGGAGACGGAATTCCTCGTCGGGACGTCGACCGAACCGGGACAGGCCGAGATTGCTGCTCAGGTCTGCCGGGCGCTGAATGCCCGCTACGCCGATGACGAGCCCTCCGTCGGTCCGCTCGGACTGGAGTGCGGCGTGGTAGCGCCGCAGAAGAACCTGACCCCGAGAGAAGTGAGCGAGGTGGTGCGGAGGCTTACTGACCGTCGTGCACGTGTGGTGAAGGCCAATGACAACTCGCCCTCCAGCGAACTGCTGGCCCAGATCATGACGCTCACTTCGACCCGGAAGAACAACGAGCAGACCGCCTACCGCATGGGCTCACCCGAGCAGTTCGCGACCGCGGCCACGTTGGTTTTTCAGTCGATGGGCATCCCCGCGGTTCTCGTGACTGGTTTCAGGGATGATGGCGATGGGATTGTCACTTCGGCCGAGGCAACTTCCTGGGTGGAGCTTCCGACAGTCGATGGGTCGTGGGTGATTGTCGACCCCTCGCCGGAGGCAACGGACGAACCGAAGCAAGAGGATGTCACGGTCGAGAACCAGACGACCACTACGGTCACCCAGACAACGGTGCCGTCGACGGTGGCTCCTGGCAACGATGAGGGCGGGCGAATCTCTCCTCCCGAGCGGACGACACAGCGGGGCACCATTCGAGTTGTGCTCATGGCGATCGGTGTTATGGCAGGGCTCCTCGTGGCCGTACGAACGTTGTCGAACCGCCGCCGGCGTGGACGACGGCGCCACGGACCTGCCCGCCAGAAGATGATTGGCGAGTGGCACAATCTGCTGGAGACAGTCCATGCGGCCGGTGTACGAGAACTCGGCGCGCTCACGGCCACGGAGGTCGTCGATGCCGCGTCGGCTGTGGCCAAGGACGGCATCCCCGCGGACCTCCGCGACCGGGTCGTCGCTGGCGCAAACCAGGCCGTCTTCGGTGTCTCTGAACCGGAGGACGCAGACGGATTTGCGGCGGTCACGCGGTCGCTCGAGCGCCAGGTGAGATCGTCGATGGGTCTCCGCAAGAGATTCTGGGGCTGGTTGCGGCCGATGCCGCGGAGACTGCTTGCGCATCCCGTCCGGTCGCGGACTGCTCGCCGTCGCTGGCGCGGTCCTCGCGACGGGGCACGGGTTGCCCCGACTGGCTAGTCCCGGTCCTTCTTGCGGCCGAACTTCTTCTTCTTGCCCCGGTCCTTGTCGTCGTCACCGGACTTGATGCCGCCTGCTCGGTCACCGGAGTTGAGCTGGATGGTGCCAGTCAGGCCCTTCCTGGGGGTGAAACCCCACAGCACCTCACCCGGCACCGCCGAGGGGTTGTCAGGAATTTCAGTGGGCGGCACCTCGGCATCGGTCTTGCGGCGGTGCGTGTCAGGCAGCGATGCGCCTGAAGGAGTGGGGTCCGGTACGAGCGGCGAAGGCGGCTCAGCCGGAGCGGCGACATCCAGGCCGCTGAATGCACTTCCGGCGCCGAATCGTGGCTTGCCCACGATAGGGACTGGAATCGTGTCGACCGGCGAGTCAGGCGGTACTGGCGTCGAGGGTTCAACGGGGAATGCACCGGTTGCCTTGAGGGTGGCTGCCGCCGGGACGGGCTCAACGGGCTCCTCCTCAATGACGGGGGCCGAAGGTTCCTCTGCACCGGTCGAGCGGAAGAGGGCGAGGAGCGACTCTCTCTCCGGCATGTGCTCCACCGGTGCCACGGCTGTTGTAGAAACCGGGTCCACTATTTCAGCCGTGACAGGTTCGGGAACTGTCGGGATGTGATGCACTGGTTCCTCAACGACCGGTGCGTCGGTTGCCGGAGGCGTGACGACTGTCGGTGATGCTGCAGCCGGTGCGAGTGGGTCGGGAATCCGCTCGGGGTTGGCAAGCGGACTGCCATCGTGATCGTGAGTCGCTCCGCCGAGAATGCGCCCTGCAATCGGCTCCAGGGGCGCAATGTCCTCACTGATCGCTGCCGGGGCTGTTCCGGACGTCCCGAATCCCTTCCCAAACCCCCCGAGGCTCGGTACAGACCCTGAGGTGATGACCGCTCCGGTCATGCGTGGACGGAGGCGCGATGTGTCGGGTGGTTCGATCTCGGCCTGGCCCTCCACCAGGCACTCGGTCACCGGCCACCCGACTGATTGTTCGACTGCCCTCAAGTCGAGGGCAAAGTCGAGAGCAGTCTCGTGACGGTCCGCTGGGTTTTTCGACAGGGCCCTCTCGAGCACGTCCCACAGGCGTGGAGGCATGTCGCCGATGGACAATGGCGGGGCAGCCTGGTTGAGAATTCGAAGCCGAACTGCGGCCGGCGTCTCGTCATGGGTGAGGAAGAAGGGCGAGTGGCCGCTCAGTAGTTCGTAGACGGTCGAGGCCAGTGCGTAGACGTCCGTGGACGGGGTTGCCTCGTGGCCCCAGAGAATCTCGGGCGGGGCGTGCAGGACGGTCATGCCACTCACCGCGTACTCGTGCCCACTGGCCGACTTCATCTCTGCCACCCCGAAGTCCGCGAGCTGCGCAGCGCCGTATCGTGACAGCAGGATGTTTTGGGGCTTGATGTCACGGTGCAGGATCCCGCTCCGGTGGGCGGTCTCGAGGGCTCCACAGATCTGGACTGCGGTCCGCACAGCCTCTGCGGGATGAAGCGGACCGCTTGCTGCCAGCTTGTCTGCGAGCGAGATCTCGCAGAGCTCGAGAACCAACATTGGTCGTCCGTCGGGCAGGACCTCAGCACGGTGGAGGGTGACGATGTTCGGGTGAGCGCTGAGCGTGCCGAGCGCCCGGACCTCGAGGTCGAAGGTGTTGTCGCGACCCAGTTCTCTCACCGTTGCCTGGAGAACCTTGAGTGCCACGGCCTGGTTCGTTCTTGTGTCGCGGGCCCGGTACACATCTGCGAACGAGCCGCCGCCGATGAGGTGCACGTCATCAAAGCCCTCGAACTGCCCGTTCGTTTCTGAAGTGCGCCTCGACATGGCCGGTCGTTGATTCCCCGTACTACCCTTTGGCGCAGGCTACTAGGCGATGCGGGAATCTTCGCCCGGCTGGTGACGCAAGGGGGACAGAATGCTCACGCTATTGCTGAGGGTGAAGGGGCTGTCCGGCCGCGTCAGCGACGTCAGCGTCGAACTAGAGGACTCACACACGGTCGCTGACCTGGCGCAGGCGCTTGCTGCCCACCTCTCGGAGAAGGTACCCGCTGGGCACGTCCCTCACGCTGCTTGTGACCGGCTCGGTCTCCTCCAGCCGAACACAACCGTCGTTGCCGTCGGCCTGCTCTCCGGTGACGAGGTCTCGCTGTCGCTGACCATGTCAGAGGGCGCGGCGGCGCGGCCCAGGTCTGCAGGGGGACTCTTCCTCGAGGTAATCAGTGGCCCGAGCAGCGGGACTTCTGTGCCGATGCGGGCGGGCAGCTATGCGGTCGGCAGGGACCCTGAGGGACCCGTTGCGCTAGCGGACCCCACCGTGTCGAAGCATCACGTAACTCTGCACGTGGACTCGTCGGCAAACGTCACTCTGGCCCCGGCACCGAACATCACGAACGAAGTCCTCGTTGACGGCGTCCTCGTGGAGGACCACACCCCGCTGCCGCTCGACTCTGTCGTCCAGCTCGGCTCCAGCGCCTTCACTGTCCGCCTGTACAGGCCGGAGGTGGTCACGGTCCGCGACCAGTTGGGCCAGATCCCCTTCAACCGCACGCCGTACCGTCGCCCGGAGGTGGGCGAGCCGAAGGTGGACGGGCCCGGTCGGCTTCCGTCCCGGTTTGAGAAGCGCCCGTTCCAGCTGATTGCGCTGATCATGCCGGCCATGTCCGGTCTCATCATGTGGGCCACGATGCCGTCCGGGGGATCCCGGTATCTGCTCGTCGCCTTGCTCACCCCGGTCATGGGCGTGGCCACGTGGTGGGACGACCGTCGCCGCGGGGGCAAGCAGCACCGCAAGGAGGTCGCAGAGTTCGAGGAGCGGACCAGGGAGTGGATCGCGAGATACGACGAGGCCCTCGAGCGGGAGCGCGTGGTCAGGTACCAGGCCGCCCCTGACCTCGCATCAGTAGTGAGGAGGGCCCGTGTCCGCAGCACTGACCTGTGGCAGCGGACCGTAGCGTCCACTGACTTCCTCACCGTCAGGGTGGGTCTCGGCGACGACAGAGCTGCGACCTCCACGGAAATCCCGCAGGGGGACGACAACTCGACGCTCAACAGGATCGAGGAGGAACAGAGGAAGCGGTCGACACTCCAGTCCGTACCCGTCTCCCTCAATCTCGCGAAGCACCCAGTGGCCGCACTGCACGGGGCCGCGGCGGAGGTCGACATGGTGGCAGCAGCCATCGCCATCCAGATTGCGGGGCTCCACTCACCGGAGGACGCAATCGTGACTGCCGCTCTCAGCGATGGCAGGTCCATGGAGAAGTGGATGAAGTGGCTTCCCCACACGCGGAGCGTGTCGTCGCCCCTGTCCGGCGACCACATCGCTGTCGGGAAAGACGAGTCCGAGGACCTCCTGCGCCGGTTGCTGGAGATTGGTGCCACGCGTGGCGAGAACGCGCCGACGCGGGTCGTGCTGTTCCTCGACGAGCGCTGCGAACTCGACAGCGTGCTCGTGTCCATGCTCCTGGACTCCGTCGAGGGGCTGAAGTTTTCGGTGATCTGGGTGGGCGACAGCCTTTCGATGGTCCCGAGGCAGGCCTCAGCGGTCATCGAGTGCCCTGACCCGACATCCGGCAACCGTGGGCTCGTGTGGTTCACTGACCCAGCGATCGAGTCGCGGCGGGTGGACCTGGACCGGATGGGTGAGTCGAATGCCCTCGAGTTCGCCCGGTCGCTGGCCCCTGTCACCGATACCACGAGCGCTAGTGCCACTGCATCGATTCCCAGAATCGCCCCGCTCTTCACGTCGGTCGGCGTGCTGGAGGCGACGCCAGAGTGGGTCGCATCGAACTGGGCCTCGAACACAAGGTACGGGTTACGGGCCCCCATCGGAATCGGTGCCTCGGGCCAGTTCTCGATTGACCTCGTGCAGAACGGTCCGCACGGGCTCATCGCGGGCACGAGCGGCGCCGGCAAGAGCGAGCTGCTCCAGAGCCTCGTCGCCTCGTTGGCTGCCCAGTACCCGCCGGAACGCCTCAATTTCCTCTTCATTGACTACAAGGGCGGTGCGTCCAGCAACATGTTCAAGGACATACCCCACACGGTCGGGTACGTCACGAACCTCTCTCCGTCCCTCTCCATGCGTGCTCTCACATCGTTGCGCGCCGAACTGAACCGTCGCATGCGGGTGCTGGAGGGGCGTGCGAAGGACCTGGAGGAGATGCTGGAGAAGTTCCCGGACGAATGTCCGCCCAGCCTCGTCATCGTCGTCGATGAGTTCGCGACACTGGTGAAGGAGATACCGGACTTCGTCACAGGGATGGTCGATGTCGCCCAGCGGGGCCGAAGCCTCGGCATTCACCTCATCCTCGCCACCCAGCGCCCCACTGGTGCCGTCAACGACAACATCCTCGCAAACACAAACCTGCGCATCTCGTTGCGGGTGCTGGACGGCGGCGACTCCCAGGCCATCATCGGTACGTCTGACGCTGCGTTCCTGCCGGCGCCTCTGAAGGGCCGGGCATTCGCCCGCACCGGTGCCGGGCAGATCATCGAGTTCCAGTCTGCTTTTGCCGGCGCCCCGTTCACCATCGCCGAGGGCATCTCAGCAATCACGGTGGAAGACTTTCCCGCTACCGAGACCACCACGCAGTGGCCGCCCCGCACCAAGGACAAGCCCGATGCCGCCGGTGAGAATCAACTCGGTGTGCTCCTGCGATCGATCTCGGAGGCGACACGGGTGCTCGGAAAGGAGAAAGGCCGAGCACCGTGGCTGGATGTCATTAGCGGAGGTGTGAAACCTGAGGATGTCTATTCCGGAAGATTTGGCAATCTTCCGAAGCAAGAAAACGGACGTGATCTTCTTGTCGGGATTGTTGACGAGCCCGACCTGCAACAACAACGTCCATTGGTGGTCAACCTCGAGGACTCCGGTGGGCTGATTGTTCTCGGGTCAGGGGGTAGCGGGAAGACAAGCACACTTAGAGCCTTCATAAGTGACCTCACATCTGGAGGTAAAGACTCGCAGGTCCAGATTCTGGCTTTTGATTTTGGTGGCCAGACTCTTGGTCTGCTCAGCGAGATGCATCAGGTTTCACTCGTAGCGCAAGGCGGTGATGTTGAGGCAGTCACGAGAGGAATCCAGTTCTTGGCCGATGAGGTTGATCGCCGTCGTTCTCTTCTCTCCGGCTCCGGCGCAGAATCACTAACTACATTCTTGAAGAACAGTGATCGCAGTGACGAGATATCGCGCTTGGTGGTCATCATTGACGGATTTGAATCTCTGGCAAGACTCTGCGAGAGACCCGACCTAGGTCCTTGGCTTGAACTCTTGATCGAAGTGATTCTGTCGGGCAGGAGTCTTGGCATCATGTCTCTCATCACTGCAGACCGGCTTCGTTCAATACCCTCCGTGATTCAAACCTCAGTGGAATCGAAATTGTGTCTGAAGATGATTGATCCTGATGGGTATGTCGATATTGGGGTTGGGTATCGCATTGCAGACACGATTGATCTCGAGCCGGGCACGGCGGTGAATAGCAAAGGCCAACTGATCAAGATTGTCCATGCGGGAGGTGCTCTGTCTGCGACTCTGCAGTCGGAAGTGATGGTTGAGGCCTCTAGGTACCTGACTACTCCGCGACGACTAGTTAGGTCATTGCCCGAGATGTTGCCCTGGAGTCCAAGTCTCACCGCAGATCGCATTAGAAATCATGTCGTTTCGATAGGTGTCAGGGATTTGTCTTTGGACCCAGTGACTTGCGACCTGAGGCTGTCAAATCTCTTGATTACCGGGCCTCCAGAGTCTGGCAGAACAGGCCTAGCAGCGCTCCTTGCATCTCAATTCTTGAATCTTCAACATGAAGTACATATTGTTTGTGACGAGAACGCTCGAAACTTCTGGCCGCACGGCTGTCGTGTGTATTGCTCAGATTCTGAACTTGAAGCTTTCAGTGATTTCTGTGATAGCAATCTTCCAGAGGGGGAACTGAGACCAGTCGTTGTCATTGATCGGTCATCAGTTCTTTCGGATCCTCTTGACTCATCCTTGGCTTCAGCAGCAAAGAGGAATAGGTTGACTCTGCTTGGAGTTGTTTCGATTGAGGAGGCAACACGGTATGCCTCAGGTTGGATTGCCGAGTTGAAAAAAAGCCGCAAGAGACTGCTCCTTCAACCTGAAGACGAGATGCAGGTGATGGATACATTCGGTTTCAGGTATCGGTGGCGGCCTGCGGTCAGGTTTGGGCCGGGTCGCGGGTTGTTCATGGACGGCAGGAGTGTTTCGGTAGTGCAAGCTTTCTGGCTAGAAGTGGTTGCATGAGAAACTCACCGAATTGATTTGACAGCACAAACCTGTTTGTGGTCAACTGAAAGTGGTTGTAGCAACCAAACAATCATCTACACGGGAGCAAGGGAATATGAGCGAAATACTGTTGAAGGCCTCAGAGGCACTCGATGCGGCTGCAAAAATGAAGACTTCTAGTGAGACTGCGCAGCGCGAGATGGAAAGCGTGCGGGCTCGCCTGACGGCGTTGCAGGGGAGCTTCAAAGGGTCGACTGCTGTTGCCTTTGAGGCCCGATTTGCAGATTGGAAGAAGTCTTCGGACCAGCTGATGTCGGCCCTAAACGGACTTGGTGACTTCCTAAAGGGCGCTGCTGAGGCGATAGAGAAGCTTGATCAGGACATCTCGAACAAACTGAAGGGCTAGAAGAGCGGTATGCCCGCCGACAGGCTTCAGATTCAGCTGGACTTGGCGCACCTAAGAGGCGTGGCTTCTGCTCTTGATGGCATTGCCGCTGATCTGGAACATCTGGGACGAAACTCTCCCGGTCGTGGTTTTGAGGACGCACAGGAGAATCCGTCTAGTCGTCTTACAGATGCGTACTCGGAGATGCTCAACCGCTGGGACAAGAATCGGGCAAAACGTATTGAGGCATTGAGAGCGCTCGCACTAGTTGTCAATGATGTTGTTTTAGCTTTCGAGTCAGTCCAATCGGACTTGATTCAGACGGGTCTTAAGCAATGAGCTCTCGAAGTGAAGCAGCTGAGTGGCTGGCGCAGGCTCCATACTGCAAAGCAGGAGACCGATATATTCCGCCGGTACGGGCTTCGTCGGAGCATGTAGACCGATACGGCAATTTGTGGCGCGGTGTGTCCGCGGACACTTCCAGTGCTCTGCAGTCTGTTGATCGTCTAGCGGGGGATTTTGGACACAGAGCTAACTCGAGTCTTCAGTCCGGAAGAGCCGCCGATGCACTAAACGAACACCTTGCTGAATTGGCAAAAGCTACTCGAGATATTCCTCAAGTAGCCGATGCCTTGGGTCGAATTCTGAAGAAACATGCGACTGAGTTGGCCAAGTTGAGAGTTGCAGCAGCTCAGGCGCTCAACCGGGCCCGCGTGAACGCCGCTGACCTTGAATCACAGCGGTCACAATCCAGGAAGAGCCAACACACTGTTGATTTGCTCGCCAGGCAAATCGGGCAATTGAGGCAGTCACGGAATCCTCTAGTTGATGCCGAAATTCGAGACCTTAATTCACGGATCCAGCAGGGTATCGCAGAAGTCAGCCGAGCCACAGCGAATGCAGATCGCTTACAAGAGCAAGTGTGTCGAATTTGTTGTGGCGAGTCGGGGGCGAAAGGATTCAGAGAGGACGAAGAGTCGCTCAATGCGGCAACCGCCCGCCAACTAAATGAAATCAGATTCGGGTCCTTGAAGGATCCAGGGCGTCTGTCGTCCATTGCAAGTGGTGTCGTGAGGGTTCTGAGCTCTGTGGTGGAACTTGGGGTTAAAGTCCAGCGGGCAACGTGGGATTCCATGTGGACCGGTCTTCAGGCGATTGGATGGATGTTCCATGACTTGTTCACGGGGGATTGGGAGAACTTTCTCTGGTCTCTCAAGAAGGTGTTGGCTGGCGCATTGACTGTGTTGTCAATCGCGGCCCTCATCTTTAGCGGAGGGGCGTTATTGCCTGCTCTAGTGCTCGGATTTGCACTGCTTAACTTGGCTACTGGGCTGGCGCTCATGGGTTCTGGAGCCGAGGATGATCGTGAAGATGGGCGCACTTACAGCAACTGGGACTTGGCTCTGGATGCTGTTCAGGTTGTCGGGGCTGGACTGGGTTATCACGCAAAGCCCAATTTCGTAAATGTTCGAAGTGTCACGGCAACTGAAGGGGTGGTGATAGGTCGGGGTGCAACAGGAGTCGCCATGAGTGAGACGGTGAGCGTCGCTGAAAGTGTCGTCACCAAGTTCCCGGCACCCAAAATGTTCGTTT
>Ga0315906_10004946_pt1 | contig 16893 bp, 14 predicted proteins | sample LakEriMetagenome_4_FD_203526 | JGI IMG/M metagenome (GOLD analysis project Ga0315906, IMG submission 203526) | Freshwater fungal communities from buoy surface, Lake Erie, Ohio, United States - Buoy 2 MA122 | ecosystem: Environmental > Aquatic > Freshwater > Lake > Lake biofilm | place: USA...
GTCGTCGCGCGTTCGGGCTCGCGCCGCGCGGCGCGCACGAGCCGCAGGATTCCGAAGCCGAAACCGATCGCGGCGAGCCACCAGAGGGCTGCGACCAGCCCGGTCCGCAGCGCGACCGCAAGCACCGGCACCAGCATGTGCATGCGCTCGCCGGTCGCCTCGTCGAGCGTGCCGCGGCCGGCGAAGAAGACGAGTGCGAGGACGAGACCGATCAGCGCGCCGCCCGGCCAGCTGCGGAGCGAGGCGAGGAGCCGCGACGGAGGCTCGGGCGGGCCGATCGGAGTCGGTTCGTTCGTCATGGCGGGGGATATCGGTTCCACCCGCCCGCGCCGCGCAGGGGTACCGGTGGCACGCCCTTCGCCCCGAGGCCCGTCGGACAGGAGGTCCACCACCGATGACACGCGCCCGAGGCTCGTTCCGCGCAATCCTTGCCCGCATCGCCACCGCTCCCGGGGTCGGCTCCGCAGTTCCTGCGCGGCCGTTCCGCGCCCTCGCGGCGGCCGTCGTGGCGGCCTGCGCGGCCGGACTCGCCGCGCCGGGCGCCTCCGCCGGCGAACTGCAGGAGTACGCCCGCCTCCGCGGCCTCGAGGGCGACCGCTTCGTCGGTGTCGGGCTCGTCTACGGCCTCGACCGCACCGGCGACAGCATGAAGGACTCGACGGTCTCGTCGCAGCCCTACGCGCAGCTCCTCTCGAACCTCGCGAACATCCGCGCCGACGCCCGCGACCTCGCCAAGACCAAGTCGATCGCGCTCGTTCTCGTCTCGATCGAGATCCCGCGCACTGGCGCCCGCAGCGACGACCGGATCGATGTCCGCATCGGCACGCTCGGCACCGCGACCAGCCTCAAGGGCGGGCAGCTCCTGACCAGCTTCCTGAAGAGCCCGGTCGTCCCCGCCGACCGCGCCGAGTGGGTGCCCTACGCCGTCGCGGAGGGCCTGATCGAGGTCGACCCCGAGATCCCGACCAAGGGCGCGATCCGCGGCGGCGCCCGCATGGTGCGCGACGTGGTGATGAGCCCCTTCGAGGGCGACTCGGTCGCGCTCGTCCTCCATCCGCAGTACGCGGGCTATCCGACCGCCGCGTCGATCGCCGACCTCGTCAACGACGAGCTCTCGCTCTCGGGCTACACCGACGCGGCGAAGGTCGAGGACGCGCAGACGATCCGCGTTCGCATCCCCGAGGACGCCCGCCGCGACGCCAACACCTTCGTCGCCCGCCTGATGACGACGAGCGTCCCGAGCGACCTGATCCGCACGCCCGCGCGCGTCGTGATCGACATGGCGAACAAGGTGATCACGGTCGACGAGCGCGTCGAGTTCCGCCCGGCCGCCGTCACCGCCGCGAATCTCCGCATCACCACCGTCACGCCGCCGATCGAGCCGACCGCCGAGCAGCCCGTCACCGACACCGTCGCCTGGGCCGCCGTCGCGACCGGCGAATCGGGCCGACGCAGCATGAAGCTCCGCGGGCTCCTCGACGCGCTCGTCGAGCTCGACGTCGCGTTCGAGACGCAGGTCGCCATCATCGAGAGCCTCGTGCGCCAGGGCGCGCTCAAGGCGGAGGTGATCAAGCAGTGAACGGCATCGCACCGACCGGCCCGAGTCTGCTCGCACCCGATGCGCGGCTCGCCCGCGAGGCGCGCTCGGGCGACCCGCGCGCGCTCGCCCGCGAGGCCGCGAAGACCCTCGTCACCGAGGCCTTCGTGAAGCCGGTGTTCGCGGCCCTGCGCGACGGCACCCTCGCCGCCGACGGCTTCAAGCCAGGCACCGCCGAGCGCCGCTTCCGTCCGCTCCTCGACGCGGCGCTCGCGGAGAAGGTCGTCGAGGGATCCAACTTCGCGCTCGTCGACACGGTCGCGACGCGGTTCGAGAAGACCATCGCAGGCGCCTCGCGCCGCGTCGACATCCGGGGCTGACCATGGCGAATCCGCGCGCAACCGTTCAGACTTCCGCCCGCGTCCCGCAGGAGGGCCTCGCGCCCGCGGTCGAGCGGCTCCTCGCGACCCTTGATTCGCAGCGAGCGCAGTACGCGCGCCTCCTCGCCGGGATCCGCGCCCGCCGCGAGGCGATCCGCACCGCCGACTTCGCGCGCTTCCGCGATCTCGGCGAGTCGGAGACCCGCATCGTCGTCGAGATCTCGAACCTCGACCGCGCCCGGCTCGACAGCGCCCGCGGCGTCGCGACCGCGCTCGGCATCGCCCCGGACAGCACGCTCGCCGCGATCGCCGAGCGTCTGCCCGAGACGCCGCGCGCCCGGCTCGATCTCGCCCGCGCGGAACTCCGCACCCTGATCGAGGACACCCGCCGCGAGAGCGGCGTCGTCCGCCAGGCCGCCGAGCGCCTTTCGGCGCACATGGCTGGCATCCTCCAGACCGTCCACTCCGCGCTCTCCCACGCAGGCGTCTACTCGCGCGGCGGCCGCATCGCCGTCGGCGCGAACGTCGTCTCGACCGTCGACATCCGCTCCTGAACCCATCGCCCGGAACCGAGGCACACCATGAGCATCAACGGCGCACTTCAGATCGGCCAGTCGGCCATCCTCGCGAGCCAGGCGGCCATCCAGGTGGCGGGCAACAACATGGCGAACGCCGCCACCCCGGGCTACCACCGGCAGGTCGCGCGGCTCTCGCCGAGCCGTCCCGAGTACATCGGCCGGGCCGGCTTCCTCGGAACCGGCGTGCAGCTCGCGCGGATCGTCCGCACCGTCGACACCGCGCTTCAGACGCGCACCCGCGCCGCCATCAGCGACCAGAACTCCGCCGAGATCGACCAGCGCTTCCTCTCCGCGATCGAGTCGATCCGCAACGAGCTCAGCGACCAGGACCTCTCGAGCCGACTGAGCGCGTTCTTCAACAGCTTCAGCGAGCTCGCGAACAACCCGACCGACGAGGCCGTGCGCACGGTGGTGATCCAGCAGGGCAGCGGCCTCGCGACCTCGATCCGCGAGATGCGCGCCGAGCATGTGAAGGTCCGCGAGGAGATCGACCGCTCGCTCGGGTCGGCGATCCGCACCGTCGACGGCCTGCTCGACCAGGTCGCCGAGGTCAACCGCCAGATCGTCGAGGCGGAGCAGGGCGGCTCGGGCGCGAACAGCCTCCGCGACCGGCGCGACGCGCTGGTCTCCGAGATCAGCGCCTTCATCCCGGTGACCACCGTCGAGCAGCCCAACGGCGCCGTCGACGTCCTCGTCGGCTCGATCCCGGTGATCCTCGGCGGCGAGTCGCGCGGCATCAACCTCCGCACCGAGGCCAACTCGGACGGCCTCGCCGTGTCGCTGCGCGTCACCGCCGACGGCACCACCCTCACCCCGGAAGGCGGCCAGATCGGCGCGCTCTTCCGGCAGCGCGCCGACACCGTCGATCCGGCGATCGCCGACCTCGACACCCTCGCGCAGCAGCTCGCCTTCCAGGTGAACCGCATCCATTCGCAGGGCCAGGGCACGAGCGGCTGGACCAGCGTCGTCGGCCTCAACCGGGTGCTCGACACCACCACGAACCTCGCCGCCGACGCGACCGGCATTCCCTTCGACATCCGCAACGGTTCCTTCGAGCTGCACGTGACGAACCGCCAGACCGGCCTCCGCACGACCGTGCTCGTCGCGGTCGATCCGGAGACGATGTCGCTCGACCAGCTCGCCGCCGCGATCGGCGCCGCGATGCCCGCCGGGACCGGAACGGCGTCGGTGACGCCCGAGCGCGGGCTGCGCATCGACGCCGCGAGCGGATACGAGCTCAGTTTCTCGAACGACTCCTCGGGTGCGCTCGCGGCGCTCGGCGTGAACAGCTTCTTCGGCGGCTCCGACGCGAGCGACATCGCCGTGAACGAGGCGCTCGCGACCGATCCGCGGCTGCTCGCCTCCGGCCGAGGGCATGTCGCCGGATCGAATCAGGTCGCCCTCGACATCGCGGGCCTCGAGAACCTCTCGATCGACGCGCTCGGCGGGCGCAGCCTCCGCGGCTTCTGGCAGTCGGCGACGACCGACCTCGCGGTCAAGACCCAGAGCGCGAACACGCGCGCCGAGAGTTCGCGCCTCGTGCGCGACAGCCTCGAGGCGCAGGTCAGCGCGACGAGCGGCGTCTCGATCGACGAGGAGTCGATCAACATGCTGTCCTACCAGCGGCAGTTCCAGGCCGCGGCGCGCTACATCTCGACGATCGACGAGACGCTGCAGACGCTGCTGTCGATCGTCTGACGCGCGAGGACATCTCCTGCATGAAGCGACCGACGCCGCGCGATTCGCGCGGCGTCGGTGTCGTTCGGTCCCGCATGGGCGGGGATCAGGCCATCGGATTGCCGCGTGCGTCGCGCGTCACCGTGACCGCCTCGCAGATCGTCCAGACGAAGAGCACGAGCCACAGCGGCCCGGTGAGGCAGAAGCACGGCGGCGCGACCGCGCCGAGCACGCATCCGCCGAGGGTCGCGAGCGACAGCACGAGCTGGATCACGCCCTTCGTGGTGTATCCGGCGACCACGTTGTGGATGCCGAAGACGCCGAAGAAGGCCGGCAGGATCGCGAGGAGGACATACACCGCGCGTCCGACCGGAGCCGGCGCGACCGACTGCGCGGCGATCGCTGCGGGCGAGGTCGGAGGCGAGGTCGGGACCGGCGTGGCGGCTGGATCGGGCGCCGGCTCAGGCGCGTCCGGCGGGGGGGCGGGCGGCGGGGTCGGGCCGGTGCTCGGGAAGGCGTCCGCCAGCCATCGGATGTCCGAGATCGGGAGCGTCCGGTCGATCCCCGGGATCGCGAGGAAGCCGTCCCGCTCGACCAGGCCTCGGCCCGCGAGGCTCCGCAGCTCTTCCTCGGTGTATGGGCCGGAGCGTCGTCCGCGCGGGTCGATGTAGTCGTAGACGTTGGACATGGCGCGGTATTGGGGGTTCGCGAGCCGCACTTTCCGGCCCCGGTGCCGCGTCGGACCGATCCGGGAGCGATCGAGTGGAGGAATTGTCGGATTTCGGCCCGCGGAGCATTTGGACTCGCGCCGCTTTCGACTATGTTTCGCCCCAACGGAGGATCTTGGAACGGGGAACCGCTGCGTCCGCAGCCGACGCGATCGGCTCGTCCGCAGCGTGGATTGTTTCCGGCGCTCCCAAGCGCCGGAGCGTGGTTCCGTTCCCAGCCGGACGCAGTCCGGCGCAACTGCGGCATGTCGCCGCGGAGACAGTGCATGTCCCTCCGTTCGCTCGCTCTCACCGCCTCCTCGATGGCACTCGTGGTGTCGGCCTCCGCGTCCGCCGAGCTCGTCGCCGGCTGGACCATCACCACCGCCTTCCCCACCGGCACCGGCAGTGTCCCGACCGGCACGTTCTACACGGTCGGCGCAGCCGATCAGGGCGCGCTGACGACCGGCTCGAGCCTCGACTCGATCCACGCCGCCGCCGCCGCGACCTACACCTCGCCCTCGGGCAACGGCTCGCAGTACTCGTTCTCGAGCAACAACTGGCAGATCGGCGACTACTACGAGGCGCGCCTCTCGACCGTCGGATTCTCCGACATCAACCTGTCGTGGGACCAGGCCCGCAGCTCGACCGGACCGTCGGCCTTCGAACTCATCATGAGCGTCGACGGCGGCACCAACTGGGTCACCATGCTCGCGAGCTACACCGTCCTCCAGTCGGGCGGCGGCGGCGCTCCCGGCACCTGGTCGAGCCTGACCTACAACGCGCTCTACACCACCACGGTGTCGCTCGCGGGCGCTGAGAACCAGGCGCAGGTCATCGTGCGCTTCCGTGCGACCGGCGCCGCCGGCGGCGCGTCGGGTTCGAACCGCATCGACAGCGTCATGTTCTACAGCGGGCCGGTTCCGGCGCCGGGCGCGATCGCGCTCCTCGGCCTCGCGGGCCTCGTCGGTCGCCGACGCCGCTGAAGCGATTCAAGGTCGCCGCTGACGCGAAGTCTGTCAGTGCCCAATCCCGTGCAAGGGCGGTGGGCGGAAGGTGGCAAGCGACAGGGCCGGCGAAAGCCGGCCCTGCCGCGTTTTGTCGTTGGTTGTCCTCGGCTGCGCGCCGCACGCCTTACGGGCAGTCGCCCCACGCGCCGAGCAGCAGCGCGAGGTCGGGCGCCGCGACGGTGCCGTCGCCGTTGAGATCCGCAGCGGCGGTCGCCGTTCCCCAGGCGCCGAGCAGTATCGCGAGGTCCGCCGCGCTCACGACGCCGTCGTTGTTGAGGTCGCCCGGGCAGGGCGCGGCCGGCGTGTAGCGCGTCAGCCAGCGGAAGCTGCGCGTCGACTGGTTCACGATGTCGGTCGTCGCCTGCGTGAGCGGATTCAGCCGCACGACGCGGGTTCCGCCGGTGTAGAGCAGGTCGCCGTTGTCGAGGAAGATCGCCCCGCGCGGGATCGTCACCAGCTGGTTCTGGAAGCTCTGGTACTCGAAGCCTTCGGCGTCGTAGAGGAAGATCCCGCTCGGACGCGAGAATCCCGAGACCATCCACCCGCCGTCGGCGATGGGCTGGATCTGCTGGGGAAAGTCGATGCCGGTGACGCCGTCGGAGTCGTGGAAGGGCGTCGGCGAGAGCACGCCGGTCGCGGAGAGGATCTCGAGGTCGTCGTCGCCCGAGTTTCCGACGAGGAAGCCGTCGCCGTAGGGCTGGATGCCGCGCGGGTCGCCGATCGCGGTCCAGTCGGCGAAGAGGGTCGGCGCCGAGAGCCCGTCGAGCGCGACGCGCCAGATCTTCTTGCCGGTCAGACCGGTGGTCACGTACGCGAATCCGTCGCGCACGCAGACGCCGTAGGCGCCGTCGAGTCCGTCCTTCGGTCCGGCGAGCTCGCGCAGAAACACGCCCTGCGCGGAATACTCGAAGAGCGCGTCGCGCACCTCGTCGGTGATCAGGAAGGTCCCGCTGCCCGACTCGATGATCTGGATCGGCTGCGTCAGAAAGGCGTCCGGCGCGATGAAGTTCTCGGTGACGATCGAGCCGTCGGCGGCGCTGAACGCCCAGATCCGGTTGCTGCCCGAGTCCGGCACGAGGATGAGGTCGCCGCCGGCGAAGGCGGAAACCGGGAGCGCGCCGGCGAGGAGCGCGGCGCGGAAGAACGTGCGTGCGGAAGCGGGCATCCGGTGATTGTGCGTGCAGGCCGCGCGGAATCAAGCCGGGAGGTTCCCGACGCGGCGCCGTCCCGTCGAATCGAAGCGCGCGGCAAGGCGACGGAGCGGTCCGAGTGGGCGGGTGAGCTGTCCGGTAACTGCGCGAGTCGCGCGATCCGATCGGAACTCGCGCCCGTGGCACGAGCCTTGCCTCGATGGGCCGGAGCTCCTCCCATGAGCGCAATTCCTGCCAACCTCTCCCGCGTTCCGAACCTCCTGGCGTCGAGAATTGCGCTTGGCGGCGTGCAGGGAACGAACCGCGAGCTGCTGCTGATGCAGATCCGGCTCGCGAGCGGCAAGGAGTTCACCCGGCCCTCCGAGAACGCCATCGGCGCATCGACGCTCTCCGTCCTCGAGGACGTGATCGAGCGCCGCGAGCAGCGCGTCAAGAACCTCTCGCAGGCGGACTCGATCCTCAACTCGCTCGACGCCTCGCTCGGCGACGTCACCGACATCCTGCAGGAAGCGAAGGGCATCGGCCTCTCGCAGATCGGAGTCGGCAGCGACGCGGCGACGCGGCGCAACCAGGCCGGCGTCGTCGACTCGATGCTGCAGTCGATGCTCGCGATCGCGAACCGCGGACAGCGGGGGATGCACTTCTTCGGCGGCGACGCCCACGCGGCCGAGCCGTTCCAGTCGCTGCTCGGCGGCGTCCGCTACGCGGGCACCGGCCTCGGCATGCGCGCCGACCTCGGGCTCGCATCCGAAGTCCGCGTCACCATGGGCGGCGAGCAGGCCTTCGGCGCGCTCTCCGGCCGGGTGAAGGGCGACCGCGACCTCGATCCCTCGATGACGGTCGAGACCCGGCTCGCCGATCTCCGCGGCGCCGGCGGACGCGGCGTGAATCCCGGCTCGATCGAGATCGACGTGAACGGAACGGTCACCGCGGTCGACCTCTCGAGCGCCGACTCGGTCGGCGACGTGATCGACGCGATCGCCGCGGTGGTCCAGGCCACCGATCCCGGCGCGAGCGTCGCCATCGATCCCGCGACCGGCGACCGGCTCGCCATCACGCCCTCGGCCGGCGTGACCGTGACGATCCGCGATTCGAACTCGACGACCACCGCGGGCGACCTCGGTCTCTCCGGCACCTATCCCGGCGGCGCGGTCACCACCGGCATGGATCTCGACCCGCGGCTCACCGAACTGACCCGCCTCGATTCGATCACGGGCCTGACCCAGCCGCTCGGCGAAATCACGATCCGAAACGGCGGCCAGACCCGGCGCATCGACATGTCGACGCTGGCGACGGTGCAGGAGTTCCAGAACGCGGTCAGCTCGCTCGGCCTCGGCGTCCGCGTCGAGATCAGCGAGGACGGCAGCCGGCTCAACGTCCGCAACGAGCTCTCCGGCGCCTCGATGGCGATCGAGGAGTCGAACGGCGGCGTCACCGCGACCGAACTCGGCATCCGCTCCTTCTCGACGACCACGCGCCTCGAGGACTTCAACCAGGCCCGCGGGATCCGCCAGGCCGACGGGGCCATCGACCCGGTCACCGGACTCCCGGATCCGGCGGCCGACCTCGACTTCCGCGTCACCGTCAAGGACGGCCGGACCTTCGACGTCGAGATCGAGGGCGCGCAGACCGTCGAGGACATCCTGACCCTCATCAACGACGGCGCCGCGGCGGCGGGCATCCTGCCGGCCGAGTTCACCGCGCGCCTCGCCGAGAGCGGCAACGGCATCGAGCTCGTCGACCTCACGACCGGCACCGAGACCAAGGTCGAGGACCTCAACAACAGCTTCAGCGCGACCGACCTCGGCATCGCCGGGACGAGCAGTTCGGCAAGTCTCGTCGGTACCGATCGCGCAACTGTTGCCGTCGACAGCGTGTTCAGCCACCTCATGGCGCTTCGCGAGGCCCTTCTGGCCAACGACAGCGCTGGCATCGAGTTTGCAACATCGAGGCTGGAGACCGACATCTCCCGCGCCGCAGAGGCGCGCGCGGATGTCGGAGTCCGTTCGCGCCGGGTCGCCGAGGCCACGTCGCGGGAAGAAGAGCTCGGCATTCAGGACCAGGCGTTGCGTTCAAGCATCCAGGATCTCGACTTCACCGCGGCGGCAAGCCGCTTCGCCGGACTCCAGCAGCAGCTCGAGGCCGGCCTGGCGGGCGCGTCGCGCGCGGTGAACCTGAGCCTCCTGGATTTCCTTCGTTAGCGAGTGCTTGTTCCGCGCGGTGTCCGCGCGGAGCCCTTCCGGGGTGCGGCCCCCCGGCAGGTCTAAGGGATGGAGCCCGATCCGGCGTGGACGCCGGACTCCAAGGATTGGAAGGCCGACCGGAGCACATGACCATGCTGATCCAGACCACGCGCTTTGGCCCCGTCGAGATCGACGAGTCGCGCACCCTCGAGTTCCCGGCGGGACTGCTCGGATTCTCGAGCTACCGAAGCTTCGCCCTCCTGCAGCCCGACGACCACGGCGTCTTCTTCTGGCTGCAGTCGACGGAGAGCCCCGACCTCGCCTTCGTCGTCACCGATCCGGCCCTCTGGGTGCCGGACTACCAGGCCAACATCCGCAAGGAGCAGATGGAGGACCTCGGCCTCTCGGAGATCTCCGACGCGCAGGTGCTCGTCATCGTGAACAAGCGGGAGCAGTCGCTGACCGCGAACCTCCAGGGACCGCTCGTCGTCAACTCGGCCAACCGCCGCGCGATGCAGCTCGTCCTCGCCGAGAAGAAGTGGTCGACGCGCCACGAGCTCGTGAAGCTCGCGGAGGCCGCCGCCGCGCGAATCGCGTGACCGGCGCCACCGACCTTCTTCGAGGCGTGACAGGGATGGACGCAACGGGCAGGACGCCCCTCAACAGGAAGGAGCCCGCGCATGCTGGTGCTCTCCCGACAGCGAGATGAAACGATCATGATCGGCGACGACGTGGAGCTCACGATCGTCGACATCCGAGGCGACAAGGTCCGGATCGGCATCAAGGCCCCCGCGACCGTGGCCGTGCACCGCAAGGAGGTGTACGAGGCCATCAAGAACGAGAACCAGCAGGCCGCGGCGTTCCGCGGCGAGCTGGGTGCCTACCGGCCGCGCGGGAGTGCGCGCGGTCAGCAGACGGGCGGGACGGTCCTGCCTGCAGCCGCGAAGCTCGCGGCAGAACCTCAGGGCAGACGCGTCACAGCCTGACGCGCTGCGTTTGGGCCCTCTCAGTCAAGGAGGATTGCCATGGGTCGCATCAATACGAACGTTCCGTCGCTGATCGCGCAGAACAACCTCAACCGTTCCGCGTCCGATCTCTCCACCCGCCTCCAGCGCCTCGCGACCGGCTTGCGGATCAACCGCGGCGCCGACGATCCCGCGGGCCTGATCGTGAGCGAACGCCTTCGCTCCGAGATCAAGGGCATCGGCCAGGCGATCGACAACAGCGAGCGCGCCAGCTCGGTGATCGCCACGACCGAAGGCTACCTCGCCGAGGTCGCCGACCTGCTCAACTCGATCAAGAGCCTGGTGGTCAACAGCGCCAACACCGGCGGCATCTCCCGCGAGGAGGTCGAGGCGAACCAGCTCGAGATCGACAGCGCGATCGAGTCGATCACGCGCATCTCGAACACGGCGAGCTTCGCCGGCCTCCAGCTGCTGAACGGTTCGCTCGAGTACGTGACCAGCGGCATCTCCTCGACCGACATCGCCGGAACCAGCATCAACGGCGTCCAGTTCGGCACCAACTCCTCGGTCGCCGTCTCGGTCGAGGTCACGCAGTCCGCGCAGACCGGCGTGCTGTTCCTCTCGGCGCCGACCGGAACGCTCGCCTCGAGCGTCACCCTCGAGATCGCGGGCAACCTCGGCGTCCAGACGCTGACCTTCGTCTCGGGCACGGCGCTCTCCGCCGTCACCGCGGCGATCAACACCGTCCGCGACACCACCGGCGTCTCGGCGGCCCTGCGCACGGCGTCGAACCAGACCTCGGGCATGTGGTTCAACTCGACCGGCTACGGCAGCGAGTCGTTCGTCTCGGTGCGCAAGCTCGGCCAGGGCGGCGGGTTCTTCCAGACCTACTCGGCCCCGTCGGGCACGGCGACCCAGCGCGACCTCGGCCGCGACGTGAGCGCGATCGTGAACGGAGCGCTCGCGACCGGCAACGGCACGAACGTGTCGCTCAACACGCCGGCCCTCGCGCTCGAGATCGATCTCACCGACGGATTCGCGACGACCGTGAACGGCACCGCCACGACCTTCAACATCACCGGTGGCGGCGCGACCTTCCAGCTCGGCCCGTCGATCACGACCTCGCAGCAGGTCGGCATCGGCATCCAGTCGGTGGCGGCGAGCCGTCTCGGCGGCTCGACGATCGAGGGTGGTCGGTTCTTCCTCGACAGCATCAAGAGCGGACAGGCGAACTCGCTCCTCCTCGGCCGCACCGGCGAGGCGAGCGCGGTGCTCGACGCAGCGATCACCGAGGTCTCCGTCCTCCGCGGCCGCCTCGGCGCGTTCGAGCGCAACACGCTGCAGACGAACTCGCGCAGCCTGCAGATCGGCCTCGAGAACATCACCTCGAGCGAGTCGAAGATCCGCGACACCGACTTCGCGTCGGAGACGGCGGCCCTCTCGCGCGCCCAGATCCTGCAGCAGGCCGGCACCTCGGTGCTCGCGACGGCGAACTCGACCGCTCAGAACGTGCTCCGGCTCCTCCAGTGATCCGCGAGTGAGCCCGCGCGGCTTCCGCCGCGTCTTCCGAAACGCATCTTCCGAACCCCGCCAGGACCGTCCTGGCGGGGTTTTTCGCGTGCGCCGCACAACTCGGACCCTCGCGAAAGGCCGTCTGGCCGTCGCAGGGCGCATTCGGCGCACGCACGGACTCCGGAATCGGGCGGTTTTTTCCCCATCTGACTCAATGCCGCCGCTTTCGAGCCGGAAATGCCTCAAGCGCGTGAAGGTGCCCCCCGGGACTTCCGATCTCGTTCGCGTCAGGCCCCTCAGCCTGATCCGTTCAGGGCGCAGGAAGCGCCCTCCAAGTTCCAAGTGGCCTGTTCCGGAGGACCGGGGCAGGACCGAGTGGGCCAACCGCGAACGCGGAGGGCGAGGTCGCCCCAAGGCGGGGGCGGCCCGAAGAAATGCGCCGGACAACCCGGCACGATCACGGAGGACACAGCAGTGAGTCGCATCAATCAGAACATTCCGTCTCTCATCGCGCAGCGCGTGCTCGCGAACCAGAACAAGGGCCTGGCCTCGAGCCTCCAGCGCCTGTCGACCGGTCTCCGCATCAACCGCGGCGCCGACGACCCCGCGGGTCTCATCGCGTCGGAGAACCTCCGCGCCGAGAAGACCGCGATCAACAGCGCGATCTCGAACTCGCAGCGCGCCGAGCAGGTCGTGAACGTCGCCGAAGGCGGCCTTCAGGAAGTCTCGAACATGCTCGTCGAGCTCCAGGGCCTCGTCGGCGCGACCGCGAACGAGGCAGGCGTGTCGCAGGAGGAGCGCGACGCGAACCAGCTCCAGATCGACTCGATCCTCCAGACGATCGACCGCATCGCCAACGCCACCAGCTTCCAGGGCACCAAGCTCCTGAACGGCAACTTCGACTACACGGTCAGCGGCCAGGCCACGTCCCTCACGGACGTGACGGTCAACGCCGCGAAGCTGTCGGACAGCGGCGCGGCCCGCTCGGTCAGCGTCACCGTCCTTCAGTCGGCCCAGACCGGCGCGGTGTACCTCTCGACCGGCGCGAGCTTCGGCAACGGCGGCTCGGGTGAGGTCAGCTTCGAGATCACCGGTACGAAGGGCGTGCAGCAGTTCACCTTCGCGTCGGGCACCTCGCAGGCCAACATCCTCGCCGCGATCAACAGCTTCAAGGACGCGCTCGGCGTCTCGGCCGTCCAGGCCACCGACACCGCCCGCGTGCAGATCAACTCGACCGACTACGGCGCGGACGCGTTCGTGCGCGTCAAGGAGCTCTCGAACGAGAACGCCTCGACGAACTTCATCTTCAACGCGAACGCCTCGACGACCGCGGTCGCCGATCTCAAGGACTACGGCCGCAACGCCACCGTCCTCATCAACGGCACCTCGGCCACTACGGACGGCCTGACTGCCCGCGTCTCCAGCGACGGTTTCGATGTCTCGATCTCGATCGACGGCACTTCGAGCCTCAACGCGGCTGGCCAGAGCACGACCTTCTACATCACCGGTGGCGGCGCGAACTTCAACCTCGCTCCGACCGTCAACCTCGCGGGCAAGGTGTCGCTCGGCATCGAGACCGTGACCACCGGCAACCTCGGCGGTTCCAGCGTCGGCTTCCTCTCCGATCTCAAGTCGGGTGGTTCCGCCAACGTCCAGAACGGCGACCTGTCGAAGGCCCAGGAGGTCATCTCCTCGGCGATCAAGCAGGTCTCGAGCCTCCGCGGCCGTCTCGGCGCGTTCCAGAAGAACGTCGTCGGCGCCACGATCTCGAGCCTCGGCGTCGCCCTCGAGAACACGACCGCTGCCGAGAGCACGATCCGTGACACGGACTTCGCGCTCGAGACCGCCGGTCTGACCCGCGCCCAGATCCTCTCGCAGGCTGCGACCCAGTCGCTCGCCCTCGCGAACTCGGCGCCCCAGCAGGTCCTCTCGCTCATCGGCTAAGCCCGAGCGAGGGGCGGAGGACGCCGAAGGCCAGCCCACGGCCTGAGGCAACAACACGAGAAAGAGGGGGCGGTCCGCAAGGACCGCCCCTTTCCTCGTTTTGGGGCCCATCGCGCGCCGGCCGGCCCGCTGGCGGCGCGGAATCACCGTCGAATCGCCATGAAAGATCCGGATTCCGGTCGAATCGATGCGGCTCGCGCGGCCCGATTGCGCGTGAGCAGGTGCGGACCCATCACGCGGGGCCCGATGCTCGGGAGCCCGGCCGATCGGCGCCGGGCTCTCTCATTTCCGGGGTGGGAGAGCCGGCGCGGAGCCGCCGCCGCGCGGTCAAGACTGCGGGCGCTGTTCGGGAAGGCGGAAGGCGTCGACCTCGCGCAGGAACCCGCTCGCGCGCGACTCGAGCGCCTCGCCCGTGTCGCTCGCGCCGGCAGCGACGGCCGCGGTGCGGGCGGCGCCTTCGGAGAGCGAGGCGATCGCCTGCCCGACCTGCGCCACGCCAAGCGCCTGCGCCTCCATGCCGCGGGCGACGAGGTCGACCTCGCCGCCGACGCGCTCCACGCCGCCGATCACGGTCCCGAGCTCGCGGCCCACGGTCTGCGAGGTGGCGACGCCGCCCGAGACGGACGCGCGGTAGCGCTCCATCTCGGTCACGCCGCGCGCGACCGACGCCTGCATCTCGGCGACGATCGCTTCGATGGCAAGCGCCGCGTCCGCGGTCTGCTCGGAGAGCCGGCGGATCTCGCGGGCCACCGCGCGGAACCCGGCGCCGGCCTCGCCGGCGCGCTCGGCCTCCATCGCGGCGTTCACGGAAAGGAGATTCGTCTGGTTCGCGACCTTCGCCATGCTGGCGACCACGAGCCCGATCCGTTCGGCGCGGTCGCGGATCTCGTCGAGGTTGCGGGCGACGCCGCCGACGCCCTCCTCGATGCCGCGCATCTCGGACGAGAGTCCGTCGAGCGCGGTGCGGCCCTTCCCGGCGGCGGCGCTCGCCTCGCGGACGCTCGCGGCGACCGACTGCATCGTGTCGCTGAGCTCCTGCTGGGTCGAGGTGATCTCGCGGACCGCGGCCGCGATCTCGGTGCTCGAGGCGCCGAACTGCTGCGCGATCTCGGCCTGCTCGCGCGCGCTGCGACGGATGCGCTCGGCGGCCTCGCCGAGCGCGAGGCCGGAGGTCCGGATCCGACCGAGGAGCGTGACCAGCCCGTCGGTCGCACGCTGCATCGAGGAGAGAAGCGCGCGCGATTCGCCGACGCCGCGGACCCGCACCGACTTCGAGAGATCGCCGCCGGCGAGGCGTTCGGAACTCGCGGCGGCCTCGGCGATCGGAAGGCTGATGCCGCGCGCGACGAACCAGCCGAGCAGCAGGACCGGGAGCAGCACGATCAGCGCCACGCGGACCGCGGCGCGCTCCTGCGCGTGCGCGACCGCGAGCACTTCCTCGACATGCTGCGTGACCGCGATGCCCCAGCCGAGCGACGGAACGCGAGTCCATGCGCCGAGGACGGCGTGTCCGTCGGTGTCGGTGCCGCGGCCGCGGAAGCTGTTGCCCATCACGAGTTCCTGCAGTCTCCGCGCCGTCTCGGAGCCGAGCTTCACGCGAAGACGGAACGCGGCGTCGGCGTCGTCGCGCGTCGGCGTCGTCACCACGACCTCGCCGCCGATCCGCGCGCAGCAGAGGATGTCGCCGGTGCGGCCGAGCGCCGAGTAGTCGGCGATGATCCGGTCGATCTCCTCGGGGGCGAGCGAGACCGCGATGAAGCCGACGACTTCCTCGCCCTTGAGAAGGGGTCCGACCACCTCGAGCGACGGACGGGTCTCGTCGAGCGCGACCTGCCCCGGCGTGACGAGGGCCTTGCGCTGCTCGCGCACCCGCGGCAGCACGCGCGCGAGGCCGAGCTCGGCGAGTCCGGGTTCCGCGAGCGAACGATGCAGGAGCGGCGACTGGCGGAGCGAGTAGACGACCCGGCCGGTGGCGTCGATGACCATGAAGGTCGGGAACTCGCAGATCGTGGCGAAGCTCTCGATGCGAGGCGCGTACTTCGCGAGCGCGGCGTCGTAGAGGGCGGCGTCGCGGGTGCCGCTCGGGCCGTAGGCGGCGGAGAGTTCCTGCGCCGCGCCAACGAAGGCGAGGCCGGTCGAGACGCTCGCCACGCTCCGCAGCCGCTCGCGCGCGTAGGCGTCGAGACGGGCCGACTTCTCCTCGGCGACGGCGGCGAGCGACCGGAGCGCCGCGCTCTCGACCTCGCGCTCGGTCTGGGCGGAGGTCGAGAAGAAGAGCGCGCCGATCGGGGCGAGCGCGAGGAGAAGGAACCAGAGGACGAGTCTGGTGCGGATCGAGAGCAGGAAACCCAGCATGCGCGGAGGGTACCGCACGAGGGCGCGGGCGCGGTCCGCATCGGGCGAGGCCGGGATGGCGCCGTCGACCGGTACCATGCGACGATGGATCGGACGCAGCTCACCAGCCTCCTGAACCGCGCGGCGGCCGGTGACGGCGCCGCTGCGAACGAGGTCTGGACGCTCGTCTACCGCGACATCCGCGCGATGGCCGCATCGGCGGTCGCGGGCGCGACGCGCCGCGACGAGTTCGAGCCTTCGGTGGTCGCGCAGGAGGTCTACCTGCGCGTCGCGCACGGTGCGACGCGGCGCTGGGAGTCGCGACGCCATTTCTTCGGCGCGGTCGCGCGGGCGATGGAGCAGTTCCTGATCGACACCGCCCGCCGCTACGCCGCGCAGAAGCGCGACGCGTCGTTCGTCGAGGCGAGCGTCGCCGGGCTCGCCGAAGCAGTCGGCAGCGCGCCCGCGCGGACCGGCGACGAGGCGCTTCGGCTCTTCGCGCACCTTGCGGCGCTCGAGGTGGTCTCGCCCGGAGCGGCCGAGGTGCTGCGCCTTCGATATGTCTTCGGACTGAGCGGCGCGCAGACGGCGGCGGCGCTCGAGATCGACGAGTCGGAGGTTGCCGCGCTCGCGCGCTTCGGTCGGGCGTTCATCCTCGACCGCACGAAGGCCGAGCATGCCGAGCGGAGGTCGCGATGAGCGGGGCGGGGGGCGATTCCTCGTGGTCGATCGAGGAACTCTTCCGCGAGGCGGTCGCGCGAAATGGCAAGGCGCGCGAGGAGTTCGTGGCCGCGCTCGCGACCAAGGATCCCGGGGCTGCGGCGCGGCTCGCGGCGCTTCTCGCGGCCGATGCCGCGGCCGGTGGTGACGACGCGCTCGCGGGCGAGCAGGCGCTCGCGGTGCTGCGCGCCGACG
>Ga0315906_10004951_pt1 | contig 16883 bp, 16 predicted proteins | sample LakEriMetagenome_4_FD_203526 | JGI IMG/M metagenome (GOLD analysis project Ga0315906, IMG submission 203526) | Freshwater fungal communities from buoy surface, Lake Erie, Ohio, United States - Buoy 2 MA122 | ecosystem: Environmental > Aquatic > Freshwater > Lake > Lake biofilm | place: USA...
GGATGGCGGCGCTGAAGTTCCTGCCGGAGACGAAGGGTCGGCTGCTGCCGGAGGACGAGGATGCGGCGGCGGCAGCGCGCTGAAGCTGCGGGAGGTGATGACGATGCTGATTGACACGCATGTGCATCTGGATTCGGACGTCTTCCGTGGGGAAGAGGAAGCCGTTGTTTCCCGTGCTGCTGCCGCGGGGGTGACGCGGATGGTGGCGATCGGCTGCGATCTGGAATCGAGCCGCGGGGCGCTGGCCCTCGCGCGGCGGTTTCCGGGGGTGCGGGCGACGGTGGGGGTGCATCCGACCTATGTCACGGAAGTCACGGATGACGACTGGCTGGAGCAGCTTCGGGAGATGGCTCAGGATCCCTGCTGTGTGGGCATCGGGGAGACCGGGCTGGATTTTTATCATGCGGCTCCGGATGGGTGGAGCGAGGCCGCGTACCGGGATCGGCAGCGGGAGTTTTTCGGGGCGCAGCTTGGGCTGGCGGCCGGGTGCGGATTGAATGTGGTGGTGCATCAGCGCGACCGGGTGGGTCGGGGCAGCTGGGAAGAGATCCGGGCGATGGTGGGGCCATGGGATGGGCGGCTGCGCTGTGTTTTTCACTGCTGGGTGCATCCGTGGAGTGAGGCGGCGCCGGTGGTGGCGGCTGGGCATGTGGTGGGATTTGGCGGAGTGGTGACTTATCCGAAGGCAGAGGACGCGGCGCGTGCGGCGGCCGAGGCCCCGCTGGGAACCTTTGTACTGGAGACGGACGGACCGTATCTGGCTCCCGTGCCCTACCGTGGGAAGCGGAACGAGCCTGCTTATCTGAGGCAGACGGCGGAGAAGGTGGCGGCCCTGCGTGGGATGAGTGTCGACGTGCTGGCGGAAGCGACCAGCGCGGTGGCCGACGGCTTTTTCCGTGGGGGGCGTGGCAGCAGCCGGGCAACACAGCAATGACGATGGAAGCGATTGCGGAGAGGCTGCGGGAGATCCGCGGGATCATGGCTGCGGCCGAGCGGAAGAGCGGCCGGACCGAGGGATCCGTGCGTCTCTGTGCGGTCTCGAAGACCTTTCCTGCGGAGGCTGTGGAAGAGGCCATCGCGGCTGGGCAGATGCTTTTCGGGGAGAGCCGGGTGCAGGAAGCTGCCGCGAAGATTGCGGCGGTGCCGCCCGGGGCCGAGTGGCATTTCATCGGGCATCTTCAGTCGAACAAAGTACGGAAGATCCTGCCCTTGTGCCGGCTGTTTCACGCGGTGGATTCGCTGGCGCTGGCAGGGGATTTCAGCCGGATTGGCGGTGAACTGGGCGTGACTGCGGCGGTCCTGCTGCAGGTGAATGTGGCGCGGGACGGGGCGAAGTTCGGGGTTGATCCCGAAGCGGCGGAGCGGGTGCTGGCGGCGATGGCGGTGCTGCCGCGGCTGGAAGTCCGCGGGCTCATGACGATTCCTGCGCTGAGCCGGGATGGGGAAGAAGCGCGCGGGCATTTTGCGGCGCTGCGGGAACTGCGCGACCGGCTGGTGGGCCGCACGGGGCTGCCGTTGCCCGAGTTGAGCATGGGGATGAGTGGAGACTTCGTGGAAGCGATTGAGGAAGGTGCGACGATTATCCGTGTGGGCAGTGCGATTTTCGGGGGTCGCTGAGGGGCTTCAGTCGCGTCCTTCTTCGCGGACGCGGATGAAGCGCTGGAGGGCGAGGAGACCGACCGGGGCGACGAGCACGAGTGCGGCGATGACCGTCCAGAGTCCGCTGGGGTTCGGGGTTCCGCCTGCGGGGTAGAAGGCCGTGAAGATGAAGCCGAAGAGGGCTCCGTTGAGGAGTTTTCCGATGAGGAGGGGGACGTAGGAGAGAGATGCGTAGGAAGCCTCCTGACCCTTGGGGGCGATGGCCGCGGCGTACTCGTAGACCCTTGGGGAATAGAACGCCTCGCCGATGGAGAAGCCGATCTGCCAGAGCACGATCATGATGTACCATGGATTGACGGGGCCTTTGAGTTCCATGTAGCCGTGGCCGATCCAGTGGCCGAGCGTGCCGTTGGCGAGTCCGGCGAAGGCGGACGGGGGCAGGCACATGAAAAGGAAAGAGGCAGCTGTGAGGAATCCGCCGACGATGACCATGGACCATGAGGAAGCGCGGCGGGTGAGCACGCCGATGACGGGAGCCAGCACGAGGATGAGGATGCCGTTGATGGCATTGAAGCGGCCCACTTTCACATCCGGGCCGAGTTCCTGCATGGTGAACTTCGGCAGGACGTAGTCCATGACATTGAAGACCACCTTGAGGCAGCCGATGAACGCGAGGAAGGCGAGGAGGCGACCGAAGCCAGGTTCGCGGATGAGTTTTCCGAAGACGGCGGCCGCGGCCTTGGCGGAAGAGCGGATGGTGGCACCGATGGATTGTCCCGCGGTGTCTGCCGGGGAGTCCGGCGCATCGCGGGGCAGCAGGAAGATGAATGGGAGGAGGAGGGCTTCGATGGCGAAGCTTGTGAGGAGGAGCGTGCGGTAGGGCGAGAGGCCTGCGATGGCGAGCGGGCCACCTGGCGTGGCACCTGACTTGACGGCATCGAAGATGAACCATGAGACCATGAAGCCGAAGTTCATGATGGCGTAGAAGAGCGAGAAGGCGACCGTGCGCTGTTCCGTGGTGGTGACCTTGCGGAGGGCTGCCACGAGAACCGGCGTGCAGAGCGCCTCGCCGACTGCGAGTGGAAACAGGCCGAACGCGAGGGCGACGAACGGATGTCCGGTGAAGGCCATGACGAGCCGGGTGAGCAGGCAGAGGGTGACACCGATGATGAGGGTACGGCGGATTCCGATGGCATCGGTGACCGAGCCGACGAGCAGGGTGATGACCGACATGGTGATGGCCCATGTGGTGATGAGGGCCGAGGTCTGGGCGTCCGAGAAACCGAGGTCGGCTGCCATCCACAGGACGAGCGTGCTGTTGAGGAGTTTGTAGGCCGTGACGCTGAAGAGTTTGAGGGCGAAGGTGAACCAGAGGGCCGGGGGCGCGCTGCCGAGGCGGAGCATGGCGAAGGCACCCACTCCGAGGATGGAGAGACCGATGACCGTGCCCGGGACCACGCCGAAGCCGAGTTTGCGTGCCGAGAGGAACCCGACGAGCGTGCAGAAGAGAGCGAGGAGCAGCGAGCGGAGCAGCAGAGTGCCGGGGTGCGGGGAAGAAGGCATGGCGGGCGGAACGGGGTCGGAGTCGTCAGGGTGGGGCCGGAAGCGTGGAGTCACAAGCCCGGAGGAACGGGTGCCGCCTGCTTCCATGATGATGGAAGTGGCTTGCGGGGATGCCCGCGAGCGTTTCTGGTGCGCCGCTCCGAAGATTTCCCATGACGACCCCGGTCAGTACCCAGTTCTACCATCATGAAGCCGACTTCCGCCTGCGCTGCGGGGAAGAACTTCCCGGGTTTACGATGGCGTATGAGACGTGGGGGGAACTGAATGCCGACCGGAGCAATGCGGTGCTGCTGTTTCATGCGCTTTCCGGGAGTCAGCATGCGGCTGGATACAATCCGTCCGTGCCGGGTACTGGTGAGCGATGGACCGAGGAATGCCATCATGGTTGGTGGGAAGATTTCATCGGGCCCGGCAAGGCCCTTGATACGGCGAAGTGGTTTGTGATCTGTGCGAATAGTCTTGGCGGTTGTTATGGGACGACGGGGCCGTCGTCGCTGCATCCGCGGACCGGGAAGCCATGGGGTTCTGCCTTTCCGCAGGTCACGGTGAGCGACAACGTGCGGGCGCATCTGCTGCTGCTTGATCATCTGGGAATCCGGTCGCTGCATGCGGTCATGGGTGCGAGTGTGGGAGGCTTGTGTGCCTTGAATCTGGCGACGACGGCTCCAGAGCGGGTGCGTCTGGTGGTGCCGATTGCGAGTGGCTGCCGGACGACCGTGCTGAACCGCCTGATCATTTTCGAGCAGATCATGGCGATTGAGAACGACCGGAATTTCCGCGGGGGAGATTATTACGGGGGGGAACCGCCGACGTATGGACTGGCGCTGGCGAGGATGATTTCGCACAAGACCTTTGTGCATCTGGACGAGATCGAGAAGCGGGCGCGGGGGGATGTGCGGCAGCCGGACGAGGGTTTGAGCTGGTACCGTCTTCAGGACAATGTGGAGAGCTACATTCTGCATCAGGGCACGAAGTTCGTGCGGCGGTTTGATGCGAACACCTATCTGCGCATCTGCGGGATGTGGAGCAGTTTTGATCCCGTGAGGGAAGGCGGGGCGGAGTCGTGGGGGGAACTGCTCGGGCGCTGCCGGCGGCACCGGCATCATTTTCTGGTTTTCAGCATCGACAGTGATTTCTGTTTCTATCCGGAAGAGCAGGCCGCCCTCGTGCGGCATCTCGAGGATGCGGGAGTGAGTGTCATGCACATCACGGCGCACAGTCACAAGGGGCACGATTCCTTTCTGCTGGAGCCCATGCTGTACACGCCGCATCTGGTGTATGCGCTCGATGCTGCGCGGCCCGAGCCGGAAGCGGCGACTGATCCGGGGATGTGACCCGATGTGGTCAGGCTTCGAGGAATATCCTTGTGGTTCTTGGGGTGATGCCCGTGAGGAGGTGCCATGGAATGGTGTCTGCCAGGGCAGCCAGTTCCGTGGCGGTGATGGTGGTGTGGCCGTCCGTGCCGAGCAGGACGGCGGCGTCGCCGGCGGTTGGTGGTGAGTTGAGGTGGGAAACGTCCACCATGATCTGGTCCATGGTGATGCGTCCGAGGATGGGGCAGCGCTGGCCATGGATGAGGACGCAGGCTCCCTTGCCGGAAGCGTGGCGTGGGTAGCCATCGCCGTAGCCTGCGGTGATGGTGGCGATGCGCATGGGGTGCGGGGTCACGAAGGCGCGGCCGTAGCTGATCCCGTGTCCGGCTGGGAGGTCGCGCACGAGCGAGATGCGGGCTGACCACTGGAGGACGGGCTGGACGAGGTGCTGGCAGGCCGGGATGGGAGAGATTCCGTAGAGCAAGAGCCCGGTGCGGGCCATTTCGCCTGGCGGGTGCGGGTAGTCGGTCAATCCCGCGCTGTTGGCGAGATGGATGCGGAAGTGGCCGAACGAGCGGCGCCAATGCTGGACTGACTGCCGGAAGGCGGCGGCCTGCTGGAGAGTGAATTCCCGGTCTTCATCGGCTGAGGGAAAGTGGCTGCTGACGGAATCGAGCCGGAGGCAGGGATTGTGGTGGATGGCCTCGAGGAGTGGGGCGGCGTGTTCCGGGAGGGCACCGATGCGGCCCATGCCGGTATCGATGACGAGATTGACTGGCTGAATCCTCTGGAGACGGTCGGCGGCTTTGCTGAAGGCATTGATTTCCGCGAGGGACGAGACGGCTGGAATCCAGCCGCGGGCAGTGACTTCGCTGATTTCTTCCGGGAGGGACGGACTGAGAAGGTAGATGGGAGGGCAGGGGTGCGGGGTGGTGGCGGCGGCGGATGCGGCTGTTTCCGCTTCCTCCGGGCAGGCTACCGCAAAGGCTCCGACGGTGCCTGCGAGGGCGGCGGCGACCCCGGCGAGACCGTGTCCGTAGGCGTCCGCCTTGACGATGGCCATGACCAGTTCCGGTCCGCCTCCGGCGAGTCGGCCGACTGCCCGGGCATTGGCGCGGAGGGCGGCGCAGCTGATTTCCGCGCGGCAGCGGAGGCCGCGGGCGCGGGGAGGGTCCTGTGGTGCGCTGTCCGGCGTGCCCCAGCGCTGCGTTTCCTTCCATGGATCAGGGAAAGCAGCGGGTGAGGGATCAGTTCCTTGCGGGCGGTCGGGTGGCACTGGGTGGGCATGGTGGCGTGGACTGGATGCCGTGCAAGAGATGCGGCGTGGGAAGTTCCGGCTGAAACAGACGCTTGTCGGCGTCTGGCCTGCTGTCTAAGGAGCCGGATGATGCACTTCTGGAAAATGAACGGGGCGGGCAACGATTTCGTGGTTCTCGACAATCGGGATGGCCGCTACGGGCTGAGCCGCGGGCAGATTGCGGCGTTGTGTGATCGTCACCGCGGAGTGGGGGCCGATGGTTTGCTGGCGGTGGAGGTGGCGCAGGGCGGGGCTGATTTCCGGATGCGTTATTACAATGCGGACGGGGGAGAAGCTGAGATGTGCGGGAATGGGGCGCGGTGTTTTGCGCGTTTTGCGAACATGCTGAGCGGCTGGAAGCTTGAGTCGGTGACATTTGAGACGCCCGCCGGGGTGATTGGGGCGACCTTTCATGGGGACCATGTGCGGCTGCGGATGAGCGAACCGCACGACTGGCGGTCCGGGCTGCGGCTGGGCGTTGCTGGAACGGAACTGGGTGTGGAGTCGGTCAACACCGGGGTTCCTCATGCCGTGGTTTTGGTGGACGATCTGGAATCGGTTCCCGTGCGGGAGTGGGGGGCGGGGCTGCGGTATCATGAGGCCTTTGCGCCGAAGGGGACGAATGCGAATTTTGCGAAGGTGCTCGCACCTGGCAGTCTGGCGATCCGCACGTACGAACGGGGGGTTGAGGATGAGACCCTTGCGTGCGGGACGGGGATGGTTGCCTGTGCGCTGGTGCATGCCGTGCAGAGCGGCTGCGCGAGTCCCGTGCAGGTGCGGGTGAAGGGGGGGGACACGCTTGCGGTGGGATTTGTGCGTGACGGTGCGGGATTCCGCGACGTGACCCTGACTGGTCCAGCCGACCTTGTGTTTTCCGGTGAGATTCCGGTTCCAGCGTGAGCGCATCCGGGCGAATCGTAGACCTAATTCTTCAAGCCAACTCCTATCATCATGTACCGCGGCACTTTTACAGCCCTCTGCACTCCATTTACAGCTGACAACCGCGTCGATGAGGCGGCCTTCCGGAAGCTCATTGATTTTCAGTTTGCGAATGGGGTGACTGGGATTGTGCCTGTGGGGACGACGGGGGAATCGCCGACGCTTTCGCATGAGGAGCACGAGCATGTCATTGCGCTGGCGGCGAAGTTTGCGGATGGGCGGGGTCCGGTGATTGCGGGGACGGGGAGCAACAGCACGGATGAAGCGATTGAGCTGACGAAGGCCGCCGAAGCGGCCGGCTGCGAGGCTGTGCTGCAGGTGTGTCCGTACTACAACAAGCCGTCGCAGGAAGGATTGTTTCAGCATTTCAAGGCGATTGCCGATGCGACGAAGTGCAAAGTGATGCTCTACAGCATTCCCGGGCGGAGTGGGATTGAGATTGGCATTGAGACGACGGCGCGTCTGGCTGCGGCGTGTCCGAACATAGTTTCCATGAAGGAAGCGGGCGGCAGTGTGGAACGGGTCAATCAGCTGGTGGCGCAGTGTCCTGAAGCCTTCACGACGCTGAGCGGGGATGATTCGCTGACGCTGGCGTTCATGGCCGTGGGGGCGACCGGGGTGGTGAGTGTGGCGTCGAATGTGATTCCGCGTCAGATGAGCGATCTGGTGAAGGCGGCGCTGCAGGAGGATTACCGTGCGGCGCGCGGGATTCACCGGAAGTACTATCCATTGTTCAGTGCCTTTCTGAAGCTTGATACCAATCCTGTGCCCGTGAAGACGGCGCTCAAGCTGATGGGCATGAGCAATGGGAACCTGCGGCTGCCGATGGTGCCGATGGCGGCGGCGAAGGAGGACGAACTGCGGTCTGCGCTGGGGTCGGTCGGTGTCATCTGAACGAATCCGCAGTGAACCAAACCTGAGACATCATCGACATGAGCAGAAAAGACGGAAGACAGTCAGACCAGCTGAGGCCGGTGCGTTTCATTCCCCACATTGCGCCGCAGGCGAAGGGAAGTGTGCTGGCGTGTTTTGGGCGGACCCATGTGATCTGCACGGTGATGATTGAGGATCAGGTGCCGCGGTGGATGAAGGAGCAGGGAGTGCAGGGAGGCTGGCTGACGGCCGAGTATTCCATGCTGCCGGCCTCGACGCAGGACCGCAAGGCGCGTGACATTACGAAGGGGAAGCTCGACGGGCGGAGTCAGGAAATTCAGCGGCTCATTGGGCGGGCCATGCGTGCGGTCGTTGATCTGAGTGTGCTTGGGCAGCGGACGGTATGGATTGACTGCGATGTACTGCAGGCGGATGGCGGGACGCGGACGGCGGCGATCACGGGAGCCTGTGTGGCGTGTGCGATCGCCTTTGACCGGCTGGTGGCGGAGAAGAAGCTGTTCCGGTCGCCGCTTACGAAGCTGGTGGCGGCGGTCAGTGCGGGCATTTGTGGAGGGGAAGCGCTGCTGGATCTGGATTATCTGGAGGACCGGGATGCGGAAGTGGATGCTAATTTTGTGCTGACCGAGGGAGGGGAGTTTGTGGAGATCCAGGGGGCGGGGGAGGAGACTACGTTTACGGCTCCGCAGCTGGCGAGTCTGCTGGCGCTTGGGCATAAGGGGATTACGGAACTCTGTGTGCTGCAGCGCGAGGCTATCCGGGCGACGCAGGCTGATGCGAGTGTGGACCAGGTGACCGCGCTGGCGGAATTCTTTGCCCGGCGCTGAGGTCATGAAGAGACTGCGCATGCTGCTTGGGGCGGTCCTGCTGGTTCCGGCGGGGCTGGAGGCAGGGGATCAGGCGCAGTGGGGAATGGCGTGGGGACGGAACATGGTGTCTGCGGAGACCGGACTGCCTGCCGGAATTGGTTTTGGTGATGGGCGGAACGTGCGTTGGCAGGTGGCGCTTGGGACCGAGACGCACAGTACGCCCGTGGTGTCCGGCGGGCGGGTTTATGTGGGAACGAACAACGGAGTGCCGCGTGATGCGGGGCATGCCGGGGACCGCGGGGTGCTGATGGCCTTTGCCGAGAGCGACGGGCGGTTTCTGTGGCAACTGGTCGTGCCGAAGCGCAGCGAGGATCCGTATTTCGATTGGCCGAAGAGTGGGATATCGTCGCCGGCGACCGTCGAGGGCGACCGCGTCTATGTGGTGACCAACCGGGGCGAAGTGGTTTGTCTGGATGCGCTTGGACTTGCCAATGGGAATCAGGGACCGTTCCGCGACGAGGGCAGGCACATGACCCCAGAGGGTGAGCCGGTGCGCGAGCCTGGGGAGACCGATGCCGACATTCTGTGGGTCACCGATCTGACCGAAGTGGCCGGGATCTGGTCGCACGATGCGGCGCACAGTTCCATTCTGATTGACGGGGAGAATCTGATTCTGAACAGCGGAACGGGCGTGGACAATACGCACCGGAGAATCCGGAGGCCTGAGGCCCCGGGTCTGGTGGTGCTGGACAAGGCGAGTGGCCGGATGGTGGCACGCGACCGTGAGAACATTGCGACGGAGACCTTTCACTGCAACTGGTCGGCTCCTTCCCTCGCGGAGAGTGGCGGGCAGCGGCGTCTTTTTTTCTGTGGTGGCAATGGGATGATTTATGCGTTTGCGCCGCCCGGGCAGGATCGGAGCGATGGCGTGGCGGCCCTGCGGAAGCTTTGGGTGCATGATCCGGATCCGAGTGCGCCCAAGCGGGAGGTGCATGTGTACAATCAGAACCGTCAGGAAGGACCGAGCAATGTGTTCGGCATGCCTGTGTGTCATGAGGGGAGGCTATATGTGGCCGGTGGTGGCGATCTCTGGTGGGGCAAGACCAGTTCGTGGCTGCAGTGTCTTGATCAGGAGAGCGGCAGGCTGCTGTGGACAGCTGGGCTTGGGAAGCATGTCATGAGTACACCGGCGGTGAGCGGCGAACTATGCTTCATTGCGGACACTGACGGAGTGATCTATTGTTTTCACGCCGTGACCGGTCGTGAATTCTGGCGTCATGCCACGCGGGGAGACTACTGGGCTTCCCCGCTGGTGGCGGATGGCCGGGTTTATCTGGGGAGCCGCAAGGGGGGCTTTGTGGTGCTGGCTGCCGACCGCAGGGGGGCGCAGGTTCTCGGCGAATCTCATGCCGGCGCGCCGGTCAGTGCGACTGCGGTGGCTGCGAACGGGCGGCTTTTTCTGGCGACTATGACGACCCTGTACTGCGCCGAGGTGGCGAAGTGAGCGTGGGCTTGCTGTTTGGTTTCAGCGGCGTTTCCAGGAGGTGCCGAGGGCGACGGACCATTGGAATTTGCGGGCGTGTTCCCGGATGAGGAACGGGAGGTCGTGCTGGCGGACGAGTTCGAAGTGGGGTGAGAGGATGGACTGGAGCCAGTCGAAGGTGCGGCCGCGGGGCCAGCGGTCGGTTGGGGTGAATTCCTCGAGCCAGGTGCAGGGCGTGGTGAGGATGAGTTCGCCACCTGGGCGGACGAGGCCGTGGAGGCGTTCGAGGAACAGGAGCGGGTTGGTGAGCCGGCAGATGAGGTTGGCTGCGTGGACGAGGTCGAAGGTGCCCAGTGATTCCGGGAGGTTCATGGCATCGCCGCGGGAGAAGGTGACGCGTTGCGGAATGGCGTGGGTCGGGCGGTGAGCGGTGAATTGCCGGGAGAGGTTTCCTTCTTCTGCGATTTCGCAGTCGATGTGATCGTTTGTGCAGAGTTCCCGGGCGGCGTCGATGAAGGCCTGGGAGAAGTCGATGCCGACGACCTCGCTGCAGAAGCGGGAGAGTTCGAAGGAGGAACGGCCGACGGCGCAGCCGACGTCGAGGGCGCGGGTGCGGGGCGATGCATCCGTCATTTCCGTGACGGTGCGGAGGGGGAAATTGAGGGCGGCGACAGGTCCTTGGGGCCACGGGAGGATTTCGTGCGGGGCTCCGTAGTGGAAGAGGAGGTATTCGTGAACGAGGCGTGAGGTTTCGTAGAGGTTCGACACTGGTGGCGGGGAGGTGGAGGGGGAGAAAGGAAAAGGGCCTTCCGCAGCATGGGGACTGCGGAAGGCCGTGGAAAAAGCTGAGCGGGGCAGGACCGCGCTTCCCGCCCCGCTCCCCGGAGGACCCGGGAGATTGGCTACCGCAGCTAATCGGCAGCCAAAGCGTCGAGCAGGTATGACGCGGGCTTGAAGTGTTCGATGAGGATTTCCGTCTGATCCCCGCGGATCATGCGGACCTGACGGATATCGAAATTCGGGGTTTTGTGCGGGGCGAAGAGGATATCGTCGTGCGTGGCGTTCTTGTGTTCCTTGAAGAGGTCCGGGGTGATGTGACCGCCGAGATGGTCATCGCGCCCGGTGGCGAGGTGGCAGGTGCCGAGCACTTTTTCGTCCTGGATGTCAGCGCCCGAGACTGGGAGGACCTGGGTACCGAAGCCGAGTTCGCCGAGCACGCCGGTCATGGGGTCGGCGGCGAGGCGATCGTTGTGAGCGGCGATGGTGGCGGGGTTGCCTTCGATGAGGTCCGAGCGGATGATGCGGCCGTCGGTGACGGTGAGTTTACCGAGGGTGCCGTCCTCGTATTTCATGGGGAAGTGACCTTCCGCGCTGGTGGGCACGAAGTAGACCTCACCGGCTGGGAGGTTGGCGATGTCCGGCTGGGTGCCGCGGCAAAGGCCATGGCTTTTCTGGGCTTCCTGGCCGCCGAGTTCGAGGGAGGCCGTGAGGACATCTCCTGATTCGATGGCGAAGTCGATTTCGATGCGGTCGGCCTTGGTGAGGGCGAGGCGCAGCTTTTCGGCGTCGCGGCTGACTTCGTTGTAATCGACTGCGAGCCCGCTGCTGAGGATGACTTCATTGACTCCGTGCAGGGTGGCGCCGCGGAAGTTGTACTTCCTGGCCATGGCCGTGAGGGGGGCCGTGGCGCTGTAGGTTGAGATGCAGAGAATGATGTCGTAGTCCGGGTAGATGTCCGTTTCGAGGCTCAGTTCGTTGCCGTGGACGTCGACGCAGCGGTCTTCGAGGTCGAGATTGCTGCCGTAGGTCATGCGGTAGGCGAACATTTCTCCGCCGGAGAGGCCGAGGACCTTCATGACTCCGTTGAGGAGCGGTTGCTGGAAGTGTTCGTGGGCCCGGCGCTGAATGGCGAATTCCGGGTGCTGGAGGAAGCCGTAGTCCTTCATGAGAGAAGGGTCCGGGAGGTCGATGAGCACACAGATGCGGCGGTTCTGGGTGGGTTCGAAGACGCTGCGGAGGAGACGTTCGAGCGAGAATGGCGGGAAGGACCGTTTGGCGGGGTCGAGGGAGAGATTTTTCAGCGCGAGACTCATTGACTAAGTTTTGTTTTGGATCTGTTCAGCATGTACGTGGCAGAGTTGGGACATGGATGAAGGAAATGCACACTTTTGCGTCGACGGAAGGGAGGCCGAATCTGCCGTGGGAAGAAGGTCCGTGTGATTGCTGCAGAGGATCAATCGGGGATGGCGAGAGGGAACGTTTGGTTCTCCGATGTCTGCGAGCGGAGGAGGTCGAGTGCCTGCCTGATGAGTTCGGGGTGGGCAGCGGCGAGATTGGTTTTCTCTGCGGGATCGCTGGGGACGTGGTAGACTTCCCATGGCTGCGGCTTGCGGTTGGCGAGGCCGCGTCGGATGACCTTGTGGGGGCCGATGCGGACGGCGATCTGACCGGTGTATTCCGGGAAGACCCAGAGCATGGGTTTGCGGGAATCCGGGGTGGCGGTGCCAGTCAGGATGGGGAGGAGGTTTTCGCCATCGGGAGCGGTGGGCGGGGCGAGGTCGGCTGCGGCGCAGAGAGTGGGGAACCAGTCGGCGAAGTAGCTGGGGAAGTCGCTTACCGTGTTTGCCTTGATGTGGTTGGGCCAGCGGACGATGCAGGGGACGCGGAGACCTCCTTCGTAGACTGAGCCTTTGAAGCCGCGGAGTCCGGCGGTGCTATGGAAGAAGGCGGGATCGGCACCGCCGATGTGGAAGGGGCTGTCCGGTTTTCCGGCGTGGGTGGTGCCATTGTCGCTCGTGAAGATGATGAGGGCATCCTCGAGCATGCCGGCCTTGGCGAGAGCGCTGCGGATGCGGCCGACGTACTGGTCGAGCATGTGGATCATGGCGGCGTAGGCTGCGCGGGGCCTGGCGTGCGGGAGGTAGCCGTTTTCGCCCTGGTACGGCTGAGGGTCCCAGTCGCGCGGGAAGCGGTTCACTTCCTCCGTGGGCGGGTGCATGGCCACGTGAGGTTCTGTGAAGGGGAGGTAGAGAAAGATGGGATTGGGGGATTGGGCGGCCGAGGCGATGAAGGCTTCTGCTTCTGCGACGATGCGGTGCGAGCTGTAGGTGGTGCCGTGGAAGGAGGTTTCCGTGAGGCCGTCGGCGGGGACTTTGGCGTGACCGGGGACGGCTGGGTTGTTGAGGGGAATGCGGCGGTCGTTCTGCCAGAGGGAGGCAGGGTAGAACGAATGGGCGACTGCCTGGCAATTGTATCCGAAGAAGGTGGCGAAGCCGTGGCGGGCGGGGTCGCCGGAACTTCCGACGGGACCGAGTCCCCATTTTCCGAAGGCGGCGGTGCGGTAGCCGGAGTTCTGGAGGACGGAGGCGATGGTGATGGCCTTGCTGCTGAGGGGGTGTTGGCCTTCCTTGAATTCCGGGAATGATTTGGCGGCCTGCTGATTGCCGCGGATTTCGGCGTGGCCGAGGTGTTGACCGGTGAGGAGGACGCAGCGGGAAGGGGCGCAGACGGGAGCGCCGCTGTAGTGCTGGGTGAAGCGGAGGCCTTCTGCGGCGAGTTGGTCGATATGCGGGGTGGGAATTTTCTTCTGTCCGTAGCAGCCGGTTTCGCCCCAGCCGAGGTCGTCGGCGAGGATGAAGACGATGTGGGGTTTTGCCGCGGCCGCGGCGGGTGTGGTCCCGATTCCGAGGAGCAGGGCGAGGGCAGCGAAGCAGGGACGCAGATTCATGGCGGGGAGACTCGCCGTGGTGCGGGGGCGGTGCAAGGTCCGCGGGAACGGCGGGCGGTGTCAGCCCAGCGCGGTGATTTCCCGGGGGCGGAGGCCGCCGAGTTGGCAGATGCGGAGGAATTCCGCGGGGGTCACAGGCGTGATCGAGAGCCGGTTTCCTTTGCGGAGGATGAGCATTTCGGCGAGTTCCGGGGTGCTGCGGATGGTTTCGAGAGGAACGGGCTGCGCGAGGTCGGCGGCCCATGCGACATCCACGAGCTGCCAGATTGGTTTTTCCGGCGAGGCCTTGGGATCGAAGTATTCGTCGGCTGGGTTGAACTGGGTGGGGTCCGGGTAGGGTTCCGAGGCGATGCGGATGATGCCGGCGACGCCTGGCTGCGGGCAACTCGAGTGGTAGAAGAGGGCGAGGTCGCCCGGCTGCATGGCATCGCGCATATAATTGCGGGCCTGGTAGTTGCGGACACCCGACCATGGTTCGCGGCGCTGCGGGCGGGCGCGGAGGTCATCGAACGAGAAGACATCCGGTTCCGATTTGAAGAGCCAGTGATTCATGCGGTGGGGGAAGCGGGTTCCGGTTCGTCGACGATGACGGCGGTGACGAGGTCGGCGGCCACATTGAGAACGGTGCGGGCCATATCGAGGATGCGGTCGAAGCCGAGGATGAGGGCGAGGCCTTCGGCGGGGATTCCGAAGGTGCCGAGGAGGCCGATGATGAGGGGGAGGGAAGCGCCTGGAATTCCCGAGACGGCCACGGCGCTGAGGACGGTGAGCAGCACGAGGATGGTCTGCTGGGCGAGGTCGAGGGAGAGTCCGTAGGCCTGGGCCACGAAGAGGACGACGCAGCCTTCGTAGAGGGCGGTGCCGCTCATGTTCATGGTGGCTCCGAGCGGCAGGACAAAGCCTGCGGTGGGTGCGCTCACACCCAGGTCCTCGCGGGCCACGCGCAGCGAGGTTGGCAGCGTGGCATTGCTGCTGCTTGTGGAAAAAGCCGTCAGCAGCACCGTGCGGACCGCCCGGAAGAAATCGCGTGGCCGCACCCGGCTGAAAAGCTTCAGCAGAATTGTCATGGTGCCGAACAGATGGACTGCCATGACGCCGAGCACGGCGGCCACGAAGAGGAGCAGTGGCCCGAGCACGGAGGCTCCGAAGCGGATTACTGCCGACGCCATGAGGCAGGCCACCGCCCACGGGGCCAGCGTCAGGGCGAATTCGACGATCTGGGTCCCGATCTTTGCGATCAGGTCCATGGCTGAGGTGAAGGCCCCGCGTTGTTCCGGAGCGAGCCGGGTGGCTGCCATTCCGCAGAGCAGAGCGAAGGCGATGAGTGGCAGAATCTGGAGATTAGGGTCGGCCAGCGACGACAGCCAGTTCGGGGGGAAGAACATTTCCACGAACGACGAGAGATTGAATTGTCCGCTGCGGGCGGCGAGTCCGGCCTGGGCGGAGGCGACGCCGGCGGCACCCGAGGATATCATGTCGCTGCGGGCGGCGTCATCGATGGCGGCTCCCGGGCGGAGCCAGTTCATGACGAGGAGGCCGAGGACCGTCCCGATGACCATGTTCAGGGCGAAGAGGGCGAAGGTGCGGCCGGCGAGACGGCCGAGTCGGTCCATGCGTCCGAGTTGAGCGACGCCGAGGGCGAGGCTGGCGAAGACCAGGGGGGCCACCACCATGCGCAGCATGCCGAGGAAGACTTTGCCGACAGGCGTGAAGAGGTTCGTATCGATCCAGGCGAGGGCTGCGGGATGAATGATGGCGGCGGCGCGGAGTCCCTGAAGCAGAAGGCCCGCCGCGATTCCGCACAGAAGACCGGTGAGGATGCGGCGGTGCATGACAGTGGCTTAGATGCTGCCGGTTTCCGGCGCAAGGTCGAGCCAGCGTTCCGAGTGCCAGTCGAACCGCTGCAGGGGCCGGAGTGATTTCTTGTAATCGTAGATGCCCGGACCGGCGGTTGCGTAGCCCGGGTAGAGCCAGTCCATGCCTTCTTCGCGGGCCCATTGGATTTCCTTCAGCAGGGTGAAGATTCCGAGACTGCGGTGGGATTCGTCGGGATCGAACATGGCGTAGACGCTGGAGACCGCGCGGGTGCCGACATCGAGGTAGCTGACCGCGGCCAGGCGTTCCCCGATGCGGACCTCGACGGAAACGCAGCGGCAGGGCTTCGTGGCCGGGTGGTCCGAGCCCATGAAATCGCGCAGTGATTCAGGAACATTGCTGCGGAAGCGGGTCCTGTGACGGAAAAAGAGCGATTCCTGTTCTGGACCGACCACCGCGGGAATCACCCGGACGGCAGTGTCGGCATTCCGGCGGAGAATGCGGCGCTGGCTTTTTGATTCCGCGTGCTGCCGCAAATGCAGCCTAAGTGGATGAATCTGTGAGGGTGTTCCGGTGCCATCGAGGGTCAGGGAGTACCGGAAGAACTGCGGTCCAAAGTGACGCCAGCCGCGGGCCCAGAGACCGTCCATGGCGTCTGGAGCCAAGGAATCAGCAAGGAAAAACTCATTTATGAAACTTTTCCGTAACCCGGTATCGTCAGTCATAAGACTTTGAGGGTGAGTTGAATGTCATGAATTCGCAGGGGTGCTGGCATCCGGTGAAAAAAACTGATGGACACTTGCCGTTTCGTACGTATCGAGAGAATTCCGTAATGGAAAGGAACGCCACCGCGGTTGGAGGGGCACCTAGAGAAACAGCTAAGCTTAAAAATGCCTATGCGAACGATAACAAAACGAGACCTTGTCACGCAGATTGCCGATCAGACTGGCCTGACTCAGAATCAGGTGTTTGATGTCTTGCAGCTTTTTCTGGAGGATGTGACGCAGCATCTGGCGCAGCAGAGTGAGGTGGTGCTGCGCAATTTCGGAACGTTTGAGGTGAGGGTGGCGAAGGCGAAGGTCGGGAGGAATCCGAACAATCCTGAGAAGGACGTGCCGATTCCGGCGCGTTGTGTAGTGAAGTTCAAGCCTGGGAAGGAATTGAAGGAGCGGGTGGCCGCCCTGAAGCCTTCGGAGCCGAAGAAGAAAGGGAAGGCGAAATGAATCCTTCTGCCGTCCGATGACTCGGGGAATTTCCGACGGAGTAACTGGAGAGCAAGGCGATTGCGGATCCGGTAATCCGGGGTGAGATTCCTGGGTAGGCTGGTGGCGCGTTTGTCATTGGCTCTCAGAAAAACTCCAACAGGAACGAAACATGAAGAAAACAATGCTGCCGATGGCGGTGCTTTGTCTGATGGCTCTGCCGGTGCTTCCGGTGATGGCTGCGG
>Ga0315906_10004952_pt1 | contig 16877 bp, 8 predicted proteins | sample LakEriMetagenome_4_FD_203526 | JGI IMG/M metagenome (GOLD analysis project Ga0315906, IMG submission 203526) | Freshwater fungal communities from buoy surface, Lake Erie, Ohio, United States - Buoy 2 MA122 | ecosystem: Environmental > Aquatic > Freshwater > Lake > Lake biofilm | place: USA: Lake...
AGGCCTGCTCGTGGGGTCGCCCCATTTTTTTTGGTAGGCGTTGTAAATCTTGCCGCCTGCAAACTTGGCACCCAGGATGCCGAACTTCATCCAGATGAAAGGAGCGACCACCATGTCGACCTGGGAGCCGAAAACATTGAGCTGTTCGGTGCCGAGGGTCAGGTTGGAGATGTTGTCGCCGAACTGGTTCTCATATTTGGCCACCTTGACCGGCTGGCCCTGATAGTACCATTTGCCCCAGATGTTATCCAGTATTTTTGAGCCAGACCAGGAGGTGCCGTCGCCCTCCCGCTTGAGCCGTTTCACCTCGTTTTCATCAATCCTCTTTTGGCGATCTTTTTCTTCGACATTTTTCTGGGCATCCGCTTCCTTCCTTTTCTGGGCCTCGTCCTGCTCCTTGGTCACCTCCTGACGCAACTGGTCGAATCGGGCCGTCAAGGCTTCAAGTGGATCGGTGGTATCGACTGGTTTGTCCAACCCGCCCGAGGCGGGATTGTTCCCCCTTCCGGGGGGTGGGAGGGAAGGAGGCGGGATTTGATTTTGCTTATCCAGCGTCATGGTTGGTTCCTCCTGTGATGCTTGATTTGTTATTGATTGGCTGAAAAATCAGCCTCTTATGTTGAATTGGGTGTCGGGTGAAGAGTTCTGCTGCTCCCGCTTTTGATGAACCAGGAACATGGTGTTCGATTTCAGGTGCACGATCGGCTCGGAAGGGTCGTCCGAAAAAACCAGACTGTGCGCCATCTGGCCGGGGGCGGAACCCTTCAAACGGGTGCGGAGCCCCTGAACCAGTGCCAAAGCCGGTAATTCGAGGGGCGTCCCCGTCTGGGAGTTGTAAAGACTTCCGACCACGATGGGCCGATCGGGGTCGCCATTTTCAAAAGCAACCACCACCTCGTTGCCTACTCTGGGCCAGAAGAAAGTTCCATACCCTTTGCCGGCCCACGATTGGGAGACACGCACCCAGCAGGAGGTTGCGCTTTGGGTGGAATCATCCTCTTCCCAATGGAAGCGGAGCTGGACCCGGCCATATTCATCCACAAAGGTTTCCCGGCCCTCGGGGCCAGTCACTGTGGCCGTGAGAACACCCCCCACTTTTGGCTTGGGGGCGGGCGGCCACGGCGCCTGTTCCAAGGCGATAGGGGCGGCTTCAATCTGGTGCCTGGCTTCCAGGCGTAATTCTTCGCCGGCCCAGTATGCCCCTTCAATTCTCACCTGGTGTTCCATACTCACCACCAGCCAGTCGCCATCCTGGTCGCCCTGGTCGGCCAACTCGAAGGAGTGCCCAGGCATCAGATGGGGGCAGATACCGTCGCCGTTTGCCCTGATCGCATGGGAAGCCAAACCTCGGGAGCCTTCCCTCGCGCCATGCTCCAGTTGCTCGTAAACCCTTGAAAAAGCTTGGGGATCTGAACCGCCTGAAGGGGTCACGCCATCCTGGTCCCGAATACTGGATTGAGTATCTTCACGGGTGAATCTCCCGGTCAGATCCAGATCATGGCTGACCCTGCCCACATCGATTTTTTGGGGAATTCGGGACGCGCTCTCCAAAGGTGAGCCAAACAACTGGAAGTGGGTATCGTTCACCTCCACCCCCGAGGCGGTCAAACGCTGGGAAAGCGTCCAGGCGGTGATGACAGGAGAGGTTGGCGGCCCACCCAGGGTGGCGTTGAACTCGACCTTTCCCAACGACTGGGCCAAGGAGGTGCGATTGGTGATGACCAACGGATGGCTTTGTCTTCCATGCATCCAGAAAAAAGAAAGGCCTTCCTCGGTGCAGATTCGCCGGAAGAATTCCAAGTCGGTTTCCTGGTACTGGACGCAATATTTCCGGTGGCGCAGATCCCCGAAGACCCTGAATTCGTAGCCACCGACGGTGGCGAGGAGTTGGGTCAGGATATCCTTGGCTCCGATATCCTGAAAAACCCGGGACCGCCTGGTGAGTCCAAGGAGGTGTAGCCGCGGACGGATAATCGCCGAGTAGTGGTCGAACACCTGGTCCTGGGAATGCTTGCGGAACTCAAAAACCAGCCCGTGGTAAAGGCGTTCAGGAAAAGAGCCATCCTTGCCGGGCCTTTGGAACCGCAAGCCCATAGGCTGGCCCAGGATTTTGTCGAAGGGGATTGGTGAGCCTTTTTTGGCCACAAGGTTGACCGTGAATTCGAAGCCACGGTTCAATTCCTCGCGCCCCGCGATGCCGGTGGCCAGAAGGAGGTCAGGGTCCAGGGTGGTGCTTACCACCAAGGGTGAACCTTTTTGGGTGAAAGTGGTCATGGGGGATCCCCTTCACTGAAATGAGGTAGCGCGGGTTTGATTGGTTGGGGCTAGGAACCTAACCAAGGACAGGGTTCAAACCCGTCGCGTGGAAGGGGCCGTCCGCAAGCAGCAACCATCTTCAGAAACCAATCCAGTCCGGCGTGCCGGCATTCCTTCGACATGAAACCTTTCCATGCCGGGAGCGGTTTCTAAATGTGAATATCTTAATATATATGAATATACGAACCGAATTTTTTCCGGTTCATTCCAATCAATAAATTACGAAAAACGAGGTGTTAGTCAGCGGTACCATTAGGGGTTTTCAGCGATACTTTTGGAGCCAAGGGCAGGGAGTTTGGAAACCTAATCGCCCCACCCAGTGGAATTCAAAGCACCAAACGAACCATGCAAACACGGGGAGAATGGCTGTTTCCCTATCGGGAAAATGGTTGCGCCTCTTCCCAATTCACCTGCAAGACGCCGCCGGTCTGGCGGACCATGTCGGCGAGGAGGATGCAGCGGAGGAACTGGATGCGCTCCCATTCGCGGACCATCTGGCCGGAGGCGGCCAATAGTTGGGATTCGCTTTCGGTGAAGATCTTGCCTGAGAGGCCATCGATGAATTCGCGGGCCTGGATCGCCCTTTCGGCGAGGATTTTGTTGTTGGCCTGCACATCGGCGTATTCCTCGAAGGTGCGGCGCATTTGCAGGCGGACGAGGTTGTGGATGGATTCCTCGACGCTGCAAGCCCGGTCTGCCAGCAGGCTAGCCCTCGCCACCCGCACCCGCCTGGGACCCGCCAGGTTGTGGGGGGTCTCCAGTCCGGGGACCGAGGGGCGGACGATCAACTCACCGCGTTCGGCGGGAGGTATCGGGATGTTCTTGGTATCGCTGTAGCCAGCAAAGGTGGGAACGCTTTTGCGGAAGAAGGCGAACTGATCCTGCGCGCGGACCTCCCACTGCATGGCCTCCCTGCCAGCCCGGGCCTGACGGAGGTCGCCGGAATAATCTTCCACCAGTTTGGTCAATTCCGGCAGGGAAAGTACGGGTGAAACCACTGGCAGTTCGAGGGAGGCGGTCACCGGCTGGAAGGCCAATTTGGTGGCTCCGCCCATCTCCTCGACCAGCAGGGCGATCGATTCGCGAATGCCCGCCCTGGCGTCGTTGGCCTTGCCCTGAATGAGGGCGTGCTCGATGCGGAGGCGCATCAACTGGTTCTCCTGTTCGGAGTTCCATTTGCCGGTGGCCTTCTGCACCAGCTTTTTGGTGGCCAGGGCCTTTTCGGTGCGGCCCATCAGTTGCTCGATCGGCTCGATGAACGCCAGGAGCCGCTTGGCGTAGACCTGGGTGAAATAGGCGCGGCGCACCATGTAGAAGGTGTCCTCCACCTGCTGGTCGAACCCCACGCGGGCCCGCTGGAGGCCGATGTCGGACTGGTGGACCCGGGCGGCCAACGGTGGGCTAAGCCGGCCGAGGGGTCGGAGACGCTCCATGTAGCGGGACTGGACCTCGGCCGACTCCTGGCTGGAGAGCTCGGCGTGGATGCGGGGCTGGTTGGCGAGGGCGATTTCGAGGCATTGGGCCAGCGTGACCGGGCGTGGGGGCAGGTTTTCCGGCAGGAGTTCGGCGGGGTCGATCTCCTGGGCTTTCGCCTGAAAGATCAAGGACAGAATGGCCTGGAGAGCCAGGAGGCGGGGCAAAATCCCATATCGGGTGTGGCGCATGGGGATGGCCCGCTGGAAACAGAGGGGAAGCAACCTCAACCATGCCGGTGGTTCTTGAGTCCAAGGTGAAAAGGCAGGGGAAAAAGAACTTTTACCGGAAGGAACATGCGGCAAGACCCGAAAACGCTTCCCAAATTGAAGCGGGAAAATGCCGCATGAGGTGGTGGTGCCTGCGGATTTGCCGGTATTGGCTGGGGATGTTGAAATGGAAACCTGAAGCAAGCCACCCGGGCATGCGCAGGGTTTTGCGGTTGCCCAAAAGAATGACGGGTGTATTGATCGGGCGGCGGGCCAGGTTGATTTTTTCGTTGCAGGATGAGGCTTGGGTTTATAAAGGGATGTCCAAACCGGTTGTGGTTTACGGAGTTTGCGGGGAGGGTCTGGGACACGCGGCCCGGGCCCTTGCGCTTATCGAGCGGCTGGAACAAGACACTACGGTTCATATCCTCACCTGCGGCGAGGGCCATGATTTTTTCAGGAAGCAGGGGTATCCCCGCCTCCAAAGGATTCCCGGCATCACATTCGCCAAAAAGGGGCAGTCGATCGACTGGCCTGTTTCCGTGGTCCAGTGCTTTGAATATGTCTTGGGAGGCGACAGCCATTTGTCCCGGGTGGCCCAAATATTTGAGGCAATCCGGCCTGACATCGCCGTGACGGATTTCGAACCCCTTGTCCCGAGGATCGCCCTGCGGAAACGGGTGCCGGTGCTGGGGATCGACAATCAGGCCAAGATCAGCCGGTGTGTGCTGCAAGACCTGCCGGCAGGGCTCAGGTTCTACCAGTTGATCACATCGGCGCTGATTGATTGGCTCGTGCCCCGCCAGGTGCCCCGGGTGGTTTCCTGCTTTCATCCGGAATATTGCAAGCCGAACAAGCCGGTCCGGGCGGTTGTGGGCCCCCTGCTTCGGAATTCGGTCACGCGACTGCGTCCCACGGATGGCGGTTTCGCCCTTGTCTATTACAAGGAAGTTGTGGGGGAGTGCCTGTTCCGTACCGCCGAATGTTTGGGAATGCGCACCCTTGTCTATGGCGGGTGCGAGCATGCCCACCGTTGGCCCGCCTTTGAATTCCATCCCCATGGGGCCGGTTTTGTCGAATCGCTGGCCGCCTGCTCCATCCTGGTGTGCCCGGCGGGGAACCAACTGCTGGGGGAAGCGGGTTATTTCGGCAAAAGAACCATCTGCATTCCCCAGCGGGGGCAATACGAGCAAGCCATCAACGGGTTCTACATGGAGAAAATGGGACTTGGAATCGCCCTGAAACCTCCAGCCTCCCCGGGGCTGGAGGTGGCGGAATTCCTCAAGCGCCCGGGGGTGTCCCCCAGGCCATTCGCAGGGGTTGAGGGCGTGGCCAGGCTGGTGCTGTCCATGGTGGAAAAAGGATAGATGGAAAGCTTCACTTGTTTCGGCAGGAAATGATCGAAACCAGGTCAGTCAATGACCCGGTTGCCGGGAAGAAGGCCTACTTTTGTTGCGGCGTGGATCTTTGGTGGGGTCTTGGTGTCAAAAAGCCGCCCCAGGCCCGATCAAGTTGTTTGTTTGTTGATCCCACCGATTCGGTGGTCATTTGGGGTGGAGGGTTTATTACTGCGGGGCCCAGCCATGTTCATCGGTGGACTACGGTAACCCTTGCAATACCATCCGAATTGGTTGGCGGAAAATCATTCTGATGGGGAATCGCTGATGGGTAAATCGCCCGGCCATGAGATAGTGGAAGAAGCATCAGGGCTGAAGAAACTGGCGGGCGGGACCCCATGACACGAAACGACAGCATCGACAATCTCAGGGCATCCATCACGGTGTTGGTGGTGGCCGTGCATGCGGCCATGGGGTACGTGACCTTTGGTTTTTTCGATCCGGATCATTTCATCGAGGGTTCCACGGCCCCGATAGTGGATGATCGGCAGTGGGCTGGTTTTGACCTTTTTGTTGTCTTCAACAACACCTTTTTCATGGCCCTGATGTTTTTCATCGCGGGGCTGTTTGTGGCGCCAAGCATCGGGCGGAAAGGGGCTGGGGCGTTCCTCAAGGACAGGGTCTGGCGTCTGGGTTTGCCTTTCCTGGTGGGAGTTCTTTTCTTGTCGCCCCTGGCCTATTATCCTTCCTTTCTCATGACCGGGGCACGGCAGGGATACTTTGGTTACTGGCGAGACATGATTTTGGTCGGGCCGTGGTCGCCCGGGCCTTTGTGGTTTATCGGGATGCTGCTGGCTTTCCAAATGGTGGCAGCGCCCGCCATCCGTTTTGTTGGATGGGCTTGCCCCGGCGGGGAAACGCCTGGGCGATGGTTGGGCGGGCCAAGGCGGAGCCCGATCCTGTTTTTTCTGGTGGTTTTGTGCCTTTCGATTGCCAGCTACTTGCCGATGGTTGGCCTTTATGGGCCATTCCGTTGGGTTTTTTGGGGGCCCATGACCCTGCAGGTGAGCCGGGTGGTTCTTTATCTGGCCTGGTTTGGGCTTGGGGTGTTTTTTGGGGCGCGGGGCCTGTCAGCCACTTTTCTTGGGGATAGTGCGGTATTTGGCAAATGGTGGTGGGCATGGGCTGGCATGGCGGCCATTTCATTTGTCTGGCTGCTTGGCGCAAACCATGCCATGTTGCAGCATTTCTCAATCCGAGAGGCATGGAGCCGGCCGCAGGGGTGGATTTCAGCCGGGTTGGCCTGTCCGGCCGCCTGCACCGCGATTTGCATGGCACTTTTGGCAATGTTCCAGCGTTTTCCGATTCCGGCTTCCCAATGGTTGGACAGCCTGCGCGCCAACGCGTACGGGATTTATCTGGTGCATTATCCACTGGTGGTTTGGGCGCAGTATTCCCTTCTGGATTGGCCCCTGGGCGCTGTGGCCAAGGCTGCCATCGTCTTCGCGGTGTCCCTGGGCGGAACCTGGGGCCTGGTAGCAATGGCCCGGCGGATCGGGGCGGTGGGCCGGATCATCTGATGGCGGCTTTCATCTGGCCGGCAGGCACTCGTTGATCCGTTTGGAAAGGGATGGAAGGCAGGTCATTGGCAAAGCGCAGTCGGGCCAAGAACCGCCGGCGGCACCATTCGCCATGGACCCCGGGTCTGGGATGTGGCCGGGGGCGAACCCCCGGAGCTAGTCGTTTTTCTCATGGATGCGCATGGCCCCCCAGTAATTTTTTGATGGCCTCGGCCTCGAGCAGCTTTTCCATGTAGGCCAGGAAATCCCTGCTGCCATCGGGAGGGGTGTCGCGGTACGTGTTGACGGCGAGAAACGCCATCTCGTCGGTGGTGTTTTCGCCCAAAAAGACAGTCCTTGGAGGTGAAAACGGGTTGTTGGGGTTTTTGGAGGAGTTGTCAAAGATGGCCTCCACATGCATGGTGGAGCCTTTTTCCATGAAGTAGGGCTCCTTGAGGAAATACCTTGACTGCCAGTTGAAGTCCCAGTTTGTGAGCTCGAAGACCAGCTTGCGTTCGGTTGAGCCCTTGGGCTGGTGCCACATCCGGAATTCCTTGCCCAGGTAGTGCATGTGCGGGCCCACCAGCCAGAGGTGGCAATCTGACGGAACCACCTTGGACCCGGTGGAGCGGAATTTATCCACACCCTTGGGGATCATGCGGAAAGTGGTGTCGGCCAGGTAGGGGATGACATATTTTCGGGGCTTTTCCCGGTCAAACCAGATGGCCAGGCGGGAGGCGTCATCCACCTCGGGTTTGCCCGTGCGGTGGTAGTGGATCTGCATGAGGATTGACGCATCCGGAGGGATGAGGTTTCTGGCCCCATCCGGGTTCTCCAAGGTCTGGGCACCGGGAACCCAGGCATTCAGCAACGCCCCGGGGTTATTCTGGTTCCTTTTGACCGCACCCGGCTTGGGTATGAAGCCAAGGCCCATGCCCGACTCGTAGCCTGGACCATAATCCTCGTCACCCGTGCCGAACGGCCTGGGTTTGCCCAAGCGCTTCTGGGCATCGAACACCATGCCCGTGCCATCGTAGAAGGAAAGGGCGTGGTGTACGATCTTTCGGTTGCCGGGTATGAACTGGGTTTTCCGGACATATTTCTCCATCTGGTTGCCCAGGGGGAAAACCACGGTGCGGTAATGGTCCTCGCCCCTGGCGGCCAGGTGGAACGCCTCGGGCAGCTTCAAAACCAAATCCGGGGGATTGGGATCGTCCCAGGACTCGGGGGGTTGGAAAACTATCGGCTTGGGGGCATCCTTGGGGTCGCCCTTGGGGCAGCCCTCGTCCACCCATTTGACGAAGGTGGCGATCTCGACGGGACTGAGCCTGAGATCGTTCTTCAGGGGAAATCCGCCCGTGACGTGCCAAGGTGGCATACGCCGGGAGGAGACAAAGTCCTTGATGTCATCGGCCCAGTTGAGGGCATCGTCAAAGGTCAACAGGGAGAAGGGGGCCACATCCAGGGGATGGTGGCAGCGTTGGCAGTGCTTCTGTAGCAGCGGCTCGACATCCCTGTGGTAGGTCAATTCCCCCTTGTCGACGATCTTTTTTTTCGCCCGAGCGATGGGGCAGCCGACCGCCCGGGTGTTGGCCGGGACCACGGGCTGGCCGGCAAGCAATTGATCCAGGCATTCCTCGAGGTACTTTTTGGCGGGGGAAGCCAGGCGGGTTGTCCGGTCTGCGTATTGATCATTGATGGCGCCGATGTAGCGGATCACCCGTTGCTTGTCGATCACGAAGGCTTGCGGGGTGGTGGTGGCGCGGAAATGGTTGGCCAGGGTCAGATCTGAATCGGGGAAAAGGTCGAATTCGATGCGATATTCCTTCTTGTACTTCAGGAGTTCCTCCCGGGTGACTTCGGTGCTAACCACGCCGGCGAACGCCACATCGCGGCCGGTGAAGCGGGCTGTCAGGTCGTTCAGAACAGGAATCATGCGGTTGGAAATCGGGCAGCGGAAATCGAGAAAGACAACCACCAAAGCCTTGTGACCGACGATATTGGCCATGTACCTTTTGGCGCCTTGGACCTCGATGGCCTCGATCGGCTTGATCTCCTTATTCAATTTCAACAAGAGGGCGACCTCGTCCTCGGTGGCCTCGGTCTCAGGGGGTTGTTGCCAAGGCGATGCCCAGCCATGTTCCGGCAACAAGACCAGGGTCAGGAAAGTACAGAGGAGAGCTATTCTTGCCATCGTGACCCCGAGTTGGTTGGGCTCTAACCACCTTGGAAACTTGTTGGCCAACAAGTCAGTGATCTGCATTCATCGTACCCGAATAATGCGCGCATGTAGCCTTTTATTGCCGGATTAGGCGGTTGACAGCCACTGACTGGAATTGAGATCATTTAATTATTTCCGACATTTCATCAGCGGTTTCCGTTTCCGGTGACGGCGTTGATCCCATTCGTTTGAGCACCATGCACACCAACCGAATCGCATTGCTGTTTTTCGCCACGTTTTTTTCAGGCAACCTGGTCCAAGGCCAGGAGGCCGCCGCCAACCGCGCATCGGATTCTCCCTGGGAGTTTTCGGTTTCTCAAGCGGATGGCAAAACGGTTCGCCTTGGAAGCCTGGTGGCCGGGAAAAAGCTGACCGTTTTGCTTCTGATCGGGGCCGACTGCCCGTTGTCGCAAAAGGTGGTGACGGAAGTTGCGGAAGATTTGGTGAAGGCGGGGGCTGACAGCCTTGTGAACCTGTTGGGCCTGTTAGTGGCGCGTGATGACGCTTTGGATATTGACCGGTTGAGGCAAGAGTTCAAGGTGCGATTTCCGCTGCTTCTGGATGGCAAAAACCAAGTTGCCGGGAAGCTGGGGGTGAAGGTGGTGCCAACCGCTGTCCTGCTGGACGAGGCGGGCCAGGTGCTTTACCAAGGGCGGATCAATGACCGTGTGGAGAAGTTGGGGAAACGTTCCACGGTGCGTCGGCATGATTTGCGCGAGGCCATTCTGGATGCGCTGCAGGGTAATCCGGTGCGTGTGGCCAAGACCGAGGCGGTGGGCTGCCCCGTGGAGACCCGTCCTGCCATGCCCGGTGCCAAGGGAACCGTGGAATACCACCGCGACATCCAACCCATGCTTTACAAGCATTGTGCCGTTTGTCATCAGGCCAAGGGGGTGGCTCCGTTCTCATTGGCTGACTACGAGGACGCGACCCTGTGGGCGGAGACGGCCATCGACCTGATTGAGCGGAAGATCATGCCGCCCGGGCAGGCCGAATCGGACTTTCCGCTGGCGGACGCGCCATCCACGCCGACCACGGGGGAAATCGATTTGCTTCGCAGGTGGGTATCGGAAGGCATGCCCCGGGGGGCACCTCCCGCCAAGTCCCCGGAATTGCCCCCGTTTGATCCGGAGGCGGAAAGTCTGGGAAAACCGGACCTGGTGCTGAGGCCGGATGGACCGATGACCCTCGCCGCGACCGGGGATGACCTGTACCGGTTCATGGTTTTCAAGTTGAACCTGGACCGGGAGCTGAATCTCCGGGCGCTGCGCTTTGTGCCGGGCAACCGGAAGGTGGTGCACCACACGCTGGTATGGTGGGCCGATTCGGCCAGTCAGGCGAGGATCGGATCAGAGAAAGAACTGCAAAAGGCTTTCTTGTTGCCCGGTGACCAGGGGCCCGGATATGGCCAAGGTCCGATGCTTGGTAAATTCCTGAAAGTGGACGCCAAATCCTTAAAGCCCCAGTTTGAGCAGATCGGCGGCTACGCACCCGGTCACGGATGCTGGAAGGCGCCCCCGGGGTACGCGATCAACATTCCGGCCAAGACGGACCTGCTGGTGCAATTTCACTACCACCGGTCCGGCAAGGTGGAAACCGATTTCTCTTCGGTGGAGCTGTATTTCGCCAAGGGGAAAATTGACGCCGACCAGGGCTTGCGGACCACCAACATCAACGATGAGCGATTTTTATTGATGCCGCCGAACCAGCGCAGGCGCACCCATTGCACCTGGCCGGTGGAGGATGATTGCCAGTTGGTGACCATCGCCCCACATGGCCACCTGCTGACGGTGTCGCAATCGCTTACCCTGGAACGACCGGATGGCACCCGGCAAAACCTGTTGCATTTTCCGAACTATGATTTCAATTGGCAGCTTGGTTACAGCTTTCGCACTCCCATTTCGGTAACCAAGGGCAGCAAGATCCATGTGTCGGCGGTGATGGACAACACCAGCGCCAACCCGAACAACCCCAACAAGCCCCCCCAACCCGTGTTCATGGGGGAAAGCACCAAAGATGAAATGGTTTATCCGTTTTTAACCATCGTTTTACCAAAGAAATCGACCTGGAACCTACAGAAGGGTTTTGCCAGCCTCTACCGCTCGGGTATTTTGTCCGCCGCGCTCAAAGAAGAATTCGGTTTGGCGAATCCTGTCGAAAAATCAGCCCCTGTGCAACCTGCCAAGGAAAAGCGGCCATGAGTCAACCATCTGGTGATGCGAGCGAAAAAACCAGGACGCATTTATCCTCTCAAACAGACGGCTACCGTGATCTGGCAGGGCCGGTCCACTTCGACCTGACCGCAGCTTTTGGAACCAAGGCCGAAATTCTCATCGGGCGCAATCCGGCCAGCGACATCTGGTTGGACCATCCGGCGGTTTCGAGGACCCACGCCCTGTTGCGTCAGGGGCCGGATGGCACCCTGGTGGTGCAAGACCTGAACAGCACCCATGGCATCTCGCTGGACGGGAAGCCGGTGCAGGGCCAAGCGACCTGGATCCCCGGGACGGTGCTGCACCTGGGACCCCAGGCGCTGTGGCTTGAGGATGGCGTTGGGCTGACGGTGACCAACCGCCGCGGATTTCCGAATCTTGAAGCCCATGGACTGACAGTGCATGTGCCCGGGCGGGAGAAACCGATCCTGGACCGGGTGTCGTTCAACTTCCAACTGGGTCAGTTTGTTTGCGTTTTGGGCCCCAGCGGTGCGGGCAAGTCGACCCTGGTGCAATGCCTGCAGGGGCTTCAGCCCATCGACGGGGAAAGCCTGCTTTTCGGGGGCAGTCCCATCCATTCCAATCCGGCGATCCTGAACGGGCTGGTGGGATATGTGCCCCAGCAGATGTCGCTCCACGAAACCTTGACTGTGTGGCAGGTAGTCCATTTCGCGGCCAGATTGAGGTTGCCCGCCGACACCAGCCCCAAGGAGTTGGACGAGCAGGTGGGCAAGGCCCTGCGGTCGATGGGGGTTGACCGGTTGGCCGACCAAAAGGTCTTGTCGCTATCGGGCGGTGAACGGAAGCGGGTTGAACTTGCCGCGGAACTGGTGGTCAATCCGGCGATCCTGCTGGTGGATGAGGCGACCAGCAGCCTGGACCCGGCCTCGGAGGCGCGGGTGATGGAGGTTCTTGCCAAGACAGCCAGACAGGGCAAGCTGGTGCTGTGCGTCACGCACCACCTCGACAACATCTCCAAGGCGGACGCCCTGCTTATTTTGGGAGATGGCAAGGTGGTGTATCTGGGGCCGCCGGAAGGTGCCTGCGGGCATTTTGGGGTGGAGCATTTGCCCGATGCGTTCGTGCGACTGGAGGATCAGGGGACTGACCGGTGGGCCCAGATCGGGGTGGAGCCAAAGGCCACCGCCGGCGAAGGGGGCATGGAATCACCCGCGCAGCGTGAGGGTTCCACCCGGCGGACCGGTTTGGCCAGTGCCCGGGAGGGCGCGCGGCAAACCGGCATCCTGGCCAGAAGGGAATCGGTCTCCGTCTGGAGCGACCCGCGGTACCTGTTCCTTGTCGGGCTCATGCCGGCCCTGTTCGCGCTGGTGGTGCTTGGTGGGCATTGGCTGACCAATTTCTCAAACACGGTCCTGCTAACCCGCAAGCTCAATGCCGAGGAGAAGAGCGCCTTCAACGCCTTCTGGCCGGTCGTCCACCAAGCGGCGCAGGGGGAGGTGGAAAAGGATGACACCCTGACCCTGCAGGCGCAAATGGCCTACCTGCTGGAAAACAAGCCTGCCATGCGGAAAAACCTTGCCAGCGATGAACTGGATGGGATCATACGCGGCGCCATCGATGGGGAGGAGGAGATTTTTCCCGAAAAATACATCAAAAACCACATCACCACCCTGAAGTATCTGGCTGTGCAGTTGATGGGTATTTCCTTCATGGGGATGCTGCTGGGGCTGACCCTGATGGTGCGGGATGCGGAGATATTCCCACGGGAAAAGTCGGCCGGGGTGTACCCGTTCGCCTACCTGCTTTCCAAATTCCTGGTTCTGGTGCTGGCCACGGCGTTTCAAGCGGTACTCTTCGACGGGATTCTGGAGGTTTTTTTCGCAGTCAGGCAGGTGGTGACCGGGCTGGAGCCGTTGCCTGCGGAGTATCGGATCGGATTTTGGCGGATGCTGGTGGTCCACTGGGTGACGGGCCTCGGTTGCGCGTGCCTGGGCGTGGTGCTGGGCGCTTTGACCCGAAGGCCCGACCGCGCGATCATCCTGCTGGGGGCGATGATGTTGCCCCAGTTGATCCTGGGCAGCGCTTTGGGCCTTGCCGCGGCGACTATCCCCAAGCTTGTTGCTTTTGTGACCTCCCCGACATACTGGGGGCTGCGCGCCACCCAAATCTCGCCGATGCAGGACGGGGTGGTGTTGCTGCCCCACCACTTGCAGATTTTCGGGTCCAGCTTCATCCAGTCGGTCCCTCTGGCGCTGGCTGGCATGGCGGCGCAGATAGTGGTTTACCTTGCCTTGGCCTGGTGGCTGCTGCGCGCCAAGCCGTCCAGGGCAGGGTGAAGGTTTTGAAGAGAAGGGCGCCAAGTGGGCAACCTCATTGAAACCGAACCCCCGGCAGGGCCGGCGAATGGCCCCCGGATAGGGCATCCAGGCCGCCCTAACACCCGCAGGCACGATCTGGACGCGCTGCGGGCGGTGGCCATGCTGTTGGGGATTTGCCTGCATGCCCTCGCGGCTTATGCCGGCACGCTTTGGGTGGTGATGGACACCTATCCGAACGAGGCGCTGGAAAAGGCCATTTCTTTCATCCACGGTTTCCGGATGCAGCTTTTCTTTTTGGTGAGCGGTTTTTTCACGGCCATGCTTGTGGCCAGCAGAGGGGTTGGCGGCATGGTGTCCAACCGCGCGGCCCGTATCCTGGTGCCGCTTCTGATCTGCGTTCCCACTTTGATTCCGCTGGTGAAGGTGGTGAGTCTGCTGGCGGTGACCGACAATGCCGGTCATCCGCAAGCCCCGCTTTTCCGGGAGATCGGACTTGGTGACACGGCGAAAGTTTCGGCGCTATTGGACCAGGGGCCGGCATCGCTCCTTGAGGAGACAGAAAAGCGTTTGCGGATGACGCCGCTGGCCTGGGCTGTGACCTGTGAATCTGAACCGATGACGCGGTTGCTGCTGGACCGCGGTGCTGACCCGATGGCTGTCACGCGTGCCGGGGAGAACCCGTTGACCCTGACAGCCATGCTTGGTCGGCCGGACCTGCTGAAACTGCTTGTGGAGCAGGGGGGTGATCCCCTGCTGCCAACAGGCACGGGCAGCACGCCCTGGAGGGCCGCCCAACTTGGTTTTGCCGAGACACGCACCACACTGTGGATGGCCAGGGGGAAAGCACCCGAAGACTTGGACGCCCTGGAACGGGGGCGGGGGGAAGTGATCGAATATCTGGATCACCTGTACCGGGCACAGGGCAAGGTGCCCGAACCTATCGGAGCAGCCGGGCCGCCGGAGGCGGTGGCCCGATTGCCTTGGTGGATGCGGGAATATTTCGCCTGGCTCGCATCGGATCAGATGGTGGTGTCCATCGGGGGTACCGGGATCAATCTGGTTCAGGAAAACCTGTTCGACCACCTGTGGTTTTTGTGGTGGCTGTGGTGGCTGTGCCTTGCCTATGCCGGGCTTTCCAAGGTCGGCGGAATCACCGGCCTTGGATGGGCCGTGGGAAAACTGGGGCTCTATCCAAGTCTGGCGGTGGCTTTTGGCCTGACCTGTTGCCTTCAGGCTTTCATGCGCCTGGATTACCACCCCAGGACGCTGACATCCATGGTGGGGGCGGACTTGTCCAGCGGGCTGATACCCAAGCCGCATGTTTTTCTTTACTACATGGTGTTTTTCCTGTTCGGGAGCGTCTACCACCGGTTGCAGGACAACGAGTGCCGGCTGGGAAGATTTTGGCAGTTGGCGCTACCCCTGGGCGCGCTTGGTGTTTTTCCCCTGCTGTATGCCACCCCTGGAGACAGGTTTTTCAACACCATCCTGCAGGCTTTGTTCACCTGGCTACTGGTAACGGGCGTGATCGGGTTGGCCCACAGGATGTTTCGCGGGGAGAGCGCCTGGTTTCGGTATCTGGCCGATTCGTCTTACTGGATGTATCTGATGCATCTGCCGCTGGTCATACTTCTGCAGTGGCAGCTTTTCTACATTCCGTTGCCGGCCCTGGTGAAGGCGGCGCTGGTGCTGGGGGTGGCGGTTCCGGTCCTGCTGGCCAGTTACGCCCTGGTGGTGCGGCACACGGTGATCGGGCGGATATTGAACGGAAGGAACCCGCCACGGGCCTGAGGCCAGCCGGTCATTTTGCCTCGCGGACCGACGGCAGGGGCAGATCCTCGAGACGGATCGAGCGGGGTTTGGGCAGGGTGTTTTCGGGCGGCGTATCGGGTTGCGGTTCGGGAATGTCGCCGCCAGGAGTGTCCTGGATATTCCAGCCTCCGCCCAGGGCCTTGTAGGTTTCCACCAAGGCAAGCAACTGTTGGCCGCGGGCATTGATCAACTGCTCGAGGGTTTGGGCCAGGGCGCGCTCGAGGTTGTAGACCCAGAGGTAGTTGGCGGCATTCTCGCGGTACTGCAGGACGCCGAGCTCCATGGCGCGTCGGGCGGAGGCGGCGCCGCGGGAGAGATCGGCGATGATCTCGCCGGTCTTCAGGTAGCGGATGATGCCGTCCTCCACCTCGCGCTGGGCCTCAAGCACCCGATTCTCGAGGGCGGCGACGGATTCGCCCAGGCGGGCGTCCTCGTAATGGACCTTGGCCAGCAGGCGACCGTAGTTGAGGACATTCCAGTGGATGGCAGGGCCGATCGAGCCCTCGAGCGCTCCCGACCGGGCGAAGTTGCCCAGGGTGGTGTAGTAGACGCCGATATTGCCGTTGACCGACAGGGCCGGCAGCAATTCCGAGGTGGCCACGCCGATGCGGGCCGACTGGGCGGCGACCATGCGCTCGGCCTCGCGCAAATCGGGCCTGCGCCGGATCAGATCCTGCGGGATCCCGACGACCAGCTTGCCGGGCAAATCGGGAAGCCCGGAATCGCCCAGTTCCTTCTCGAGGTCGCGCGGGGGGCGGCCGGTCAGCACACAGATCCGGTTCATGGCGAGGCGGGACTGCATCTCATACCCGCGCAATTTGGCCAGTGTGCCCTGGTAGGCGGTTTCACTGGTGCGGGGATCGACCTCGGAGGTGGCCCCCTCCTTGAACTTGATGTTGCTCAGGCGGACCAGTTCACCCTCAAATTCCGCCAGCCTGCGCGCCAAGCCTGCCTGGCTTTTGGCCACCTGGTACTGGACATAGGCGTCGGCGACTTCGGCCTGGAGGATGACCAACGCCTGGTCGCGGGTGGCGACGGATGCCTCCAGCTCGGCGGCCTGGCCCTCGATGGCTCGGCGGTACTTGCCCCAGAAATCCATCTCCCATCCCACGGCAAACGAGGCGAGGCCGGTGTTGAACCACTTTTGATAGCCGAGGAGGCTTAAAAACTCCGGCGGCAGGGGGCCCTGGTCGAACCCGAAAACATTTCGGGAGTAAGTGCCATTGATCGACTGGTTTTGGGGAAACAGTTTGCCTTTGGTGTAATCGAATTGGGCGCGGGAGGCCAGAACGCGTGCCCCCATTTCGCGCAGCGTCCAGTTGTTGGCGCGCACCTGGGCGGTCAGGTCGTTGAGCACGGGGTCGTTGAGCAGGGCCCACCAGGCCCCCTCGTCCACCTGGCCGGCCGACAGCAAGGGTGCCCCGGAATCGATCCAGTCTTCCTCGAATGCAACCGGGG
>Ga0315906_10004953_pt1 | contig 16876 bp, 4 predicted proteins | sample LakEriMetagenome_4_FD_203526 | JGI IMG/M metagenome (GOLD analysis project Ga0315906, IMG submission 203526) | Freshwater fungal communities from buoy surface, Lake Erie, Ohio, United States - Buoy 2 MA122 | ecosystem: Environmental > Aquatic > Freshwater > Lake > Lake biofilm | place: USA: Lake...
GTGCGGGCAATGGTTATATCCTGACCTTCAGTGCGTCTCTGCCATTTAACTGTGCCTGCGCTGTCCAACTTGCTGACAAAAGAATCACCTTCGTCGTTTTCGTCTACAACATATATGTCTGTGCCAATGGTTACTACACTATGTCCTTCGTGATCGTCGTTTCCACCGTTGAGTTGACGAGCCCATTGTAATGTGCCTGTGCTGTTGAACTTGTAGACCACTGATAGATCATCAAAATTGTTCGCTGCCAATTCTCCATATCCATCACCTGTCGCAATGATATTGTCTTGACTGTCCACTGTCAGTGTAATTATTTCATCAAACTTTTCTTTTGCTGTACCAAATGTACGCTGCCAAGTAGGAGTAATCAGCACACAGTCATTGTCTCGTGAGTAGGTCACTGACCAACTACCTGCGGCACTAAAGTCAACTTGTGCAGTTGTTTCTATCTTCCAAGTTGTTGATTGACTTGTGCCTGCAACATCGTATACATATTGAACTTGACCATTGTCCACAAAAAGAGTAAAAGTCATATTGTTGGCTGGGCTAGCACCGCCCAGGCTTGTACCTAGAACAGTAATAACATCGCCATTGACATAGTTACTACCTTGAGAAGTGATATTAAAATTGCTGCCGTAATCGTTGTCGATGAACGGTCCTTGTATTGTAAAGGTAAGTCCAGAACCTACTTCAAAGTTAGTACCCGATACAGAATATACATGTATTTCAGTACCGGCGGCTGTTCCGGAATTGCTTACGTCGACAATACCACCACTTAGGGTTATTGTGTCTATTGTGATAGTACAATCGTTAGCGGGTGTAGCACCGCCAAGATCAGTACCTAAAATCTTGATCTTGTGTCCTGGTAGATAGTTTGTACCAGCAAGGGCGGCCTGAGCAGTGTAAGTTCCATTACCATTGTCAGTGACGGTGAAGTCAGCACCTGAACCTTCTCGTGTTGTACCAGTCAATCCAGTGTAGCGTTCCGAAAAGTTAACAGTTTGGAACGGCGAAATACCAGTTCCGCCAATCTGCCATTCGTCATTGATATACTCAACTTCTGGAACAGCACTTCTTAAAATCACAATAGTGCCTACACCGCTGCCTGTTTGTGGGACTACAGGAAACTCTGCACTGAACTCGCCCATTTTTCTACCACCTACCACATAGGCTCCGTCGCTGGTCCAGGCAATGGTGTTTAACTCGACATCAGCGTCACTGTCTTTGAATTCTGTAACATTTAAAAGACGACCAGTATCTTGATCTAAAGTGTATAACACGCTGTAGGTATAGGTGCCGTAAACCCAACCCAATGCCATGATGTTGCCTGTGACGGGATGAATTTTGAGGGCGGTTATATTACCATCGTCGCCGTTGGCATCTTCATAAACGGTCACGCTCCATAGTCTTTCACCTTCAGGACTGACCTTCATTACAAATATATCGTCACTGTCGTCTTCTTCGCCACCTATATAACTGTAGCCCTGTGAGTCAACCGCAACGCAATCGCCTTCGATGTCGTCATTGCTGGGACGGCTGTCTAGGCCGATAAACCAACCTACCTGCGTCTGTGTTAGTCGTAAATCGCCGTCATTGGGGATTGTCAGTGTACCGTCAGCACCAAATGTATACTGATAAGTTTCGCTCTGTACTAGGCTGTTGGCCACAGTGGTGTCGGCGTCTGGTACCAGTGTGGAATTTGTTGCGGTAATAGTTCCATCCCAGTTTTCATGAGTTAGAGGACTGTCGCTGGTAGTGTGGGTAACAAAGCGTCCTGGCACACGACTTTCTGTGAAGTGTAAACCACCAATGGTCAAGTCTGTGCCTGCTGTGGGCAACTGTACCACAAAGTAATCGTATTCGTCGTCTGCTGAACTGCCGATGTCGAACGGTGTAGTATTCCAACTTTCTCCATAACCGTCTACTGCAAACTTGTCCTCAAATACTGCTATGGCCTGACCGGGGCCAATTTCCATAGCATTAGGTTCCTCTTCTTCTAGGTTGGCCACATCAACATAGCGTTGCCAAATCACCTCACCCTGTGTGTCATAGCGAACCACGATCATCTTGTTCTGTCCAAGAAATTCTCGTTCATATTCAGCAGCGCCAGGTAGTGGGCCAGTTTTCTTGGCAAATGTCACTGATGATAGATAAACTTCGCCTGTGGCAGTGGCCGTCAATCCTGCGATCCAACTGCCGCAAGGTCCTGGACCAAGTCTGCGTGTCCATTGTACTACACCACTTGAGTTCAGTTTGGTCAATATACCAGCAGACGCTTCTGGAGAGTTATTGATATCACTGTTTGTAGTTTTAACTTCATAGGCACCTACCGCATAGATATTGCCCAGTGCGTCACTGGCACAGTCACCGCCTGTCATATTATAGTCGTCGGGTGCTTCTAAACTCTTGCTCCACACAGGCTCTAAATCTTCATCTAGTTTTTCAATGAACATCTTGCTAACACCAGCATTGGTATCGTTGTAATAACCAGTGACAAAAACATTCTCATCAGGGTCAACGTCGATACCTGTAACAACCACAAGGTCTGGCACAGGCAACTGTAAGGATTTTTTCAACAACACTGAGCCATCAGCAATGCTGATTTCCATTATTAACACTGTGCTAGGTCCTGGACCACCACCAATGGAAAAGGCCAAGGCCAATGTGGTAGTGCTCTTTTCTTCAATGTAGCCTAAGAAGGACGAAATCTGTCCAATGTCATATTCTTTCTTCCAACCCAACGTGCCTGTGGCACCAAACTGCATCACAGTGACACGAGGCCCGTCTTCGTTAAGAGTAATGTAAGCACGATCTGAACTGTCTACGGCCAATGCTACTGGATAATACTCACTGAATGATTTTTGCCAGGCTACGGCACCAGCGGCTGTGTATTTGGTAAGAACTGCTATAGGGTATCCGTCATTATCTTCAAAGGTGCTAGTCAATGAGTAAAGATTACCCAGGCTGTCATAGCGCAGAGCACGGGGTTTAGTGTCCCCTTCTTGGCTACGCTGTGTGGCGATCCAATGCTCTGTGCTGCCTGCTGTGACAACAACATTGCCTTCGTCTGTAAGACTTGCGGCTCCACCACCACCATAACTCAACTGTGCCCAAGGAGTGGTGCCATTACCATACTTGACCTTGCCAGTGTCTGTTTCTAATCCTGGTTCGCCGGCGGCTAGTACGGGATTTTCCTGTGTCCAGTTGGCCGCTGTGTCACGGCGTAGTTTAATTCTTGTTGTCATTGTTTATGCTCCGTTGCCACCGTCTAGGGTGTTGTCTAAATTGTCGTTGTAGGTTTGATCAGCAAACCCGCCCTCTGCTACATACTGTGCTCTACCCGCTAGCCAAGGCACTAAGGTGCTCCAAATGCTGCCGGTCCATTGATAGGTCACAGAGTTGTCACCTACGTATTCTTGCCCTAGTGTGGGCTCTGTTGGAAATGTTATTGCCATTTTAGTGTCCTATTCATATTTATCGTTAAACCTTAGTGTAGCCATAGTAGACTGTAACTGATGCTCCGCTGGTGTTGGCAATAGTAAAATCAAATCTATTGCTGGTTGATCCTACATAGGTAGCGTCTGTACTGATTGCACCTGCGGTACCTCTGATCTGATCAGGTATAGCTGTTAATAATATAGGTGATCCGCCGCCTGTATAGTTCCACGCATACTGATATCCTATTGCTGGCACATTAGTATTTGTTATGCTTAATGTAGCATTCCAAGTAATAATGCCATTAGGAATATTTCCCTTAACCCACAAGGTGTAAGTGCCGTCTGACGGAACTGTGAAATTGTAGGTGTTAGTACCTGTGGTAACAGTCCATGACCCTTCTACACGCCGGGCTGTTTGACTAACGCCTGTGCTGTTTACAATGTCGCCGGGAATATTTAAATTACCATCTTCCCCAAATGTCCATCTGCGCTGAGTACTATCACTTAGGTTAATCTCAATGTCAATATTGCCTTCACTCTTAATATCACCAGGAATAGTTAAATTACCATCTGTGTCAAACTCCCAAACCTTGTTAGTCGCATTGGGGGTGGTTATTTCAATATTGCCGTTAGTGGTAGTGCGAACATTCTGATCGTCAGTGCCCAGAAAGATACTGGTCACTGCTAAATCGCCTGTGGTCAAGTGTAGGTGGTGCTCGCCTTCGAAAGTAGGAGAGCCACTGTTAATCAGTACTGATTGAACACCCACATTCGCAGGATCGTAGTTATCCTCTTCGGGCGATACACGCACTCTAAATTCATAAGCATCACTGGTCAAGGTAAAAGTAAAATTGCCTTCACCAAATTCATCTAATACAACTGTGCCTGTACTAGGAGTAGATAGGCCAGCATCCTCTGGATAGATCCACCAGTAGAGTGTTTGTCCACCTCTGGTCGGTGCGTCTACATACACATAGTCCACATTGCCCTCGGTCCAAGTGTTGTTAGGGACAGTTACTGTAATACCGTTTTCTGTAGTTGAAAATGTGCCGCCGCCTTTGATCACCAACTTCTGACTGGCCACTGTGGGGCTTGCTGGTGTGAGTTGAATAGTGGGATTGCTGGTAACAACGCCTTCTGAGATCGTGCCACCTTGTGGCAATGTTAATGTGCCTGTTGATTCTAACACTAGTTCGTTAGCACCGTTGGTCAATCTGTCGTCACCACCAACATTACCGTAGTATAGTGTACCAATTAGGTCAACGTTAATGTTATCCCAGTCTGGATCAAAATCGGTTATGGTAAACTCGTTGATGTAGTCACTGTCTGTTTTACCAGCGTCAACCACTGTGATATCGCTGGCGTCGGCGTCTAATGTTCCGCTGAATCCAGAAGGAGTAAATTCATAGTTGCCCACTGCGAATATTGTTCCAGCACTGTCAACCTGTGCCACAAGAGCGTTAGATTGAACTTCAGGATAATTATTTAGGTCTCCAAATCCACCACACACTGCCACATAACCATTCCTCACTGCTAGGTTGCTGCCGCCACCCAGTTGGACAAAAAAGTCACCAGCAAACATCGCCTCGGTTGTATTGGTCAGCAATCTTTGCCATTCCACTCCACCGTCCGTGTCATACTTGGCGAGGACCATTTTAGTAGTTTCTTCGTTGGCAGCGATGGTTATTCCTGATAGGTATAGGTAGTTGTCTGGACCAACTACAATACTGGCAGCAAAATCTGCACAGGGACCTATTAACTTACGAGTCCATTGTTTAACACCTAGACTGTTAAACTTGATTATGATCATGGCTTGGAAACCCTGACCAAAGTTTTGATACTCAAAACTTCCGCAAACGTAAATGTTGCCCGCACTGTCTATGTCAGCATCTGCTCCTTTACAGTCGTAGCCTTCTTCAACTGTCACAGACTTTTGCCAGTCAATAGTGCCATTACTGAGATACTTGACAACCAGCATTTGATCGTCAGTATCCTCTCCCAGTCGAGCCATATAACCTACACTGACTACTTCACCAGTTGGACCAACTGCCATACCATAGGCTTCTTCATTACCTTGTCCGTCAAGTGCTCTTGACCAAGTGACTGTGCCATCTGCCGCGTTGATTTTAGTGGTGACTACTTGATTATCTGTGTCGCTATTGGCATAACCAACCATAATAGGACTGCCATCTGATGCTACATCAACAACTGTGTTAAAGTTTTCATAGCCAACATCGTAGGACTTGCTCCAGTTTATACTGCCATCTTCAGTGTCAAGTTTAGTTAATGTGGCAATATTGTATGGGCCAATGCCCTCTGCGATTGCCCATCCAGCAACATAGATATGGCCGCTGTCGTTGTCCACAGCCAAGCCCCAACCGTTGGTGTATGCTGCACCCTTAAAAATCATGCTCCATACTTGTGTGCCATTGGGGGTAAATCTAGCCACGCTGCTGTATGTACCGGTGTAGCCCCCACCTGTATCCTCACTGTGGAGCAACAAGGCCACAACATCACCGTTGGCCAAATATTCAACACTCATGGCCATTGCCGGTACATCGGCTGCGCCTAATGATGTTTCAAATTCCTGTATCCAAATATTGCTATCACCGCCGCTTAATACACTATTACCGTTGCTGTCAAGTATGTCACCACCTACTGGTAGTGTTAGATTTCCATCCTCACCAAACTGCCATCTGCGTAGTGTTGAGTCTGTCAAGTTGATGTCAATGTTGATAGCGTTTTCACTGAGGATGTCGCCTGGCAATTCTAATGAACCATCAAGGCCAAATAACCATTGTTTATCAGTTACTTCTACTACGATACCTCCGTCACTGGAGATGGTGAAACCTTGTAACGCTTGTATTTGGCAGTTATTACCGCCAAACAATATCGGACCTTGATCTGGCAGTGTTAAACTACCATCTGGTCCAAACAACCATTGATAACTTTCTCCGGTCTTATCAGTTGTAATAAGGAATCCCGGAGGTGCTCCATCGTTGTCAATTCTAATCTCAGTATTGTCGCCACCAATGGTGACCGTTGCATTTGCGCCCATTGTACCATCACTATCTATGGTCATGCCATTTGGTAGTGTTAGTGTACCATCTGTGCCAAGCACCAGTTCATGAACGCCGCTGACTAATCTATCTGGAGTTAGGTCCGCCACAGAAGTTAATACTGACGCATCTGGGAATGTGATCGATACGACATCAATATCAGTGTCTGGTGGAGGTTGAACTAGTGGAGCCGCGTCTACCCAAACATCGCTGTACTTGATGTAGAGTCTGCCTTCAACTGTGTTGAACCATAGTGTACCATTAGCCGCTGTGGGTGCTGTGTCCTGACGAACTACTCCAGTGTAGGCCGTGGTTTGTACTGTGTTGTCCGGAAATGTTATGCTACCATCTGTGTCAAAACGCCACACATGCTGACTACTATCTCTGGCGCTTGTTCCAATCTCCACACCATATTGAGCACTTGGATTGAGTTCATATCCAGGTAATTTAACATAGTTGTTGTCGTCACCTAGGAACAGGTCACCGGCTGGCGGATTACTGTTACTACCGTCAAAGGCAATATGGAAGTGTCCTGCTACGCCTGGCACTTCCATGTTAGTACCAATGGCCAATGTGCCTCTATCGGTTCCAAGTGTAATACCGTCATTGCTATTGATGGTACCGCCTGCTGGCAATGTTAGCGTGCCATCCGTGCCAAAGGTCCAACCATTAGGAACATCATTGCCATAGGTATATATTTGAACATCTTTGCCAACAGCACCGTCTATGAGAAATGCACCCGATCCGTCAGCTTCGCCAAGAAAGGTGCCTTGTGGGAATGTTAGTCCACCATCATTATTAAAATGCCAAAGTTTCTGATCTGTATTATATTTTGTACCAATCCAAGCACCGTCGCCGTCAACCCACATCCATGAATCTTCATCTTTACCCACTGGTCCTGCTGTGATACCAGCATAGTTGCCTGCTACAGATTTTAGTGTAGCACCGTTGATAATACTGCCATCTGGTAATACAACAACACCGCCATTAGTGACTTCCAGTACATACAGGTTGTTGAGTCCCGGATTGGGATTTTCATTGTACAGTTTGCTGGTGGTAATCTTTCCATCATCTAGTGAGTCAGTAAAGCCTTCACCAAAGTCAGATATGGATCCGCCACCGCCTCCACCTAATACACTAGCACCTGTGCTGTCTACAATGTCACCACCTGATGGCAGTCGTAGTCTTGTGGTGTCATCAACACGTTCAAATTTAAAATCGCCACCACCATCAATTCCAATATGAGCACCGGCGTTGTCAACCCATACATAGTTGTTGTTGCTTTCTATCTGTGCGAACTCGCTACCAACGACATTAGCCTCAGAAGATTCTAATCTAATGTTTTCCGTTGAAGTAATGTTGACATCGAGCCCATCACCGTAGATAGTGAGTTCGTCATCGTCGCTGTCAATTTGAATGCGAGATTCTTTATAATATCTAAACTCAATATTGGTTATTGTGGTAGGATCTGCGGGAGGTGATGCATAGTTAACAAAGGTAATATTACCGCCACCGCCCTGCCAACCGTAATACGCAATAAATTCTCCCTCGTTGATGGAAACTGTAATACCGACAGCACCACCTAACCCATCGTTGAGGAAATCCTGAAGATCGTTAGCACCGGTAAATGCCAGTTGCCCACCTCCGTCGTCGGTCCACACCGCTGAGGCCCAGCCGCCGCTGAATGATTCAGATTGACGGTTGCCCCGTGCTCGCATTTCTGCTAGGCCATTGCTTGGATCTAGTCTAAAGTAGGCTCGAAGGGCATCGTTGTCGTCTTTGGATTCGAGTTGGAAAACTGCGCTTGGGTCCGCAATGATTGTGTTGTTCGCAAATGTAATATCACCAGTGTTGGCATTGCCGCCTGGTTCACCACGTTCGCCAGTGTCACCTTTTTCACCTTGAAGTCCAGGTGCTCCATCATTGCCTGCTGGTCCTTGTGGTCCTTCTGCTCCATTAGCACCTGCATTACCTTGTGGTCCTTCTGGCCCAGTTGGACCTGCAGGTCCCTGCGGCCCAGTTGGACCTGCTGGTCCTGTTGCCCCTGTAGGTCCTGCTGGTCCCGTAGCGCCTTGTGCGCCAGTAGCGCCAGTAGCGCCAGTTGGTCCAGCAACCCCTTGTGGTCCTGTATTGCCAGTATCGCCTTTTGCCCCTTGTGCGCCTGTAGCGCCAGTAGCGCCTTGTGCGCCTGTGGGTCCCGTAGGTCCTGCTGGGCCAGTATCGCCAGTATCGCCTTTTGCACCAGCTGCTCCAGTGGCTCCCGTAGCACCCTGTGGTCCTGTAGCCCCTGTAGGTCCCTGTGGTCCTGTATCTCCTTGATCGCCTTGTGGACCCACAATAGGTCCTACATTATTCCATTCAGCATCTATCAAGTTCCAAAACCACAGACTACCGTCTGCATTAGTTTGACGAGTTTGTTCTAAAATAAATGTTCTATTATAATGACTGACTTGTCCAGGGTTGTTAAAATCTCTTAGTTTTAAAACTCCGCCAGTTGGAACAGATATTGTGATTGATTCGCCTTGATACGGAACATATAGTTGTTGACTTGTTGCAATGTCTGGAGTTGTCCCATCTAATGTATAAAGTAAATATTGCCCTAGTGGGTCAGTATCTCCAGCACCAACATTTATTAATTTAAATGCTATTACATTTGCATCTAACGTCGGAGTCCATACAGGTGTAGCCGCGTATCCAATCCAATCAAATAAATGTGGGGATGATTGGATTACTGGAGTAAGACCATCACCTGTAGTAACAATCCATCCGTGTCCTGCAAAGTCTTGCGGATCTAGTGGTGCAGCAGGTAAGTCTGCTATTGTGGCTTTTGTACCTTGTAGAGTTACTGAAACACCCTGTGCGCCAGTATCGCCTTTTGCTCCCGCAACTCCTTGTGCGCCAGCAGGCCCTGTAGAGCCTTGTGGTCCAGTATCGCCTTGTGGTCCGGTTGACCCTGCGGCTCCGTTAGCACCACTTGGTCCTGTAGGTCCCGTAGGTCCTTCTGGTCCTGTAAGTCCGGTATCGCCTTTTGCGCCTGTAGCACCTGTAGCACCTGTTGCCCCTGTAGGTCCTGCTAGGCCTGTAGTTCCCTGTGCGCCAGTAGCACCAGTAGCACCTGTAGGTCCTGCAACCCCTTGTGGTCCTGTGGGTCCTGCTGGCCCAGTAGCACCTTGAATACCCTGCGGTCCTTGTGGCCCTGCTTCACCACCGCCTGAAAACAACTGTCCGTTAACATATAAATCGCCGGCATCGGTGACTGTTAAGGCAGCGTTAATCCTTAACGGAACATTGTTGATGTATATGGTGTTGTTACTAACATACAAACTCTTCCACATTTGAGTGGGACTACCAATGTTTCCACCTAAGTTTGTGCTGGGTAATATATCCCCACCCACAGTCAAGTTGCTGGTTATGGTGGTTGCTTGATCGATAGTGATTGCTGAACTGTCAGTAGTGCTCATCACACTGCCTGTAAACTCAAATGCTCCCAGGTTTAAAGCACCAACGTCCAACCCTAGTGCAGTGTATAATTCTGTAAAGTTAGCATTGATCTTTTGAAAGGATGCTCGGAGACTATCACCTCTATTGTCGTTGGGTGATGTTCCTACATTGATCGTTTGTTTTGTCATTCTGCGCTCCGTTATAAGGTTCTTTTAATTCTGGGTCTAGGATAAACCGATCCCGTTGTGGGTCTTGGTTTATAATTGATTTTTGGAAATACATTGCCACTGGTCTCTCGTTCTTTTTTGTAAAACAAATATAGGTTAGGCGCACCTTGTAGATCTTGCCCATCTGTTGGGCCACCCGAAGTTGCTGTAAGTTGTCCTGATTTGGCAATGGCAGTTATATAGGCCTTGGCTCTTTCCTGATTCATGTCCGGATATATTTCTAATGCACAGGCCAACACACCGCATACCTGCGGGCTAGCCATTGACGTACCGCTGTACTTGCCAAGAAAATAACTGCCATTTCTGGGATCTTGGACACCACTGGGCAATGCACTAACGATATATGTGCCCGGTGCAAATAGATCAACGCCTGCACCACAATCACTAAACTGCACCTTCTGGTCAATTTGAATAGTGTCGATGGCACCTACGCATATTGCCGGTAGATTGTGTGTGCCTGCGGCTAGGGTGTCGTTGGCTGTAGGGCTAGTACCACGCATGTAGTAATAAGGATTGGCAGTACTGGCAGGATATCTAGAACCCATTTCAAATGTGTTATTCCAATCAACGCCACCTGGAACATCGTGTTTCCAACGTCCGTTGCCCGCAGCCCCAACCATAACAATGCCTTCGCTGTACAGGTCTTCAATGTCGTCATCGCAGGGAGGTACTCGTACAGGAATACGTTGTCCGCTGATAAATCCCCAAGCATTAAGTTGTGTGGTTGTAAAACCACCGCCTGTAGTTTTAGCACTATTAACCCCAACCTGAAGATCTATTTGACTAGGCGCATTCTCGTAGAACGTCCACTCACACACCATTGTGGGACTGCCCACAGTTCCGCCGGTAGTTGATGTTCCTTCTTGTCTTACTCTAAATGTTCTGTTAGGACTAACACCTTCGGTACCGTAGTATATTCTTTGTACAGAATTATCTTGAGCACACCACATGATTTTAGGCAATGCTGGATTGGTAATGCTAACCCCACTCCATACAGTTGAGCCATTGCCAAACGTTAGATAAAAGTTTGTGCTGGGATATATTGCATTGTGCGTAGTGCCTAAATATGTAATAGCAAACGGTAAAGCCAGTGACCAATAGCCATCATCGTTGCTGCCCACGGTAGGAGTAGTTGATGCTGTTAGACTTGCGGCCCCTAACAAACTAGGTGTAATGCTACTAACAGCGGCCGCTTCACTGCCGCTTGGAGTTTGTGTAATTGTACACAGCATGGCAAATGCCGTTAAGGGATTACTGGCCTGACTAACATCTAATGCTGTTGTATAGGTAATGGTATATGCGCCAGTGGTCGGCAGTATTACATCTTCATCAATGACAGCACTAACATCTCCCCCTTCAATTGAGATAAACGGTCCTTGACTAAATGATGTTATCACAGAGTTATCGCTTTGTCTAACAATCTGTATGCCCATGGACAAACTGGTCTGTCCTGTTTGACCGCCTGAAGCAACATCATTTTTAACTCTTATTGTGGTGTTATTACCTGTAGTAGTTAATGTTATTGTATAAGTTGCATCCGGTGGTGTTATTCCTAGTAGATATGCTGACTGATTTGATTCAAGAGTCCATGATGCGGGTTTGGTATTAATGGTTCCGCCAGTGGCACCTACTGGGCCTAAAGTGGTTATTCTATTACCAAAATTTTCCAAACCTGCCAAATTTGCCAATCTAGTTGAACTTGTACAAACGCCACTGGTTCCAAGAAAGGTAGTGGCTCCTCCTGGAGTAAATCTTGTTCCGCGATACGTGACTGCGGTAATGTCAGTTAACGACCATTCGTTGGGAAATATACTCATGCCCCAACTGTTGTTTACAATTGTGGGATTCTTTCTACCAATCGCAGGGTTAACTGCCTTGTTTCTATGAAAGGCTCGTATGTAATCAAATACCAAACTGAAATTAGGATAGGTATTACCAGTGTCGTAATACAAACTATAAATTGTAGAGTCTCGAGCCCAACCTTGTGTATTACCTGCCACGGTGCCTGCCACGTGCATGGCATGCGGGTCAAGCAATCCTAGATTGTATGTGCCAACAGCACCGCCGGTGACTTCTGGATTGTGTTGGAACCAATTGTAGTTTAGTGCTCTTGATCCGCCTGTGCCGTCCACATTAACAGCAAACTCGGGATGTGCCTGTATTGGCAGTCCGGAGTCGCAGATTACAACATCAACATTGCGTCCAGTTTGTGCCAGTTCAATTGTGCCAGTCTGCGCCGCGGTGCCAGATCCGTTGCCTTGATAGCCAGTGCCACCCCATCCTGCACGTTGTTGGCCTTCAGTGCATCGTAACAAAGCCCAGTTTTTCATTGCAGAGGAAGTGCTGTTTGATTTGTCCCAAGCAGAACTAGTCTGTGTAGTTGCATTGGTACCGGCTTTGATGCCTAATTCGTCTGGATGTATGGTCACTGACTTGACTCTAGAATCACTTTTTAATTGATCAGCTTCCCAATCAGCTAACCTATAAACAGTATTCCTGCTCATGGGTCTACGTTCTAGACATTCAACATCACGCTGTATTTCGGTATTAGGCGGCGCTTTGCCTGCTGTTTCTAATTCTTCATAGATGGCACCGAGGTCATTGTGGTCATACACTGTGACAATGTACTTTCTAGTCTGTATGTAAGACAGCATTTCTGACATATTATGCCTCTAATTGTACAGCGGTTAATGTAACAGTAATGGTAGTTGTCCCGCCACTCTTGTTGGTCACTGCTAATTGTATATTTGTATCTGGAACAGTTTCGTTGCTGAATCCCAATGCGCCCGGACTGATCAAAATAGTTTGTGCGCCAGTGGTAATCACTTCGGCTACAACACCCGAACCTGGAGTTGGGTCAGCGCCTTCCACTCTAGTTGCATCTGCTGTTCTACTAGTTGTGTCTGTATAAATTCTCACCCACGCAGCAGCTGATGTTTGAATTTTATAAAGCATATAACCTTTGTATCCAACAATGGTCAAGTTGCCTGTTGCTGAATTTGCTAGGCTTGCAGTTGTTGCTGCAACTGCGGCTCTTGCTGCTAGGGTACCACCGCCACCACCTGATATTGTTCCCGGCAACCATTTGCCGCCAGACGAACTCCACACCAGTGTCTGCCCATTTGTAGGTGCACTGGTAGTGGTGTCAACGTCGCTTAGAGCGTCAATGCTGGTCACAGAGTAAGCAGCAGGGATAGATGGTAATCCACTCAATGAACTGTATGTACCAGAAGTGGCCACAGCAGCCAGTGTGGGTCCTGTGATTGTGACTCGACCTTCACCGTCTGTGGTTGTGGTAATTCCACTGGCACCTTGAAAGCGCAGTGTTTCACCATTGCTAATCACTCGCTGTGTGGAGTCATCACCGGCCACGCTGAATTCATAATTGCTGGTGCCGCCCCCGCCTACTCCACCTGATGGTACTGGTCCCCACGTGACTTCATATGTTGCAGGATTGTAGTATACAGTTTGCGGTCCAGTGACTTCTCTAATTGGGTTAACATAAAATCCAGCTGCTGCGCCGTTGAGTGCAATACCGCTGGCATTAATAACAATTGAGTTAGCAGCTTGGCTGGTTGCTCCTGCTGCCTTACCGATTGCCACGGCATTAGCACCTTGTCCAGTATAACCAGCAACATCGCCAATAGCCACTGCACTGGCACCTTGATTGGTTTGACCAGCGCCTATTCCGACTGCTACGGCATTACTTCCTTGCAAACCTAAGCCACTACCGGTACCAACAGCTACAGCGTAGCTGCCTTGATCGTTTTGACCAGCGTTGGTACCAACTGCAATAGCACCTAAACCTTGAGTATCGTAGCCAGCATCTCTTCCAACAGCTACGGTATTTTCTGCTTGTGCAATTTCACCTGCACCTGCACCTAATCTTATTTGTGGTTCAGAAGTACGTAAACTTGATGTTGCAACAGGACCAACTACCGTGCCAGTAGCACCGTTGATAATCAGTGTAGACGTATCTGAGAATACTGAACCTTTCAAATAGGTCACATCAAATGTGATACTATCGCTGACTGCGTTTGTGGTTAACTGTATGCCTTCACCTGCTACCAACACCAAGGTGTCTGTACTATTGTCAGCTAGTACAGATGATTGACCACCTACTGCAATAGAGGTAAACCCAAATCTAGTATTTGTGACAACCACAGTACCGGTACTTTGATTAATTGAAATGCCATCGCCTGCCGATATAGCAGTAACGCCAGTGTTGGACAATGTAATAGAGCCCGTAGCAGCACTTGCACTTAGTCCTACTCCAGATACCGCAAAGCTGGTCACACCTGAGTTGGTAAATGTAATTGAGTCAGCACCAGCATTAGTAGTGATACTGACACCAGTACCATTGACCAAGGTTAGGGTATCTGTTGGAAGGTCAGCCACCACATTGGATTGTCCACTCACTGCTATGGTTTGGAATATGTTCTGGGGCACACTGGGCGCAGCATTGGTAATTCGAACCGTGCCAGGTGTGCTGGTGTCGAGAGTAATGCCCGATCCCGGGTCAGTGATCACACTGACTATACCGGTATTGGCAATAGTAATGTTGCCAGTTGCTCCGCTAACACTGATACCATAGCCTGCAATGGTCGACAATACACCTGCATTAGTAATTGTTACATTGCCTGTAGCACCGCTCACTGTGATACCTGTGCCAGCAGCATTGGTTAACACGCCGCTGTTGGCAATGGTCAGGGTGTCTGTGCCGGCCGTAGTGGTCAATGCAATACCACTACTAGCCGCAATGGTTAAAGTATCAGTTCCGGTATCGGCTACAATATTGGCCTGGCCGGCTACCGCAATAGTTTTAAAATAACTTTCGTCTAGTGCTAAACTACCAATGGTAGATCCTGCAGGTAGATTCACTGCACCCGCAGTTGATGTAATCACCGCTGTGCCTAAGTGTATAGAACTGCCACTAAGGTAAATGTCTCTCCACCGTTTGGTCGGGGATCCTAAATCGTAAGTTTCATTTGCACCGGGACTGATATCAGAGTTTAGTGATGTTAGATCCACTGCTCCAGAACTACCGGCACTTATGGTAAGATATAGTTCTGTGAAGTTGTCATTTATTCTATTAAATGCTTCGTCGACCGTACTCCACAGTATCGGAGCAGAACCTGAATTTATTGTTTGTCTAGACATTATGTTCTTCCTACGGCAACTTCAACAGTGCCAATATGATCTGAATCGTAATCAACCAAAGATTTTCCTATGATCGTGCCAGCTTTAACATCACCCGTTGCGGATATTCCCACACCTGGTATATTGGATGTCACTATCAAATCTCCTTTCTTGATCTTGCCAACCACTCTACATGGCACACGACCTTGCAGTGCTATAAGATTTTTATGTCCAGGGCATGCACCATTCATGGTATAGCCAGCTGTGTCGCTGACCACTCCTGCAACTCTATGATCGCCATAGTTCTGAGACACGGTAACTTCTTTATCCCCACCAAATATCAACACAGTGCCTACTGCATATTCTCGGTCTCCTTCATAGTATTCTGCAAGGTCCGCAGAATAGGTTGACTGCAACTTACTGCCTGCAGTCAAGGTCCAGTTACCTGTTATGGTTCCTCCAGTGCCTGCTGCTCCTGTGGTAATCACTGGGGTGGTAATTGATCCCACAGTAATAGGTGCATTGCTGAGTCCGTTGTAGGTTCTAAACACATGAGAATCATTGTCATAGAATGTGCGCTTGTCTGTAGCTACTGTGCCGTCGCCAATTAATATACCAACGTTGTTGGCAAAACCATACAGCTGAGTATATCCACCTGTTGCAGTAGTAGTGGTATCGAGTATGGTTTTTGTGTCAATGATCAACTTTTCCATGCTGATGTATCTACCAGCAAAGTCTGCATTGACATCACGCTTGACCAATGTACTGGCAGTAGCGGCAGTTGCTTCATCTACAATAGCATAGTCGCCATCGTTGGTAGAAGTAAAGCCAATTCTTCTTAGATAGCCTGTACTGCCATTGTACTGTGATTTCTTAATTGCACCACCGTCACTAACCACTGTGCTGAACAGAACTGCGGCCACGTTGGCAGTGGCCAGCAGTGAATTACCTAATACTGTTTTAGATGCTATCTGTGGAAGGTCTGCTAAATTAATACCGTTGTCTTTTATTGTGACCCAACCGTCAGTGACGTCAAACTGCGCACTATCAAAACTGGATATACCTTTTTCTGCCTGTGTAATACTTGTGGCATTGGCTCTGGTAGTGGCAGATGACAACACCAATTTGCTCTGCACTATACCAGCAGCACTATTAATGTCTGCATTCACAATCACATTGGGATTGATCTGTGCATCCACGGTATTGGCCGTAGAGTCAATGCTGAGACTGATGTCTCCTACCATGGTGCTGTTCTGGGCAAAATCACCAGCACCAGTAAAGGTCAAAATGTCAGCACTCTTGCTAGCAGTCACAGCTACATCATTGAGATTGTTCAGTGTCAATGTTTGAAGATTTACAGCATCTGTAGGGTTTACAGGATCAGCTAGATTGAAAATCTTAAACGAGCCTAGATCCATATCTGCTTTCATAGCCAGTTGACCGTCCAATGCCATGAAGCCGCCGCTGAATGCCGGAATTACACTGCCCGCAACAACTGCAGAACCAGTATGACTTATGCCCAGTCTTCGATCAATATAGCCTCTGGTGGCATTTTCTGTTGGCACAGTATCTG
>Ga0315906_10004956_pt1 | contig 16875 bp, 16 predicted proteins | sample LakEriMetagenome_4_FD_203526 | JGI IMG/M metagenome (GOLD analysis project Ga0315906, IMG submission 203526) | Freshwater fungal communities from buoy surface, Lake Erie, Ohio, United States - Buoy 2 MA122 | ecosystem: Environmental > Aquatic > Freshwater > Lake > Lake biofilm | place: USA...
GTGCCCGCGCGCGGTCGCGCGGTTCACGAGCCGCTGCGCGCGGTCGCGCCAGGAGTCCGCCTCCCCGCCCGCCGCGAAGATCACGTTCGCGACGCCGTCGCGCCGCACCAGCGGCCAGGCCGTGCCGAGCCTCATGACCACGAGCGGCCGGGTGGCCGCGGCGGGCGCGAGCGCAAACCGCCCCAGCCCTGCCTCGGGCAACACGCCGGCCACCGTGAGGCGGGAGCCGGCCGCCAGCCCCGAGCGGCGTCCGAGCGGGCTGTCGGCGGGCACGGCCGACCGCGGCGGCATCCGCACCACGATCGGGTCGCCGGCCCGCATCCCCAGGGCGGCGGCAAGCGGCCCGTTGACCAGCACCTCGCCGTCGGCGGGCGGAGCCGCACCGGCGAACCCGAGCTCGGCCGGGTCGTCGCAGGCGAGCAGCCCGGCCCGCAACGGCGCCCGCCCGCGCGGCCCGGGCAAAGCGGCGGCCGTCTCGACGATCACGTCCGCCACGATCGCCGGCACGAGGGCGTGGTCGAAGTCGCCCCCGAGCCGCATGCCGGCGAGTTCATCGGCCAGGTCGGCGCGCACGAAGTCTTCGGCCACGAGCGCCGCCTCGATGCCGCCGAGCCGCTCGAGCGCGAGGTCGCGGAGCCCGCGGCGGAGCGCCGACCCCACGCCGAGGGCCCCGGTGATCGTGGCGGCGACGACCGCCGCGGCCGCCGCGAGCGCCGCCACCTGCGGCCACCAGGCCCGCGTGAGGGCGGCCGCCAGCGCGGGCAGCGACCTCCGCGCGACGTCGGCGCGAGGCGGCGTCATGGTTCGAGCCGCCCGTCCACGAGCCGCCGCACCCGGCCCACCTTCGCGGCCAGCGACTCGGCGTGCGTGACCACGACGAGCATGCCGCCCGCCTCGGCGACGAGGTCCACGAGCAGGTCCGCCACAGCCGCGGCCGCACGGGCGTCGAGCTGGCCCGTGGGCTCGTCGGCGAGCACGAGCCGCGGCGAGAGGAGGAGCGCCCGGGCCACCGCCACCCGCTGCCGCTCGCCGCCGGAGAGCTCGGCGGGCAGGTGGCCGGCGCGGCCGGCGAGCCCCACGCGATCGAGCAGTCGCGCCCCCCGGGTCGCGAGGTCATGGCCCACCGGCCCCTCCGCGAGCGCCGGCAGCACGACGTTGTCGAGCGCCGTGCACCCGGCGAGCAGGTGATGGTCCTGGAACACGAACCCGATGCGGCGGTTGCGGAAGGTCGCCCGGCCGGCCGCGTCGAGCGCGTAGGGATCGACGCCGTCGAGCCGCACGGCGCCCGACGTCGGCGGCTCGAGTCCGCCCATGATCGACAGCAGCGTGCTCTTGCCGGAGCCGCTCGGGCCCATGATCGCCAGCCGCTCTCCCGGCGCGAGCGTGAGCGACACCTCGGCGAGCACGCCGAGCGGCCCGGCCGCCGCCGGAAACGATTTCGACACACGATCGACTTCGAGCACGTCGGCCTCCCGCTGCACGGCCGCCGCCAGACTCAGGCCCCGCTGCGATACGGCGTCAGCCGGGCGGCGATGTCGTCGGGAATCGGCACCGCCTCGGGGCGGCGGCCCGACCGCATCAGGCAGCGCACCGCGACCACGCGGCCCTTGGCCACCGGCACGGCTCCGTGCGTGAAGGCGAAGCCGTAGGTCACACTGGAGGTGCCGAGCTTCTCGACGGACACGGCCACGTCGACCTCGTCGCCGAAGCGCACGGCGTTCACGTAGTCGCAGCCCGCGGACACCCTGGGCCAGCTCGCATCGACGCCCGGGCCTCCGGCGTTCGCCTCCACGACGGGGATGCCGACCGTGCGGAGCAGTTCGTGCTCCGCCGATTCCATCCAGAGGAAGAACGCCGAGAAATGGACGATCCCCGCCGCGTCGGTGTCGCGAAACTCCACGCGGCGGCGGGTCGTGAACGGCCCCGCCACCGGGTCACTCGCCGACGTAGGGGAGCAGGGCCATGAAGCGGGCCCGCTTGATCGCCTGCGTGACCGCGTGCTGGCTGGCCGCCGTGCAGCCGGTCTTGCGGCGGCCGAGGATCTTGGCCTGCCGGTTGACGAGTTTGCCGAGGAGTTCGAGGTCCTTGTAGTCGACATACAGAGGCCGCGGCCGGGCGCCGTCGATGAAGATCGGGTCGCGCCGCTTCACCTTCGGGCGCGGCTTCGCCTTCTTCCGCGCCATCTTCGCCTGCTTCGCCCGGGGGCCGCCGAAAGCCATCGACTCGTCCTCTCGCTCGTCTCGTGTTCAGGAATGAAATGCCCCGCGCCGGACGCTTCCGGGTTGGGCCGCATGGACGCGGGGGCGGGCCGACGATGACCGGCCCCCGCGTCGCGATGCGAAAAGGTGCAAGCGATCAGTAGCGATCGCCGCCGTAGCCGCGGCCGCCACCGCCGCCACCGCCGTAGCCACCACCACCGCCGCCACCGTAGCCACGGCCGCCGCCGCCGCCACCGTAGCCGCCACCACCACCGCCACCGTAGCCACGGCCGCCGCCGCCACCGCCGCCGCCCGACCGAGGCGTGCGCTCGCGGGCCTCATTGACCGTCAACGGGCGACCGTTGATCTCCTGGCCGTTGAGCGCGGCAATCGCCGCCTGCAGGCCCTCGTCCGACTCCATCTCCACGAAACCGAAGCCGCGGGAACGTCCGGTCTCACGATCGGAGATCACCTCGGCGGAACGAACCGCGCCGTGCGGGGCGAACATCGCCTCGAGATCGGCCGACGTGGTGGACCAGGGGAGGTTCCCCACGTAAATCTTCCGGGACATAAAACATCAACCTCTGGGACTTCGGGAACTGGATCGAAACGCCATCGACTCAATCGACCATCGCCGGAGCACTCACCGCAGTTCCCGATCGGAAAAACGTGCAGCGCGAGAGTCAGTCGAACCCGCAAGTTCTATCATTCCCTGTCCAGCCCCACAACACCGGGGGGCGGCCCCGGCCCGTCGCCGGACGACGCGGCGGTCATTTCCCGGTCAAAACCCCGATCCGGCCGCCGCGCCAGCGGGCGTCGGCCGGGCCGGACGGGTCGGTACGACGGCGGCCCGCGGCTCGTCGGCGAACACGCGCTCCCAGTCGCGCCGCATGTCGACGACCACCCAACCGCGGCCCGGGGCCTCGGCGAGCGCCTCGACGAGTCGGCCGGTGGTCGGCGGCCGCACGTCGTACGCGTATTCGCGGTCCGAGTCGGGCGTGAGGCCGGCGTGCGTCAGCGCGACCACGTGGAGCAGCCCCTCGTGGTGGTCGCCGGCGAGGAGTGGCGCGAGATCCCGGGCGAACAGCGCCTTGACCATCGGGTCGTCGCCGAGCGCCGGCTCCGCGGCCACCCGCTGCCGCAGGCGATCCACCGCGAACGCGGCCTGGAAGGGCAACGGGCATTCCGGCCAGAGCGTGCCGTCGTTGTCGAACACGGCCGTCCGCTCAGCCACCGGCACGTGATCCGGCGTGCCCTCCGTGGTCACCCGCCGCACGAAGTCCACGATCGCCCGCTTGGCGGCGCCCTCCGCCCACGAGGGCAGGGGGTCGGCGGGCGGGTCGGCGGCATGCGCCGCGGCACCGGCGGCCACGATCAGAGCCAGGGCGACGAGTCGCGTGTGTCCGACCAGCATGGCTTCCAGCATCGACGAGCCTCCGTGTGACGTCCGTGGTCCTGGCGGGCCGGCCCGTCCCGCGTCAGGCTCTCCGGCGGTGCTGGAGTCAGCCCCGGAACCGCCGCAGCGTCTCGGACGGCAGCTCGCCGAAGTGGCGCCGATAGCGGGCCGCGAACCGCCCGAACTCCCAGACGCCGTGCCGCACGAGCACATCGGCCACCGTCGCGTCCTCAGCCGCGGCCGCGGCCTGGAGGCTGCGGCGGATGGCGTGCAGTTCGCGGAGCAGCAGATACCGCTTCGGCGACAGGCCGAACGACTCCTGGAAGGTCCGCTGCAGCGTGCGGCCGGTGACGCCCACCGCGCGGGCGAGTTCCGCGGTCGTCGGCATCGCGGAGCCGCCGTCGAGCCCGGCCATCGAGCGGCGGATGATCTCCGCCCGGTCCATCCGTGGCCGACCGACCACCACCCGCTGCTCCCGCGGCCCCGGCAGGCAGGCCGTCGCCGCGGCGAGCAGCGTGCGGCCGGCGGCCGCGTGCGCGACGGTGTCCGCCGGGCGGTCGAGCAGCGTATCGGCGATCGACCGCACGAGATCCCTGAGCCGGGCCACCGCGCCGTCGCCGCAGGCCACCCGGGCGCTCGCCGTCGCGGACTCGTCGCCCCCGGAGCCTCCATCGGGCAGCGCGATCGAGCACCAGGCATGCGCCCGCCGGCGGACGCGGATCCGGAAGTCGGCGCCGCGGGGAATGACGAACAGCGAATCGTCGTCGAGCGGCTCGCCGTTGACGACGTGCTCGGCGGCGTGATTCAGCGGCAAAAACAGCATCGTGCCGACATGCGCGTTGCCGCCGTAGCAGATGTTGCCGCCCCCTTCCGACGCCACCTGCAGCACCACGCCGCCGAGATCGACGATGCCGAGCGTCCAGGCACAGGTCTCGATCCCGTCACAGGCCAGCCGCAGACTGGCGCCGCTCACGGCGTCCCCCCAGGCGTCGAAGTCGTCGAAATATCGCATGGTGCCGGAGCATAGAGCCGGGTCATGCCGGCACACAAAGGAACCGTGGTCAAAAGGGGGACGCGGCTTTTTTCCCGGGAAAAGAGCCGCGTCCCCTTTTTGCCACTCTCCCGGCACGACGATGCGCGGGCATCGTGAAGCGCGTGCGCGGGCCTGGGACTTCATGCCGACCCTGCGGACGCCGTCCGGGACATCGACCGCCCAGTCCGGGTCGGGCGGCTGCCATCACTGCGCGGCCGCCTTGCTTTGGAGTCGACTCGCATGCAGCACCGGCTCGGTGTAGCCGGAGGGCTGCGCGGCGCCCTTGAACACCAGATCGCAGGCCGCCCGGAACGCGAGACCGTCAAACGATGGCGCCATCGGACGATAACCCTGGTCGGCGGCATTCTGCCCATCGACGACCGCGGCCATCCGCCTCATCACGTCCATCACCCTGTCCTCGGTGACAATGCCGTGATGCAGCCAGTTGGCGATGTGCTGCGATGATATGCGACAGGTCGCGCGGTCTTCCATCAAGCCGACGTTGTTGATGTCGGGTACTTTCGAGCAACCCACGCCCTGGTCCACCCAGCGCACCACGTAGCCCAAGATGCCCTGCGCGTTGTTCTCGAGTTCGGCGGTGATCTCGGCATCGCTCCAGGCCGGCTTCTCGGCGACCGGGATCCGCAGGATGTCGGCCAGCCTCGCGCGGGAGCCGCCCGAGGCGATCTCGGCCTGGCGGGTCAGCACGTCGACTTCGTGATAGTGGGTGGCATGCAGCGTGGCGGCCGTCGGACTCGGGACCCACGCGCAATTCGCGCCGGCCTGCGGATGGACGATCTTTTGACGCAGCATCGCGTTCATCAGGTCCGGCATCGCCCACATGCCCTTGCCGATCTGCGCGCGTCCAGCCAGGCCGCAGGCGAGGCCCACGTCGACGTTCCACTGTTCGTAGGCGGTGATCCAGGCCTGCTGCTTCATGTCGCCCTTGCGCACCATCGGCCCCGCTTCCATCGACGTATGGATTTCGTCACCGGTGCGATCCAGAAACCCGGTATTGATGAACACCACGCGCGAGCGGGCCGCACGAATGCATTCCTTCAGGTTGACGGTGGTGCGCCGCTCTTCGTCCATGATGCCGATCTTCACCGTGTTCGCCGGGAGTCCCAGCACCTTCTCGACCTGCGTGAATGTCTCGTCGGCGAATGCCACCTCCTGCGGCCCGTGCATCTTCGGCTTGACCACGTAGACCGATCCGGCCGCCGAATTCCGCAGTCCCGAAGTCTTGCGCAGATCGTGCATGGCGATCAGCACCGTGCACATCGCGTCCAGCAGTCCTTCGTGGGCCTCCTGCCCGTTGCGGTCGAGCACCGCGGGGTTCGTCATCAGATGGCCGACGTTGCGCACCAGCAAGAGCGCACGGCCCTTGAGCGTCAGCGGTGTGCCCGCCGGCGACAGGTAATCGCGGTCCGCGTTGAGCGTCCGCAGGAAACTGCCGCCGCCCTTGGCCACGGTTGCCGCCAGCGTGCCGGTCATGAGTCCCAGCCAGTTGCGATAGGCCAACGCCTTGTCCTCGGCGTCCACCGCCGCGACGGAGTCCTCGCAGTCCATGATCGTCGTGATCGCGGCCTCGAGCAGCACGTCAGCCACGCCGGCCTTATCCGTGCCGCCGATGGTGCCCGCGCGATCGACGACGATTTCCAGGTGGAGGTGGTTGTGCGCGAGCAACACCGCGGCCGGAGCCGCTGGCTGGCCACGGTAGCCGACAAAGGCCCGGGGATCACTTAGCCCCGTGGTGCCCGCGGGCGTGGTGGCCCAGAGCGCGCCGCCGGCGACGGCATAGGCTGTCACATCGGCATGGCTGCCCGCGGCCAGCGGCGCAACCCGGTCGAGGAATCCCTTCGCCCAGGAGATCACCCGCGCGCCCCGCGCCGGGTCGTAGCCGCCGGGCCCGGGGGCGTCGCCCATCGCGTCGGTGCCGTACAGCGCGTCATACAAGCTGCCCCAGCGGGCGTTGGCCGCGTTCAGCGCATACCTCGCGTTCATCACCGGCACCACCAATTGCGGCCCCGGAATGGACGCGATCTCAGGGTCCACGCTTTGCGTGTCGATGGAGAATGCAGGGCCTTCGGGCTCCAGATAGCCGATCCGGCTGAGAAACCCGGCGTATTCGGCTGCATCGAGCGGCTGGCCACGTCGTTCGCGATGCCAGGCATCGATCCGGCTCTGCAGTTCGTCGCGCCGGGCCACCAGGGCACGGTTCTTCGGGCCGAGCTCGTGCACCAGGGCCGACAGTCCCTTCCAGAACCTGTCCGACTCCACCCCCGTCCCCGGCAGGGCCTCCTCCTCGATCATGTCATGCAGCGCGGCCGCGACGTGCAGACCGAATTTCTCGATACGCGGAGTGGTCATCGAAGCTGTCCTGAGAGTCAGGAATCGTTCACTGACCCGACCGGGGAACCGGTGCTCGGGATGATGGATCGGGACGCATCGGCCCGGGCCTTGCCGAAGAGAGTACGGTCGACGGCACCTTTACGAGCATTTCACTGGCGACGACCCGGCGCTGAGGCGAACGTGCGGGTCGGTTCGGGCTCCGCTGGCACCAGATTCATGGTCGCGACGCACCCCAAACCTCCGCCCGCGAGACCCATACCACGTTTTCCGCGGCCACGAGGCTGTGTCCGGGTTGTGTTCGTGATGCCGGACCGAAAAGGGGACGCAGTTCTTCTCCTCGGGAAAAGAGCTGCGTCCCTTTCTTGCGAGTGGGCAGCACAGGATTCGAACCTGTGACCTCTACGGTGTGAACGTAGCGCTCTAACCAACTGAGCTAGCTGCCCGACGAGCCGAGGAGTCTAGCACGGCTCCTGTCGTGCGTCACGACGCGGCCGTCAGCCCTCGGCCTCCGGCGGGTCGAACCGCGGTCCGGCCACGAGCGCCGCTCCGCCGTCGTCGTCCCGGTGCGTCGCGGACGGCGGCCGCCGGGAGCCGCCCGGCAACGCCGCGCGGCCGTCGACGTGCGCCGCCACGTCGAGCTCACGGGCCAGCGTGGTCCACTGCCGCCGCAGGTCGCCCACGGTCTTGCCGAACGTGCGGCCCACCTCGGGCAGTCGCTTCCCGTAGAGCATCACGGCGACGGCGCCGATAAGCACGATCTCGACGGGGCCAAGTCCGAACATGGGCGATGCTGTACGAACGCGTGGCGGGAGGTGGGATCGGTTCCGCCGGATCCCGGTCAGCGGTGGCCTTCGACCCGGCCACCCTCGCGGCCCGCGTCATCGGGCAGGCCCTGCACGCCCCGCTTGAACTCGACGATGCCCTCGCCGAGCGACCGCATGACCTTGGGCAGACGGGTGCCGAAGAGCAACAGCGCGATCCCCGCCAGGATGATCAACTCAGTCGTCCCGATACCAAACGCGAGCAGGCTCACGGCGAGGTCTCCATGCCGGGCGGCGCCGGGGGGCGCCACGAACAGGCGGCGTCGATCGCCGCACACCTGAAGTTTAGATCAAGCCGCCGCAGAAGCAAAGTTTCGCGGGAAAACCGCCTTACCCGGCCGTCATGGCACGGCGGCCACCCGGGCCGCCCGCTCATGCATGGGGAGGTGGCGGTAGTAGACCTCGAGCGTCATGGCGGACAGTGCGGTCGCGTAGACGCGGCCACCGTGGCCGCCCCAGACCGGATCGGGATCCCAACTGCCGTCGAGCGGGCCGCCGTCGCGGCGCTGCAGTGGAAGCAGCGCCGCCAGCAACCGGCGGTTCCACTCCTCCCACTGGGGCCCGCCCGCGTGGAACGACGCGAGCGTCGCGTAGTACCACGTGTAGGAGTTGAAATTCCCGCGCGCCGGCGGGGCGGTGCCGATCGCCCCCAGCGCCTCGACCGCCGCGGGATGGCCCGGCGGCATCCCGAGAAACAGCCGACAGGCGAGGGCCTCGGCCGTCATCGCCACGCTGGGCCGCTCGCCGGGCCGATACGCCGCCAGCCCCCCCGCGGCGCCGCTCGACACGCTTCCCAGAAACGTCCGCGCCCGCGCCCGCGCCGGCTCCAGCCCGGCGACGCCCGCCTGCGCCGCGCTCTCGAGCGCCATCACCTGCCAGCCGAGTTGGCTGGTGTCGCCCCGGTCGCCGGCCGCGTAGCGCCAGCCGCCCGTCACCGGATGCTGTGCCGCGAGCGTGTGGCGCACCGCCCGGTCGAGCGGCGGCCCGAGCGCGGGATCGCCCGACAGCGCGGCGCACTCGGCGAGGGCGAGAGTGGCCATGCCGTGGCAGTAGAGCGCCGCGAAGAATTCGGCGTCGCCGGCCAGCGACCCGTCGGCCCGCTGCCGCGACACGAGGAACTCGAGTCCGCGTCGCACCGTGGCCGCGTGGGGGCCGTCGCGGTGCGTGCTTCCCGCGCCGAGGAGTGCCAGGAGCGCGAGGCCGCTGACGCCTGTGTCGCTGCGGGCGCCCGTGTCGGGGCGGTGCTGGCCGGCGGCCGCGCGGCCGCGGCCCGCGCCGTGTCGGGCGGCGTTCCAGCGGCCGTCGGCATCCTGCGCCGCCACGAGCCAGCCCAGCGCCGCCTCCACGGACCGCTCCGTCTCCTCCGAGCCGCCGCGGGCGGCCGCCGCCGCGGCACGCCGGGCGCCGAGACGATCGGCGTAGAGCGTCGGCACGCGCGGCGCGGTCGACCCGTCCGAGGCCGCGGCGGCCGCGGTGCCCGCATCGGGCTCGGTGCTGACCACCTCCGCGGCGGCCGCCGTCGGCCCTGGCTCCGGCTCCGGCCCTGGCTCCGGCTCCGGCTCCGGCTCCGGCTCCTGGGGCGCGGCGAGCAGCGGCACGAGGTCGGCGGGCGCCGCCTCGGCCGCGAGCGGCGGCTGATCGGCCTCCGGAGCCGGCTCCACGGCCGCGCCCACCGCGTCGCCGCCCTCCGCCGCGGCCGGCGCAACGTCCTCCGTCGCAAGCACGACGTGCATCGTCATCCGGCCCTCGTCGCCCACGCCCCACGAGGCGGGCGACAGGCCTCCGACGAGCGCGCAGACGCCCGCCAGGATCGCGTGGACCGCGAGCGAGATGCCGATGCACTTCTCGAGCGTCCGCGACTGGAGCCAGCGGGTCCGCACGAGCAGGGCGAGCCCCGCCGCCGCGGCCACCGCGCTTACGCCCCCGACGATCCACGCGGCCTGCATCGCGCCCCCGTCACCTCTGGACGGCCCCCGCCGCGCGGGCCGCGGTCCGCGACCGCACCGAGATCGCCACGTTCCGCACGCCCGCCGCCTGGCAGGCCTCGTAGACCTCGGCCATGGTGCCGTGCGGCACCGCCCGCTCGCCGCGGATCGTCACCGCCACGTCGGGATGGGCCCCGCGGAGCGCCTCGAGCCGGGCGGCGAGATCCTCGATGGCGACCGCGTCGCCCCCCAGCCGCACCTCGCCCGACGCCTGCACCTCGACCACCTCCTGCCGCGGCGGCGCCGCGGCGGCCGCCGCGCCGGCCTCCGGCAGATCGAGCTCCAGCGTCCGCTCGTCGCCGGAGAACTTCGTGGCGCACATGAAGAAGATCGTGAGCACGAGGATCACGTCGATCATGGGCGCCAGGTTCGGCGCCGGATCGTCGTCGTCGGAGAGGCGCACGAGCGGCATCGCGTCACGCCGCGCGCCGCCGGGTCTCGGCGAGCGCCTCCTGCGAGATCTCGTCGATCACCTGCTGGCAGGTCTCGTCGAGCCGCATCGCCAGGCGGTCGACGCGGCCGGTGAACCACCAGTGCAGCACCATCGCCGGGATCGACACGAGCAGGCCGGCCGCCGTGGTGATCAGCGCCTCGCCGAACCCGCGGGCGAGGAGGTCGGGCCGGCCCATCGCGCCCGCCGAGGCCACGTCGTTGAACGACCGGATCAGGCCGAACACCGTGCCGAGCAGGCCCAGGAGCGGCCCGATCGTGGCTACGCCGTTGAACACCCGCCGATACCGTCGCAGGCGGTTCAGCTCCCGCTCGCAGGCGTCGATCGCGGCCTGCTCGATCTCGACCGCCGGCCGGCCCCAGCGGCGGACCGCGGCCGCGAACACGCGGGCGGCGGGGCTGCCGTTGGCGTCGCAGGCGTCGAGCGCCGGCCCCCGGGCGAGCTGGCCCGCCTGCAGCTGTTCGATGAACCGCGCGACGAAGATTCGCGGCACGACCCGGGCCGTCCGCAGGCTCACGGCCCGCTCGATCCCGAAGATGACCAGCGCGAACGAGCAGCCCACCAGCGGGATCATGAGGATGCCGCCGTCGCGCAGCGTGGACAGCAGGTTGCCCGTGGGGATCGCGGGCTCGCCGTCGGCCGGCGGCGCGGCGGGGGGCGCGGCGGCCACCCGCAGGGGCTCGCGGGCCCCGTCGTCGGCCGCGCCGGCCCACGCGCGAGCCGACTGCCCTGCCGCGGGCGGGGCCCAGGCCGCGACCAGGGCGAGGCAGGCGGACGCCACGACGGCGTGCGCCGCGGTCCGGCCGATCGGCGTGGAGATCCGTCTCCCTGGCGGCGTCATGGCCCCATCGATCCGTCGCGGGGTGTGGCACGGCTCCCGGTCCCTCGGCAGCCTTCGCTCCGACTTCATCGGCCCCGTCGGCCGCGGCCGGCGATTCCTTCCGTCGAGCCCGCCGCCGGCGGCAGGACCGTCACGACCCGCCGGGTCGCCGCTTCCCGCCACTCGCCCCGAGGAAGCCTCGCGCGGCGGGTCGCCACCTCACTCCTCCGTGCACGACTCCGTCTCATCGACGTCGGCGGCCGGGTCACGGCCCGGGGCATCGGCGGCGTAGAAGCGGTCGAGCACCGCCTGCCAGTCGGCGTTCACCTTCACGCCGATGAAGGCGTCGCGGACGGCGAGATACGCGGGATGCACGCGGGCGTATTTGATGGCGAACTTCCGCATGGAGCGACCCGCCACGGCCTCGCCGTGGAGTTCGACGGCCAGGGCCCAGTGCTCCCGGAGCACGTCGCGCTGTTCGTGCACCGACGGGGGCGGCGGCAGGGGGCCGCCGCCGAGCAGCGCGCGGGTCTGGGAGAAGATCCACGGGTTGCCGATCGCGCCCCGCGCCACGCTCACGCCGTCGACGCCCGTGCGCTCGAGCATCGCCACGCAGGCGGCGGGCGAGAACAGGTCGCCCGAGCCGATCACGACGCGGTCGCCGGCCCGCCGCTTCACCGCGGCGAGAAACTCCCAGTCGCTGGGGCCCTCGTACTTCTGCCGCACCGTGCGGCCGTGGACCGTGATCGCGGCGACCCCGCGGGCGAACGCCCCCTCGAAGATCGTCCAGAAGTTGTCCAGGCTCTCCGCCGAATCGTCGATGCCGCGCCGCATCTTGAGCGTCACGGGCACCCGTGCCGGCACGGCGTCGCGGACCCGGGCCACGATCTCGAGGGCCGTCTCGGGCACGCCGAGCAGATACCCGCCGCGGCAGCGGCCGAGCACCTTCTTCACCGGGCAGCCGAAGTTGACGTCGACGACGTCGTAGCCCTCGGCCACGAGCCGCCGGGCCGCCGGCGGAAAGTCGTCGGGGTTCGCCCCCATGAGCTGGGCCCCCACCGGATGCTCCTCGTCCGCGACGGCGAGCCGGGCGAGGTTGCGGCGGTTGCTGCCCACCGTGGCCACGAACTGGTCGAGCAACACCTCGCCGAGCGCGTAGGCGGCCCCGTGGCGCCGGGCCAGCACCCGCATCGCCCGGTCGCTGTAGCCGGAGAGCGCCGCCTGCACCACCGGCGCGTCGAGGGCCACGGCGCCGATCGAGAGCGGGCGTCGCGTCGCGACGGTGGTCACGTCAGCACCGGGCACTGGTCGAACCACATCCGCCCCTGATCCGCCATCCACTCGAAGCTCGACAGCGGCCCCCAGTCGCCGACCTCGTAGGCGTCGGGCGCGGCGGCGCCGTCGGCCGACCAGGCCCGCACGAACGGATCGATGATCTCCCACGACTTCTCCACCTCGTCGGCGCGGGCGAAGAGGCTGGCGTCACCGTCGAGGACGTCGAGCAGGAGCGGCTCGTAGGCCTCCGGAAGCCGGCCGGCGAACTCGCGGGAGTAGCTGAACTCGAGGTCGGTGAGCCGCAGCCGCATGCCCTCGCCGGGCACCTTCGTGTGGAAGTGGAGCTGGATCCCCTCGGCCGGCTGGATCTGGATCACGAGCCGGTTGGCCTCGCGGTGGAACGCCCGCTTGCCCGAGGCGAAGAGCTCGAGCGGCGGCTGCCGGAAGCCGATCACGATCTGCGTCGTGCGGCAGCTCATCGCCTTGCCGCTCCGCAGGTAGAAGGGCACCCCCTGCCAGCGCCAGTTGTCGATTTCCAGGCGGATCGCGCCGAAGGTGGCCGTGCGGCTGCCGGCCGCGACGCCCGGCTCGGCGAGATACCCGCGGTATTGGCCGCGGACGCCCGCCGCCGCCACCTCCGCAGGCTCGAGCGGGCGGATCGCGTCGAGCACCTTCACCTTCTCGTTACGGACGGCCGTGGCCTCGAACCGCACCGGCGCCTCCATGGCCGTCACCATGAGCAGCTGCAGGAGGTGGTTTTGGAACATGTCACGGAGCACGCCGGCGCCGTCGTAGAACGCGCCGCGGCGGCCCACCTTCACCTCCTCGGCGACGGTGATCTGCACGTGGTCGATGTAGCGCCGGTTCCAGATCGGCTCGAAGATCGTGTTGGCGAACCGCAGGGCCAGGATGTTCTGCACCGACTCCTTGCCGAGGTAGTGGTCGATGCGGAACACCTGCCGTTCGCGAAACACCGCATGGAGATGCTCGTTGAGGGCGTGGGCGGTCGCGAGATCGGTGCCGAAGGGCTTCTCCACCACGATCCGCCGCGGCCCGCCCCCCTCGTCGGCCATGCCGTGCGTTCCCAGGGAGGCCACGATCGGCTCGTAGAACTGCGGCGCGGTGGCGAGATAGTAGACGCGGGTCGACGGCCCGGAGCCCTCGAGCGCGGCCAGCCGCGCGGCGAGCGCCGCAAAGTCCTCCGGCCGGCCAATGTCGCCCGGTTGGTAGTGGATGCGGGCGGCGAACCGCGTCCAAGCCGCCTCGTCGAGCGCGGCCTGGTCGCAGTGTTCGGTGGTCGACGTCCGCAGGCTGGCCCGCCACTCGTCGTCGGACATGGGAGTTCGTGAGAAGCCCACGATCCGCGTGTCGGCCGGCAGCGTGCCGGCATGCTGGAGGTTGTAGAGCGCGGGCACGAGCTTGCGGCTCGTGAGATCGCCGGAGGCGCCGAAGATCACGATGGTGTGTGGCATGAGGCGAGAGTGTAGCGTCTGCGTGCCCAACCGGCTCGGGGCTGATCGGCTGCGAGGGTCGCGCCCAAGCCGCTCGGCTTGGGTCCGGTACGAGTTCGCTCGCTGACACGCTCGCGATCCTCGTCCCGAGACCCCGCCTTCACTCCGTGTGTCTCGCCGGCGAGGCCCTCCGGGCCTGGCGATGTGGTGCGCTTCCCGTCAGGAAGCCCCAAGCGCGAGCGCGGGGTATGCGGGTTGCCACCGGGAAGTCGTGAGAGACACGCCGGGGCCGAACGGGAAACCCTCCGTCGCCTCCGGATCGCTCACAGGAGACTCGTGGATGGTGGTGTGCCGTTCGGTTGTACGCGATGCTCCGGCTCCTCCGGGTTCCCCGGTCGACCCCTCCGTGCCAAGCGACTGTTTGCGGACGGGCATCCGCCCTTCGGAGCGGCAGGATGCCGATGTTTCGCGTAAAGCCTACAGGCTCATGCCCGTGAAGCCGCCGTCGACGTAGACCTCGGCGCCGGTGATGAAGCTGCCCGCCACCGGGGCGCAGAGCAGGATCGCGGCGCCGATGAGCTCGTCGGGCGTGCCGAACCGCTGCATCGGGGTCTTCGCCATGATCGCGGCCACGCGGTCGGGAGAGAGGATCTTGCGGTTCTGCTCGGCCGGGAAGAATCCCGGGCAGAGGACGTTCACCCGCACGCCCTTGGGGGCCAGCTCCCGGGCCACGTTCTTCGTGTAGTTCACGACGGCCGCCTTCGAGGCGGAGTAGGCGAACACCTTCGAGAGCGGCTTGTCGGCCGACACGCTGCCGATGTTGAGGATCGCGCCGCCGCCGGAGCCCGCGGCGCCGGCGGCGGCCATGTGGGCGCCGAAGATCTGGCAGCCGAGGTGGGTGCTCTTGAGGTTGGTGTCGAGCACCTTCGCGAAGTCGTCGTCGGAGATGTCGAAGTAGGGCACCGACGAGTTGACGCCGGCGCAGTTGACGAGGATGTCGGCGCGGCCGCGGGCGTGGATCGTGGCCTCGAGCAGCGCCTGCACGCTCTCCCGGTCGACCGCGTCGACGCTCACGAACGTGCCGTCACCGCCGGCGGCCTTTATCGCATCGACGCGGGCCGCCCCCCGGTCGGCGCCGCGGCCGGCCACCACGACGAAGGCTCCGGCCCGGGCGAGCCCCTCGGCGAGGGCGCCGCCGAGCACGCCGGTGCCGCCGATGACCACGGCCGTCTTGCCGGAAAGCCCGAACAAGGTCTCGAGAAACCCGCTGGCCATGATCGCTGTCGCTCCTCGTGAGGCGTGTCAGCCGATGGGTCGGCGGAGCTCGAGCCACTCGGTGTGGAAGGTGCCGGGCCTGTCGGTCCGCTCGTAGGTGTGGGCGCCGAAGTAGTCGCGTTGGGCCTGCAGCAGGTTGGCCGGCAGGTTCGCGTGGCGGTAGCCGTCGTAGTAGGCCAGGGCGGTCATGAACGCGGGCACGGGCACGCCGATCGTGGCGGCCGTGGCCACGACGTGCCGCCAGGCCTTCTGGGCCTTCGTGAGCGCCTCGGTAAAGTAGGGGGCGAGCATGAGGTTCTCGAGGCCGGGATTGGCCCGGTAGGCCTCGGCGATCCGCTCGAGGAACTGGGCGCGGATGATGCAGCCGCCCCGCCACATCATGGCGATCGCGCCGTAGTCGAGCGGCCAGTCGTGCTCCTTCGCGGCGGCGGCGAGCTGCACGTAGCCCTGGGCGTAGCTGGCGATCTTCGAGGCGTAGAGCGCCTGCCGGACCTGCTCCACGAACTCGGCCGGCCGGTCGTGGCTGGCGAGGTCGGGGCCCTTGAGCACACCGCTGGCGTGGACGCGGGCGGCTTTCTGCGCCGACAGGCAGCGGGCGTAGACCGCCTCGGTGACGAGCGTGCTCGGCACCCCGAGGTCGAGGGCCAGTTGGCTCATCCACTTGCCGGTGCCCTTGGAGCCCGCCTTGTCGAGGATCCGGTCGACCACGAAGTCACCCGTCTCGGGATCCTTCACGGTGAAGATGTCGCGGGTGATCTCGATCAGGTAGCTGTCGAGGTCGCCGCGGTTCCACTCGTCGAACACCTTCGCGAGGGCGTCGTTCGAGAGGCCGGCCCCGTGCTTCAGCAGCCAGTAGGCCTCGCAGATGAGCTGCATGTCGCCGTATTCGATGCCGTTGTGGACCATCTTCACGTAGTGGCCCGCGCCCCGCGGCCCCACCCAGTCGCAACAGGGGATGTCGCCCTGGGGGCCCACCTTCGCTGCGATCGCCTGGAAGATCGGTTGCACGAGCGGCCAGGCGGCCTGCGTCCCGCCCGGCATCAGGCTCGGTCCCTTGAGCGCGCCCTCCTCCCCGCCCGACACGCCGGTACCCACGTAGAGCAGTCCGGCGGCCTCCACCTCCTTCGTCCGCCGCTCGGAGTCGGCGTAGTGGGTGTTGCCGCCGTCGATGACGCAGTCGCCCTGCGAAAGCAGCGGCAGGAGGGTCTTGATGAGTTCGTCGACGGCGGGGCCCGCCTTGACCATCATCATCACCTTCCGCGGCGGCTTGAGCGCCGCGACGAGGTCGGCGAGCGTGTGGCAGCCGACCACGTTCGGCTGCCGGCCGCGGCCGGCCGTGAAGGCGTCGGTGACGCTCGTCGTGCGGTTGTAGACGGCGATCCGAAACCCGCGGCTGGCGATGTTGAGCGCCAGGTTCTCGCCCATGACGGCGAGGCCGATGAGGCCGATGTCGCACGTGCCTTGCGTGGTCATCCTGGAAGCAGCTCCTCGTGGTACGAACGCCCGCCACCCCGGCGCCGCGGGCTGGAAGGCTGGGAAACGTGGAGACTATATCGGCGGCTCGTGCGGCGCACCAACCGCGTCGCGTGGGGGCCGCGTCCGCATGGAGTGAAGGAATCCGGGCGTGGCGACCGATGCACTGGCAGCCGCGGTCGTTCGCACCGCGGAAAAACTTGACCAGTCCGCCCAGGCTCCCGTAGGGTGTCGGTCGGTCTGACTCAGTGGCTCCGTAGCCAAGTGGCTAAGGCAGCGGATTGCAAATCCGCCATCGTCGGTTCGACTCCGACCGGAGCCTCTTCGATTTCTTCGCCTCCGAAG
>Ga0315906_10004959_pt1 | contig 16867 bp, 29 predicted proteins | sample LakEriMetagenome_4_FD_203526 | JGI IMG/M metagenome (GOLD analysis project Ga0315906, IMG submission 203526) | Freshwater fungal communities from buoy surface, Lake Erie, Ohio, United States - Buoy 2 MA122 | ecosystem: Environmental > Aquatic > Freshwater > Lake > Lake biofilm | place: USA...
CACTTTTATCACACCGGCAATCATTTCGGCTTGTGCCAAATTTGCCATTTCTAAAACCTCATCACATATATCGTCCTCTACATTGTGATATTTAAAATCTATCTCCATTCTGTCTCTACCCATATAAAGATATGGAGCCGCACCTAACATATTAGTAACACCACAATCTCTTAATTTAACAAGATAATCTTTAAGGAATTTCATTTTGAAATTTTTGAACACATCTATGTTTTTCATAAATGTGTCATTTATACCTTCTATATCTTCATTAATTTTTCTTCTTCTTTTTTTCATGTTTTCCTCAAAGTCCCAAGCGTCGACATCACTAAGTAACGCCAAAGTACTTCCATTATCCCATGTAACATTATATTGGGTAATACCAAAAATTTCAGAAACCCTTTCTACTGTACCGGCAGTTCCAGGTGGGACTGATGAGAATTCATCCTCCATTTGTAAACAAACAACTCTATCTCCCTCTTTTAATTCAGGATTAATCATACTAAAAATTTATAATAATAAATATAATTAAAGTATTTATTATTGTATGCAAATGTCTGTTATAATAAATGAAAACCAAAAAAAGATTTTAATTAAAGAATCTTTGATTAAGGATATAAGTGATACCGTGAAAAATAATTTTGAATTTGCTAAGGAAATTTTGCAAGCGTCAAAAGAACAGATGGGTATTAACCTACAATTCTTACTTACTTGGGGAGCAAGTATCGGAGGATTTGTTGGTCCATTGACCCAATTTGTAGAAGGTGAAAATCCTGAGTTAACCCCAACACAGATAACATCAATAATGATTGGTATTACTGCAACATATTATTTAGACAATAAAAAAACCATATACGAAATTTTAAAAAAAATTAAGGAAGATGGTTTAGGTGAGGTATTTGTTAAAACTCTAAAAAAGGCGGAAAAATTAAAATCAAGTTTTTTATCTTTTATAGAAAGTTTAAATCTAACCTTTCATAAGGTTTCAAACATGATGACTTACACATTCATCATACCTTTAGTCGAAAAGATACTACAGATGAGCCAAGGTGGTGAAATTACTGACCAAGACATTCGTCAGTTAGCGTTAAGGATAGGTTCATTTGGTTTATTGACCGTATCTTCTATTGCAGTTGTTAGTTTAGTAAAAAGAATGGTTAAAAGATTTAGAGATTTTAATTAAAATCTACCGTTATATTTGAGTAATTGGTCTATTATTTTTGATGTTTCTTTGTCACTTAAATTATGAATATCCTTATGGGTATTAAACCAATCCTTTACAACAACATCAAATGGTTGTTTTCTCATATTTGAATATCTTCTAAATCCTTTTACTTGGGCCTCAATTTCGTGAGGTTGTGAATAATAGTCAAATGGTTTCAATGACTCGGAATCAATATCCATATCTAATTCACCTTTATAATTTTGTAAAGAGTGTTCTAATTCATGAGTAATTACTTCATTAAGTGCTCCAACTATATCATATAATTTCTGTTCTAAATTGTCAGGATTAAAAATTAACAAAACTTCAATAACATCCTCATCAGGTACATAATCTGCGTTTAGTTGATATCCTTCAATTTTTTTACTTTTTTTAAGTGTTAATTCCACTGAAAATTCAACTGGAAAATTTTCAAACATGTAGAAATCCTCATCGGGTAATTGGAAGGAACCTGATTTTTTTTCTTTAACCAAGTTTATTATATCCCTAACAACCTGTCTGGTTGCAAACCTTGATTTTTTTTGTTCCATTACAATATCAGGAATTTCAAAATCAAATGTGGCCTCATCAATAACTACTCTATTTTCATCACTATCAAAAAAATTAACAACACTTTCAATATATCGGGTCATAAACAAATTAAAACTGTAGAACTGTTTTTTAATGTCGTTCGCAAGTTCTTCAGGAGTTCTTTTTGTCTTGGCCATTGTCCCAAATATAATCTTTGAGTAGGCATCTTTTAAATCGGTAATTGCAATTGCAACTCTTAAATATGGTGTTGGTTCACCTATTGTTATTAAAGTTCTATACCCTAAAAATTTAAGTTTAAGGTCTATATTACATTCGAGTCCTGTGATTATATCACCTTTAAAGTTAAAAGTTCTGTCAGCAATAATATTGTTTACCCTATCTATGAATTTTTCGCTAAGCATATTAATAAATACTCTTTGATGTTATAATGTTTTTTGTTATTATTAGGTGTTAAACAAACAATATGGACAAAAAATTCGATTTTAAAGACATCACTTTGGTACCTGAAACCCTGTCAAGTATCTCATCTCGTAGTGAGATAGATATTTTTACAGATGAAGGTAAATTACCACTTATGGTTTCACCTATGGATACCGTAATTGATTTGAACAATCATATGCGTTTTAAACTACTTGGTTTTGAAATATGTTATCCAAGAAACGTAAAATCTTATCGCTCTGGATTTAGCTCGGTTTCTTTGGAAGAATTTGAAAAAATAATAGAGACTAAATGTTCAGTGATACCAAAAATACTTGTGGATATTGCCAATGGTCATATGGAAAAACTTTATAGTTTGTCCAAAAAGTTTATGGAGCAATACCCATATGGTGAACTAATGATTGGGAATATTGCAAACCCAAAAACATATGAAAAATTTGCCGAGATTGGTGTTAAGTATATTCGTGTTGGTATTGGTGGTGGAAGTGGGTGTCTAACTTCGGCAAATACCGGAGTTCATTACCCAATGGCATCTTTGATTAAAGAATGTTATGAAATTAAAAAACAATGGGGTTACGAAACCAAAATTGTCGCTGATGGTGGGTTTAGAAATTATGACGATATTATTAAAGCTCTTGCTCTTGGTGCTGATTATGTAATGCTTGGTGGAGTTTTAAATAAAACTTTGGAGTCCTGTTCAGATACTTTGTTATTTGGTAAATTTAAATTATCAAAAGAAACCGCTAATAAAATTTGGAATAAATTTCCTTTTATGAGAAGATATTTTTATAAAGAATTCAGAGGTATGAGTACAAAGGCCGTTCAGAAAAAGTGGGGTAAATTAAAACTCACAACTTCTGAAGGTGTCCATAGAATGAATAAAGTCGAATACACTCTTTCGGGTTGGACTGAGAACTTTAAGGATTATTTGAAATCAGCAATGTCATATACAAATTCAAAAAATTTAAATTCATTTAAAGAATCTGATTTTGTTTTTATAACTGAAAACGCTCTTAACAGGTATAACAAATAATTACCAAGTTCTACAAGCCCAATATCTTGGTTTCCATCTTGGTCCAGGATTGTCACAATTGTGTCTTGCTCTAAAAGATTTTCTTCTTTCAGGATTATTTTTCTTGATTACCATTCTTTTTCCTTTTGCTGACTTTCCACCAAAACCAAAGTTTACTTTAACAACCTTTCCTTTGTCGTTTTTAACATAAACTTTAAATTTCTTAATATCACCTTGCATGATTTTACCAAGTTGTACTTTTCTACCTTGGTATTCCGCCTCATTTAAGACATCGGTTGACTCTAAATTTGTTTCCACAACACTTCCATATTCATCTTCATATATAATGTCATCCATCATTTGAGATGAGACCATCTCAATAAGTTTTCTTAAATCTGATTCGGTTAATCTTATTATTTTACCCATATGTTGTGTTTTTTAAATAAATATCTATATATTTGTATTAAAATAGTCATAAAATGAAACATTTACGAACTCTCATACTCATATTATTGACCTTTTCATTAGGTTTTGGTTTTTGGTATCTTGTTTGGTTCTTCTTTACTGAAGAAATTAATCCACTTGTATGGGGTGATTTTAGCAAGATATTTTATCTACTGTTTGGTTGGGGAACTTCAAGAACCCTATACGATAATTTTAACAATTAATCGTTTTCAGGTTTCAAAACTGTTATTGCTTCAGGAAAACTCTTATTTAAAACTTCTTCGTTTTTGTTTTCATAAGGTATATTCTGAAGCACATATCTTATTGCGTTTAATCCTGATATTTTTTTATCGTTAGAATCTAAAACAACCCACGGAGAGTTGACTGTTGAGGTTGCATCAAACAATTTATCTTTATATTCGGTAAATCTGTCCCAAAGGTCTTGCATATGAGCATCATTTGGTGAGTATTTCCAATACTTTAGAGCCGATTTTTGTCTCATTTCAAATCTATGAGCCTGAGTGTCTTTGTCTATTGAGAACCACAATTTAAAAAGATAATCCCCGTCTTTAACTAAGTCACTTTCAAAACCTGCGACATTGTTCATGAAATCTTCGTATTCCTCAGCACTACCGTAACCCATAACAGGTTCAATCAAACCTCTATTATACCAACTTCTATCGAACATATTAATCTTACCTTTCTGAATCTTACTTCTGTATCTATCCCACCAATTTTTTCTTTCATCAGGTGTAGGCACCCCAAGAGCAATTACATTATAAAGTCTGGGATTCATATATTCAGTAAATTTCTTAATTGTTGACCCCTTACCCGCTGAGTCACGACCCTCAAAAACAATAATAACTGTTTTACCAGTTTTACTTAACCATTCTTGTAGTTTTAATAACTCAACCTGTAGATAATACAATTCTTGTTTGTATATTTTCTTAGGTAGTACTGAAGGTTCCTGTGGTTCAAATGAAGGTTCGTCGTCTAGTTCAGGTTGGGACGTGAAAATATCTTTTTGTCTTTTTTTAAGTGATTTTAATAAAACTTTAAAGAACTCTAATGTGTTTTTAGTTTTATCTCCTCTTAATTTTAGTGTTTTAATTAGTCCTCGTTCTAGTAATCTAAAGTCAATTATTTGTTCTTTAGAATATTCAATGACTTTATTTAAATTTTTCTGATTTTGAGCACTGTATACTCCTGAAAATTTTAGCAAATTAACTATTTTTTCGATGTATTTGTCGGTATTTGAGGATTCATCTCCCTCAACAATCATTACATTGTTTTTGTGTCCTAATAGTTCACTAATCCTATGTATTTCAGATAAAATTTCTTTCATTTAGAATATTTTCGTAATAAAAAAGCAAATCCAAAACATGATGCCGACAAACAATACAAAACTAAATTTGCGTTCCACAAATTCCCTGTCAAAGACAAAAGATAGTACTGAATTATGTCGAACCCAAACGGGTTGAAGAACATTCCTAACATCAGAAGTTTCACTGACGCGTTTCCCAAGAAAATTTTTTTCCAGGTTTTTTTTACTATCTCCATCTTCCATGTTTTAGAATTTATAGTTTATAGGTAAACCTTGACCACATAAATGGTCATAGATAAATATTGTCTATATTATTAAATTTACATTTTTTGATATATTTATTGAAGAAAAACAAAGACAATGGGTATAATAAGAATAGATGAAAAAAAACTCAGGAATATAATTCGTCAAAGAATATTAGAAGAAACTGAAATCGGTGAAAAGGAACAAAAACCAAGATGTTTAACCAATAATACAATTCCTTTGGATGAGATTGTTGGTAAAGCTGATGATTATATTCATTACACTCCCAGCGTTATGAAGAGAGGGGGTGGGGTTAATTCAATGGTTGACACTATTGGTATTTTAAATAATTTAAGGTTATTTAAGGATGTCAATGATGGAGGTTCTCACTTGTCATATGAGATGATGAATCATTTAAATAAATTTAGAAATAAAAATTATTTTGATGAAACCTCGGGTCAATGTCATAAAGCAATGGATAAAGTAATTGAGCTTTATAAGGAAAATGAACACGGGACTGAATTAGTTAAAGATATAGAAAGAGTATTGGCTCTTCAGTCAAAAGATGATGAATATACTCCATCACCAAGAGCCAAGGAATATCTTAAAAGATGTATAGCTTTAATTAAAGAAAAATAAACCTCAATACGAGGAGTCTTAGGACCGTTATCGGTTACGATAACAGAAAAAGGGGAAGCTCGCTACTGTCCCCTTTTTTATTACCATAATATTTATTTTAATAAAACCTAAAACAAATTAATATTATGGCAAAATCATCATCTGCGGTTGGCGCAAAAGAAACTTTCGGTAAGAAAAAAGAGGGTAAATCTAAAAGAAAGTATGGACCTAAAGAAGAAAAACCAAAAGCCTATCGCGGTCAAGGTCGTTAATATAAGTATTTTACAAAAAAAATAAATATTTATATAAAAAAAAACAATGAAAAAATTTATTAGTGATATTTTAACTTGGGTAAAAGGTGTTTTCAATGATGAAAAAGGAAATCCTTCATCAAAAAGAATAGTTGGTATGGGATGTGCGGTTGCACTTTGTATTACTATGTATCATAATAGTTTTTCAGATGTTAGTGTTGCACCTGCTGAGTATTTGGTAGATGCGGTGGCTCTATTGGCATTCGGTTGTTTAGGATTGGCGAGTTTTGACAAATTCACTAATAGACGAGGTAAAAAAACCGAAGAAGAATCTTAGTAAGAACCCCACTATAATGTGGGGTTTTTTATTTTCGTTTTTTCTTAATTGGCTCCGGTTTTTTTTCAATCCTCTCAACTGATATTGGACCATTTTTGAATTTATCAAAATCATAAGTCCAAATTGAGATTGTTTCTTCGTCTTCGTATTTTACAATTTTTTTACTCATCAGCTTAATAATTTTACAACAAACAAAATTAATAATACCGTAGGAATACTCCAAAAAAATGAATTAATTAATTTTTTAAATTCTTCTTTAATTGAGATATATATTTCTCCCCTTTGGTAATAATCAAAAAATCTTCGGGAAAAAGTATTAATCAAACAGAATATAAAAAATGTATACATTTGGCTAATATAAGTAAAAAACCCCACCGAAGTGGGGTTTAATAAAATTAATTTTGTTTTACCTCTTCAAAATCAACATCAGATACTTCAGAATCTGTTTGACCTTCATTTGATTTACTATAGAGTTCCTGACTAATCTTTTGGAAAGCTAAGTTCAAGTTCAAAGTTTTTGTTTTGATACTTTCAATATCCTTATCCTTTAAAGACTCTTTTAATTCAGAAACTAATCCATTAACTTCAGTTTTTTGTTCTTCTGTTAATTTCTCTTCAAGGTCCTTCATAGTTTTCTCTATGTTAAAGATTGTTGAGTCAGCTTGATTTACGGTTTCAACATCGTCTTTCAATTTCGCGTCTGATTCGGCATTCATCTCCGCATCTCTTTTCATTCTTTCAATTTCTTCTTTTGATAGACCTGAAGACGCTTCGATACGAATTGATTGTTCTTTGTCGGTTGCTTTGTCTTTTGCTGATACATTAATAATACCATTCGCATCAATGTCAAAAGTAACTTCAACTTGTGGAATACCTCTCATTGCCGGTGGTAGTCCGTCCAAAATGAAACGACCGATTGTTCGATTGTCTTGAGCCATAGACCTCTCACCCTGTAAAACATGGATTTCAACTGAAGGTTGATTATCAACTGCGGTTGAGAATACCTGAGATTTTTTGGTAGGGATTGTTGTATTTGCTTCAATCAACTTAGTAAACACACCTCCCATAGTTTCAATACCAAGTGACAATGGTGTTACATCCAAAAGAAGAACATCCTTAACATCACCTCCCAAAACTCCTCCTTGAATTGCGGCTCCAAGAGCAACAACTTCATCAGGATTCACACCTTTTGATGGTTCTTTACCAAAGAATTTCTTAACCGCTTCTTGAATTGCCGGAATACGAGTAGAGCCACCTACTAAGATAATTTCATCAATATCCGATGTCTTTAAACCAGCACTTTTGAGTGCGGATTTACAAGGAGCGATTGTTCTTTGAACCAAACTATCAACAAGTTGTTCAAATTTTGCTTTACTTAATGTTCTTACTAAGTGTTTTGGAACACCGTCAACCGGCATGATGTACGGTAGATTAATTTCTGTTGATGAAGATGATGACAATTCAATCTTAGCCTTTTCCGCACCTTCACGAAGTCGCTGAAGAGCCATCGGGTCTTTACTTAGGTCAAGACCATTTTCATCTTGGAATTCTTTAACGAGCCAGTCGATAATTGATTGGTCAAAATCATCACCACCAAGATGGGTATCACCATCGGTTGATAAAACTTCAAAAACTCCCTCACCAAGTTCCAAAATAGAAACATCGTGTGTTCCACCACCACAGTCAAATACAACAATTCGCATGTCCTTGTTCATTTTGTCAAGACCATAAGCAAGTGCCGCCGCGGTTGGTTCATTGATAATTCTTTTTACTGTTAAACCGGCAATTTCACCCGCTTCTTTTGTTGCCTGTCTTTGAGCATCATTGAAATAGGCAGGAACTGTAATTACCGCTTCCGTAACGGTTGTCCCCAAATAATCCTCGGCGGTTTGTTTCATTTTTTGAAGAATCATTGCCGAGATTTCCTGCGGAGAATACTTTTTATCATCAATCTGCACTCTAGGGGTATTTCCATCCCCCTTAGCAACTTTGTAAGGAACTCTTTTAACTTCTTTTTTACTTTCATCAAAAGTAGTACCCATAAATCGTTTAATAGAATAAACGGTTTTGTCAGGATTTGTGACCGATTGACGTTTAGCGGGGTCCCCAATCTTTCTTTCACCACCATTAGAAAAACCAACAATTGAAGGGGTGGTTCTTTTTCCTTCACTGTTTGTAATGACAACAGGTTCGTTGCCTTCCATAATTGCAACACATGAATTTGTGGTGCCTAAATCAATACCTATAATTTTACCCATATAAATTTTTTAAAAAATATATAATAATTTTTTTATGGAATCAAGTTCCGATTAGATAAATGTAATTTTTGTGCCAAAAAGAAAAGTATGACAAAATGTCAGTATACTATGACAAATCCATTTCGGGTTCGATGGAGTACAATTTAGAATATCTTCTACGAAGTGTTTCTCCCGCTTTTTTAATACGAGGTTCAAATTTTTTAATCAAATCATATAAATGTTTTGAATTTTCAATAAATCTTTGTGGTTTTTCATTGTGAAATTTCATCCACTTAAAGTAATCAGTTAAAAACCATTTGTATAAATTATTAACTATGGACAATGTTTTACCTGGTGAATACTTATCAATCGTTGCAAGTAAATTACCAAAAAAGATATCTGCGTCAAAAGATTTTAGGGTATTTGCGTTTTTCCAATAATTTGATTTCATAAAGTCGTCAAGTGACATTCTTGACCTTAATGAATACGCTTCTTGAACTTTAGCATTGATTTCATATGGTTCAGAATTGTAAACATAATTTAAAAAATCTTGCCAAACTTCAAATATTTCTCTTTTTATGTTAAAGTTTTTACCTCCGGCATAACTTAAAGAGACATTAATTTGTTTAGCTCCCGATTCCGCTCTTTTATAAAATTCATAGATATGATTACATTCATGAGTAATAGTATCTCTTAAATCAAACAATAAATCTTCTTCCATACCATCATCATATGAACTCATAATATTAACCTCAATTTCCATTTTTCCAACAACAACCTGGTCAATTTCCTCTAACACATATTTTGGTAATTCAAATGACGGTTCTTTTAAGAAAGAACTTCTTTTGTATTCTTTTTGAATTGACTCTGCGGCACCCCCAGTTGAAAATGGTATATCTGATTTCTTTCTTGGGAATGATTTCATTTTAATTAATATTGTCATACTCTCAATCGGTAAATCAATGTAATCGTCCATACTTGACTGATAGATATATGACATTTCTTGTGGTGAAATCTTTAAAATAACATCTTGGCTCCTTTTGTTTTTTAAAAATTCTTTTACAATAGGTTCAATTTTACTGTAAAATAAATTAGTATAGGCCAAACCAGCTCTGGCAACCCCTAAATCTTCCTTAATCAGTTTTTGTAGTTGCTCCTCAGATAATTTTACTTTCATACTAATAAATATTTCAAAAAAATTTTAATACTAATCTTTATTTTTTCAATATTATATTGTATTTATTTCAAAATGAAAAAGAATTTAATAAATAATAAATAAACGCAAAACCTCCTTTATGGAGGTTTTTTTTTACCCAAAAGTTATATGCAAAACACAAAAATTTATCATGAGTTAGTCCAAAAAATGAGGACTTTTTTTCTAAACAAAGGTTTTATTGAGGTTCCAACTCAATCAAGACTATCAATTCTCGCAGCATGTGAGAATCCACACTCAATTACAACATTTGAGTATAAAGGTGAGATTTGGCCCTTACCACAAACAGGTCAGATGTGGTTGGAGTATGAATTACTAAAGAACCCTGAATGGCCAGGGGTATTCTGTATCTCAACATCTTATCGTCAAGAAAAAGACCCAATTCCAGGTCGTCACGAATTAATCTTCCCAATGTTTGAGTTTGAATCAAAAGGAGGAATGGAGGAATTAAAAAGATTGGAATTGGAACTTTTAACATTTTTAGGGTTCGATACGCCTGTTGAAGTAAATTACGACGATGTTTGTAATGAATACGGTGGAGTTAAAATCTTGGAGAATGAACATGAGACAAAAATGTGGAAAGAAAAGGGTTGTGTTGTATCCCTTCAAAATTTCCCACTCAGAACTAATCCATTTTGGAACATGAAATCGGGTCAGGATGATAAATTCAACAAAATCGATGTTATTCTTTATGGTCAAGAAACAATTGGTTCTGCCGAGAGAAGTTGTGATGTTGATGAAATGAGAGAAATGTTCTACACAATTGAAAATGGTGGATATTCTAACAAATTGTTTGAATTATTTGGAAAAGAACGAGTTGAGAGGGAACTTGAGGAGTTTTTATCTCACAAATTCTTTAAAAGATTTGGTGGTGGTATTGGTTTAACTCGTCTTGCCAGAGCTTATCAAATGATGAAAGATGAACACACCGAATTACACATGAATTATGGCGATTTAGAGAAATTTTAAATTAAAAAGGGGGTTAACAACCCCCATTTTTTTTTTAATTAAAGAAAATAATAACATTTGTGATTGTTAACACCGTAAATAAGGCGGCAAACCAATCACTTCTCTCTAAATATTTTTCAGGTTTTAGTATTTTTTCCCCCTTTCTATTAGTTGAGATGCTTAAGTTACCTAATTGGTAAGTTTCAAATTGATTAGTTACTTTATTATAGTTAACTATTGAATATTTTAATTCAGATAATCTATTGACAACTTCTAAATTTTTAGAGTTCTCAATCGAATCCTCTTTCATTTGTAATATTGCATAATCAATCCAATTATCTTGGTCTAACATTAACCATTCCACACTGTCTTTTTTATATTCTGCAATTTCTAACTCCGTTTGAAGTTTTTGGATTTTTGACCTTTGTTTTGAAAAGATAGTATTAATTTCGTCAGCCTGTTTTTTTGTCATTAAAACTATAGAGTCACCCTTAATTATCTTCATCATTGGGTATGTCAATTGGCTGAAGGCTGTATTTTTCGCCATCATCAAAATTGTCACGATTAACAATCTTAGGAGATTCAGTTTTAACAGGTTCATCGTTAGTTGATAGATTTTCAAGCTGAGTTGACACCTCTTGTATTACTGTTGCTTGGGAGTCAACTTTTGCAGTTAATTGTTTATTCTCAGTTGTTAGTTTTTGATTTTCATTAGTCAATTGTGTGTTTTCTTCTGTTAGTTGTATATTTTCTTGTACTGTGTTAACGTGATGTCCCCCTGTGAATGTCATACTTACAACAAACAAAAGGATAAATAAAACCAATACTATTGTTATTAATGTTTTAGTTTTCATTTTCTAACTTTACCACCATTCATCATTATAATTTCTTTCAAATTTTCTAACGCTTTGGTGTTATTATCAATTGTTTCTTTAATCTTATTTTGGTCTTGTCTTACATAATCATTGATTTCTTTTTGTAATTCATCAACCTTTGTTTTTAATCTATCTTCTGACGCAATTTGTCTTTTTAACAAGAACCATAATGCCCCACCAAGACCCAAAGTAATCACACCTAAAGCACCATATTGTGTAAGTGTTTCAAAAACACCAAAAGATTCTACTTGTAATAGTGTCATTTGCTTCTTAATTCTTTTTCAAGTTCATCAACTTTCTGTTGGAGTCTATCTCTCTCGTTCATAAGTCTCTTTAAAAATAACCATCCTACAACACCTAAAGCCAAAACTGCAATACCTAAAACTCCGTAATCTACTAATTTTTCAAAGGCTCCTAATTGTGGTGCCGATTCTGCATCTAAAAATATCATAACTTTTGTTTTCTAATAAATATCATATTATTTACAAAATTTTTAAATCAACTATAATTAACATTCTCCATTTTTACCTCCCTTTTGTGAACCAAAATAGTAAGAGAATATCATTAGAGTAAGTGTCTTAATTAAATCAAACAACTCTCCATTTTGCTCATCACTTAACAAAGATATTTTAAAAGCAACTACCTTATCAATTATGAATACACCAACAAGTGATGCAAAAACCATAAGTATAAATCTAACAAGGACATCTTGGGTTGAACTTGAAAAAAGTTTATTAACATAATAAACTCCGGCTGAAATAAACAATATTGAAAACAATACCGCACATATAACTATAACTGGATTTTCAGAACTGAACATGGTTAGGTTTAGTTATAAATATCAAAAACCCCTCAATTACGAGGGGTTTTTAAATTAAATAAACTCCAATTTATTCGTTACAGGGTCCCATTCTACTGTCAGTGGTTTTTGGGTGTATTGATACTGTTCATCTAAAACGGAAGCATTAATGTAGTGAGTATCACCATCAAAAACATAACCATACCCTGAATGTATATGTCCGCAGACATGAATTTTGGGTTTTATTGTCTTAATTCTTTTTGCCAGTAATTCACAACCAAGATTAATATATTGACCAATAATTTTGTCTAAATAACCTAACACAGGTCCGTGAGTTACAAGTATGTCAGTATCCTCAGGAATGTTGTTCCACTTTTGCTCAAGTTCTAATCCACCTTTTGATAAGTTAAACGCCCAATTGTGAAATTCAGGTTGCCAAGGACTGCCATAAATTTTAACATAATTTTCGGTATCAACTCCATAACCCAAAAAACTATCCTGAAGATAAACAATGTCCTTATAAAAATTAACAACCTCTTTAGCCATTTCAGGTTCTTTTTCAAACCCAAAGTCGTGATTACCAGCGATGAATGTTTTAACTGTATAATTTTCTAAACTGTTAAACCACTTACAGAATTCTTGGATTTCATGCTTATAACCCATTGATGATATATCACCAGCATGAATCAATAAATCACCTCCAGGTAAAGAACTTGTTACCTGTTTGTGTTTATTATGAGTATCGCTGATGAATGTTATTTTCATTTTCTTACTTGGGTGTCTTCTAATTCAACAGATGTTGGTCTGCCAAAGATAAGAACATTTACTTTAATCTTACCTTTTTCTTTATCAATAAATTCAATGTTGCCTTTGAAAGATGTAAACGGTCCTTCGGTTACAGTTACTTCATCACCAACACTGAATATGTCTGAAAAACTTTTTGTTTTGTTTTCCTCGTGGAGACCAATCATTCGGTTTACTTCTTGGTCTGATACGACTTGGATATTCCCCGCTCTGTCAGACAATAAACCTGTAGCTCCATCAATTTTCTTAACAACTTGTTTTAATTCACCAATAGCTGATGTCTCAACAAAAACATACCCCGGAAATAAAACTTTTTCACGCTGTGTTTTTTTACCATCTTTAGCTGCGAATACTTTTTCCATTGGGACAATTACCCTACCAATGACCCCGCTGAGTTCTCCTTTGTCAGCCTCTTTTAGAATTCTTTCAGATACTTTACGTTCTCTGTTTGCTTGTGCCCTAACAATATACCATTCCATTTTTTAATTGTGTTTTAGTCCCACCAACCATCAATATGTTTGGCGATAAATTTATATGCTTGTTTTTTATCTTTCTCATATTCTTTACGAGCAGTTTTCATTGCGGCTCTTAAATCCTCTGAGTATTGTTCTTTATCTTCAGGAGTCTTTACATTCTCATGCTCAATCTCCATATACATAGGGCCGGTACCATCATCGGTTGGAATCCATTTGAATTCACTCTTACCCCACTTTTCTTCAATTATATCGTGAGCTGGTTGCTCATAGAACTCCCAACTATCACGGGTCATATGAAGTCGGTCAATTGCTTCTTGGATTTCCGCCGCAACTTCTTCAGCCTTTGCAATGTGTGTCCTATCGGACAAGAAGAAGTCGCGGGTGTGCTCAAGTTTCTTGATTAATATTTCAACAATGAAGTGGTCATCATAGTCCTCATCCTTCCAAATTGTAGGAAGCCAGCGAAAGACATTCTTTACCTTTCTGAAAAATCTCCTGAACGGATATGTTACGTTATTAAAGTTTACCCCAGCCATTTTTATATTGTGTTTTATCAATTCCTTCTGAAACTATTTTAAAAAATTCAACAACTTTCTTCCAAACCTTTTTCATCGTATTAGATTATGAGGGTTAATGTCGTGCTCCTCTAAGAGTTCTCGTAATTTCTCATAGACAGCGTCGACTCCTTTGTGATAGGAATCATCCTCATCATATCCGCTTGTTAGTCCACGATATGAATTGGTTGTAATTTCCCAAAGAACAATAGCCATATCAGTTGCCTTGACACAACGGTTGTGAGCCATTTTATCATCAAAGTCATCTAAATCAAATTCTAATTTTGCTTTCATGGTACAAATATAGAAAGAAAATTAATAACTAAAAAGACCCTTAACAAAAATTTTCTATTGATTTTGACTTCAAAATAGAAAAGTTACGACAGTATGAATTTTTTTTAGTTTCATTCAACTCATATCTCCATTTGTGTATGAAATTTTCAAACATTCTTGTAGAAACCACAATATGATTAAAGTTTTTTGAGGAATTTGTAACTTTAACTACAAATTCATAATCTTTTTGTATCTTTTTTTTAATTTCTATTTTTTTTAATAGAGACATAGTTGATTCAAACATAATTTTAGTTTAAGTTGTGGTTAGACATAATTATAACTATATAAGAATACAAAAATAAGAAATTTTAAATGAAAACTTGCATTTTAGTTTTATTAAATAATGTGTTTTATCGTGAATTAGAGATTCTTTATGGTAAAAATAGTTTTGTTGATGTGATTTCTGTAAAATTTTGTACTACCACAAAAAAATTTTTAGTAGATGTCAAATTGTACCTAACAGATATAGACGCATTTAGTGAATCAGGTATAGATTCTTTAAGTTATTTGGTTGGTGAAGCGTGGAAATATACCGGACATGGACCAAACGACATATCCGTACTATCATCTTATGAGTTATCAGAAAATTATTCCTCTTCGTGAATCAATCCTTCTGTCTTTAACATATTAAAAGCAATTGGAACCGCAGTTTCCATCGGAGTCTTCATTTCTTTATGAATCTCTAATGATTTTTCACGCAGTTTATCCATAGCTCCATTATAGTAAGCAATGTGAAATAGTTCTTCGACCAATTTTTCGTTTGTCATTTCCCCCAAATGATTTAGAAAATTTATATATTATAAATATGTTAATTTATTTTTTTTTCTCTTCGATTTCACTCAACAAATTAACCCAAAGAACCATATGAATTAACATTAATACCGCACCTGTTAAAACAATATATGGTGTAGAACCCATTGTCACCATCATAAACGACATTGGTAGAGCAAACATGGCAATTGTCAATCTTTGTTTAATATTCATTTGATTATTTTTTTACAAATATATAAATAATTTTGTTTTAAAAACAAAAAAACCCCACAATTGTGGGGTTTTTATAAAAATATTTTTTTTAAAAGTCGTCTTGTGGTGTTAACGCTTGTTCACCCATCTCCTCGTTTTCTCCACCTCCCATAGCATCTTGTAAAGCTTGTTCTACTTCATCAGCCTTTTCGTCTTCGCCCTTTTTTCTTAATTTACTAATCATATCTTTAATATAGTGCGAACCAGCGAATCCCATTAAACTTAAAACAGTAATAACCATAGTTGCGATAGCCCCACCGGTTGACATTGCTTCAGGATTAAAAAAGTGTTCCATTTCATTTACTCTTCTTTTCTTACCTACATTTGATTCTTTAATTGTTCTTCTAACAATTCTTTGTAAATCAGCTTCTGTTAATCTAACTATTTTTGCCATTTCCTTATTTTTTTATAATAAATAGTTGTTAAAGTAAAAAAAAATACTTATCATTAATAAAAATAATAAAATATGAAAAAAATTACATCAACTGATACTGTATCAGTTCATTACACAGGTCGTCTAGAGGACGGAACCATTTTTGACACTTCAATTCAAGAGGGGAGAGAGCCGCTAAAAGCTACTTTAGGTCAGGGTCAATTAATTAAAGGATTTGAGTCCGGTTTGGTAGATATGACCGTAGGTGAGAAAAAAACAATTGAAATTGACCATACTGACGCCTATGGGGAAATAAATGAAATGTTAATTACAGATGTACCAAAAGACCAAATTCCAGCAGATGTTGAAGTTGGTCAAATGTTACAAGGATTTGGACCTCAAGGACCTATTAATGTTACCGTAATCGAAATCAATGAGGATAGTGTTAAAGTTGACGCTAATCATCCTTTGGCCGGTAAAAAATTGATTTTTGATTTGGAAGTGGTTGAAATTGCGTAATTTTAATTACTCATACATCATTTCTTCAAAGTTCGGGAATTTTTTCTCGAACTTTTTTATTAATGAGCCGGCTAATGCATTTGCCTCATCCTCATTTTTACCTCCGATATCAGGACCTCTATCCCTGTTCAAAATGGTTCTCTGATATTCGTGTATCCATTCATGTGCTATGGTTCTTAAAATATCTCGGGTAATTCTATTCTTAGTAAGAACTTTAATAACATTGTCCTGACTTCTTGAACCTGTGGTCATTTCTTCACTTCTATATGGCATAAAGTGAATTTCAACATTGTTCT
>Ga0315906_10004961_pt1 | contig 16860 bp, 15 predicted proteins | sample LakEriMetagenome_4_FD_203526 | JGI IMG/M metagenome (GOLD analysis project Ga0315906, IMG submission 203526) | Freshwater fungal communities from buoy surface, Lake Erie, Ohio, United States - Buoy 2 MA122 | ecosystem: Environmental > Aquatic > Freshwater > Lake > Lake biofilm | place: USA...
GAGAGCCTCCACTACTCGAAGATGGCCATTCTGAGATGCAGCATAGAGGGGCGTTTCTCCATATTTATTTGCCTTATCCACAGCTGCTCCGTGCTGGAGGAGAGCCTCCACTACTGGATGATGGCCCTCCTTAGATGCCATAAAGAGTGGCGTTACTCCTTTTTGAGTTTGATTCACATCTGCTTTTTTTTCGATTATTAGATCCTTTGCTAATCTAAGATCACCATCGTTAATTGCTTGGTAAAGCTCTTTTTCATACATTTTATATATATATATATATATATATATATATATATAAAAAGAAACAAAAATTGAACTACCAAGTAAAAAAATTTTATAAAAATAATAAATATAAGAACAATTTACTAATATTGTATAAATGAACGAAATCCCTGACAATTCTAAAAACATCAACTACAAGTTGTTTGTTTTGGATCCACTCTCTATAATAATCAAGCTCGCCATTCTAAGCAATAAACCAAACGGCACAAAATTCCGCGTCCAGGACAACGTCATGTATCTCCACCATATTTATTACATGTCTGGATTGTGGAAAACATTGAAAACAGAATTAAAGGTAAGGGAACTACGTTCTGCTTCGCTTAACCCCCCTTCTTTATTTTTAGTTTGTTTTTTTACTTAACGCTCTTTTTTTTATTTGTCTTTTTTTAATATTTCTAGTTTTTTTGTATTTCTTTCTCAAACGTTTTGTCTTTCTTCCCCCTACTTCGTTTCTTCCTGTTATTCTATTAATTGTTTGACAAAATTTACCCCAACATCCTGTTTGAACCGGTTGGACATTCATAGCTTCAACCGGCGGTTGAACATTCATAGCTTCAACCGGCGGTTGAACATTCATATTGTTTCCTTCTAAATGTGTTGCCGCATCATAATTAACTGGTATTATATTAGATACCGGTACATTTGGATCATATACTCCTTCTTCTGCTACAACAGGCACTACTGGTAACGCGGTTGTTATTGCTCCGTGATTGATGAGAGTATCCACTACTTGTTGATGGCCATTCCGAGATGCAATATAAAAAGGCGTTACTCCATTATCAGTTCTTGCCTTATTTACATCTGCTCCGTGCTGGAGGAGAGCCTCCACTACTTGATGATGGCCTTTCTCAGATGCAACATAGAGGGGTGTTGCTCCATCATCAGTTCGCGCCTTATCCACAGCTGCTCCGTGCTGGAGGAGAGCCTCCACTACTTGATGATGGCCTTTCTCAGATGCCCTAAAGAGTGGCGTTGCTCCATTATCAGTTCTTGCCTTATTTACATCTGCTCCGTGCTGGAGGAGAGCCTCCACTACTGGAAGATGGCCAATCCAAGATGCAATATAAAGAGGTGTTGATCCATAAAATGTCGCCTTATTCACATCTGCTCTGTGCTGGAGAAGAAGCTCCACTACTGGAAGATGGCCACTCTGAGATGCAGCATAGAGGGGCGTTTCTCCATCAGTAAATCTCTCCTTATCCATATCCGCTTCGTGCTGGATGAGAGCCTTCACTAGTGGAAGATGGCCCTCCCGAGATGCAATAAAAAGGAGCGTTTGTCCATAATATATCTCCTGATTCACATCTGCTCCGCTCTGGAGAAGACGATCAATCCTTTTAACATCGCCTTTCATAGCTGCGTTCTGTAATTTCTCATTGAGACTAAAAGAAAGGAAAGACATTTATATATAAATAAATATAATTTTTTTAACTAAATGTCCGTTTTATATTAAATATTAAAAAAAAATTGAACTACCAAGTAAAAAAATTTTATAAAAATAATAAATATAAGAACAATTTGCTAATATTGTATAAATGAACGAAATCCCTGACAATTCTAAAAACATCAACTACAAGTTGTTTGTTTTGGATCCACTCTCTATAATAATCAAGCTCGCCATTCTAAGCAATAAACCAATCGGCACAAAATTCCGCGTCCAGGACAACGTCATGTATCTCCAGGAACCTGGCTACTTCCAATCCATTTGTCGGATTTATTATAGCGCCAACAAAACGGAAATCCAGTATTTATACAACCCTATTCATTTTGCATGCGAGAATTTTTTAAATTCGCGATTTACAGACAAAACACCCGGTATCAAAAAGTTATTTAGTTGTGCAATCAACGGTTTAGATAAATTAAAAGAAACGTATAAGACATGTCCAGTAATTGTACTATGTCTAAATTTATACATTGGATTAATTGAGAACTCGTTGGAGGAATTTAATTTTAACAAGATTTTTAAAAAAGATGCAATGACGTCTATTTATGATGAGAGCACCGTGAGAAAATTAAATGGATTTTGGAGCACTGATAGAATCAAAGTGGTTTTGGATATGATTGAGTTTTTGTGCAAGGATTATTCGGCGTCAAACAATGTGCAAGCGCTTGAGATATTTATCAACAATATAGATAGGGAACTCGCCGTATCAGCTTAGCTATAACCGTAAGGTTTCACCTTTTACGCCCTATGACCCCATCCTAAATAATCATTTGTTGTTTTTTATAAAACAATTTTGAAAATTATGTTCAAAATTGTTGTATTAAGGGAAAAGGTTAGGAAAAACCGTAGGTTTGTCCTAGATAGAGCTCTAATTCTTCTAAACCGTCGTCTTCTAGTGAATCGCCTGTTTCTTCTTGATATGCTTTTTTGAATTCTGTTTCTTTTTGTTGTTGGACCATTGTGTCAATAATATTTTTGTATTTTTGAACTCTAAGATCTACTATTGATTTATTTGGTGTAAAAAAATCAAATGCATAATGTAAAATTAAAATAATAAGTAAAGAAATTATGGAAATGTTAAATAACCATTCCAGCATTTGTATATTTATGAGTTAGATGGATTTATTTTTGCTTTAACGCTTTTTATTGGAACGTTTTTTGTTGGACTTTCTTGGCTTTTTGGATTTTCCACCATTATATTTTATTACAGGGTTATCAGGGGCAGGGCCATCAGGGACAGGGCCAGGGACAGGGCCAGGGACAGGGCCAGGGGCAGGGCCAGGGGCAGGGGCAGGGGCAGGGGCAGCAGATTTCCAAAACTTCCACCATTCCCCCGCCTCTGCTGCAGGGGCTTTGTTAGCACCAGTATCATTAGGGTCTGGTCCAAACAAATTAATTCCAAATAAACCTCCTCTTTGCGAATTTCTTCTATTTTTTTTTTGTGTTCTTATATTTCTTCTTTGCGTAGGCATTTTATACAATATATAATCAAAATAATTTTTTCTTTATTGAAAATTTTTTTCTTTGTCGAAATATTTTTCTTGTTAAATAAAATCTTTTCAAAACGATATAAAAATTTTTTGTTAAATACTCTAAATGCCTTCTTTCATCATTGTCGAAAAAACAGGTTCTTTAAAGAACGCAAAAACCACAGACCTAGTTGATTTATACAAGAAATGTGGGTTTAAGAGTAACGATGGATTTTCACTTGCCCATGCATGGTCGGTCGAATTCAACGACACCGAATACAAAATGGAGATTTACGGTAAGGTTACTGGCCGTGCAAATACCGAGAACAAATATGAATTTCCACCACCCATTGACAATGTCCTTTTTTTTGGAAGTTGTGCTGCGGTTCTTTATGTTAATAACAAGATGACCGATATGGGTACGGGCGAGTTTAAGGATATTATGGAACATTTATACGGGGGATACTCTGACATTGGCGATGAAGAAGATGATGAAGATGAAGATGATGATGAAGACACAGGTTTGCCTAAAACTAAGCACGGGTACGTTAAAGATGATTTTGTGGTAAGTTCGGATGCAGAAGACGACGATGATAATAGCTCAGATGAAGAAGAGGAAATTATTGAAAGTGACGAAGAAATTAAGCCAATAAAGAAAAAGCCACTTGCAAAAAAAGTTGCAAGCGATAAGGTTGCAAGCGATAAGGTTACGACAGATAAGAAGCCAAAGAAGCCAAAGCTCAAGGAGCCAAAAGAACCAGTATATATTGAAATGACAGAGGAGCTTACTGAGGATGCCTACCTTGAATAAAAAAAATAAAAAAAACTATTTTTTTTATTTATATGGTTTATTATTACCTTGATATGGTTTATTACTACTATATGGTTTATTATTGCCGTATGGTTTATTGCCGTATGGTTTTGTCAATGCCTGATTTGCTGTGCTAAATAACAGTTCATTAATATTAACACAACGAGACTTTGAATCAACCACACTGACTGGGACCCATTTTTTAAATTTATTGTGAAAAACACAATTCATTTTGTATTCTTTTTTTAAATCTACATATTTATCCGGATTCACATTTTGAAAAGTGTCTTCATCTTCACTTTCTTCGCCATAATCCACATTGTCGTTCTCCCGGATGTTCCGAAATAATTTGTTCATATAGACACTCAATGTACGTGATCCAATATATGCAATATTTACATATGTATAGCTTTGCGTCTTGCCGTCATATGCAAATAAATGATACACATCATTCTGAATGTCGGCAGTTATTTTGAAGACAGCAGTCCGAAGTGTGGATTGTGCCATATAATTCAAATCAGTTCTTGGAAACAGAATAACATCCGGCTCATAAATGACCGCATGTTCTTGTTTTTTCTTATATGTGTGGTTCAAATATGGGCTAATTGTTTCGGATGAACGAAATTGTACATGGTGAGTTGCATACGCAGTTTTAGTAACCATTGATTCATAGAATTGCAATGATTCAAGTAATTCATTGTTTCCTTGTACCAATGACATATATGGAAGTGCAAATATAAACCCAACATCCGAATACAATTCCATAAATGTGTATAAATATGTTAGTTTTTCACCGAATGTAAATTGACGAGTTGGTAGTCCGCAAAAATAATAAACGTCTTCAATGATAAATACTTGTTTTTCATCAATAGTGCAAAGTGTTCCATAAAATACGGTTCCAAGCGCAAGTTTTATATTCACCTTGTTGCTAATTTTCACCATTTTTGATACTTTTTGTTCCTTATTGATGTCCATTAAATAGACAACATCTGTGTCACCATAGTACGTAAACCATGCAAATTGTTTTTTCCCGTTGGGAATTGAAATACAAATGTCATAATTGGATGAAACTTTCTTATGCGCAAATGTTTCATAAGAAAGTTCTAATTTGGGAAATCGATGAGCTAATTTTTCAATCTGATGATGTGTTAATTCCATTTTAACATAATATAGTAAAATGTTTTTATATTGTTTTTACAGATTCAAATGTGTTTTCGGAGGCGGATGCGGAGGCGGATGCGGAGGCAGAAGCAGAGGCGGATGCGGAGGCGGATGCGGAGGCGGATGCGGAGGCAAAGACAGGTTCTGCATCTACAGAATCGTAAAAATCTTGGAACGTTTTTATATAAAAAACCATCTCTCCTTTAGTTTTAAACTGACAATGATCAACTGCTCCCTCAAAATAATTCCACATAGTTAGTGTTTTTTTGCTTCCATATGTAATCAAAAATTTAATAGACTCAATATTTGAATACGCACAATATTTACTAATTGCAGTTTTGTATTTTTCAAAAACATTGTGAATTGTTCTCTGATATCTTTCAAGTTCGCAAGGTAAAAAAAATATATGGTGTGTTTCAAATGTTTTTAAAAAATATTTAATATTTGATAATTTAGTATCGTCATTCATTTTTGAATTAATATACGAAGAAAATTGAAACTCTTTGACAACATTTTCTAATTCTTTCAAACAATCAATAAACAATTGCTTACCCACTACAACTAACGCCTCCAATATATCACAGTGTGCGCGTTCTTTCATATTTAAGTTATCTGCCTTAATTAACTCATCGGACAATTCTTCTTTGTTAATCATATTCAATATATATCGATATAGTGGTTCGCGATTTTGTTCTCTAAGCCGAATATTATTGAGCAAAGGTCGCATTTCGGTATATTCCATATGTGTAATGTACCGGTGAAATCCCGAAAAATATTTGCCAAAAGTTCGTATATCTTCTTGTATTTTTTCAGTATTTTCAATCATTTTTTTTGAATCTATATACAACTTTTTTGATACGTCAGGAATATAGTCGCAATATTTTAAATAATATTTTTTGGAATCTAAACAGTCACTTACAATTGTATTCATTTTTCGAGAACCAGTTGTGAAAATATTTCCACACCCCTCGTTGTGTTCATTGGGGTTTCGTGGAACTCCGCCATTTTGACGCATCCATTGATAATAGTGAGGATTATGAACAACGCCTTTCTCTACAGTTCCTTTGGACCAACTGAATGCAGTCTTGCATTCGACACACCACATTTGGTCACATCCATCTATTTTAGAAATGCGCAATCCGCAACTTGGACAGGGACGCGTGTTCTTCCGTAATTCTTCCACGGTGTCCATATCTTCTTGTTTGCACACATGGTCGCCTTCAATTAGCAAAAAACATTTAGGACAAGTGAATTTGGTACATATGTCGCACTTATATTGGGTTGATAACATACCCCGACAACCCGAATTCTGACATTGCATTACGAATTTTTTGGACTCAACCGATGGGTCCTTGTTGTCCATTTCTCTGCGGACACGATCATATTCCATATAAAGTTCTCCAATGATTGTCCGGTGATCATTAATTTGTTGCATAATTTCTTTGAGTTTTATGTCGCCGTCTGTCAATTTGCCATAACGCAATGCTCTCTCATAGAATTCGGGAATTTGAGCAATAATCTGGTCCGTCAAAATGGTTTGGCGATGTTTTTTGTAATCAGTGTCCATGAAAGAAGCATTTAGTGAAGATTTGGTGAATTCCAAATTCCATTTGTTGCGACATTTCATGCAATGGGGTTCAGCCGTAATCCCTGTTAAATATGTTCGCACACATTCTTTGCATGCACTGTAGCCACAATTTGGAAAGTAGCATTTTACCTCGGAATGGAGAGATTTATTATAGTTTGCACAACATACATCACAAGACATTTATCTAGTAGTAAAGTATAATAACTTTTAAATCAATTATGAATAAAATTTGTTTGGTTTTTGACATTGATGAGACACTTTTGCATTATGGACCCGATGATTATTTGCCTGATAAATTTGAATATGAAGAAAACCTTTTTGAAAAAGACAGAATGGTTATCCGCCCGGGACTTAAAAAATTTATAGAATTTATAAATTCAAATGGAGAGAAAATTATTTTGGGAATTTGGACATATGGAACCAAAGAATATGCCGAAAAAGTGGCAGAACGAATTTCAAAAAAATATAACAATTCTGAACCGCTGTTTCAATTTGTGTATTCAAGAGAGAACATGTCACCTGGGATGCTTGATAAAGAGTTGGATTTTATTGTTGATAAACATAGTGAGTTGGGAATTACCAAAGCCAATACATTTTTGATTGATAATCGACCTGCAAATGTGATTCACCAAAAGAATATAAACAATGGAATTATTGTGGAGTCATTTGAAGGCAAACCAAAAAAAAAAGATGCCAAAATGTTTGAAAAGTTGCAGACTATCTGTAAAAGTTTGTTGTCAAATGGTAATATACCAAAAAAGTATATGACTAATTTTTACGTTAGTGGAGAGAAAACTCCAATTGCAAGCATTGGCCAGACATTTGATGATGGATTGACGCCAGTTCCAGCAATAAAAACTCGGAGAAAAAAACGAGGTGGAAACAAAAAAACCAATAAAAATATATAAAGTCTTCTCTACAGGTTACACAATGGGAAACAGTATATCCAATTTGATTAATTTTGAAACATTAAAAGAAATGCAAAAAGATGGTGCCATAATTATTCACACAATGGATGAAGATGAAAAAATACTTATTGTGGGAACTATAGTTGCAGAGAAAGAATCTGAAAAGATAAACAAGATGTTATCTAAAAATGATTATGAAAAAGACATAATCATTTATGGAAAAAATTGCCACGAATACAAAAAATTGATAAAAAAACAGGAACAGTTATTTTCTCTCGGGTTTAAAAATGTATATATTTATTTAGGTGGAATGTTTGAGTGGTTGTTGTTGCAAGATGTGTATGGACAAAAGGAGTTTCCAAGTGAAAAAAAAGGAGATATATTGGAGTTCAAGTAGGGGAAACCGTAGGTTTTCCTTATGACCCCTTCCCTTTTATTTTTTTCATCTTTTCTTTTTATTTTTTTCAAAAAATAAAAAAAAACATACAAAAATTAATTAATTAAATTATACAAAATACAAAATTTATGCGTAAGTGACATGAACGGCTATCCATGCCATTGAATTATATGTTGCGCTATCTACTCCATATGCAACTGAATCATGTGGGTTTTCGGGGTTGCAAAATCCATACTCATAATGATTTGTATCATCTGGACCAGTTGGTCCGGATTGATACAAGCACACGCGGTTTGAATAAATAACATCTAGTTGTTCTAAGGCTTCACCTGATATATTAGAACGGTCCCATACCATTTCTCCGGCAAGTATTTGGTATCTTTCATATAAATCTGCTAACATGCTATTGTCATCAAGTGGTTCATTAAACAATCCTATTTTTTGCCTATACGGCGGTATTCCAAAATGCGCGTCTGTTATTCTTATTTCCGGATATTTCCATTTAAACCAGTTGTCTAAAACCATATTATGACGTAAATTTGCTCGTGACAAACGACTTGCTTCGTAGATTCGGTCGCGCTTTGCAAGAATTTTTTGTTTAATTTCTCTAAGGGTTGAATTAAGATTTAAATTAAGATGTCTATTTGAATATTTCAAAATATATTTACCATTGATGAAAACCATAATTCCCATAAAGATAGGAATGCGAAAACGCTCATTGTATGACATATTGTATGGAATATTGCGCAAACGACGAACTGCGGTCTCGTGAAATTGTGTGTCAAACACTTCCACTTCTACTTCTTCTTGTTCTTCTTCTTCTTCGGGTTCGGGGCAAATACTCATTGGAATTTTATAATTTGGACATAAAGGGCAAGTTGGACGTTTACGATTTTTGAAACATTGCTGACACCATGCATCGATGCATTGAGTGTGGAATTTATGCTCGCATGCACGCGTTTTATGAACAACCTTTGTTGGTTCATTTTTTAAGAATGGTTCTTGACAAATGCTACATGGGTCTTCTTCTTCTTTGACGACAAGGTCTCCTGCAATAATGTCTCCTACGACAAGGTCTCCTGCAATAATGTCTCTCATTACTGAGTCTCCTTTAGCTACTTTTGCGTTGGTTCGTTTGGGCATTTTATTTTACAATTTTATTTTACTTTTATAATTAACTAAAAAAATACAAAAAAATAGTTCAATTTTAGGTAGGGAAACCTACGACCCCTTCCCTTATAAATATATTCCCTCCAAGACAAAGGGAAGGGGTCGTAGGGGAAACCGTAGGTTTCCCTACCTAAAATTGAACTTTTAAACTAATTTAAACCAAAATACATATAACATAATAATTACTAATAAAATGACCGACTTAGCCAAACAATATCAAAAGAAGACCGACAAACAACACATTCTGGATAATCCCGATACTTATATCGGTTCCATTGAGAATGTGGATGAAAATTTGTGGATTTATGACGAAGGAACTTTGCAAATTATAAGCAAACCAATCCATTACATCCCTGGCTTATACAAGTTGTTTGATGAAGGTGTTGTCAATTGCAGAGACCACGTAATTCGCATGATTCAAAAACACAAGGTTAGTGATAAGGATACCAAGTTGGTCACTTACATAAATGTTGATATTACCGAGGACGGAACAATTACAATGGAAAATGATGGCAATGGTATTGATGTTGCAAAGCACCCAGAACACAATATTTGGATTCCCGAGATGATTTTTGGACACCTTCGCACATCCACGAATTACGACAAAGATGAAAAACGCATTGTTGGTGGCAAGAATGGTTTTGGATTCAAGTTGGTTTTAATCTGGTCTTCTGAAGGAAGTGTTGAAACATTTGACCATATTCGTGGTCTCAAATATACGCAAACATTCAATCGCAATTTGGATGTCATTTCAGAGCCGGTTATTACCAAAGTCAAGGGAACAAAGCCTTATACCAAAGTTTCTTTCAAGCCTGATTATCGCAGATTCGGTATTGCCGGCTTAACGCCTGATATGATTGCCTTGTTTAAAAAACGTTTCTACGATATTTGTGCAGTGACTGACCAATCTGAAAAGAAAATCAAGTTTGCATATAACGGAGTGCAGTCATCAATTAAAAATTTTCAACAATACATTGATTTGTATATTGGTTCTGGAAAACGCGTTTATGAATCAAGTGACTGCGGGCGCTGGGAGTACGCAGTCTCAATATCACCCACGCATGAATTTACACAAGTGTCATTTGTCAATGGCATCTGCACTTATAAGGGCGGAAAACACGTTGAATATATAGTTGGGCAAATCGTGAGAAAGTTGGCCGATTTTATTGAGAAGAAGAAGAAGGTGCGCGTCAATCTAGCGGCAATCAAAGAACAAATAATTCTGTTTTTGAGATGCGATATTGAGAATCCGGCATTCGACAGTCAAACCAAGGATTTCATGAACACACCATCCAATAAGTTTGGTTCGTCATGCACAGTTTCCGAATCATTTATTGAGAAAGTTGCCAAAATGGGTGTTATGGAAACTGCTTGCGATTTAACACAGGCCAAGGAAAAGAATACGGCGGCCAAGAAAACTGACGGTTCCAAGACAAAGAATGTGCGCGGAATTGAGAATTTTATGGACGCAAATTTGAGTGGAACTGCGCAATCTGGCAATTGTATCCTGATTCTGTGCGAGGGACTCAGTGCAATGTCCGGTATCGTTTCTGGATTGTCTTCCGAAGACCGCAATATTATTGGAATTTATCCTTTGCGCGGAAAGCTACTCAATGTGCGCGGCGAATCCATCAAGAAAATCACGGACAACAAAGAAATCACGGATTTGAAAAAAATATTAGGTTTGGAAAATGGACGCACTTATAGTTCAATCGAAGATGTGAATCAATATTTGCGTTATGGAAAGATTATGATTATGTGTGACCAAGATACGGATGGTTCGCATATCAAGGGTCTGTGTATCAATCTGTTCCATTGTGAATGGAAATCACTAATTATGATACCCGGTTTCCTTTCGTTCATGAATACGCCTATTCTGCGTGCATCCAAGGCATCAAACACACTTTCATTCTACAATGATGGAGAATACAATGCATGGAAAATGGCAACCGCAGATTCTGCAACTTGGAAAATCAAGTATTTTAAGGGTCTTGGAACATCCAAATCCGATGAGTTCAAAGAGTATTTTGCAAATAAAAAAATTGTGGATTTTGTCTATGAGCAGGATTCAAGTGATGACGTTATCGACAAGGTTTTCAATGATAAGCGAGCCAATGATAGAAAGACGTGGTTAATTGATAAATACAACAAAGATGCATACTTGGATACCGGAAAGCCGACTGTTGGATACGGGGAGTTTGTCGATAATGAGCTTATCCATTTCAGCAATTATGATTGTGCGCGTTCAATTCCATCAATGATTGACGGACTTAAAATCAGTTTGCGCAAAATCTTGTTTTCAGCATTCAAGCGAAATCTGACGAGCGAAATCAAAGTCGCACAATTCTCCGGATACGTTTCTGAGAACAGTTCGTATCATCACGGCGAAGCGAGTTTGAACGGCGCGATTGTCAATATGGCGCAGAATTTTGTAGGGTCAAACAATATCAATTTATTAGAGCCCAACGGCCAATTTGGCACGAGGTTGCAAGGTGGCGATGATTCCGCGTCAGAAAGATATATCTTCACTGCATTAAATTCATTGACAAGATACGTGTTCCCAGATTTGGATGATGCAGTCCTTAATTATTTGGACGATGATGGCACCCAGGTTGAACCCGAGTATTATGTTCCAATTATTCCATTTGCCCTAGTTAATGGAATCAAAGGAATCGGCACAGGATTTTCGTGTTCTATCCCGCCATACAATCCTGCGGATTTAATTAGTAATGTAAAGAAGATGTTGAAGGGCGACACAGATTTGAAAGAATTGGTTCCTTATTATGAAGGGTTTAAGGGAACAGTTGAGAAGATTGAGGATGACAAGTATTTAATCAAGGGACTAATGGAGAGAACAGGACCCGACACTGTTGTCATTACAGAGTTGCCTGTTGGCAAATGGACGATGCAATATACCAAACAACTTGAGGATATGATGGACGGTGGTACAGACAAAGATGGCAAGAAAATAGCGCCCACTATCAAGGAATTCACTTCATTATGCACAGAAGTGAATGTGAATTTCACAGTAGTCTTTCCCAAGGGCAAATTGGACGAAATTGGAATGGAAGGTGCAGAGAAAGTGCTCAAGTTGAGCACAACCATTAAGACATCCAATATTCATATGTTTGGTGCAGATCGAAAGTTGAAGAAGTATGAGAATGTGGATGAGCTTGTTCGTGACTATTATGTGGTCAGATTGGCAATGTATGGTAAGCGCAAGTCCTATTTGCTTGATGCATTGACAAAGAAAACATTGTTACTTACAAATAAGGCAAGATACATTGAGTACAACCTTATTGACAAGATTGATTTGCGAAGAAAAAGTGCAGATGCTGTAGATGCAATGTTACAAACCAATTCGTTTGACAAGATTGATGGCGACTACAAGTATTTAGTTAAAATGCCAATGGATTCGGTCACTATAGAGAATGTTGATAGGCTAAAAAAAGATCGCGATGATGTCATGAAAGAATTGGAAGTTTTAAGACAGACATCTTTAGAACAAATGTGGATGCGGGAACTAGATGTGCTAGAGACCAAGTATGTTCAGTATAAGAAAATTCGCGAGGATTTGCAGAATGCTGTGGTAAAGAAGCAGAAAGTTGCTGCTAAGAAGGTTGTGGCAAAGAAATAAATTAAAAAAAAGACAAAAAAGGAAAGAGTCAAAGACGTAAGCTTCGCTGAATAACCGTAGGTTTTCCTACTTTTTTTCACAATTAAATACAAATATGCCTTCTATGTTATCTTTTCGGTCTAGTCGATTATGGTGTTTGAATCGACAGACAATTGTCTATGATAAAACCCAAACTGCATCTGAAAAACAAAATATTAGCACCAAAATGCGTTATTCGCAATTGGTGAATTCGGGTGTAAATAGAACAACTGTCAAAGGTTCATTGGTTCAACCAACTATCATTCCTTTGACCAACTAGGGGGAACGTAGTCCCCCCCCCTTGCCCCCTCCTTTAAGCATGGGATAAGAGAAGCAAGCTTCGCTGAATCGACGAGTTCCCTTAATTTGTTTTCCTATATTATAAAATGAAAAAGCCTGTACGACAACTAGATGGATTTTACTATGTTAAGGGAAAAAAATGGCCAGAGCTTTTTGGTTCAAGAATTCAAGTAATGAATGGAACTTCATACAAAACAACTGGTGGATTAACCAAAAGTGATTTATTGATGAATAAATGGGGACGTATTGTTAGTGCAAATAAATTCAAAACTGCTAAAATAGAAAAACGTTTACAGAAATCCGGATATTTTGCCAAAAAAGGAAAGTTTGGTTACGTTAGAAAAACTGCCAGAAAATCAAAAAAATAAAATCTTTATTTAAAATATAAAATGGCCCGAAAAATTAAGTGCAGAAGAAAGACTGTTAAGCGTTGCAAACGCGCATTTAAGTCGTGTCAGTATGTGAATACTAAAAAAAGTAGATACTGCAGACGAACTGTCAAGAAATAAATTTAGTTTTTAAATGGAACTACATGTTCCCTTTAAAATGATATAAAAATTACTTTGTATTGTTGTTATTAAATGGAAGATTCAAAACATTTAGAAGAAATTTTAGAAAAAGTTGGCCAAATTTACAATAAATATAAATCTGACGCATACATGGAACCCAAAGTCCATAATTATATTTGCAATCAGCTCTCTACAATACTTGAAAATATTGAACGCAATCATGCAGAAAGGACACAGCGTATGGAAGATTTGACTACAGAGCAGTTATATTTTATTCAATCTTTCATGTTTTACAATCACTATTTTTACCATCCAACTACGGAAAACTTTTTTTTCTATGACGGCAAGACCTATGTGCAAAATAGCGAGGATGATGTTCTCTACAATGTATTGTCATCTTTAAGCAAAGACCGAAATTTAATTACTTGGAAACACAAGACTAAGGTATCCATTATGAAACGAATTAAGGACAATCACATTTACCAGACAATTCCAGAATCGGCAACAATCCAGCATGTTTTGAACAATTTGTACCCCGCAGTTTTCTCTACAAAGACGGAGGCAAAATACTTTTTAACAATTCTTGGTGACAACATTTTGCGCAAAGACACTTCAATAATACATATTATTTCATCTTCGGCCAAAACACTAATTAACAATTTGAATATGTTGAGCCAAATTTGGTTTGGAACAAATTTAATGCAGTCGTTCAAATTTAAGTATCATGTGGAACACAATTATTCGCAAATTCGCATTCTTAATAGTGTTGTTGGCGGTTCATTAATTAATTTGAATGAAAATGGTCTCAATATTTTGTGTGTGGCTTGTCATTATTCAAACCGTTATAGTAATTCAGATAATTATTTAATGAAACATAGCAACGATGACATATTTATTAATGCGGTTCTTTATTTGAAGACAATGACACCCGAATCATTGATTAATTTATTTGCGTCTGAATACATTCGGATAACACCTGGTATTGCCAAGATCACAACTGGTACTGGTATCGTTTTGAATGAATTTGCGTTTAAGCCAACGCAGATTAGTTGGAAAAATATGTTTTATTTATGGAAACATTTTTTGGAATCCAAACATTTGCCCAATGTGGTTTTCACAAATAAGCTGAAAAGCCAACTAATAGAGTTATTTCTGAGCCAATATGATGCAGACACGGATACATTTAACGGAATTAACAGTAAGTTTTTGCCAAGTGTGTGCAAATTTTTGCAATTTTGGGACGACACAATGGTTCAAGACGAATCCGATATGGTGGAATTGGAAGTGGGTGAAGTTGTATCCATTTTCAAGTTTTGGTGCGAGAACAGGAAAGAAGCAATTCTCAATATTAGTGAAAAACAGATTGTGGATTTGATTATGTATTTTTACCCGGATGTTGAAATAGTGTTGAACAAATACATTTATAAGATGCGAAACACAATGTGGGACAAGAATTTGGATATCCAGATGGCAATGGACGATTTGAAAGATAAAATGGATATTTCACTTGTTTCGGCCTATGATGCCTATGTTCATTATTGCAACTATAGATCACGTCCAAATTCTTTGTTGGTTAGCAAACAATACTTTGATAAATTTATGAACTTCTAGTAAATCAATATTTTTTTCCAAATATACATAAACATTTCTCTACATGTTTATGTAAATGACTGATAAGAAGAAATCTCAAAAATATTTATTAATTGTGGAATCCAGCAGTAAATGCGGAAGTATTGAGACTTATTTAGGTTCCAATTATAAATGCATTTCGTGCAACGGTCATATTCGTGTAATCAATGACCTAAAAAACATTGATGTCAAGGGCGATTTTGAAACTATTTACACTGTGGATTCAGACAAAAAAGCCCATATTGCAAAGATGGAATCCATTATCTCTACATTCCCCAAAGAAAACATCATTTTAGCAACTGACCACGACAGAGAAGGCGAGGCTATTGCTTGGCATATATGTGAAGTCTTTGACCTACCGATACAAACTACCCGCCGAATTCTGTTTCACGAAGTGACCAAGTCTGCATTATTAAAAGCTGTAGAGAACCCAGGAACCATTGATATGAATATGGTAAGAGCCCAACAAGCGCGCCAAGTCTTAGATTTGCTGGTAGGATTCACCATCTCTCCACTTTTGTGGAAATACGTGTTCAAGAATAATCAGAATGCATTATCGGCGGGGCGATGCCAAACTCCCGCATTGCGTCTTGTTTATGAGAACGATTTGGAAGCAAAAACAAAAGCAGAAAACAGTAAGCAAAAACACCGAATTCAGGCGTGTTTTTTCCCGCAAAATCTCATATTTGAATTGCAAAAAGAGTTTGAAACCGAGACCGAAGTTTGTGAATTCCTTTCTCTCTCTGCATCTCATCCACATAAATTTATGGTTCATCCGCAGAAGTTGTCAGAGAGAACGCCACCGCGACCATTTAATACATCGGCTCTTTTACAACAAGCCAACAATATGTTCCACATTGGGGCGAAGGAAACTATGGCGTGTTGCCAAACATTGTACCAATTGGGGCATATTACCTATATGCGTACAGAGAACCGCAAATATTCGCCGATTTTTATTGAAACCGCCACCAAGTACATTTCCGGAAAATGGACGGACAAACATGTTCATCCAACATTGATGGAAACAAATGGAAATGCAGAGACAGAGAACCCCCACGAGGCTATTCGCGTAACTAATTTGAATATGCATAATCTAGTTTTAATTGGGGATAAGAATACAGGAGCGGTAGAGCGCGTTTATAAAATGATTTGGCAGAACACCATGCAAAGTTGTATGGCGCCGGCCACATTCAACTTGATTCCATTAGAGATAGATGCACCTGAACAAAATGTATATAAACACACATTTGAAATCCCCAAATTTGGTGGGTTCTTGGACGCAGTAGAGAAATCTAGTGATAAAACAGGTTTCTCTCCGGTTGATAAATCTGTAGAACTAATTTCATCCATGTCTCTCCGGTTCTACACACTCAAAAACAAAACGGTGAATTACAATTATATTCAATCCATCGTTGGATTTACCAATCGGCATTCACGATATTCGGAAGCAGGTTTAATTAGCAAGTTAGAAGATCTTGGTATTGGCCGCCCATCTACTTTCTCTATGTTGATTGATGTCATTCAAACACGCAAATAT
>Ga0315906_10004962_pt1 | contig 16852 bp, 24 predicted proteins | sample LakEriMetagenome_4_FD_203526 | JGI IMG/M metagenome (GOLD analysis project Ga0315906, IMG submission 203526) | Freshwater fungal communities from buoy surface, Lake Erie, Ohio, United States - Buoy 2 MA122 | ecosystem: Environmental > Aquatic > Freshwater > Lake > Lake biofilm | place: USA...
GAACCTACATTTTTACAGGCATACATCAAAACAACTCGCTAGTTGGGCTGCGAAACGGAAACGCAGACGGTAGCAACTCCGGCTCCTATACGTTGCGGACGAACTTAGGAACTTCGCCGCTGTACATAGGCTCATCGCCTTTGTTCAGTCGGTACACGAACTGGCAAATTGGAGAGGTAATCATCACAAATAATGCGGCGCTATCCGTACCGGATCGTTTGAAAATTGAGGGATATCTTGCGTGGAAATGGGGCATTGCCGCTGACGTGGTGACTAGCAGCCCCTTCGCCAACCGCCCGCCGCTGATCGGGGACTGACGTGCTGCGCGTTCGCGTCCCCCGCATCGGCGGTGGTAGCGGTGGGCCGAGTGCCACGACTGAAACGTTGTCAGCAATTGATACAACAACTGCATTGGCTGCTTTTTCAGTCGCAGTTTCAGAAAGCGCAGCGGCAAGCCATTCTCAAGCAGCAGGACAAATTGCTGTCAGCGCAATTGCTGAATCAGCCACTGCCTCAGACACGCAATCTGCAACCACGATATTTGTTAGTGCCGGAACGGAAACGGTCGCTGCCGCAGATGCGCAGTCTTCAAGCGCGGTGTTTGTCAGCAGCAGCACTGAAACAGTCTCTGCAACAGATACACAGTCCTCAACCACTGGTGCCGGTTCGAGTTCCACTGTTGAAACGCTGGCAGCAACTGATGCGTCGATTGCATCGGTCGCGTTTTCGGTCGTGGGATCAGAGAGTTCGGCGGCAAGTCATTCCCAAACGGCAAGCCAGATCGCCATAACGGCGATTGTTGAGTCTGTTGCTGGGACAGATGCACAGTCTGTAAGCGCGCTGTTTGTCAGCACAACAACCGAAACGGCCACCGCAACGGATTTGCTGGCTTCGCCAATTCCGGCGTTTGGTTCAGTAACCGAACTTGTCACTGCCAGCGAACAGCAAAGCGCCGCTATCTTTGGTTTGCAAGCTCTGACCAAAGACGAGAAGTTATTTGTGTTTATCGACGACGAGCCGATTTTCCGGTTTGTTGCGAGAGAAGACCTGTTCGTGCAAAGCGACGACGTCGAACTATTCGTTCGGTTTATTGATTAATTTTTTTGAGAGGAGTAACCATGAATAATGAAAAAGCGAGCGCCAGTATGGCGGCCGGTGCGACATTAGTCGCTGGCACGGTGCACCAAGAATCTGGCGAGGCGCACGGTCGTTATGTCGTTGAGTGTTTTGACAAAGACGGCAAACTCAAGTGGAAAGACACGATTGAAAACATCGTCACCACGGTTGGCAAGAACAACCTGCTTGACCAATACCTCGGCGGTTCGGCGTATACCGCTACTGTTCGTATGGGCCTCAAGGGCACGGGTACTGCCGTTGCTGCTGATACACAAGCCTCTCACGCTTCATGGCTGGAGCAAGGCGGGACAAATGCGCCGACCTACACCGGTAACCGTCCGACTGTAGCGTTCTCGGCGGCGTCCGCTGGCTCTAAGGCGACCTCGGCTGCTGTGTCGTTTGCGATCACCGGCACCGGTACCGTGCATGGCTGCTTCATCAACATGAACGGCAGTGCAACCAAGGACGACACAACCGGCGTGCTGTACTCGGCTGGTGACTTCTCTGGCGGCTCCAAGGCGGTGAGCAACGGCGATACCCTCAACGTAACCTATACCGCAACAATCACGTAATGCCACAAGTTGTTGCCGACCGCGTCCTCGAAACAACAACGACGACCGGAACAGGCACGATCACATTGGGCGGTGCCGTCACCGGGTATCAGTCTTTTGCTGCGATTGGTAACGCGAACACCTGTATGTATGCGATTGAAGATCGCAACACAGGCGCATGGGAAGTCGGCATTGGGACTTACACATCTTCCGGCACCACGCTTTCCCGCACGACGATCTTAGCGTCAAGTAACGCAGGTTCGGCGGTTAGCTTTGCCGCTGGCACCAAGTATGTCTTTGCAACACTCGCCGCTTCCAAGATTGCACCAGGTAAGGAGACAATTTGGGTTCCTGCCGGTGCGATGACTAGGGCCACCACCAACGGCCCAGCGTCTGCACAGGTTGAGACGACGACTAATAGACAAAACTTCTCTGTTCTTGATTTTGACCCGTCAACAATCCAGTACGCGCACTTCAACGCAAGGATGCCGAAGTCGTGGGACCTCGGCACACTCACCTTTGTGGCGGTGTGGCTACACCCTTCGACGGCGACGAACTTTGGCGTTGTGTGGGCGCTACAGGCTTTGGCACTGAGCGACAACGAAGCCCCTGATGCAGCTTGGGGTACCGCTGTCACACAGGTCGATACGGGCGGCACGACGAACAACATTTACCACTCTCCGGAAAGTGCGGCGGTTACTGTCGGTAGTTCGCCAGCAGCGCAAGACCTTGTTGCATTCCGCTTCTATCGTGATGCAACAAACGGCTCCGACACGATGGCCGTGAACGCTCGTCTTGTTGGGGTCGCTGTGTTTATGACGGTAGCCTCTGCGAATGACGCTTAATCATGTTTGCGATCAATCGTCTTAACGGGTTCAACGCGGGCGCAACCGGTCTGCCAGTCATCAACCTCACCATCTCGACAGACCAGCTTGCAGGGTACAACGCCTTTACAGCAGCAGGTTCGCCTGCGGGGGCGGTTGATTTACGAATCACGGTCAATAGCAGCATTATTGTTTCAGAACTTCGTGCGCTCAGTTTCGCGGCAGGTTCCACCATCCTCATCACCAATAACGGTACGATTCGTGGTGTGGGTGGTACCGGCGGCGATGGTGGGAGTATCTCGTGGTTCGGTTCGTTAGCTGGGGCGCAAACGGGAGGCGCGGGCACTGATGCTATTCAGACTAATCGACCAACCACAATCAACAATACTAGCGGCAACGTCTGGGGTGGTGGCGGTGGTGGCGGCGGTGGCGGTGGCGCAACTGACCAAACTAATGGTGCGTTGGCCAGTGGTGGTGGTGGTGGTGGCGGGGCGGGCGACGGCTCGGCGGGTATAGCTGGGGTCTGCGACACTTTCAGCGGTGGAGTTGCTTATCCCGGTTCCAGTGGACAGCGTGGAGTCCCAACATCCGGCGGACTTGGTGGAGCTGCTTCTACCGGCTCAGGAGCTAACAGCGGCAAAGGAGGCGACGGTGGCGATTACGGACAGGTGGGCGCTAATGGTGCCGACGCTACTCTAGGTGATACCTACATCGGTAACGGTAGCACTGGCGGCGCAGCAGGTCGCGCTGTATTCACTAACGGTGCTGGTCTTACATGGACTGGCGGTAACAACGGTACACAGGTTAAAGGAACGGCGGCATGACGACCTACGCGCTTGTGGATAACCAAGATCAGCTTATCCGGACACAGGATTTTGATGGCGCAGCGCCTGAACTCGCTACGGCGAAAGGGTTGCGCTGGGTGCCGTGGCAAGATGCCCCGATGCCGACAACTACCGTCTTTGAGAGCGCGACGGCCGATGGAGTCCATATCGTCGGCGGAGCCCTTACGACAAAATGGGTAGTCAGTGAATTGAGCGAACAGCAAAAGGCGACAAAGCTCGCGCAGCTCAAGGCCGCACGGAATCAACAGATAAACGATGACCGTGAAGCTGCGAACTTCGGCACGTTTACTCACAATGGCCAGCCGGTGTCTTGCGACAGACTTTCCCGGTCCGACATTGACGGCATGGCCAATCAGATTGGCCTGTTAGGCGACTTCCCGCAAGGGTGGCCGGGGTACTGGAAGTGTGCGGACAACACGTATTTAGAGATGACGACAATCGCGCAGTTCAAGGCGATGTATGCCTCGATGATAGGGCAAGGCTTGTATAACTTTGGCGTATCGCAAACACGTAAAGCCGCGCTTGCGGCAGCAACCACACCTGAAGAGGTAGCCGCCGTCTAGGAGATAACATGCTGGGATTTGGACCGATATCAGATGCAGCGGTATCGGCCTTCCGCATTGTCACCTTTGCGGTCCTTGCCTCGGCAACTGAAACCGCCACTGCAACAGATACGCAGACCGGTGCCGTAACTTACCCGGCATCGATTACCGAGTCGGTAGCAGCGACGGAAACATCGGACGCGACCAAGACTGGCCCGATTGTTTTCTCGCTGGGAATAATTTCAGGCCAGCCGATTTCGTCGCTCCTGCAACTGAGCAACACCTACTCGGATAGCGTTACCGAGACTGCCGCAAGTTCGCATTCTCAGTCTGTTATTGCCACGTTCGTATCGGCGGTAACTGAGACGGCGGCGGCAACTGATAATCAAACTGGTGTTACGGTCGTTACTCGCAGCGGGGCAGAAACTGCCGCAGCAGCAGACGCAACTACTGGTGTACTGGTTGTCACTCGCAGTGCAGCAGAGACGGCGGCAGCGACCGACACTGAAACAGGTGTGTTGGTTGTCACGCGGAGCGCGACGGAAACGGCAGCAGCGGCGGATGCTGAAACCGTCGTTGCGGTGTTTGCCGGTGCTGTAACCGAGTTGGCTGCTAGTGCACACACGCAGACGGTCATTGCCACGTTTGTCGCGGCGACGTCCGAGACGGCGGCAGCAACCGAGGCACAAACGGTCTCGGCAGTGTTTACGGCGACCGCCCTTGAGACGGCTGCTGCAACGCACGCGCAGACCGTCGCAGCTGTATTCAATGTGTCGGTCGGTGAATCTGTTGCCGCAACAGACGTATGCGACAAAGACGGCGCGGCTTCCGTTTTTGCGACTGAGTCCGCCGCATCTGGTGATAGCTGTACGGCGACCGTTGTTTATGCAGCAGGCCATGTAGAAACCGCGACAGCGACGGAAGCAGCAAGCGCAGCGGCAGTATGGACGGCAACCCGGACTGAATCCGCCGCAGCCACTGAGACTCAAGCCGCCGCACTGGTGTTTACCGTAGCGCGGACCGAATCAGCAGCGGCAAGCGAAGCGCAGACAAACAGCCTTACGGCTGTTGCACAGGTTCAAGAAACAGTCACAGCGACCGACACGGCTAACTTTGCGTCGGCGCAAAACGTCAGTATGTCCGAGACGGCAGAGGCATCTGACACCACAAATGCCGACGTCATCCGAATCTACCCGCTATACCCGCGCATATCGGTGCGCAAACCAGTCGATGACATTTTTGTCGGCACCAAAGACAACAGTATTTTTGTAAGGAGAATGTAATGGACAAGCTCGGGAAATGGGTGATTGACTTCATCGCCGCCGCCAAGACGCTATTCGACCAGCGCACGGTATGGCTGGCCTTCCTACCCTTCGCGATTCTGTTCTTTGTGGATCCGGCATGGGCGAAGACCCTGGCACAGATCACCGCGTCAACAGTAGTCCTTGTGGGGGTTTCTCACTTTCTCAGGAAATTCATGTTCCCAGGCTTTGACCTGCAAGCGGCCATGGAAACGGCCTGCAAGGATTCTCTGCCGGCGTCGATCGTGGTTTTTGCTGTGTTGATATTCCTGACCACGTTGATGGTCCTGCTGGCCGGTAGTTTGAAGTGATACCCGATCAGGCTGTACCGTTCCTGCCGATTCTCGCGCAGGAGCGTGCAGCCTATTTTCAGGAAGTGCCAACGAAAGTATTGGCCGGGCTGATCGACCACGAAACGGCATGCCCGGTCCCAAGAAAGTGTTGGAACCCCAAGGTGAACTTCGAGACCTCGCGGGAACGCGGCGCAGGGCTCGGACAAATCACCAAAGTCTTCGGCCGGTTTGATGCGCTGCAAGAAATGCGCGACAAACACCCCAGTCTGGCCGGATGGAACTGGGAAACGACTTTGTATGACCCGCGTTACCAGCTGCGCGGAATTGTGTTGAAGAACCGCGATAACTACAAACACATGAGCTTCGCGGCCGACATGAAAGAGCGTGAAGCCTTTATGTTGACCGCCTATAACGCCGGGGTTGGTGGCGTGCTCAAAGATCGAACGTATTGCCGAAACACCGCGAATTGTGACCCTTCCCGTTGGTTCGGACACGTCCAGACGACTTGTACGGCTTCAAAAACGAAGCTCCAAGGCTACGGCCTTACCTTTTGCCAGATCCGCGGGAAGTATGCAGACGACATCATGCACAACCGCGCACCGAAATACGAAGGGTGGAAATGATGGACAAGATCGTCGGCTACATCGTGGTCGCGCTACTCGCGGCCGGTGCCTTGTGGAAATTGAACGACATGGTTGCCGATCACTACCAAGCACCGGTAAAGGCCAAGCTCGAAGCCGCTGAAACATCCCGCGACGCATGGCAGGCAGCAGCTCGAGACGAGAAGACCAAACGCGACACGCTCAACGCACAACTGCTGGCGCGTGACGCCTCAGACCGCAAGATCAACGAAAAACTGAACAGGGTAGCCAATGAAATCGAAAGCCTCAAATCACAAAAGCCCGACGTTAAGGCTTGGGCCGATGGTGTTATCCCTATTGATGTTCTCCGGCTGCGCTTGGATGCCGAAGGAACCACCACCGGCACCCCAAGTGTGCAAGGTGGACCCAGCGTTAAAGCAGACGGTCGACTCCCCGGCGTCACTGACGGAAGGGGCGACGAATCAACAGATGTGGAATCGGATGCAGGCGCTGGAAGCAGCCCTAGCGAAGTGCAACCAACGACTAGCCTCTATCAAGTGAGCGATCATGCCTAACAACCAAGACGACCGGCGCGGGTGGCACCTCGACAAGACCATCAACGCATCGCATTTACTGATTACGTGCGGCGCAATTGTGACCGCCGGCATCTTCATATCCCAACAGGACAAGAGAATCGCATTGTTAGAGAACTTCGTGGTTCAACAAAAAGCCACTGACGCAAGCCAAGACGCACGAAGCGCCGAAGCCAAGACCGAAATCAAAGCCGACCTGAAAGACATCAAGGAAGACGTCAAGCTATTGGTCCGGCAGAGCGGAGCAAGACGTTGAGCGCCACCCGCGCCAACTACCCGTCAATTGAGCCAGCCAGCGCCGACCGTGGTAGCTGGGCAGTCACCCAACTGGAATGCGCTCACTGTGGCTGGTTGAGAGCACACGTCCACCCTTGTGGGGTGGATATCGAAACCGACACATGCCATTGCGGCAGCACCACCTGGCACCTATTTGAAGAACCCCGCCGAGACTGGCGAAACCTGCATTAACCAAAGGACCACCATGAAGAAAGCTGCCACCCCTCCGGGCGCGGCGAAGGGGAAAAAAGCCCAATCGCCCAAACCCCGCAAGACTTCCAAGGCGAAAACCGTAAAACCCGTGGTTGTGAAACCCACCGGCAACCCAGTCGCAGAGAGCAAGAACGCAAAGGTTCAAAAAGTAGCAAAAGCTGATACCAAAACGGCGAAAGTCTCAAATTTGCCGAGTCCAGACCAACCTGAACAGAAAACGGTATCAAAACCTGATACCGATAAGCGTGGACGCGGCCGACCGACAGACTACAAACCGGAATACTGCGAGCTTGCAACCAAGTTTTGCCTGCTCGGCGCGGATGATGAAGATTTAGCCAGAATGTTTGATGTTGATGTGCGAACAATCTACCTTTGGAAAGACGCGCACCCTGAATTTATTCAGGCCATAAAAGAGGGTAAAGACATCGCTGACGCGGAAATCTCGGCAAAACTCTTTCACCGGGCGAAAGGCTACTCGCACAAAGCGGTCAAGATCGTCGCCGATGCAAAGACCGGCATGGAGCACATCGTTCCATACACCGAGCACTATCCTCCGGACACTGCCGCTTGTATTTTCTGGCTCAAGAACCGCCAGCGCGCTAAGTGGCGCGACAAGGTTGAGCAGGAAGTCACCGGCCCGGATGGTGGACCGCAGGAAATCATTAACCATGTCGTCAAGACCGACTACGACAAGCTGCGCGCAAAGCTCAATCAACACAAACAGGTGCGCGCATGACGGCTCAAGAAAAAGCTAGAGGCTTTGAGAGGGACTTAGGCGACGGTGCTCGCCATCTTGGCGGCTTGTATGTCCTTCTTGAAGAAACGAAAGCGCACATTGCTCGCATTGAAAAATCCGACGATCCTATGTGTCGCGTAGTCGACCCTAGCGCACCAGCAGGCGATTACGGCCGTAGTTCGCTGAAGTTGGTCGTACCTCGAGAGTACGTGCTTGTAGCCAACCGGGAAGAGGCAAAACGCCTAGCCGCGGCGATTGAAGTTTCCCGTAAAAATCTGGCCGACGAAATCGCGAAATTCGGTGAAACTGCCGTCTGACATCGTTGAAACACTCCATGCGACGCACTTCGAAGGCATCATCGACGCATGGGAAGCGATCGAGGAAGCGCACGGTCACACCGATGAGATTCGTGCCGAACTTGGGAGAGTAGACCGCTTCTACCTGCTGGTGAACCTGTTAAACCGGCCTGACGCGTTCCACTCATGGCTTTATGCCAGGTGCCGCGAGGTCGAAGCTGCAACAGACGGCTACTTGGATTTGTGGGCGCGTGAGCACTACAAGTCAACGATCATCACGTTCGCCGGGATTATTCAGGAGATATTGAAGGATCCCGAGATAACGATTGGCATTTTCAGCCACACCAAACCGGTGGCGCGGAAGTTTCTGATTCAGATCAAGCAGGAATTCGAGACCAACGAGTTGCTGAAACATCTGTACTCAGACATCTTATGGGCCAATCCCAAGACTGAGGCTCTCAAGTGGTCCGAAGAGAAGGGCATTACGGTCAAACGCCAGTCAAACCCGAAAGAGGCGACGGTTGAAGGGCATGGACTGGTCGACGGTATGCCGACTGGTGCTCACTTTGGGCTGATGGTGTTCGATGACGTGGTGACGCTCGAGTCAGTCGGCACGCCGGACCAAGTCAAGAAAACGACGAAGGCATGGGAGATCGCCGATAACTTGGGCGCCAGAAACGCCGATGGCAATATCCGCAAGTGGCATATCGGTACGCGTTACTCGTTCGGTGACACTTACGCGGATATCATTGAGAAGAAAGTTCTCAAGACGCGCCTACATCCAGCGACTGAGGACGGTACACCGGGCGGTAAGCCTGTTTTCCTGACCCCAGCAGCTTGGGACGAGAAGAAAAAGAACCAAGGACCATCAACAACGGCATGTCAGATGCTGCTGAACCCGGCAGCCGGCAATGAAGCGATGTTCAGCAAGGACAACTTGCAATTCGTGACGATCCGACCGGCGACATTGAACGTTTACATCACGGTCGACCCAGCCAGAAGCCAGAAAAAGGGCTCAGACAACACGGTTATGTTGGCGCAAGGCGTCGATGCAGCGGGAAATGTCTGGTTACTCGACGGCTGGGCGCACAAGATGAAGCTCGAAGAGCGGTGGATGCGCATGCGTGACCTTCGCAAGTATTGGTTGGGTGTTCCTGGTGTCCAGCGCGTCGAAGTCGGCTACGAACGCTATGGACTTCAATCTGACATCGAATACTTCGAGCTCGAAATGAAGCGCGAGCGCAATTCTTGGGAAGTCAAAGAACTGGCATGGCCAAACGAAGGCCCGGGATCGAAGATTGACCGGATTGAACGGCTAACCCCATTGTTCGCGAAGAAGAAATACTTCATGGCGGCCGAACTAGCCGAACCCTCGAAGGAGCAGCTACAGGCGGAGAAGTCTGGACGTGGTTATCTGGTGTTCAAGCCCGTCAAACGACGGGACCACGAAGGAAACATTTACTCGCTGAATGCGATGTACTTGAAGGAGTACATGGTTTACCCATTTAGCGCACACGATGACGTGCTCGACGCGTCATCACGCATTTACGACATGGAAATGTCGCCGCCCGTCATTGTGAATCAGGCTGATCTACAGCCCGAGGCATTCGAGGACGGGATTTAGGAGAGACACATGGCAAACGACAGCAAAAAAGACCACTTACAACCAAAGGAACGCGTGACGACATCCGAGACGACGTTTTTGGATGAAGTCATGCGTGCCGATCCACAACAACCGGTCAATGAAGTCGCGTACCAGTTCACCGGGCGCAATTTCTTGAGACCTAAGAACCCCTACGCATGAGTGATGCGCGCGACTTAATGCGCCAGATCCAAGCAGAGGACGATTACGACCGTCAACCGAAGTGCATTCAGGCTATCTACACCCGCGAACAGTGGAAGTGGACGCTCAGACCCGAAAAAGACAAGTTGATCGACACTATTTGCCAACCGGACGTTGAGCCATGAAAACACTCCAATTACTTGACCAAGACACCCCTGAATGCGCAATCAATGACGTATTGATGGCCAAACAGATCGCGCTCGACCTCGACACGGCCTACCCAGGACACCTATGGGCAGTCACATGCGACGGTAGAACCGGTATTGCCACCGTCCGAAACCTTCGCTTGTCTGGTCGACAAGGCTTCATTCTCAGACTGCCTGAGATTTATTCAGCCTCCGATTTCAAGAAGTCGGTACTAAAAGCCGGTGGCGAAATCTTGGAGCGTTACCACCAGCCGCGTGGCGTGGTGAATATCGGCGCAATCGCTGGGCAGAAGACCGACTTCGCGGGGAATAAGCTCTATGACCGATAACATTCCAGCGGCCCCGACAAACTGGCTGCAACTCGCCCAAGAGGCACATACCGCGTCGACGATGTACTTTGATTCGGCCATTCGTAAACACGTTGAGTCGGGTATCAGGCTATTCCAGTCACGTCACTTGTCTGGTTCTAAGTACGAGTCAGAGACCTACAAGCTACGGTCCAAGCTCTTCCGGCCAAAGACGCGCATGGTCATTCGCAAGAATACCGCCGTGGCTGCCGAAGCATTTTTCGCGACCAAGAGCCAGGTATCGATCGAAGCAAACAACGAAGCCGACGAAATGCAGCGTATTGCATCCTCGTTTATCGGTGAACTGGTCGACTACCGGCTTAAAAAGACAATTCCATGGTTTATGACCGTGCTCGGTGCCTACCAAGAAACCCAAGTCAACGGTGTCGTGATATCGCACCAGTATTGGGACTACGACGAGGCCACGGGGACCGATAAGCCAGTCATCGAGCTCTGCCCGGTGGAGAACATTCGTATTGATCCAGCGGCTAACTGGGTGGACCCGATCAACTCGAGCCCGTATGTCATCCATGAAATCCCGATGTACGTGAAAGACGCTCGGGCGAAGATGAAGGCGATCGACCAAAAGACCAACCAGCCGATTTGGAAGGAAATGACCGACGCGCAGCTGCAAAGCGCCATGACCAAACTGTCAGACCCGACACGACTGGTCCGGCAGGGTGGACGGATGGACCCAAAGACGCAAACGGCCAATATCAGAGCCTTCGATACCATTTGGGTACACCGCAACATCATCAACTACGACGGCCAAGACTGGCTTTACTACACGCTAGGCACCACGGCGCTACTGTCTGACCCGATCCCGTTGAAGGAAGCCTACCTACACGGCAAACGCCCGTATGTCATGGGTATTTGTGAGATTGAGGCGCACAAGATATACCCGAGTGGCGTGACGCACTTGGGCGAACCACTCCAGCGCGAGATTAACGACCTTGTAAACCGCCAACACGATCTACTGGCGCAGGTATTGAACAAGCGATACCTAGTCAAGCGCAATAAACAGGTCGATGTCCGAAGCCTGACCCGGCACATTACCGGCGTCACACTGGTTGATGACGTTGATGATGTGAAGTGGATGGACTCGCCAGACGTGAACCCATCCTCGTTTCAGACAATGGACCGTCTAAATCTGGACTTTGACGAGGTTACAGGTTCGTTTTCTCAGTCTTCCGTGAACTCCAACCGGCAGATGAATGAGACGGTCGGCGGCATGCAGCTTTCCAGTGCCGACGCCAACCAAGTATCAGGATTGAACCTGCGCACGTTCGTGGAAACATGGGCGGAGCCGGTTATTCGTCAACTGGTGGCATTGGAGCAAGCCTACGAGACCGACGAAGTCATCCTCTACACCGCTGGCGCCAAGGCAAAGATTCTGGACGACATCAACGCCGAATTGCCAAACGAGGTATTCAGCGAAGAGCTCTCGGTAAGCGTGAACATCGGTATGGGTGCCACGAACCCGGCCATGAAGCTCCAAAGCCTGCTCGGTGCCATTCAAGGGCTGGCCAACGCACTCGCAGACGGCACGCTCGAGCGTTACGGCATGAATGTGGGCGAAGTGATCAAGGAAGTCATGGGCTTTGCTGGGTACAAAGACGGCGCGCGGTTCTTTAGCCAAGAAGAAGACGCCCGAGTGACCTCACTTACCAGTATGGTAAGTCAGCTACAGGCGCAACTGGCCTCGAAGCAGCAAGACCCGGCATTGATCCAAGCCCAAGTCGACAAGATTCGCAAGGAAATCGACGTGCTGGAAGAAAAGCGCAAGGCCGAGACTGCCAAACGTGTGGAAACGGGCGTGAAGTCAATTTACTCGGCCGTTCAGACTGCCGGAGTCATTGCGACCGCACCACAAATCGCCCCAATGGCCGACCAAGTCATGCAGGCATCTGGTTACACCCCGCCAGACCCCATGGGAATCGACCCAAACATTGTGACCGACACCGCGACACAGATTCCGCCAAGTGGTGTGGAACTGCCAGCAACAACGAACACGGACCCAACTTCACCAGAACAGCCGGCACAACCGGCCAGCCCAGCAACCGGGGCAGGCGCTGGCATTGAGACGCAAGAGATATGACCGAAGACGAACGTGATTTAACCCAAAAGCGTGACTTGGGCGAGGCATTTATCAAGTTTCTCCGTTCAAAACACGGCAAACACGTCGCAGCCACGATCGAAACACGTCGAACAGCCGCATTGGAAGCCTTGGTAAAGGTCAATCCTGAAGATGCAGAAGCAATTCGCGCCACCCAAAACAAGGTGCTGGTGTACGACGAGTTTTTTCAGATTCTCACTGACGCGGTGACCGAGGGTGCACAAGCCGCGCAGATTCTTTCATCTGCACCTGAATAGGAACCGATATGACGACTGCCACCCAAGACACGGGCGCGGCCACACCGATGCAAAGCGGTATGGCAGAGGTACTAGCCCGCCGCAAAGAAGAAACGAAGACCGAGTTTGTCATGCAAGACAAAGGCGACGAAGGCAAAAAGCCCGTCGAAGACAAAACCGACTCCACCGACGCTGACACCCAACTCGCCGCGCAACTTGGCGACACGATTGATCCATCCGCCTACGCGACCACCAAGATCAAGATCAAGGTCGACGGCGAAGAACGCGAAGTGACTCTCGATGAAGTGACCAAATCCTTCCAGATCGAGTCTGCCGCGCGCAAACGAATGACCGAAGCCACACAGACCAAGGCAGAAGCAGATCGCCTGTTGGCCGAAGCGAAGGAAAAAGCAGCAAAACCCACTCCATCCGAAGGGACGAGCGGAAACAGCAATACCGAAGTGATCGAAAAGTACAAGGCGCAAGCAGAAGCACTACTTGAAGGTGATACCGACAAGTACGCCGAGCTCGCCGTGGAGATCCAACAACTGACCGGCGCATCTTCGACCGCCATGCCAGATGTTGAGAAGCTCACGAAAGACTTAGTACCCAAGATCAAACAGCAGATGACTGTAGAAAGCGCATACGACGCGTTTACGAGCACCTACTCCGATGTGGTCGCCAACCCAATTCTGTATCAGATGTCCGTGGAGAAATACCACGAACTCACAGCAGAGGGCAAAGACGCCGCTACGGCATTCACCGAAGCTGGTGAACATGCCCGTAGTGAAGTCCGCAAGATGGCCGAAGCACAAGGAATGGTGATTCCGACCCCGAGTACCGCAACAAAACAGGACAGGCTGGATGTGAAGCGGCAGGCAACGTCGACCACTAACGTGAAGTCGGCAAGCCAGACCGCGCAGTCCACGCTGACACCGCCAAAAACACGAGCCGAAGTGCTCGCCCAAATGGCTAAGTCGCGGGGGCAAACACCACCCACTTAAACACTAGGAGAATCAACATGGCCGGACAAATTTGGGCCGTTGCATCAACCGGTGGCTTCCTGTATTCCGACAACCTGTCGGAAGTGTTGCGTTTTCAGGTTCAGCCAACCGTCAAATTCCGTCAGTTCGCTGGCGTGAAAGATGCAGCCCTTCAAGCAAAAAAACACGGTGATCAATTCCACTGGGACGTTTTCAGCGATGTAGCAACCGCTGGCACGACCTTGACGGAAACGACCACGATCCCGCAGTCGAACTTCACCATCACCCAAGGCACGATGACTGTGCTAGAGGGCGGTAACTCGGTGCCGTATACCGGTATCTTGGATGACCTGTCGAAGCTTCCAGTAACAGAAATCATCAACAAAACGCTCAAAAACGACGCCAAGAAGTACCTCGATGGCCAAGCGTACAAGCAGTTCAACGCCACACCTTTGCGTGTTGCGCCGACTGCCGGCACGAACACCAGCGCAATCACATTGACGACCAACGGCACCTGTTCGACGACCAACAACGTCGCACTAGGTAAAGAACACGTCAAGACCATCATCGACACCATGAAGGAGCGCAACATCCCTCCATACATGGCCGATGACTACATGGCGATTGGCTGGCCAACCGCCTTCCGCAAGTTCAAGAACGACTTGGAAACCATTCACTCGTATGTGGATTCAGGCTTCCAGATGATCCTGAACGGCGAAATCGGACGTTATGAAGGCTGCCGCTTTGTGGAGCAGACCAACATCGCGAAAGACGCCTTCACCAACGGTCAATCCAACTGGGTTTACTTCTTTGGTGATGACACGGTGGCAGAAGGCGTCGTGATTCCGGAAGAAATGCGCGGCAAGATTCCGGGCGACTACGGCCGCGATCGTGGTGTGGCATGGTACGTGATGAACGGTTTCGGCCTTGTTCATACACAAGCCGTCAACGCACGCATCATCAAGTGGGACAGCGCAGCTTAATCGCGCTTCTCACCAAACCATGAAGGGCTCCATTTCGGGGCCCTTTTCATTTTTGGAGGTTTCAAATGGGTTATTCAGATCCAAACAACACCGTTCGCCGGGAAGAGCGCATCAACAATCTGACCGGTGTAGCGTCAACCTCAGTCCAACGCTTGCAGTTTTTGCAACGCGGCAAACTGAAATCCGTTGCAGCGTTGATCAACACCGCAGGTACTAACGCAGCCGCAGGGTTCGACATTTTTGTCGGCACCACGTCGGTCGGCGGGATCACTTGTGGCACCAACACTGCCGGTGTGACCGTCAACACGGGCGCAATCAATGCAATCATCCCGCAGAACGGTTTTGTTGACATCCGGGGTAAGGCCAACTCGGCAACCTTGAACGCGTCGCTGGTGCTTGAGTACGAAGTTCTGCACGACAGCACCAACACGGCGTAATGAAAAAGGCCGTTGGGTTGATGAAGATGTCAGACGTCTCCCTCGCGGGGGCGTCTGGCGCTTCTTTTGGCGGATTGACCACCGCCGAGGCGATGGAAGGTTTCAAAAGCACAGAAGCTGACCATTTCGACCACCAGCCGATCACGATTTCCGTGCCGGCCACGGATGACATGATGAACGTCATTCCAAGCACCAAACCCACTTACTACGACCGCTAGGAGGTCCCATGAAAGTATATCCACGCCCAACCGGCGAGATTCAGGGTGACAGCAGCCCAATCCCGATGAAAGGCACTGGCACCGGCTTCTCCGCTACGCCACTGCACGCAGATCAAGAGTCCATGGGAATGGACCAAGACTCATGCAACTGCATGGGTGCTATCGGCCGTTACACCAAATCCGACAAAGGTGAACAGGTATGAAGAAACTCGACAAAGACCGGGATTACGGCACGATCACCGGTGACAGTTTTGGCCGGGCCTATGAGCAAGACGGCGAATTCTTTGACGGCGCCGGTAATCACATTCCCAACGAGGACATCGAGCAGGCCAACGCCGAACAACTCGCCAAAGAGGCGACCGACCGTGCAAAAGCGATCCAGGATGCCTCGGTAGAAGCCAACAAACTGGCCGAAGCTGCTAAATCCAAGGCGCTGCGCGACAAGAACACCGCCGCGACCAAGGCGGCGACGGCAAAAGGCAGCAAGAAGTAATGTGGCGCGCTGAAGACCCGCAGGGCAACGAAAGCGGAAAGGTCAAGTGGGCGATCGTCCCCTACACACAAGGCCAAGGTCTTGATTTAGGGTGCGGTCCAAACAAAGCCTTTCCGCACTTTATTGGCGTCGATAACTACACCGACACCCGACTGTTCGGCATTCAAATGCAGCCGGACGTCACTTCCGACGTGACCAAACTCGATGTGTTCAGCGACGAGAGCATGGATTTTGTCTATTCGAGCCACACGCTTGAGCACATCCAAGATCATCACGCTGCGCTTATTGAGTGGTGGAGAGTCATCAAGCCAGGTGGCTACCTGATTTTGTATCTCCCGCACAAGGATTTTTACCCGAATGTCGGGACCGAAGGCGCGAACCCGGACCACAAACACGATTTCCTGCCGGACGACATCATTCAGACCATGAAGATGCTGCGCGTCGCGCACTCGGGCTGGAATCTGTTGGTCAACGAGAACCGGTCCGAGGGAATGGAGTATTCGTTCTTGCAGGTCTATCAAAAACGCGCCGACAAGGTGCACATCTACCAAGAGACGCTAGTTCAAAAGCGTGCATGCGTCGTTCGATACGGCGGGTTCGGCGACATGATTCAGGCGAGCTACATTCTGCCGGCATTAAAGCGCGAGGGTTATCACGTCACGGTAATGACGACACCAAAAGGGCAGGACATCATCAAGCATGACCCGCACGTCGATGCGTGGATCCTGCAAGGCAAGGACCAAGTACCAAACGACCAGCTTGGCCCCTACTGGGACGAATGGAAACGCCACTTTGACCGCTGGATCAATCTTTGCGAGTCGGTAGAAGGCACATTCTTGGCCATGCCGGGACGTCCGCTGCACTATTGGCCAAAAGCTGCGCG
>Ga0315906_10004965_pt1 | contig 16848 bp, 18 predicted proteins | sample LakEriMetagenome_4_FD_203526 | JGI IMG/M metagenome (GOLD analysis project Ga0315906, IMG submission 203526) | Freshwater fungal communities from buoy surface, Lake Erie, Ohio, United States - Buoy 2 MA122 | ecosystem: Environmental > Aquatic > Freshwater > Lake > Lake biofilm | place: USA...
CGCTGATCAAAGGCGCGGCGCTGCGCCCCGGGGTGCATCTTGATTTGGTTGGCGCCTATCGGCCCGATATGCGCGAAGCCGATGCGCTGGCGCTGAAGCGCGCCCTGCTGGTGGTGGATACCCGCGCAGGGGGCCTGGCCGAGGCCGGCGATGTGGTGCAGGCCATCGCGGAGGGCGCGATTACCGCGGACCATGTGGTCGCGGATTTGGCGGAGCTTTGCCGCGGCACCCATCCGGGCCGGCAAAGCGCGGATCAGATCACTGCTTTCAAATCCGTGGGCTGGGCCGGGGAGGATTTGGCGGCGGCGGTGCTGGCTTATGGGGGGTGAGGGTGTTGCACGTGAATTTAGTCCGATTTCCGATCGACACACTTACGCTCGTGCGTGGGTTGCCTTACCCACGATCCCCGCGGCTCGGGAGGTTGGTCGGAGCAAATGGTTGCGGTTCCTGGCGGAGACGCTTCTCCAGAAAGCGCGGTCCTACGTTCCCGATTACAAATCGCTGCGCCTGACGCGCCTGAAAATCGTTGATACGGGCTGCAGCCGATTTGTCGTCCTCTGACAATATGTGGTCTCTGATCCTCTCATCAGAAACAGCGAAAAAGACCTTGGAAGGTGAAATGGGAAGGGCGATCAGACAGTCTTTTTCGTGTAACCCACCCACCAGCGTAACTGGGTCGTCTGAAATAATAAGAGGTCGCCGTCCTGTGTTTCTGACAAACCACTTTAGTTGGCGCATCGCGCTCACATGCTCGTTATCAAGGATGATCTTCATTGTTGTATCCAAATGAAAGTTGGCTAAAACATCTGGACGATGTTCATTCATGTAATGTGCGAGTGAAGAGAACCGCTGATCGACGTTCAGACAGTCGAATTCTGGATCAGGTCTCTCAAGTTCATCAATGAATACATCGCGTGCTTCCTGTTTTACCCACGCGATCTTTGCTGGTGTTCGTGCCCTTTGCGCCAGAATGAACAAGGACCACGCATGGAAATCTTCGGTCACGAGACGCGGCCGTTGCGGATCACGCAATTTTTCGAGAACCCGAGAAGCGTCCGCTTCGATTTGTGCGAATGTTACTTCATAAAGAGAAGGATTATCGATGTGCTGTGCCTTATAAAGTCCGGTTTCAGCCATGATGCTTTTCGTAGTCGGGGAAAATGCCTCGATTTTCTTGTCTTTCCATCGCCAGCATCGCACTTGATCGTCACTGTTGGCCCACTGCCGCAGTAGCATGCGGGGTACAAAGTGGTGATTCTTCGGATTCGTCATGGCTTCTATTTACCCGCGCCGGCGGCCTGGCCGAAGCCGGCGATGTGGTGCAGGCCATCGCGGAAGGCGCGATTACGGCGGAGCACGTGCTGGCGGATTTGGCCGCGCTGTGCCGCGGCACCCATCCAGGCCGGCAAAGTGCCGATCAGATCACCGCCTTCAAATCCGTGGGCTGGGCCGGGGAGGATTTGGCGGCGACGGTGCTGGCTTATGGGGCGGGGAGTATTTTCTAGCCAAGCGGCTTTGCTTGGCGGCTCGGAAAATGCGACCAAAATCATCAAGCGCGTTTCACGTGAAACTATTCCTATAAACTACCGCCGCCCAAACATCCGCTCCAACGCCGCCGCATCCAGCTTCAGCACCGTGGGCCGGCCATGGCTGCACGTCGCGGCGCGGGGTGTGGCTTCCATCTGGCGCAGCAGCGCATCCATCTCGGCGGCATTCATCCGCCGCCCGGCGCGGATGCTGCCATGGCAGGCAAGCCGGGCAATCGCCGCATCCAGCTTACGCTCCAAGGCGGTGCTTTCCGCATCCACCGCCAATTCTTCCGCCATATCGCGGAGCAGCGGCGCTGGATCGGCAGCGCCGAGCAAGGCGGGCAGACTCCGCACCAATACCGCGCCAGCGCCGAAGCCTTCAATGTCCAGCCCCAACCGGGCGAGTGCTTCCGCTGCACCCAGCAAACGCGCCGCATCGGCGTTCGGCATATCCACCACCGCCGGCACCAGCAAAGGCTGGGCGCGCACGCCACCATCAAGTAGCTGCGCGCTCAGCGCCTCATGCGTCAGGCGTTCATGCGCGGCGTGTTGATCCACCAATACCAGCGAACCATCAGCGGCTTCGGCGATAATGAAAGTATCCAAAATCTGCGCCACAGCGCGGCCCAAGGGATGCGCGGCATCCATCAGCGCGGCTGCGGGCGGCGGCGGCAGGCTGGGCGGGCGGAAACCGAGCGGCAGGCGCGGCTGCGGCAAGCCCGGCGGGCGTGGCATGGATTGGGGCAGAACGGGCAAGGCTTCGCTAAAGCCCCCTACCGGCGCGGCACCTGCCAGGGAAGGCACCGCCACCACTGTCCCTGCCCCAATCGCCAGCGCCTTGCGCAACGCCGAGATCATGGCCCCGCGCACCGCTTCGCCGTCACGGAAGCGAAGCTCGGTCTTCATCGGATGCACATTCACATCCACGGTCTCCGGCGGTACTTGCAGGAATAGCGCGGCGACGGGGTGGCGCCCCTGCGGGATCACATCGCGGTAAGCCACACGCAAGGCGACCCGCAGCAAAGGGTCGCGCACCGGGCGGCGGTTCACCACCAAATGCTGGCCGAGCGTGGTGGGCCGGTGATGGGAAGGCAGCGCCGCCAGCCCGCTGATATCCAGCCTCTCAGAAACCGCTTCCACCGGCACCGCAGCGGCGGCAAACTCCGCCCCCAGCACCTGCCTTATGCGCCCTTCCTGATCCGTGGCGGGGAAGGCCAGCACTTCCCGCCCATCGTTTTCCACGCGAAACGCCACTTCCGGCCAGGCGAGCGCCAGGCGGCGCACCGCTTCCACCGCATGTTCGGCTTCCGTGCGGGGATGTTTTAGGAATTTCCGCCGCGCCGGGGTGGCGAAGAACAAATCCCGCACCTCAACCCGCGTGCCGGGGGCACCGGAAGCGGGAGCGACATCGCCCTTCAGCCCGCCTTCCACGCTGATCCGATGCGCGGCGCCACCCTGCGGGCAAGACGTGATGGAAAGCCGCGCCACCGCGCCGATGGAAGGCAAAGCCTCCCCCCGGAAGCCAAGGGTGGCGATACGGAACAGGGTCGCCTCTTCCGGCAATTTGGAGGTGGCGTGCCGTTCCACGGCCAGCGCCAGATCATCCGGCCCCATACCGATGCCGTCATCTTCCACCAGAATGCGGTCCATCCCGCCGCCTTCAAGGGCAACGGCGATGCGCCGCGCCCCGGCATCCAGCGCGTTTTCGACGATTTCCTTGAGCGCGGCGGCCGGGCGTTCCACCACCTCACCAGCCGCGATGCGGTTCGCGGTGGTCTCCGGCAGGAGGCGAATGGTCGGGCGCGGGGCGGTGATGGGGGCGGCGGGCATGCGCCCTTATAGCAGAGGCTTCGAGTCGCGTGTCAGCGCGGTTTCCGTCACACTCCTTCTGGGGAACCGCACTAAGCCTGAGTTTGGTCGCATTTTCCAAGTCGCCAAGTGACATCACTTGGCTTGAAAATGCTCTAAACGGGCTGCAAGGGACGATGTGGCCCGGCGGGCGGCAGGATGATGATCGGGTCACCCGCGCGGAGCACGCCACCTTGCAGAACAATCGCCATGACGCCCGATTTGCGGATCAGCTTGCCCGCTGCATCACGCTCGAGCATCGCGGCCATCAACCCAGCTTGGAAATGATCAAGCTGCGCGCAGGGATTGCGCAGCCCGGTGATTTCCACAACCGCCTCGGTCCCCAGGCAAAGTCGTGTGCCGGTCCCAAGGCCGAGCAGATCAAGGCCGCGTGTGGTCACATTTTCACCAATCTCACCGGCTTGCAGCGCAAAACCCTGCGGGGCGAGTTCGTCGAAGATCTCGGCATGCAGCAAATGAAGCTGGCGCAGATTGGGCTGCGATGGATCACGCGCAACGCGGGAGCGATGCTTCACTGTCACACCCGCATGCGCATCGCCTTCCACGCCCAGCCCGGTCAGAAGTGTCAGGCTTTGTGCTGGCTGCTTGCTAAAGCGATGCGCGCCATCGCTGGCAAGTGCTTGGATATAGGGCGCGGTCATACGCGACCTTCCGGCCATAGCGCCGCCAGCTTGCCGATCAGCCCAGCGGTTGACCCATCATGCGGCTTTTGCGCCGCGCCAGCGCTCAATTCCGGCAGGATGACGTTGGCGAGTTGCTTGCCAAGCTCCACTCCCCATTGATCAAAGGGATTGATCCCCCAAAGCGCGCCAAGCACTGCGACCTTGTGTTCATAAAGGGCGACCAATTGGCCGAGGGTGAAGGCATCAAGTTGCGGCAGCACCATGGTGACACTTGGCCGATCACCGGGGAAGACGCGATGCGGCAAAAGGCGCGCAATCTCAGCCTCTGCCACGCCCGCAGCGCGCATCTCAGCGGTGACCGCAGCTTCGTCCTTGCCGTTGAGCAGCGCTTCCGCCTGCGCCAGACCATTGGCGAGCAGTTTGCGATGGCTATCGGCATGCGCGTGATCCGGTCGCGCCACCAGAATGAAATCCACCGGCACGGGCGTGGTGCCTTGATGCAGTAATTGCATGAAGGAATGCTGCGCATTGGTCCCCGGTTCGCCAAACACGACGGGGCCGGAGGCGCGGTGCAGAGGCGCGCCTGAAAGTGCCACACGTTTACCAAGGCTTTCCATTTCCAATTGCTGCAAATGTGCCGGGAAGCGCGCGAGGCGTTCATCATAAGGCAGCACGGCGCGGCTTGGATAACCGAGGCCATTCACATGCCACACTTCCACCAGTGCGAGCAGGACTGGCAGATTTTGCGCAAGTGGTGCGCCTTGGAAATGTTGATCCATCACGCGCGCGCCAGCCAGCAGCCGCGCGAAAGCATCCCAGCCAAGGGTGAGCGCAAGCGATAGCCCAATCGCACTCCAAAGCGAAAACCGCCCGCCCACCCAATCACGAAAACCAAAGACACGCTCAGACGCGATGCCAAAGGCGCTAGTCGCAGGAAGATTCGTGGAGAGTGCCGCCATATGCTGCGAAGCACCAGCATCGCCCAGGCTAGCGCGCAGCCAATCGCGCGCCAAACTGGCATTTGCCATGGTTTCCTGCGTGGTGAAGGTTTTAGAGGCTACAAGCACCAGCGTGCGCGTGGGATCAAGCCTTGCCTGCGTTTCCGCCCAGGCATGGCCATCCACATTCGCCAAATAATGCCCGCGCAGCGGTGCCTTATCGGTCCAGAGCGCGCGCGCCACCATGGCTGGGCCGAGATCAGACCCGCCAATGCCGATATTCAGCACATCGGTGAAGCGCTGATGCTTGGCGGTCAGGATGCGCCCTTCATGCACGGCGCGGGTGAAGGCTTCCATGCGTGCGCGCACCGAAAGGATTTCGGGCATGATATCTTCAGTGCCCGCGCAGAACTGATCGTCGGGCGCGGTACGGAGCGCCATATGCAACGCGGCGCGGCCTTCGGTTGCATTCACTGCCGCACCCGCGAAAAGCCGCGCGCGGAAGCCGGCGACATCGCGTGCCTCGGCCAGTGCGAGCAAAGCGGCGAGCACTGCATCCGACAGCGCGGTTTTGGAAAAATCGAGCAGGATATCGCCGGCTTGGCGCGAATACCGCGCGAAGCGATTGGGATCAGCGGCGAAAAGCGGGCGAATGGCCGCAGCATCCGGCCTGGCCGCCAAAGCCATCAGCGCCGCCCAGGCGGCCTCAGATTTATCCTCTGCCATGAATGGGTGCTCGCACGCCTCCGCGGCGGGACTATGGCAGAGGGAGCGATGCTTTAGCCATGCCGAACCACGCGCAAGGGCGCCAGGATGGCGGCGCCAAGCCCAAGGAAGGCGATCACCGAGGCCAAGCCCCAAGCCTGGCTATCTGTCACCTGCGTCACCAAAGCGACCGCCGCCGGGCCGAGAAATCCCGTCACCCGCCCGGAAAGCGCGAAAAGCCCGAAATGCGCGGCAACCTCATCGGGCGGGGCCATATGCGCCATCAGCGTGCGCGATGCCGCCTGGGCCGGACCCATGAAAAGCCCAAGCGCCATGGCCAGGATCCAGAAGATGGTCTTGTCATTGCTCAGAAGCAGGAAACTGCCCAACACAATCATGGCGCCGAGTGCGATCAGCACCGTGGGCTTGGCGCCCAAACGATCCTCAACCAGCCCAAAACCGGCCGCGCCCAGCCCCGCCGTGACATTCATGGCGATGCCAAACAGCAGAATTTCCTCAAACCCCATGCCATGTACGCCGGCAGCGTAAATCGCGCCAAAAGCGAAAAGCGTATTGAGGCCATCGGTGTAAAATAACCGCGCGATCAGAAACCGCGCCATGGCAGGGTGCTGCGGCAGGCCGCGCAGGATGCCGCTTGTCTCAGCCAGCCCGGCGCGCATGGCCGCCCGCAGCCCAGGGCGCGGCCCGGCAGGATCAGGCAAGGCGAGCAGCACTGGCCAGCCGAATAGAATGATCCAAACCGCCACCAGCAGCGCCGTGGCGCGCACATGCTCCGCCGCGCCGCGATCCAGCCCAAAGGGGGATGGGTTGGGCTGAATGAACAGCACCAGCGCCAGCGCCAGGCAAGCAAGCCCGCCCGCATAGCCAAGCCCCCAGGCGAGGCCCGAAAGCCTGCCCATACGTTCCTTCGCGACCAGGCCGGGCAGCATGGCGTTGTAGAAAACCGTGCCCAGTTCGAAGGCGATGGTGGCGATGCCAATGCAGATCAGGGCGTAAAGAGCATCTGCGGGGTCGGGCCGGGCGAACCAGATAAGCGCGGTGAAGCTTGCGGTTAGCAGCGTACATATCGCCAGCATGGCGCGCCGGCGTCGGCCCTGATCGGCAATGGCACCAAGCAGCGGCGAGAGGAGCGCAATGGCAATGGCAGCCAGGGTTTGCATCCAGCCCCATTGCGCCTGACCTGTTACCGGATCGGGCGCGATGCCTTGCGTGAAATAGGCGGCGATGACGAAGGTGGAAACCACCGTCGGAAAGCCGCTATTGGCCCAATCATATAGCGCCCAGGCGAAAGCCTTCCCCCGGCCTGGGCGCTCGGCCACCTGCGCTATTCCATGATCCCCTTGGGCCCGCGCGCAATGGCCACCGCGCCAGTGCGCGATACCTCAGCGAGGCCAATCGGGCGCATCAGTGCCACAAAGGCATCAATCTTGTCGCCATTGCCGGTCATCTCAAGCACGAAGCTTTCCGTGGTGGCATCCACCACGCGCGCACGGAAAGCGTCCGCGAGCCGCAGGACTTCCATGCGGCTCTCACCCCGGCCCACTACCTTTATCAGCGCCAATTCGCGCGTCAGATGCGGGCCTTCGATGGTAAGGTCAGAAACCTTGTGCACTGGCACAAGGCGATCCAGTTGCGCCTTGATTTGCTCGATCACCATATCAGTCCCGCTGGTGACGATGGTAATACGTGAAATCCGTCCCGTTTCATCCACCGGCGCCACCGTCAGGCTATCAATATTGTAGCCGCGGCCAGAGAATAGGCCGATGACGCGCGCGAGAACACCTGCTTCATTTTCGACCAGCACGGCAATGGTCGCGGCGCGTTGGCCGCCTTTCAGATCAGACATTGCAGTGCTCCTCAGACCAGAACCTTGCCTTCATCGGTAACGCCGGCAACGCCACCTTCCTGGCCCGGGCCAAGGATCATTTCATTATGTGCGGCACCTGATGGGATCATGGGGAAGCAGTTTTCATCCTTCGCCACGCAGATATCGGCAATCACGGGCTTGTCTATCGCAATCATCTCCCGGATCACGCGATCCAGATCATCAATGCCTTCTGCGCGCATGCCAACTGCGCGGAAGCTTTCCGCGAGCCTCACGAAATCCGGCAGCGATGCCGAATAGCTTTCGGAATAGCGCCCGCCATGCAGCAATTCCTGCCATTGGCGCACCATGCCCATATATTCATTGTTCAGAATGAACACCTTCACCGGCAGGCGATATTGCGCAAGCGTGCCCATTTCCTGAATATTCATCAGGATCGAAGCCTCACCGGCGATATCAATCACCAGCGCATCCGGATGCGCGATCTGCACGCCCATCGCCGCCGGCAGCCCATAGCCCATGGTGCCAAGCCCGCCCGAGGTCATCCAGCGATTGGGCTTGTCAAAGCCGAAATACTGCGCGGCCCACATCTGGTGCTGCCCAACTTCGGTGGTGATGAAGGTCTCACGCCCCAATTCGCGGGTGATCTCATAAAGCCGCTTCACCGCATGCTGTGGCTTGATGATTTTGCTTTCCTGGCGATACTGCAAGCAATCTGTGCTGCGCCACGCATCAATCTGGCGCCACCAGGCGGCAATGGCGCCCTTATCCTGCGGTGCCTCATCCGCCTTCCAGGCTTCAATCATGGCGGCGAGCACCGCGCCCGCATCGCCCACAATCGGCACATCCACGGCGACATTCTTGTTGATGGAGGATGGATCAATATCCGCATGGATCTTCTTGGATGTCGGTGAGAAGGCATTAAGCCGCCCCGTCACACGGTCATCGAAACGCGCGCCGATATTGAACATGACATCGCAGCCATGCATCGCAAGATTGGCTTCATAAGTGCCGTGCATGCCAAGCATGCCAAGGAATTGCGGATCTTCCGCCGGATAGGTGCCAAGCCCCATCAGCGTATTGGTGCAGGGCATGCCAGTCATGCGCACGAATTCGCGCAGCAAGCGCGATGCTTCCGGCCCGGCATTGATCACGCCGCCGCCGGCATAGACAATCGGGCGATGCGCGCGCTTCAGCAGCCGCACCGCATCGCGGATGGCCTTGGCATCGGGTTCGGTGCGCGGGCGATAGGAACGATGGCTTTGCGTGGTCGCTTCCCGATACGGCGCCTTATTGATCAAAATATCCTTCGGCAGATCAATCACCACCGGGCCGGGGCGGCCTGATTTCGCGACATAAAAAGCTTCGTGCATTACGCGCGCCAGGTCTTCGGATTTCTTGACCAGATAATTATGCTTGGTAGCCGGGCGGGTGATGCCGGTGGTATCGGCTTCCTGGAAGGCATCATTGCCGATCAGATGCGTCGGCACCTGACCGGTCAGGCAAATCACCGGCACGGAATCCATCAGCGCATCCAAAAGCCCCGTCACCGCATTGGTGGCGCCAGGGCCAGAAGTGACCAGCACCACGCCAATCTTCCCAGTGGAACGCGCATAGCCTTCCGCCGCATGGACCGCCGCCTGTTCATGGCGCACCAGAATGTGGCGAATGGCGTTCTGCTGGAAAATCGCGTCATAAATCGGCAGCACCGCGCCGCCGGGGTAGCCGAAGATTACCTCAACGCCGTTATCCTTTAGCGCGCGCAATACGACCTCAGCACCCGACATGGTCAGGGCATCAGAGGCGGGCGGGGCTTGGGTCGCGGCAGACATGGGTGACTTCCTTCATGAAAAGCAATCGGCCCCGAAGGTTCAGGGCCGGCGAGGAGGGGCTGTTAGACCCTCGGTTGGGGGGCGTCAACGGCAAAAATCAAGAAATGCGAAAAATTTGGCCGATTCACTTTCCGAAAATTGCGTCAAACATTCAAATCGCGCATTTATGAGATAGGATCGGTCCGGGGGCGCCAATTCATGGTGGCGGAACCAGGTCGCTTGCCGCTTGGTGTATTGCCCACTCGCCAGGATGGCGCGGGCCGAGGCTTCTTCGGGCGTCAGCCGCCCGGAAAGCATGGCCGCGATTTCCGGCACGCCAAGGGCGCGCATGGCGGGCAAGGCGGGGTCAAGGCCCTGGGCCAGCAGGGCGCGCACTTCCTCAACCGCGCCGGCCTGGATCATGGCCGCCCAACGCTGGGCGATGGCGGCGCGCAGTTCTGCCCGCGGCGGATCAAGCAAAACCGACGCAAAACGCCAGGGGGCGGGGGCGGCGCTGGCTTCCGCTTGCCAGGCCGCGATGCCTCGGCCTGTGCCGCGCCAGACTTCATAAGCGCGGGCGATGCGCTGGCTGTCACTGGGGCGGAGGCGCGCGGCGGAGGCAGGGTCCTCGGCTGCGAGACGTGCATGCAAGGCAGCCGGGCCTTCTTCGGCCAAAAGGCGCCGGGCTTCTTCGCGGGCTGGCGCGGGGATGGGCGGGATGGCGGCCAGGCCCTGGGTGAGCGCCGCGCAATACATGCCCGTGCCGCCGCAGATGATGGGCAGCCGCCCTGCCGCATGGGTTTCTTGCATTGTCTTGAGCGCCGCATCGCGCCACCAGGCCACCGATGCGGCCTCGGCCGCTGGACGCACGCCGTAAAGCACATGCGGCGCGCGGGCTTCATCCGCTGGGCTTGGGCGCGCGGTGATGATGCGGAGTTCCCGATAAAGCTGCATGCTATCGGCATTGATGATGGTGCCACCGAGGCGTTCGGCGATGGCGAGCGCGAGTGCGGATTTGCCCGAGGCGGTGGGGCCGACCACAAACAAAGCGGGAGGTTGAAACTCCTTCATGGCGCGGGCATAGGCCGGATATGGAAAAGGTTTTGACCCTGATCGCGCCGCGCGGCGCGCTTGCCCCGGAACATCAGGCGAAGGTTGGCGCTGCGCTGCGTGAAGCGGGCGCCGAGGTTGGCGCCGTGGCGCCGCTTGCCGCGCATGAAGCCGCCGATATCCCCTTTGCTGGCTTGCCGCTGGAAGTTGCTGATCGCGTGGCGCGCGTGGCGTTGGAGGGCGGCCCTGTGGATGCCATCGCGCAGGATGTGGCGGGGCGGCGGAAGCGCCTGCTGATTGCCGATATGGATAGCACCATGGTCACCAGCGAGACGCTGGATGAATTGGCCGGGGAGGCCGGGCTCAAGGAAGAAATCTCCGCCATCACGCGCCGCGCCATGAATGGCGAATTGGATTTCGAAGGGGCGCTGCGGGAGCGTGTGGGCATGCTGAAGGGCCTGGCGCTGGAGGCGCTTGAGCGTACCTGGGCCACGACCGCGCTGATGCCGGGGGCCGAGGAATTGGTCGCGACCATGCGTGCTCATGGCGCGCGCTGCGCCCTGGTATCCGGTGGCTTCACCTTTTTCACGGGCCGTGTCGCGGAACGGCTCGGCTTTCATGAACATTACTCCAATACCCTGCTGCATGACGCGGGCAGGCTCACCGGCCATGTGGGCGAGCCCATTCTGGGCCGCAATGCCAAGCTGGTTACGCTGAAGCGCCTGGCAGCGGAAGAAGGGATTGGTTTGGCAGCGACCCTGGCCGTGGGCGATGGCGCGAATGATCTGGATATGCTGGGCGCTGCCGGGCTTGGCGTTGCCTTCAAGGCCAAACCCGTGGTGGCGGCGGCAGCGCGGGCGCGGGTGGATCATGCGGACTTGCGCGCGCTGCTGTTTGCGCAGGGGTATCGGGTGGAGGCGTTTCGGCGGGGGAATTGAGGCATGAACCCTCAGAGCGTAAGCTTGGTATCGCGACAAAAACTTGAATTGCAGGATCAGCAAATGGAATCTGAAGCCTTGAAGCCTGAGACGCTTGTGGAACTGCTCAAGCAGCGGCGCGCCGGCAAATTTGTGTCGGCCAGCACGATGGATGATCGCATCGCGGCGATGCTGGCGCGCAAGCGCCAAGCCCATCCCATACAGGATTGAATTCACCGAAGCTTCTGGACGTGATCTTGAATTTGTTTGCGGATCTTTTTTTTGAAAGCCGCATGAGCTTCGATGAAGGTACCGACCATACCTTGGAACATGCGGCAGAACGCATCAGGCATATCCGTGCCAGCGCCGAACCCCGGACGCGACTTCCTGCTCGTACCATAACGCGTGGGATTATTGTGGCCGGATTTCGGTTATTCGTTATGAAGCACGCGATTATGGGTGCTACAAAAGTTGATATAACCGAATCGGAGTGAACATGCCAACATGGCTCACCGCTCTGCTGTCCTTCGCTGGCGCACTGGTTACGCTCTTTATCGGCCTGATAGGCTGGCGCATTCAGTTAATCGGTAAACGGCGTACCGAGCTCGCCGAGGAGGCCCTATTGGTCTTTGCCAATGCGGTTGATGCGATGAAGTGGATCCGCGCGCCGATGAGCTTCGCTGGCGAGCGCCGAGCGTTGCGCAAGGAACTTGGTGAGCCAGAAGACAAAGAAATGCCCGGCGAGGCATACAAGAACGTCCAACGGAGATTGGATAAAAGCAATGAACGCTTCGCTGAACTGCGTAGGCTTCAGCTTCTTTGCAAGTATCACTTTGGCGAGGCAGCGCATGACGCATTCGAGAAATTGTACCACGCGCGGAATCAGGTGTCAGCAGCAGCGTACATGGGGGCGACCACGAGCGGTGACGAGTCGTCGCCAACCCCGGAGAACATGCAACTGCGCCAGAAATGGCATGGCGTAATTTGGGGTGGCCCCGAACATTCCGATCTCATCGCGGACGCCGTGAGCGCGGCACAGCGCGACCTTGAAGCTATCCTCACGCCGCACCTGCGTGCCGACGCTGCCTTGCTACCCATCGCGGGCGGTTGGCGGGCAAGCATGGCGCGCGCGACGGCACTCTTTCGACGTGGCGACCAATCCAAACCGAACGCGGCAAAGGACTGAATAGACGCCAACTACTGGTATGATGTTGATGATAAGGCGCGTAAGATCGGGGTGCTGGCGATTTTTTTCGGCGGGCAGGATCATATTCGCCGCATGCTGATCAGGCTTTTGGGGACAGACCCTCCGGCCTCACGTAAAGATTGACCAAAACATCCGCGCACTCGTGATCGCCAGAAACACCGCAAAGGCGCGCTTCAGCAGCAAGGGCGGGATGGTATGCGCGAGCTTCACGCCCCAAGGGGTCGCGATGATGGAAGTGGGTGCGATCAGCGCGAAGCCGATCAGGCTGACATAGCCGAGTGAGAAGGGCGGCACGCGCGGATCGCTCCACCCGCCCCAGATCAGACCGATGGTCGCAGGAATGGCGATGATTACGCCAAAGGCTGATGCAGTCGCGACCGCGGCGCGGATAGGGTAGCCCAGCAAGGACAGCAAAGGCACACCCAATGTCCCGCCACCAATCCCCATCATGGCGCTGACCGAACCAATGCCGAGGCCAAGTGCCGCGCGCGGCGCGCCTTCCGGCACGCGATCGGTCAATTTGAAGTCCAAGCCGGTGAAGCCCATGTTGAAGGCGACCAGCAAGGCAACGAGGGCGAAAATCGCTGTCTGCCCCTCACCCCGCACATAAACCGCGAGCAGCGTGCCCACTACCACGCCGGCCACCATGCTCGGCCAGATGGAACGCACCAGCGCCATATCCATCGCTCCCGTCGCGCGATGTTTGCGCGCCGATTGGATGGAGGTTGGGATGATGGTGGCGAGTGAGGTGGCGACAGCCACCTTCATCTGCACCGCCTCAGGAATGCCAAAGAGCGGAAAGACGTTAAACAGCAGCGGCACAATCACAATGCCGCCACCGACGCCAAGCAGCCCCGCGAGTGTGCCGGAAACCAGGCCCGTCGCCGCCATGGCCAAGGCCAAGGCGCCGAGCCAAAGCGGATCGTTCAAATACGTCATTTGCTGTCCTACGCGGCGCTGTGCCGTCCTCAACGGGCGTGGCATAGAGGCGCGAGGTTTGCGCGTCACCCCATGAGGACGTGGTTAGAGGATGTTTGCGATGGCTGATGCTCGAATCCTGGGCGTTTTGGGCGGCATGGGGCCGCTGGCGAGTGCATGGTTCATGCAGCGCCTAACGCTGCTGACACCGGCGGAGCGGGATCAGGACCATATCCCGACCATCCTGTGGTCTGACCCACGCGTGCCGGACCGCACCGCGGCGCGTGTTACGGGCGGGGAAGACCCCTTGCCAGCGCTGATCCGCGGCATTCGCGGCTTGGAAGCCGCCGGTTGTGGCGCCATCGCCATCCCCTGCAATACCGCGCATGGCTGGTATGAGGGCATGGTTGCTGCGACCAGCCTGCCCATTCTGCATATTGTGGATGCGGCCGCTGCTGAGTTGCAGCGCCTTGGCGTTGCAGGTGGGCGCATTGGCGTGATGGGCACGGCGGGCACACTCGCGATGCGGCTTTATCAGCAAAGGCTCGATCAGCTTGGCTATGAATGCCTGACGCCAAGCGAGGCCGAGATGCAAAGCCGTGTCACACCGGCGATCACGGCGGTGAAGGCAAACAAACTTGTGGAAGCTTATGAACCCTTGGCGGAAGTGGCGCGCAGCCTGATGGCGCGTGGCGCCAAGGCGGTGGTGCTGGGCTGTACGGAAATACCGCTTGGCATCGCAGCGGGGCCGGCGCTGCCCTTTCCGGTGGCGGATACGATTGATGCGCTGGCGCGCGCCGCGATTGCTTGGGCGAAACCCTGATAGGCTACTCCCCCGCCAACATCGCTTCCACCATCGGGCGATAGGGCGTGGTGCCATCGCGCGCGCGCAAAGCGCCCGCGGCTGAGGCAAAACGCAGCGCGGCTTCAATCGCCATGCCTTCCGCCATCGCCAAGGCATAGGCGCCGTGGAACACATCGCCCGCGCCGGTGGTATTGGTGGCCTCCACCGGGAAGGCCGGTATTTCCTGCGGTGCCGCCATGCCAGGTGTCAGCCAAAGCGTGCCTTTCTCACCCCGCGTCACGGCGGCGAGCTTCACGGGGCCTGAGGCCAAGGCGCGGCGCAGCCCTTCTTCCGGCGCGCAACCCGGCGCGAAATTTTGCAAGCCGGTGACAGAGAAAATCGCGTGATCCACGCGCGGCACCAAATCCACCAGAATGCGCGTTTCGCTTTTCTCGCCATCCAGCACCACGGGCACGCCAAGCCGCCGCGCTTCTGCCGCTGCTGCGGCGACACCTTCGGGCCAGCGCGGATCGCAACAAAGCGCGCCGGCGCCGGCAAGGGTTTCCAAGGGCAGCCAGCCAGGGTCTATGCCGAGATCAGCGCCGCGAAAGCCGATGATGGTGCGTTCCCCATGGCGGTCCACCAGCACGGCGGAAACTGGGCTTCGCCCGCCCGCCACGCGCTTGAGGCCGCCGGTGCCCACGCCATCGGCTTCCAAAGCGGCGGCGAGCAAGGGCGCGTTCAAATCATCGCCCACCCGGCCCCAGAAATCCGCGCGGCCGCCAAGGCGCGTCACCGCAATCGCCGCATTGGCCGCCATGCCGCCGGCATTCAGCACATAGGAACGGGCAGCGATTTTCGCGGGCGGTTGGGGTATATCCTCCACCCGGAACACATGATCGGCGACAACATTGCCAAGGCAGACAACACGCGGCGGGGGAAGGGGTGCGGCCATGATGGACCATAGCCTGTCACGGCAGGACCGTCTTGGCCAAGTGCCGCCCGAAATCGCGTCCCGCATTCTGCTGCTGCGCGATGATGCGCTGGTGCTGAACAAGCCGGCGGGGCTTGCGACACATCGCGGGCCGCGCGCCAGTGCCTCGGTGGAAGATTGGCTGCCCGCTTTGCAAATGGGAAGGCGCCATTTGCCGCAGCCGGCGCATCGGTTGGATCAGGATACGGCGGGCTGCCTGGTGCTGGGGCGCACCAAACCGGCCTTGGCGGCACTCGGCGCGATTTTCGCCAAGGGGCTGGCCGCAAAGACCTATTGGGCGGTGGTGCAAGGCGGCCCGGCTGAGGATGCGGGGGAGATTGGCTTGCCTATCCGCAAGATCAGCTCTCGTGCCCAGGGCTGGCGGATGGAAGCGCATGCGGATGGGCTGGCATCGCTCACGCGTTGGCGCTGCCTTGGGCGAGGCGATGGTGTGGCCTGGCTGGAATTGGCGCCTGAGACTGGGCGCACGCATCAATTGCGCGTGCATTGCGCGACGATGGGCTGGCCGATTTTGGGCGATGCGCTTTACGGCGCTGGTGGGGCGGGCGGCTTGCATTTGCTGGCGCGGGCCATTGCGCTGCCGCTTGAGCCGCCCTTGCAGGTGGAGGCGTCGCCGCCGCCGCATATGGAAGGGGCGTTGGGTTCGTGTGGCTGGCACGCGCAGGCAAGATGGCTGCGTTTACTTCACGGCGAGAGATCCTCCAACCATGATGGAAAGCGGCCAGTTATGTAGAAGAAAATCATGGCGAAGCCGGCTCTAAGCGCCAGCCAAGCTCCGTGGAAAATAAGTATAATAACCGAAACAAAACAAGGAATTCCAAGGAAAAGAACGTGTGGTAGAAGATTTTGATCGAAAACGTAAAATTTCAAAGCATAAGAGAGCGTGGCGAGCATCGCGGCTGCAGCAAAAAAGGCCGAGCACACGCCCCCATTTTCGATGAATTTTTTAGTTTTTTGGCTTTGGAGAAGCATCGCTCCTCCCCCTTGCCTCAAGAAGAAAAAAATGGTGACTAGCAAAGCCAAGACAGAAAGCAACAAGGCAATATCAATGGCGCCGACTGCGTTGTCGCAACGATAAGGGCGCCTGGTGAATATTGATCCCCTGTCAACGCAAAGTGTATCTTCCGAGAAGAACGCCAAGGGATAAAGGCTGCGTATCCATGGAAATAGCGTGAATAGTGAATAGGAAACGCAAAAAACAAAAATGAAACAAAACGCCGGGATGCCATGAGAGCGTTGGATAAATGTTTGCTCTGGCGCACAAGGTTCCAACAAACCTGGAGGCTTCCGCCAAATAAACCAGTTCCGAAACGTATCACGCGTCCGAAGCAACTCCGCCAAGGCTGCATGCGACAGCGGCGCATCCTGCGGTGATGTCGCAATCCGCTGCCGCCAATAATCGCGAACACTCTCCGGCGTCCAGCCGCCGGGCGGCATCGGCGGCATGGGTGGTGATCGGCCCAGAAATATAGCCCACCAACTCGGTTTGGATGTTTGCGACCCAGGCATGACACTAAGCTTGCCGAAGAGGTATGAACCGCCCCGGGTTTGTCGGAGGCTCCAACTTCCAAATAGGATGGAGCCGTTATGAGCAAGACGACGAACAAATTCTCCCCTGAAGTCCGTGCCCGAGCGGTGCGGATGGTGCTGGATCACG
>Ga0315906_10004967_pt1 | contig 16840 bp, 10 predicted proteins | sample LakEriMetagenome_4_FD_203526 | JGI IMG/M metagenome (GOLD analysis project Ga0315906, IMG submission 203526) | Freshwater fungal communities from buoy surface, Lake Erie, Ohio, United States - Buoy 2 MA122 | ecosystem: Environmental > Aquatic > Freshwater > Lake > Lake biofilm | place: USA...
ATCTTGATACTTCCGTTTTCACCGATGATGGTGATACTGCTTTCCAGGTTGGTGTCCCATACCGAAGTAGAGTAATTGATAGCTCCCATTCCGCCGTTGACAAAGTTAAAGCTCACAAAGCCGGAGTCTTCGAAATGAGTTAAGTCGTGGTGTGTGAAATCGTTGAACTTGGCCTGAATATCGGTGATGTCACCGAATAGCCAATACATGATATCAATGAAGTGGGAGAATTGCGTAAATAAGGTACCGCCATCCAGTTCTTGCGTGCCTTTCCAGTTTTTACCGGTGTAATAACGTTCGTCGCGGTTCCAGTAGCAGTTGAGTTGCACCATGAAAATTTTCCCCATCCGACCGCTTTCTATCATTTCCTTGATCCAAAGGGATGGAGGAGAATAGCGATTTTGCATGACGCAGAATACCTGTCGGGAAACCTGAAGCGCTTTGAAGATGATTTTTTCACAATCGGCAACCGATAGCGCCATCGGTTTTTCGATGACAACATGCTTGCGGTTTTCGAGCGACAATAACGTAAGTTCTGCGTGTAAGCCGTTCGGCGTACAAATACAAACTACATCAAATGGAATAGTACTGGCGAATAAATCCGATGCGGAATTGAAAAATGGAACAGGAGGTACATCTCCTAATTGATCCGCAGGGCGGATATCGCAAATAGCAACAAGTTCGGCTTCGTCGTTGCGGCGAACCATTTCAGCATGACGTTTACCGATGTGTCCGGCGCCAATGACAGCAAAACGAATTTTCGGAGTAGCTTCGCTGATCATCACTTGATACGTTTTACCTTTTTGCCTTCGAGTTTAAATTCCTGATGGCTTTCCGGGCAAATGGCGATTCCGTTGGTGTCGAATTTCAAACGATGGCCGTATTCGCTCATCCAGCCAAGTTGCTTGGCCGGATTTCCAACGACCAACGCGTAGGCGGGAATGTCTTTAGTAACAACAGCGCCGGCGCCAATGAAGGCGTACTCGCCGATGTTATGACCACAAACGATGGTGGCGTTTGCGCCGATGGTAGCGCCTTTACCAACATGTGTTCGGAGGTACTGACCGCGACGTGTTATTGCGCTTCGCGGATTATTCACATTGGTAAATACCATGGAAGGACCGAGGAAAACATCATCGTCACAAATCACTCCTGTATAAATGGAAACGTTGTTCTGTACTTTGACATTTTTACCCAGCACGACTTCTGGAGAGATCACCACATTTTGACCAAGGTTGCAGTTTTCACCAATCACGGATCCGCTCATGATGTGACTAAAGTGCCAGATTTTAGCTCCCTTGCCGATCGTTACATTTTCGTCGATTACAGCCGTTTCGTGGCAGTAGTATTCTTTTTCCATAAGGCTCTCCTAAGGATACAAAGTTAATAATTGCAACAGAATTATAACTGTCACATTATCAGCTTTTTGATAAAAAACTAGGATTCAAATCGATGAGCTGTCTTACGCAATTCCTCCGTTGGTAAAGCTTTGAAATAGGCATACGTCTTTGCAAGACCTTCGGCTCTGGAAACAGTTGGTTCCCAGCCTAATATCGCTTTTGCCCGGGTGATGTCCGGTTGACGCTGTTTTGGATCGTCGGTGGGCAGTGGTTTGAAGATCAGTTTTTGTTGTGCGCCGGTCAGGCGGATGATTTCTTCGCCGAATTCCCCAATGGTAATTTCGTCGGGATTACCGATGTTAACCGGAAGGTGATAATCGCTCAGTAGCAGACGGTAAATGCCTTCTACTAAATCATCGACATAACAAAAGGAGCGGGTCTGAGAACCATCACCAAAAACGGTGAGGTCTTCGCCACGCAGGGCCTGGCCTATAAAAGCGGGCAGAACCCGGCCATCGTTCAGTCGCATGCGCGGACCGTACGTGTTAAATATGCGAACGATGCGAGTTTCCAATCCGTGAACATTGTGATAAGCCATGGTAATAGCTTCCTGAAAACGTTTCGCTTCGTCGTAAACGCCTCGCGGACCAATCGGATTCACATGTCCCCAATAATCTTCGTTCTGCGGATGCACCATCGGATCACCATAAACTTCCGAAGTAGATGCGACAAGTATGCGTGCTTTTTTTGCTTTGGCGAGGCCAAGCAAATTGTGAGTTCCTAATGAACCGACTTTAAGGGTCTGTATCGGAATCTTAAGATAATCAATCGGACTGGCGGGAGAGGCGAAGTGGAGGATATAATCAAGATCACCCGGTACATACACAAATTTACTGACGTCGTGGTGATAGAATTCGAATTCTTTCAGTTTGAAAAGGTGCTCAATATTCTTGAGGTCGCCCGTGATAAGATTGTCCATACCAATTACGCGATAGCCTTCACGGACGAAACGGTCGCAAAGATGCGATCCCAGGAATCCGGCTGCGCCGGTGATCAACACACTTTTCATAGTCGGTAGTTACGGTGTTACAACATCGCGACCGATGCTGTAGTAAGTGAATCCTTTTTCTTTGATCCGTTGCAAATCGTACAGGTTGCGCCCGTCGAAAATCAAGGGTTGCTTCATCAGTGTTTGCATACGATCGAATTCCGGCGTACGGAAAACCGACCATTCGGTAGCAATGATTAAAAAGTCGGCTCCTTCAAGCGTTTCGTAAGGATCATGGCCAAACGTGATTTTATCGCCAAGGCTCTTGCGAACGTTCTCCATGGCTTCCGGATCGTAGGCGGCGACAGAAACACCGGCTTTCAACAGTGCATCAATCATGTATAAGGCAGGAGCTTCGCGTATATCGTCGGTGTCAGGTTTAAAGGCAAGGCCCCAAATCGCAGCTTTCTTTCCGTGCAACTCGTTTTTAAAGTGAGCAGAGATCTTATCAATGAGAACCAGTTTTTGTTTCTCGTTGACGCTCATAACAGATTGAAGAATTCGGAAATCGTAGCCGGCATCTTCTGCTATTTTATCAAGTGCCTGAACATCTTTTGGAAAACAACTTCCACCATAGCCGATACCGGCAAACAAGAAACGCTTACCGATCCGGTCGTCCGATCCGATCCCGATTCGAACGGCATCTACATTGGCGCCGACCTTCTCACAGAGGTTTCCAATCTCATTCATGAAGGTGATCTTCATGGCTAGAAAAGCGTTGGCAGCGTATTTGGTCAATTCGGAAGAACGCTCATCCATGAAGAAAATTGGGTTTCCTTGTCGGACGAACGGAGCATAGAGTTCAGACATCAATTCGCGTGCACGCTCAGAGTTCGTGCCAATTACGACGCGGTCGGGCTTCATGAAATCATCAACAGCAAATCCTTCCCGCAAGAACTCCGGATTGGACACGACATCGAAATCTGATTTACAGTTTTTTGCCACTACATTGCGCACTTTTTCGGCGGTGCCAACGGGAACGGTGCTTTTATTGACAATGACTTTGTACGATGTTATCAGTTGTCCCAATTGTTCGGCGACCTGAAGTACATATTTTAAATCGGCCGATCCGTCTTCGCCGGGAGGAGTTGGCAATGCAAGAAATATCACGGAAGCATCCTTGATACCTTCCGCCAGATCCGTCGTAAAGCTCAGTCGGCCTTGCTTAATATTTCGTTCGAACAGCACGTCCAGGTGTGGTTCGTAAATCGGGATTTCACCGCGCTGCATGCGCTCCACCTTTTTTACATCAATATCAACGCACGTCACATGATTTCCGGTTTCGGCAAAACAGGTTCCTGTTACCAGTCCGACATATCCGGTTCCAACTACTGCAATTTTCATGATGGGTTAAGATCAGTGGTTAGCGATGAATTCCAGTACATGATCGGTGATATGCTTCAATGTCGCTTCGTCCATCTCCGTATGAATTGGCAGTGAAATGACATTTGCACATAACCACTCCGTGACCGGGAAGTCTCCGGCCTTGTAGCGGTCGTCACGATACGCTTTTTGCAAGTGTAGCGGAACGGGATAATAAATCATTGCCGGGATATCCTTGGTGGCGAGGAATTCGCGCATTTGCTGTCGATCAGGTCCGTTTAGCACTAGGGTGTACTGATGGAAAACATGATCAGACCATGTAGCTCGTTTGGGAGTTATAACCTTCGGATGGCCGGCAAATGCACGATCGTAATAGTCGGCTACAGCGCGTCGTGCGGCAGCATAGTTGTCGAGATGACGCAGTTTGATGCGCAGAATGGCTGCCTGAATACTATCAAGGCGGGAGTTTACACCTATCTCATCATGGTAATATTGAACGGATTGCCCGTGGTTGGCAATCATCCGGATTTTCTTTCCCAGTTCGTCGTCATTCGTGAAAATCGCTCCGCCGTCACCGTAACAGCCTAGGTTCTTGGAGGGGAAAAACGACGTACAACCGGCAGTGCCAATGGTTCCTGCTTTTTGTTTGGTGCCGTCGGAGAAATGATAGTCCGCTCCAATGGCTTGCGCAGTATCTTCAATGACGTACAAGTTATGCTTCTGCGCGAGTTGCATCAGCTCTTCCATCTTCGCACATTGTCCGAATAAGTGTACCGGCACGATAGCTTTGGTGCGAGGAGTGATGGCTTTTTCCACCGCTGCAACATCAATGGTGAAATCATCTTTGTAGACATCGACCAAAACAGGTTTAAGTTGGAGTAGTGCGATGACTTCCGCCGTAGCGACGTAGGTAAAGTTAGCCGTAATGACTTCGTCGCCCGGTTGAAGTCCCAGCGCCATCATAACGATTTGAAGTGCATCAGTGCCGTTTGCGCAAGGAATGACATGTTTAACATTCAAATAGGCTTCCAGTTCCGACTGGAAAGCCTTCACTTCCGGGCCGTTGATAAAGGCGGCGGAGCGAATAACGTCTAAAACGGCTTTATCAACCTCTTGCTGAATCTTTTCGTACTGGCCGATCAGATCAACCATTTGAATTTTTTTCATTCTGCTATAAAAATAGGAGTGCGAAGATACGGAATTCTGCAGAGTATTTAAAGCCTTAAAAATCAGTCTAATATACTAAAAACGAGGCAGTTGTGGTGCACTGTATCTTCGCAGAAGGTAGTGCCTTTGGAGTTCCGTGGAAAGACTATCTTTGCCACCTCTGAATTTGTAGAAAAAATGGCAAAATCGAAGTTTAATAAGGAGCATTACCTCAATTGGTACGAGCAGATGCTGCTCATGCGTCGTTTCGAAGAACGCGCCGGGCAGCTGTATGGAATGCAGAAAATAAAAGGATTCTGTCACCTGTATATTGGGCAGGAGGCAATTGTTGCGGGCGCTATGAGTGTGTTGCGACCAACAGATAATATGATTACCGCCTACCGTGACCACGCTCATGCGTTGGGTAAAGGAACGTCAGCGCGCGCCGTGATGGCGGAGCTGTATGGTAAAGCCACCGGCTGTTCAAAAGGCAAAGGTGGCTCAATGCACATGTTTGATTCGGAAAACAGATTTTTCGGCGGACATGGAATTGTCGGCGGACAAATTCCGTTGGGTGCAGGTATTGCCTTTGCCGATCAGTATCGCGGAAATGATAGCGTAACCGTTTGTTATATGGGTGATGGTGCTGTTCGTCAGGGCGCGTTGCACGAGACATTCAACATTGCAATGACCTGGAAGGTGCCGGTTATTTTCGTTATCGAAAATAATAATTACGCCATGGGAACCTCTGTAGAGCGTACTAGTAATGTCACGCAGCTCTACAAACTAGGACTCGCCTACGATATGCCAAGTGAACCTGTGGATGGCATGACCGTAGAGTCCGTTCATGAAGCCATGGAACGTGCTGTCAATCACGCCCGCGAAGGAAAGGGTCCTTATTTGCTGGAGATTAATACCTATCGTTACAAGGGCCACTCCATGAGTGATCCGGCGAAGTATCGTACCAAAGAAGAGGTGGAAGCCTATAAGTCAAAGGACCCTGTCGAGATGGTGCTCAAAACTATTCGTGACAAGAAATACGCTACCGATGCTGAACTGGAAGCCATTGTAACCAAAATTAAAGATATCGTGGAAGACAGTGTTCAGTTTTCCGAAGAGTCTCCATGGCCTGATCCATCAGAACTTTATACTGATGTTTATGTTCAGTCTGATTATCCGTATATCAAAGACTGATTTATCAAAACCTTATCACATTCAATTAACCGAATAAGTTAAGATGGCTGAAATTATAAGAATGCCGAAGATGAGCGACACCATGACCGAAGGTGTTGTCGCTAAATGGCACAAGAAAGTGGGCGATTCCATAAAGCCTGGAGATGTCGTTGCTGAAATCGAGACCGATAAGGCAACCATGGAGTTCGAGTCTTATCAAGAAGGAACGTTGCTTTATATCGGAATAGAAGAGGGCAAAGGAGCACCGGTTGATTCGGTGCTTGCTGTGTTGGGTAAACCGGGTGAAGATTACAAGGCGTTGCTTGATCAGGCTCAGTCGGCAGCCGCTGCGCCGGTTACTCCGCCACAGGCGCCAATTCCTGCACCAGCACCAGTTGCAGCTCCCGCAAAATCAGCACCAGCTCCTGCGCCGGTATCTGCTGCTCCTGCACCGGTAGTTGTTCCGGTATCCTCCGATGATGCCCGATTGAAGGCTTCTCCGTTGGCTCGTCGTATTGCCAATGAAAAAGGAATTGATCTCCGTCAGGTAATGGGTTCCGGAGATCATGGCCGTATCGTTAAGCGTGATATTGAATGGTTCAAGCCGGGTCAATTTGTAGGAAGTGCAGTGGCTCCATCTGGACTGACTAAAGAATCCTTTGATGTCACGAACGTTTCCCAGATGCGCAAGACCATTGCTCGTCGTTTGAGTGAAAGTATGTTCACGGCACCTCATTTTTACCTGACCATTTCCATCGATATGGAGCCTGTTATGTCGGCTCGTGAAAGCATCAACGCTGTTACAGGATCTAAAGTATCCTTTAACGATTTCGTCATCAAGGCAGCAGCTGCCGCGTTACGTCAGCATCCGAAGGTGAATTCATCCTGGCTGGGCGATACTATTCGTACCAATCACCACGTCAATATCGGTGTTGCTGTAGCCGTAGAAGAGGGTTTGCTGGTTCCGGTAGTTCGGTTTGCGGATACCAAGACGCTTCGTCAAATCAATGCGGAGGTGAAGTCTTACGCGGCAAAAGCAAAAGATAAAAAACTGCAACCGTCCGATTGGGAGGGTAACACGTTTACCATCTCTAATCTGGGAATGTATGGTATAGAAGATTTTACCGCCATCATCAATCCGCCGGATGCCTGCATCTTGGCAGTAGGAGGAATCATCCCAAAGCCGGTAGTCAAGAATGGTCAAGTTGTTCCCGGAAATGAAATGAAAGTCACCTTGAGTTGCGACCACCGTGTAGTGGACGGAGCTTCTGGCGCTGAGTTCCTTCGCACCTTCAAAGGACTGCTGGAGAATCCAGTGGTTTTGCTGGGGGAGGCTGCGATTTAATTACAACAGATCACGTGAAAAAAAAAGAGCTGTCCTTTCGGGCAGCTCTTTTTTTTGAAGCTTGGTGATTTTTATTCAATCACCAGTCGGATTTGTTGTGAACTACTGTTGGTTGTTAGCGAAACAAGATAGATGCCTTTGGCAAGGCGGCTAACATTGATTTCGTGCGATAGCGCCTTGTTGCCGGCGGCTACGATTTCTCGGTACACCACGGTGCCGCGCAAGTCGATGATGCTAACAGTAACATCGTTGCTGAGTACGCCGCCTCTCAAAACAAAGGCTTGGCGCGCTGGGTTTGGATAAAGGCTGACCCAGCTACTTGCTGTCAGATTATCGATGCCCACACTCAATTGTACGTTTACCGTATCGGTTCCCACGCAACCATTTGCATCCGTTACACTAACAGCGTAATCACCGTTCTGATTGACGGAAATAGTTGCTGTGGTTTCTGTAGTGCTCCATACGTAGGTGAAAGGTGCAGTTCCGGTTACAGAAGGGATAAGCGTTATTGGACCGGTAATTAATGTATCAGCACCGAGATCAACAGCCGGCAGGTCGAGGATGGTTGCGGTTATAGCAACACGGTCCTGATTGATACAAACAATTCCTGACTGAGCATAGTATGTTGTCGTTTGTGATAAGAAAGGAGTCGTGAAAGAACTGCCATTCGACAATACACCGCCACCGCTCGGCACATCGTACCATGCTACGGTTTGGGAGGAGCTGGCGTTTAGAACCACAGTTCCTGGTCCGCAACGCAAGGCATCCAAGCCGGTAGGTAGGGCAGGTTGTGGAACAGTCAATACCGCACTAATTTGATGATCATTACCAGGAACTGTTTCAGCGCCATAATTGGTATACGCATCAATGGTTACATTTCCTCCGGTTGCTGTATTAACAGTGCCTACGACTACTGTTATGCTATCGTTGGCCGCCAGCGGACCGGCAATTATCGTGGATAAGTTGGCCGTGGCAGCTCCGGTTACGATGGCTAAAACGGGGATGTTGATGGCTGCGTTAGGTCCTAAGTTGATTACTTGAACGGTTACATCGCCAGCCGCTCTTCCGCATGATCCATTTACCGGTGAAAGTACAGCACTCACGGCAAGGTCAGACGGAAGGATGATGTTCACGCAGACGGTATCGGTTCCCTCACAGCCGTAGCTGTTGGTTACCAGAACGCTGTAGCAATCGTCCGTATTCACTGTGATCGTTTGAGTTGTCGCACCATTGCTCCAGGTATAAGTACTGAAACCGGCTCCGGCGTCGAGTGTGGTAGAGTTTCCTTGAACAATGTTCTGGTCGTTACCAAGATTTACCACCGGAAGTGGCAATACGACAACGGAAGCAGCTGCACGACCACTTTCGCAGCCGTTGATTACGTCAGCAGCAAAAATATCCGTAGTTGCAATAATTCCGGTTGCCGTATAGGAAGTGCCGGTTCCAAGCAGGTTTCCGCCGGTGGCTGCATCGTACCAGTTAACGGTTCCTGCACCGACTGCGGAAACTGTAGCAGTACTGCCCAAGCAGATGCTGTCGCCGCTTGCCAAAGGTGCAACGGGCGCTGCTGTGATAAATACCGTAATACTGGAGCTATCATTACTACGATCATCATCCTGAGTGGCGCCGGAGTAAGCCGTGAAGGAAATGTTCCCGCCGGCTGACGTATTTACTGTTGCGCTGAACGTGACGGTGTCGCTTGTTCCTGCAGCTAATGATCCTGCATAGTTTTCTGAAATCGGAGCGCCAAGAGCAGAGGACGAAAGGAACAATGGGAATCCGGTTTCGGCAACTGATCCGTTGTTGGCGACGATGATGGTGACAGTCGTATTTGCTGAGCCGCAGGCACTGTCCTCAGGACTGATAATCGCTGTGACGGTAAGGTCTCTTGGCGTTCCAACGAACTCATCGGCACCAATGCTAGGCGTACTGCTACGTGCCTCTCCGTCGATGTCATCTGAAACGGAAGGAACTGAGATGCCTTCGTTATCGATAGCCGTAGCAGAAGCGTGTAAGTCGGTAGTGCTGGCAAAACGTGGATCAGCTGATACTGAATTGGAGTCTCGAAGAGAAGCCGTTTTCCAGGCTGAAAGATTAGCAGTATTCGTATTGTTGTACCGACCTAAGATTGCTCCCGTGGTATAGAGGTCGTTGTAATCAGAAGCAGAAATACCGGAAGTGGTTGCATTAAGGAGGCGAATAGCTAGACCTCCGCCTAAATTCGTCAGCACGTTGTTGATCAGACGATTTCCGATACCGGTCCCACTCAGTTCAGTGGCTGTCGAACCTGATCCTATCATGTTGACACTGTTGTAAATGAATTCCTGATATTCTCCGTTGTTGAGGCGGATACCAATTGAGTCGGTAGCTTGAATGAAATTGTTGGCCGTAATACCTGGAGTGCCGTTGTATCCCGAGCAGTCAATGAAGTTCATTCCTAATTTAACGTTTCCTGAAATCCGGTTTTTGCTAACCAGCTGGGCGCGTTGCGATCGATCCAATTCTATTCCGGTGTAGGAAGTGTAAGATGTATTGGTAGAGATAGTATTGTTGACAATGTTTAAGTCGCCATGGTTGGTAAGGAACATTCCGAATGCATACTGATTCAAGAGTATGTTATCCGTGATAATGAGTCCGTTTTCAGGATTCAATGAGGCGATACCGTTGAGGTAAATTCCCATGGAACCATTTTCAAAACGATTCCCATGGATGACCACGTTAGAGTCGTTGGTAGGTGTTCCGGCAGAAGAATAAAGAATAGCCGCCAGACTGTTGCTTACTTGTGTCGTAGGCGCACCAAGGAAACGGCAGCCGGTAATGTTGATGAAGCACGATGAGTTTTTAAAATCAATAATACGTGCGTATGGCTCCAAACCAGTTCGTTCGAGCGTAATGCGTTCAAGGTTGATGTGGTCTGCACCGTTCAGCTGTAGAATGTAATTCAGGTTGGTGAATACGGTTTCAGATGGATAGGTGAGTTTTACTGAGCTGCTATCGCCGTTTTCCGAACGAATGGTGATTGTGTTTGTTGTACTGGATCCATTGATCGCCGGAATAGAAACGCGGATCGTATCAGTACCGGAACGCATGTCCAAAATTACCGGACCGCAGACTCCGAAAGTAGTCAGTGCGGCTACTGCGTCCGACAATCGTGCGTAATCAGGGGTTGTTCCGCCGACTGTATAAGTTCCGCTTAACGGAATGGTCAGGTTTCCGGAGGACAGTGTATCGTTGGTGGCATCATCGTCTAAGCCTGCGTTGGGAGCAGAAGTGTACGTGATGAATTCATAAAAATTACCGGAAAGCAAACTCCAGCTGCCAAGTAAAACTGTATCCGTAGCACCGGCTAACAAGGTATCAGTATAATTGATGGTTGATTGTGCAGCGCCATTCACGGACCAGTCGATGCTCATGGAGTAGACATCGTTAGTTCCAAAGTTTTGAATGATCACTGTCACGTCTGCAGTTCCACTGCAAAGGTTTCCGGTTGGTGACACATAAGCTGCCACGCCAACATCTGTTGTTTGCGCCGTTGCCGAATTTTTGGATAGCACACAAGCGCTGAGCATCATAATGACACCGGCTAGTCGTAGAAATTGTTTTCTCATGATTTAAATTATTGGTTGGTTTGATTTTGCGTAATGAAAACGTGTGTTTTCAAATGTATTTATACTACGAAAACCGGAGGTTTTCGTTACAAATACTTTCCGACAATTAGCGTGTTGAAATTGCGCCCGTTTCTAGGGGTGCGGTGCGCAGCTTACTTCCCCTTTTGGGAGTCTTTTTCTGCGGGCCGGTAGTCGTATTGAACCACTATTTTTTGTTCTGGTTCTTCCGTTAAATTTCCTGCAAGGTCATCGTCCGTTACAGGATTTGATTTTTCTTGCTCTTCTTCCAGCTCCCACTGGAATTTTTTTCGTTGCGGGCCCTCTTTTCTGAAATAAATAGCACTAAAAAGTCCGGCGATACTTCCGAAAAGGTGCGATTCCCAGGATTGATCAGGGATCAGCGGTAGTATTCCCCAGGCAAGACTTCCGTAAAGGAAAACAACCAAAAATGAAATGGCCATGAGACGCATGTCTTTTCTGAAAATCCCGCTGAAAAACAGGAAAATTACTCCACCATAAATCAGTCCGCTGGCCCCGATGTGTGTAGACGGGCGCGCCAGCAACCACACCCAAAATCCGGTCAAAAGCCAGATCATACTGATGACTTGCCAGGCAATGGCACGATAAAAATGGAAAAGTACGGTCCCTACGACCAGTAATGGAAGAGAATTACTAATCAGGTGGTCGTAATCGGCATGAATAAACGGTGCTGTCAGTATGCCGGTAAGTCCCGCCCATTGTCGGGGATGGATTCCCCAGCTTGGTCCGTTCATTTCCTTCAGGGAGAAGAAGTGTAGGGCCCAAATGACACCTAAAAATATCAGCGGCCATCGCAACGAGCGCCATGCCTGCTTCTTGCCGATTCGACTGACGGGTTCAATGGATGTAGCTATTGGTTCAGCCGGTAAAATGGGGCTTTCCTGATTTTCGTGCAGCATCATTCTCCACAAAATACCGATAATTATCCGCTCCCGGTAAGCGTTATCGTATAATTTCATCCCGTACTTTTACAGCATCCATGAAAGCCGACGATTTTTTTGCCACGCCCATCGAGTTTCTGAAAGGAGTCGGCCCGCTGAGGGCTGATTCGTTGCGAAAGGAGCTGGGTATTTTTACGTTCGGCGATCTGCTTTTTCATTTCCCCTTTCGTTACGTTGACCGGACTCGTTTTTATACCACTCGTGAAATCGTAGCGGATATGCCTTACGTCCAATTAAAAGGGCGAATCACCAAATTGACGGTGAAAGGTGAGCATCGCCGAAAGCATCTTTCCGGAATTTTTCAGGACGAAGCAGGCACGATTGAATTGAAATGGTTTCAGGGATTGCGCTGGGTGACGCAGTCAGTAAAGCTCCATACGGATTATGTGTTATTCGGGAAACCATCTTCGTATAACGGTATCATTAATGTCATTCATCCGGAGCTGGAGCCGGTTTCTGAAGCGTACAAGGAGCAAGCCAGCGCGCTGCAGCCTGTGTATCCGTCTACTGAGAAGTTGAAAGCGAAAGGTCTGGACAGTAAAGGAATTCTTCGTCTGCAGAAACAATTACAGCTTCAACTATCACCGGTGCTGAAAGAAACGTTGCCACAGGAGACACTTCAGCAATTCCGGTTGATGGGTCGCCGTCCTTCATTAACGCAAATCCATTTTCCGGATACTGCTGATTCCTTGAAATCGGCGGAAGCCCGTTTGAAGTTTGAAGAGCTGTTTTACATTCAGCTACGTTTATTGAGCCAAAAACTGTTGCGTACGGAGAAATTCAAGGGAATGAATTTTTCCGTCGTGGGTGAAAAATTCACAGCCTTCTTTAACGACAAGCTTCCGTTTCCACTTACCAATGCGCAGAAGCGCGTCATTCGTGAGATACGTCAGGATTGTGGCTCCGGCCGGCAAATGAATCGCTTGCTACAAGGCGATGTGGGCTCTGGAAAAACGGTGGTGGCGCTGATGAGTATGCTGATCGCAATCGATAATGGTTACCAGGCCTGTCTTATGGCGCCCACTGAAATTCTAGCTACCCAACATGCTGCATCAATTAGTTCCATGTTGCAAGGCCTCGGAGTCAACGTTCAATTACTGACAGGCTCCACCAAGGCGGCCCAGCGTAAAGTAATTCATGCGGGTTTGCTAGACGGAAGTGTAAAGCTATTGATTGGTACGCACGCCCTCATTGAAGAACAGGTTCAGTTTAAAAACCTCGGATTTGTTGTGATCGATGAGCAGCATCGTTTCGGTGTACAGCAACGCGCCAAATTATGGGCGAAGAATGTACAGCCGCCGCACGTGCTGGTGATGACGGCCACGCCAATTCCTCGAACATTAGCCATGACACTTTATGGTGATCTAGATGTTTCTGTGATCGACGAATTGCCTCCCGGCCGGAAGCCGGTCTCCACCGTCCATCGAAATGATCAGCACCGGTTACAAGTCTGGTCGTTTCTGAAAAAAGAGTTAGAAAAAGGACGTCAGGTTTATGTTGTCTATCCACTTATTGAGGAATCGGAAAAGGTAGACCTGAACAACCTTATGCACGGCTACGAAGCGATTTGCCGCGACTTTCCGGCGCCACAATACCACGTCAGTATCGTGCACGGAAAAATGAAGCCGGCGGACAAGGAATTTGAGATGCAGCGGTTCTTTCGGCATGAAACACACATCATGGTCGCGACCACCGTCATCGAAGTGGGAGTGAACGTGCCGAACGCTTCGGTTATGGTGATTGAAAATGCAGATCGGTTCGGTCTGTCACAGCTTCACCAGTTGCGCGGCAGGGTCGGACGCGGTGCCGAGCAATCTTATTGTATTCTGATGTCTTCCTTCAAGCTGAGCAATGAAGCCCGCTTACGATTAAAAACCATGTGTGATACAAACGACGGTTTCAAGATTGCGGAGATGGATCTTCAGCTGCGTGGGCCCGGTGATGCGGAGGGGACACAGCAAAGCGGTGTGTTGGACCTCAAACTGGCGGATCTTTCGCGTGATGCTAAATTGATAGTTGTTGCCCGGGATGCGGCTATTGAATTACTGCAGTCTGATCCCCACCTGGAAAAACCGGCGCATCTTGGCGTGCGGGAACAGCTGGATCAGGTGCTCAAAAAGTCGGGAAATTGGGGGCGCATTAGTTGATCCGGAAGGCAGGGAAACACGTATCTTTGGACCTTACGTATCCCTATGAAGATCTCATACAATTGGCTCAAATCCTACTTGCCGGTCACGTTACCGGCAGCTGAAGTTTCAGCCCTGCTGACCAACTGCGGACTTGAGGTAGAAGGCACCGAAATCTATCAGACCATAAAAGGCGGCCTTGCCGGACTCGTTATCGGTGAAGTAAAGAGTTGTCAGCGGCATCCTAACGCCGATAAACTCAGTTTGACGACCGTGGACATTGGTTCCGGTACGGATCTCCAAATCGTTTGTGGTGCTCCCAACGTAGCTGCCGGTCAGCGGGTGGTTGTGGCGCCCGTTGGTGCGATGGTTCATCCCACCACCGGTGATTCGTTCGAGATTAAAAAGTCAAAAATTCGTGGCGAATTATCGGAAGGAATGATTTGTGCCGAAGATGAAATTGGAATGGGTGCATCGCATGCCGGCATACTGGTTTTGCCTGCTGATGCTCCGGTCGGTGTACCGGTAAAGGATTATTTTAAGGTGGAAGATGATATTGTTTTTGAAATCGGCCTTACACCTAATCGTGTTGATGCTGCCTCACATATCGGAGTAGCCAGAGATTTGGCAGCCATACTTAATTTGCAGGCAGGCAACAGCAAGGCGCAGATGGTTCAGCTTCCTGCAACGGCTGAATGCTCCAAAGAAGCAGAAGGGCTGGTCATTGCTGTAACCGTTGATGATATTGTAGCTTGTCCGCGCTATTCCGGAATTACCATTTCAGGAGTTGAGGTGAAGGAATCTCCGGAATGGCTGCAACACCGATTGAAAGCCATCGGTATCGGTCCTGTCAATAATATCGTCGACATTACGAATTTCATCTTGCACGAATGCGGTCAGCCGCTTCATGCTTTCGATGCTGATAAGATAGAAGGCGGTAAGGTTGTGGTTCGCAAGGCGGCGGACGGTGAAAAGTTCGTTACACTTGACAGTGTAGAACGCACGTTGCTTGGTACCGATTTAATGATTTGCAATACGAAAAAACCAATGTGTATCGCCGGTGTTTTCGGAGGACTGGAATCGGGTATTACGTCAGCAACGACCAATATATTTATTGAAAGTGCGTATTTCGATCCTTCCTTCATTCGGAAAACCGGTAAACACCATGGCTTGAAAACGGATGCTTCTTTTCGCTATGAGCGCGGAGCTGATCCCACTATCACCGTGTACGCGTTACGGCGTGCCGTACAATTGATACGGGAAATTGCCGGCGGAAAGATTACTTCTGATATCATCGACCATTATCCGGTTGCTCAAGTACCGGTTTCCATTGATTTCAGTTTTGATTACCTGAACCGTTTCACCGGCCAGTCAATTGATCGTGATGCTGTTCTAACTATTTTGGATTCCCTGGGAATGGCGCCGCAAACTACATCGCCGGACAGTTGCCGTTTGTCGATACCTACCGGAAAAGTGGATGTGACCCGGCCGATTGATGTGGTGGAAGAAGTGCTGCGTATTTATGGCTACAACAATATTGCGGTACCGGCAAAATTGAATGTGTCGCTGCCAGCTGTCACAGGATTCGATGAGGAAGCCTTGCAGGAAAAGGTGGCGGATTACCTGGCCGGCAATGGTTTTCATGAGTTGTTCTCCAATTCTTTAACACGAGCTGCCTATTCGGAAATTCCCGGTAACTCCGTTGACGAAGCAGTCCGGTTACTCAATCCGCTGAGTCAGGATCTTGGCGTGTTACGACAAGATATGCTGCACTCCGGATTGGAAGCCATTCAGTATAATCGTAATCGCCGACAGCAAGACCTTCGCTTCTTCGAGTTCGGTAAAACATATCGGCGTAAAGAAGATCGCTATTCAGAGTCGCGGCATCTGAGTCTGTTCCTTTCCGGAAATAATCACGATGAGTCTTGGTATGCGAAAACCGAGGAGATGGATTATTATTTCCTCAAGGCATTTGTCGGTAACGTAATGTCATTGTGTGGTATTGATCCGCGTAAATTAAAAGAGCAAGCCGTCGATCATCCGTTCTTTGCCTCCGGCGTTTCGTGGTTGATTGGAGAGCGAATTCTGGTGTCTTTCGGAGTTTTAAAACGCAGTCAACTACGAAAGTTTGATATCAGCGCCTCCACTTGTTTTGCGGATTTTCATTGGGATGCTGTGATCAAGAGTGCCAAGAAGAAGCCGGTGCAGGTAGTTGAGATTCCCAAGTATCCGCAAGTACGTCGTGACCTTTCTATGGTGATTGATGCGGAGGTGGAATTTGGTCGTATTCAAGAAACTGCTTTCAAGACAGAACGTAAACTACTTCGTGGTGTACAGTTGTTCGATATTTACCAGGGCGATAAAATAGAAGCAGGGAAAAAGTCGTATGCTGTTTCCTTTTTACTTCAGGATGATCAACAGACCTTGACCGATCAGCAGATCGAAAAGACGATGGAACGACTTATGGCTGCACTGACCAAAGAAATTGGTGCGATTATTCGCACCAGTTGATTTTATTTAATTGGAAATCAATTATTTAACAGTAAAGTGATCGTTGTCAGGTAGCCTGACTGATCTTGCTTTGTATCATTGCAGTCTAATTTAGAATTAGTCTAAATAAAAATAACTGTCAATGAGGATTTTTCTCCAAACGCTAATTTTAGCTCTTTTTTTATGTTTTTCGGAAGAGTCGTTGGCAAATGCCGGCGGTTGGGATAGTCTGGCTGTTTTCCGGATGGATACGCTTTCTGA
>Ga0315906_10004971_pt1 | contig 16833 bp, 15 predicted proteins | sample LakEriMetagenome_4_FD_203526 | JGI IMG/M metagenome (GOLD analysis project Ga0315906, IMG submission 203526) | Freshwater fungal communities from buoy surface, Lake Erie, Ohio, United States - Buoy 2 MA122 | ecosystem: Environmental > Aquatic > Freshwater > Lake > Lake biofilm | place: USA...
ACAGGCACCAATGATTGCAGAGCCTACAATTATTAAAGCAGAGCCTGGTAGCCACCCTGAGGTAAAAGTTGAGGCCGGTGTAGATGCTTATGCGCTAACTCATAATGAGACTAGCACTGGCGTAATGATGCCAATTAAACGACCAGCTGGTTCCGATGGCGCATTAGTTCTAGTTGATGCAACAAGTGCCGCAGGTGGATTAGATCTAGATATTTCCCAATCTGATTGCTACTACTTTGCACCACAAAAATCATTTGCCTCCGATGGTGGATTATGGATTGCAATTATGAGTCCAGCTGCTATTGCCAGAGTAGAAAAAATTAAAGCTAGTAACAGATGGGTGCCAGCATTTTTTGATCTATCAATTGCAATTGAAAACTCTAGGTTAGATCAGACTTACAACACACCAGCACTTGCCACATTTATTTTGCTAGCTGAGCAACTTAAGTGGATGAATGAAAATGGTGGATTAAAATTTGCCGCATCTCGTAGCGCAGATTCTGCTAACCGGCTTTACTCCTGGGCAGAAAAAACTTCATACACCACCCCATTTGTTAGCGATCCAAATATGAGATCTAAGGTTGTGGGCACAATTAATTTTGATGATTCAATTGACGCACTTGAGGTAGCAAAAATTCTAAGAGCAAATGGCATTGTCGATACTGATCCTTACCGCAAACTAGGAAAGAATCAGCTTCGAATTGGAATGTTTCCAGCAGTTGAGCCATCAGATATTGATGCGCTAACTAAATCCATCGAGTATGTAGTAGAAAGGCTTGCCAAATGATGAGTCCAAGGCTTAGACGAATAGTTACTATTGCAATTTTATTTGGGATGGTCGCAATGGTATTAGTCAGCGGCTTATCAAGTTAAGATAGATAAATGAAAGAAGCAATTTTTGTTATCGCAATGGGAATTGTGCTGTGGATTATTGCTCTAGTTTTTGCAATTGTTATGAATGCAGATAGCAAAATCTTGTGGATCTGTGTAGTTGGCGCCTTACTAGGTGCAATTGGCCTTCGTTACACAATTAAACGAGGCGCACGCGGACAGCTTTAATTGCCCTCAATTTGGGATGCAATTCCACGTAACACCTTAGCTAAACGTTCCGCTTCAGTTGCAGATGATGATCTACCGCTACGAAGTGAGTTGCTATAGCGATCTAGGATTTTAATTGTGTCCTCAATCATTGCTGCTAAATCATCATTTTTACCACGAGAGCTACCAGAAATTGATGGTGGTGCTTCAACAATTGAAACTGAAAGTGCCTGTGGACCACGACGACCATCGGCAATTGAAAACTCTAATTTGGTTCCAGGCTTAACAGTTGTTACGCCATTTGGTAATGCAGCAGCTGCTAAGTAAACATCTTCACCTTCATCATTAGAGATAAAGCCAAAGCCTTTTTCTAAGCTAAACCATTTAACGCGACCACTAGGCATTGGTATCTCCTTTAAATTTTAGTATTCGTTTAGGCCATCTTTAGATGGGCAGGTGCTTAGTTTATCGCACCTAAGTTGATGCTGGTAGCGCTTTATTCCGCCTTGATTAACGCCTCAGAGTGAGCACCACAGCCATGATCGACTGAAACTACCCGGGCATCCTCAGGTGAGATCGCATTTGAGCAAACACCAAAAGTTGAGCGAAGTGAACCTGCGATTGGAATAAAAAATCCACATGAAGAACAAGGTTTTGGTGCAGCTGCTGCAATTGGTGCTTTCGGACCACGATCACCTTCATACCATCTCTTACTAGCTGCATCTCTACCAACAATTGATAACACTCTTGCTCTACCAAATCCAAACTCATAAAGCTGTGCTAAATCTAATTCCTCTTCACCAGGTAGAGCGTTAAGCATTGGAACTAATCTCTCATCATCTGGTGCAGTTGGCACTACATCGCCCACACCAATATCACCTGGCTGAATTCGCTGTGAGTATGGAACCCAATTAGGAGCAAGTAATGCTTTAGTTCCTGGTAATAAAACCACATCACAAATTGTTGGTGTGGATTTTTCATCCACCTTTGCCACAGTTACCGCCCAGCGCCAACCTTTATATCCAGGTAGCTTTGCTTCAAATAAATAAGTTGCAACTCGCTCTTCATCAGAATCTACTGAATAAAATTCACCAACAAACTCTGATTTACCAGCATCTTCAATTGCAGCACTCTTTGCTAACTCAAGGGCAGAGAAAATATCATTTTTATTTACTTCAATATCAACAATCTCAGGATAGGTTTTAGGTGGTGCGATGTAAGGCTTTCTAACAATTACTGGCTTTGCTACCTCTTCAATTTTTGGTTTGGCAATTTCTTCAAGCAACGCCGCATCTACTGGTGCCTCAGGTTCTGCCACCACTGAGTTTTCAGATTTACGAAGCTTTTTAAATAATGATTTTTTCTTTGCCATGAGTTAATTGTAATCTGCAATTGATTAAATGAAAAAAGCCCCCGTTTTTACGCGGGGGCTTTTATCTGTTCTAGATAGATATGTTAGAAATCCATACCGCCACCATCGCCACCAGGCATTGGTGCAGCACTCTTTGGCTCAGGCTTATCTGCAATAACCGCTTCAGTGGTTAAAAACAATGCAGCAATAGATGCTGCATTTTGTAATGCAGATCTAGTTACCTTTGCTGGATCAATAATTCCAGTTTTAATCATGTCTACATACTCACCAGTTGCAGCATTTAAACCAAAACCGGTCTCAAGGCCGCGAACTTTTTCTACAACTACGCCACCTTCAAGGCCAGCATTAATTGCAATTTGCTTAAGCGGTGACTCAACTGCGTACTCAACAATTTTTGCACCAGTTGCTTCATCCCCTGTTAGCTTTAATTTAGCAAGTGCAACCTTTGAGGCTTGTAGTAATGCCACACCGCCACCAGCAACAATTCCCTCTTCAACTGCAGCTTTAGCATTTCTTACTGCATCTTCAATTCGGTGCTTGCGCTCTTTTAACTCAACTTCAGTAGCTGCGCCAGCTTTAATAACTGCCACACCACCCGCAAGTTTTGCCAGGCGCTCTTGTAGTTTTTCGCGATCATAATCTGAGTCACTCTTTTCAATCTCAGATCTAATCTGATTAACACGGCCCTTAATTTGTTCAGCATCGCCGCCACCTTCAACAATTGTGGTCTCTTCCTTAGCGATAACTACCTTACGAGCTGTGCCTAGAAGTTCTAGCGTTGTTTGATCTAGTTTTAGACCAACCTCCTCTGAAATCACAGTGGCGCCAGTCAAGATTGCAATATCTTGCAGCATCGCTTTTCGGCGATCACCAAAACCAGGTGCTTTAACTGCTACTGATTTAAATGTGCCACGAATCTTATTTACTACCAAAGTTGAAAGTGCTTCACCCTCAACATCTTCGGCAATAATTACTAGTGGCTTGCCAGTTTGCATAACCTTTTCTAAAACTGGAACTAAATCTTTAATATTTGTAATCTTTGAATTTGCGATCAAGATATAAGCATCTTCCATAACTGTTTCCATACGCTCAGTATCAGTTACAAAATATGCTGAGATATAACCCTTATCAAATCGCATACCTTCAGTTAGCTCTAACTCAAGTCCAAAGGTGTTGCTCTCTTCAACTGTAATTACACCCTCTTTTCCAACCTTATCCATTGCCTCTGCAATCATGGATCCGATTGTGGTATCTGCAGCTGAGATAGATGCAGTTGCTGAGATTTGCTCTCTAGTTTCAACTGGTTTTGCCATCTTTAATAACTCATCAGAGATAACCTCAACTGCTTTTTCAATTCCGCGCTTAAGTGACATTGGATTTGAACCAGCTGCAACATTTCGTAGACCTTCACGAACCATTGCTTGGGCTAATACTGTGGCAGTAGTTGTGCCATCACCGGCAACATCATCTGTCTTTTTTGCAACCTCTTTAACTAAATCTGCACCAATTTTTTCCCATGGATCTTCTAACTCAATCTCTTTCGCAATTGAAACACCATCATTAGTAATTGTTGGTGCGCCCCATTTTTTCTCCAGCACAACATTTCGACCACGAGGTCCAAGGGTTACCTTGACCGCATCGGCCAATGTATTCATGCCACGCTCTAGTGCGCGACGAGCCTCTTCATTAAAGGCAATCATCTTTGCCATATTTATTTCTCCCTTTTTTTTCGCTTCTTGCTTAAATTAAGTAGTGGGTGTTTTTATCACTCTCACCCATAGAGTGCTAAGGCCAAATCTAGAGGATTTATTCCAGATGCGCCAAATTATGCGGTCTAAATTGGGGGTGCAGGGGTGCTTAGAGGGTAAAGCCGAGTTTGCTACTAGATCTAGCCATGGTCCTGGCATCTCTGATTCGACGTAATCTTTTAACCAAAATTGGTTGTGCCATTAGCGCCTCTTGGCGATCAATTAAATTATTTAATAATTGATAGTAAGCAGGTGGGGTTAAATTAAATAACTCCTTAATGGCACTCTCCTTAGAACCAGCATGGCGCCACCAATTGCGTTCAAACTCAAGCAACTTAATCTCTAGCTCAGATAAACCAGTAGCTACTGAATCTGAGGTTGGATCAATAAAGGCGGACATAGGTATATCTTAAAAGAAGGGTGTGACAGATTGAGGTTATTACCCTTTGAGCGTGGCGAATAAAGATTGAATTATTTTTTAATTAAGGTCAAAGTTTTCAACTGGTGAAATCTTGATCATTTCCGCATAATCCTTGCGGTTAGCACTTCGAATTAAGTTTCGGATCATAGTTGGAAAAACAAATATATGAAATGGTAGGACTGCATACCAATACAACTGACCACCTAAGCCGCGGGGGGAGAATGAAGCCTCCTGCACAACCTCACTCTGACCATTTGGCAATTTTGAAATTCTAAACTCAAGCCAAGCTTTTCCAGGCAAAATCATCTCGGCATATAACTTAAGTGATTGCTCCGGTACTAAAGATTCCACTCGCCAAAAATCTAGTGATTCGCCAACCCTTAAATGAATTGGATCTCTTCTGCCTCGTCTAAGTCCTACGCCACCAATCATTCGATCTAATAGACCACGTAAGTACCAAAGAAAATCTGCACCATACCAACCATTTTCGCCACCGATCTCTTCAATGGCCTCCCATAAACTCTTAATGGATGCATCAGTTGTTCGTACTTTTTTATCCTTTAATAACATCTCTCCTGCCCACTCTGGATCAGATTGTGCTTTCTGCCATGGCGCAGTTGGCAAAGTTGCATCTGACCACCTTGTAGAGACGGTATTACTTGAAACATTACTTAACGCTAAAGTAACTGCGCCATCAACATCTATTAAACCTTCGGCAGGTTTTGGAATTAATTTATCAATGGATTTTTTAGGATCAGCTACTACCTCACTAATTAGTGAGCCAACCAATGGGCGAGCAAGTGAGGTTGGTACTGGGGTAACAAAGCCAATCCAAAGGCTAGATAGTTTTGGTGTTAATACTGGCACCTTAATAATTAAACGCTTTCTAAGCCCAGATAATTTAGCAAATTTTTGCATCATATCGGCATAGGTCAAAACCTCAGGGCCGCCAATATCAAATACACCACCAACTGGCGTTTCTAACTTTGCGCAATTTCTTAAATACCAAAGTACATCTCTGATCGCAATTGGATGAGTTTTATTTGAAACCCATTTTGGTGTGGTCATTACCGGTAAGCGATGAGTTAAGTGTCTTAACATCTCAAAGGAGGCAGAGCCAGATCCAATAATAATTCCAGCACGTAGCTCTAAAACTGGCACAGATGTAGTTGCCAACTCTTTACCAGTATTTGCTCTAGAGGTTAGATGCTTACTAGTTTTCTCATCATTATTAATTCCACCTAAATAAACAATTTGTGAAACCCCACAACTTTGCGCAGCCATTGCAAAATTTCTAGCCATAGCAGATTCAATCTCATCAAAATTTGGACCTAAATTAATTGAGTGCAGTAAGTAGTAGGCGGTGTGAACTCCAGTCAATGCATCTTTAGTTGATTGAAAATCTGATGCGTTTCCAGTTGCAATCTCTACTTGATTAGCCCAAGAGTGGCTTTGTGCCTTATTGGCATCACGCACAAATACCCGCACATCAGCACCATCGGCTAATAATGCAGTAACTAATCGGCCGCCCACATACCCAGAGGCACCAGTAACTAGAATTTTGCGCGCTTGGCTCATGGTGAAAACAGTAGACTTAATTCAATGAATAAACCAAAGGTAGTGATCCTGGGTGGCGGGTTTGGTGGCCTTGCCGCCGCTCGCGCGCTGCATAAAGCAGCCGATGTCACAGTGGTTGACCGCCATAATTATCAAACCTTCCTACCCCTGCTCTATCAGGTATCAACGGCAGGTCTAGCAGCAGATCATGTGGCTTATCCAATTAGAGGAGCATTAAGAAAAACTCCAGTTAAATTTCGAATGGGTTCACCTATTTCTATTGATCACAAAAACAAAGAGGTTAAGTTAGATAGTTCTGAGCTTTTAAAATTTGATCATTTAATTATTGCTTTAGGTTCGGTAAGTGCTGATTTTGGAATTCCAGGGGTTAAAGAGTTCACATTAGGAATGAAAACTGTCTCTGAAGCACTAACTATTAGAGCTGAGATTATGCGTAGGTTTGAAGATCTATGTCGCTTTGAAGATGATACAAAGTTATCAATTACTGTCGTAGGCGGTGGACCAACTGGTGTTGAGATGGCAGGAGCAATCGCAGAGTTAATACGTGGACCATTAAAATCTGATCAAGCAAATGCTGCTGCTCATATTGATATCACTCTTATTGAAGCTGGACCCAGATTACTTCCGCCATTTGCACCATCCTTATCAGCTAGAACTAAAAAAGATTTAGAAAAGCTAGGGGTTAAAGTTTTAGTAAATGCTGCAGTACAAGAGGTTGAGCATAGAAAAATAAAGTTAAAAGATGGCAGCTCTATTGCCTCTGAGATAACTATCTGGGCAGCAGGTGTTAAGGGCTCAGATGCAATGCTGCAGTTAAATCTGCCAACGCTTGGAAATAGAGTTGCAGTAGAACCTACTATGCAGGTGAAAAATTACCCATATGTTTGGGCGTTAGGTGATATCGCAGCTAGTGTTGATAAAAATGGTAATCAACTACCGATGGTAGCGCCAGTTGCAATTCAGCAAGGAAAATTTATAGCAAAACAAATTTCCCGTCTTGGAAAAAATAAGAGCCTAGAAAACTTTAAATACCTAGATAAAGGCTCTATGGCCACTATTGGTAGAAATAAAGCAATAGTGCAGGTAAAGGGGATAAAGATTTCTGGTGCAATTGCCTGGTTAATCTGGCTCTGGCTACACCTTTTCTACCTATTGGGCGGTAGAAACAAGATTGGCACCATGGCAGATTGGACTTGGAATTATCTAACATTTGATCGTGGTAACCGACATATTATGGATTCCTAAGTAAAAATGGCTACTGCGGTATACCGAAAATATATAGAGGTAGATGGTCATCAGCTTTGGTGTGTTAAGTGGAAAAAGAATGGGCAACCAGTTGTATTACTACACGGTGGATTAAGCCATACTCAAAAGTGGGAGAAACAGATCCTGCCAGCGGTAGCAAAAACACATGAACCATTTGCATATGATCGAACTGCGCATGGAAGAACTAAAGTACGTAAAGGTTATTTTCACTTTGATTTTCAAGTTAATGAGTTAATAAATTATTTAGAGAGTGTGGTTAAAAAACCAGCACATATCATTGGTTGGAGCGATGGTGGCAATATTGGTCTACTTGCAGCTCTTAAGCGACCTGATCTGATTAAATCTTTAGTTGGTATCGGGATGAACTACACCTGGGATGCAGGATTAACATTTGACTTAGATAATATTATGGAAAGTAGTGAAGAAGAAAAACAAAACTTTGCCAAATTATCTAAGCAAGATCCAGAATTATTACCTCAAATAATAAAAAAGGCGTACCAGGTTTGGATGAGTGAGCCAAATATTAAGCTTTCTAAATTAAAAAAGATTAAGTGCCCAGTATTGGTCTTGGCCGGAGATGATGAGCCATTTACTAGCCAAATGACCTGGCAGATGTATGAGGCGATCCCAAATGGTCGACTAGCGGTAATTCCAGGTTCTAGTCATAATTTAGTTAATGAAAAAACTAAATTGATGCAGGAAATAATTAAAGATTTCTATCAGAATTTAAGTTTTCCAATTACAAAGATGCCAAATCGGCGAGCTAAGAGACAAGCAAAGGTTCTAAAAAACTCTTAATTCTCCTGGTGCACCAGCTGGCACAAATGGCTTGGTAGGAAATACTTGATCAACTTTTTTATATGGTGAATTTTGTGCTGGGCGCAAATCTGCTTCACCTTTATTGGGCCACATAGAAAAGGCCCGCTCTGCTTGCGCGGTAATTGTTAGTGATGGATTAACCCCTAAATTTGCAGTTACTGATGCACCATCAACAATATGCATTGTTGGATAGTTATAAACCCGATGGTATGGATCAATCACACCAGTATTAATTGATTCACCAATTACACAGCCACCAACAAAGTGGGCGGTAAATGGTGCGTTGATTAAATCACCTATGTGACCACCTGCAATGCCACCATTGTTTTCAGCAATTCTTCGTGCCACCTCATTAGCTGCTGGGATGTAGGTAGCGTTTGGAGTTTTAGAATCATTTTTTGAAGTTAATCTAAAACCAAATAAACCCCGTTTTCCGGTAACGCTAATTGCTGAATCAACATTTTGCATAATCAATGCCACAACTGTTCGCTCACTCCACTGCCTAACATCTAAGATTTTTAAGACTAAAGAGGGTTTAGTAATTACTTGCCTTAGCCATTGTTTACGACGATCTCTAATATTTGCACTATCGGTCATAACTGTCTGTAGTAGTCCCATAAAGTTAGATCCTTTGCCATATCTAACTGGTTCAACATGGGTGTGATCATCAGGGAAAAATGATGAAGTAATTGCAGAACCCTTACTAAAGTCAGTACCACCCTTTGGCATTATGCTGCCAGTTAATGCTTCACTATTTGTTCTAGATAGCTTTCCTAATTGATCACTGATCTTTGGTAGCACACCAGTTGATTTCATTTTATGTAGTAACTTTTGGGTGTTATATGTGCCGGCAGCAACTACTACATGGGCGGCAGTAAATCTTCTATTGCCACCAAACCAAGCACCACTTTTTCTAGCAGTAATTGACCAACTACCATCAGATAACTGCTCCACCTTAGTTACGGTGTGCTCTGGAAATACCTTTGCACCTGCTTTTTCAGCTAAGCCAAGATAATTTTTAGGCAAAGTATTTTTTGCATTATGCCGGCAACCAGTCATGCACGCACCACATTGCAAACATCCTGATCTATCTGGCCCAACACCGCCAAAAAAAGGATCCTTAGATTTAATGCCAACTCCATCACCAAAATAAACTCCAAGTGGAGCTAATTTAAATGTGTGGCCAACACCCATTTGATCTGCTACCTGCTTCACCGCTTGATCAGAGGGTGAAAAGTATGGATTTTGTGCAACTCCTAACATTCTAGAAGCCTGGTCATACCAAGGAGATAACTCTGCATCCCAATTAGTTATTTGATTCCATTGCTTATCTTCAAAATAAGAAGCTGGTGGCTTATATAAAGTATTTGCATAAACTAAAGATCCACCACCCACACCTGCTCCTGCTAACACTAAAACATCAGGTAAAACATGAATCCGTTGAATACCTTTAAGGCCTAGCCTTGGCAAAAATAAAAATCTACGCAGTCGCCAAGAAGTTTTAGGAAAATCCTTATCACTAAACCTTCGGCCTGCTTCTAAAACACAAACTTTGTAACCTTTTTCAGTTAACCTTAAAGCGGCAACCGAGCCACCAAAGCCAGAGCCAATTACTACGACATCAAAATCTAGGCTGGCCATAACAAAACTCTACTTTGATAAGTATTGGAAAGTTAAGAGTAAAACTGGAGCCCCCCGTCAGGATTGAACTGACGACCTGCCGCTTACAAGGCGGCTGCTCTACCACTGAGCTAGAGAGGCGGATATTTAGGGCGTAATTATGGCATAGCTTGGAATAGCAATTTACTGTCCTTTTGGCCAGCTGGTTGGCACTTCATACTTACCACTTCTGCCATCACCAGAGGATTTACCCCGGATCCGGCGCCAAATCCACGGCAGTAAAAAAACAGCAATCCATGCAAGATTAATCAAATTCTTTTTAACTTTACCTATCTTGGGTTGCGGCGGTAGTAGCACCTTCCAATTTGGATCAAATTCAAAACCTAATCCCTCTAACACTGCATTGGCTAATCTTCTATGTCCTTCTGAATTCATGTGCAATCTATCAAATGCTAAAAATCTGCGATCATTTAGAAATTCAGCCTTCTTACCCTCAAATAAAATAGTTGGATACTTACTTGCAACATTTCTAATATTCTCATTAAAAGCACTAAATCTTTGATGCCAAAGTTTTGCTGTCTTTCCCTTACCTTCAACCTTGTCGACAACTGTAAAGATGATCACTGTGGCACCAGCATCAGTTAATTGCTTAATTCCTTTTTCATACTCAGGCAGTGAAATCTCCGGCTTATAATTTGGCCGCAATACATCATTTGCACCGGCGTGAAATGAAACTAAGGTTTGCTTGCCTTCTATGTATTTAATTGCAACTGGTATTTGATCCTCAACTACCTGTTTAAGTAACTTTCCTCTAATTGCCAGATTCATATAGGTAAAATCTGGATTATCTTTTGCTAACGTATCTGCAACTCGATCAGCCCAACCTCGGTAATTACCATCAATTACCTCATCACTCATGCCCTCGGTCATGGAATCACCAAGTGCTATAAAGCGAGTAAATTGCATTTTACTTACTTCTTTCCGTCGCAACCCAATGCATAACTATTGCAGTTGCCACACTTGCATTAAGTGATTCAACTGAGGATTGCATTGGTATGGAAACTACTAAATCACAATTTTCTCTAACTAATCTTGATAATCCCTTGCCCTCACTGCCAACAATTATAAATATCGATTCGGTTGCTAAACTCATTTTGGATAATTCTTGATCACCTTCAGCATCTAAACCAATTACAAAACAACCAGCTTTCTTTGCATCTTCGATAGTTCTAACTAAGTTTGTAACTTGGGAGATTGGCATACGAGCTGCAGCGCCAGCAGAGGCCTTCCAAGCAGAGCCAGTCATAGCTGCGTTTCGGCGCTCTGGAATTATTACCCCATCTGCACCAAAGGCGGCAGCTGATCTAACAACTGCACCTAAATTATGAGGATCAGTTATGCCATCTAATCCAATCAACATCATCGGAGTTTTAGCGCTACTGATTACTTTTGAAAACTCTGAGTAATTAAATGGCTTAATTACTAATGCAACTCCCTGGTGATTAGAGCTACCAGTTAAATCATCTAACGCTCTTCTTGGTAACTCTTTAATTGGTAGATCTTGATTCTTAGCTAATCTAATCGCCTCAGAAATCTTCTCATCAATCTCAGTTTTTATTGCAACTACTAGTTCCTTGGCAGGAATCTTGGCCCTGAGTGCTTCAACTACTGAATTCTTTCCAGCAACTGCATCTTGCGCAGCAGGTTTGCGATCAAATCTTCTTTCACCTCTATGCTCTGAGCTTTTAAACTCTTTTTTCTTAAATGGCTTTCCAAAACTCTTTCGATCATCTCGTTTAAAACTACTTCTACTTTCATCTTTTGGTCCACGATTATCACTCTTGCGATTATCTCTTTTTTCTGGGCGGGCAACAGCTGATCTTTCAATTCTTTTACCAGAACTTCTAGCCATAGATTTATTGCCCTTAGGGCGATCTTTACGTGCTTTACCTGGTTTCATTAATAACTCCACCTTGGACCATTAGAAGTATCTTCCACTGTAATGCCTAAGGCAGCTATTTGATCACGTATTTGATCTGCTGCTTGGAAATCTTTTCTTACTCTTGCCGCTTCGCGCTGCTCAAGTGCTAACTTAATTAAGCCATCCATAGCTAAGTCATTTGATTTACTGCTGGCAAAAGCTGGATCTTGTGGGTCGCAACCTAAAATTGATAGCGCACCTCTTATCTCACCTGCAGATTTAGCAATAATCTTCTTATCATCTGCTGAACTATTTCCAATTCGCATACTCTCTGAGATAAAAGCAAGTGCTTGTGGAACTGCTAGATCATCATTCATTGCCTGCTTAAACTCATCGGCAATTAAAATCTCAACTGGTTTTCCTAAAACTGAGGCTGCTCTACTTAAAAATGCTTCGATTCGCTTAAATGCGGTGGCAGATTCTGCTAACGCTTCAAATGAGAACTCAAGCATGGATCGGTAATGAGCACTTCCTAAATACCACCTTAATTCAATACCCCGCACCTTTTTTAATATCTCAACTACCTGTAGTGAATTTCCTAATGACTTACTCATCTTCTCACCACTAGTTGTTACCCAGGCATTATGCATCCAAGTTTTAGCAAATTTATATCCAGCCGCATTTGATTGCGCAATCTCATTTTCATGATGTGGAAAAATTAAATCTAGTCCGCCGCCATGAATATCAAACTCTTGCCCTAAGTAGGCATGCGCCATTGCTGAACACTCTAAGTGCCAACCAGGACGACCTGCACCCCAAGGAGTTGGCCACGCTGGATCACCTTTTTTAGCAGCTTTCCATAATGCAAAATCTCTTGGATCTTTTTTATATGTTGAATCTGAATCCTCACTAGATTGCAGATCATCTAATTTTTGATTAGATAAAGTTAAATACTCTTTTAGCTTTCTTACCTCAAGATAAACATCACCATTTCCTGGTGCATATGCCGAACCATTTTCAATTAACTTTTGCATAAGTTCAATCATCTGCGTGATATGTCCGGTAGCTCTGGGTTCATAGGTTGGCGGTAAGACATTTAGCGCGTTATAAGCATCGGTAAAGGCTCGTTCATACTTCATGGCTACCTGCCACCATGGAATTTCTTCATGAACTGCCTTATGTAAAATCTTGTCATCTATATCAGTAACATTTCTTACAAATGTAACCTCATAACCGCTAGCTATTAACCAGCGACGCAAAATATCAAAATTCACACCACTTCTAATATGCCCAATATGTGGTGGTGCCTGAACTGTTGCACCACAAAGATAAATACCAACTTTGCCTTTTTCTAATGGCTTAAATTGGGATACCTGTCGAGTTTTAGTGTCGTAAAGTTTTAGTTCACTCATCAGAGAATTTTACCCTTAAGCACTAACTAATAATGCAGTTGCAATCGCAGATAAGCCTTTGCCTTCACCAGTAAATCCAAGGCCATCAGTTGAGGTAGCAGATACTGAAACCTTTGCCCCTGATAATGCTTTAGATAGGGCAGAGATTGCCTCAGCTCTTCTTGGCGCGATCTTTGGACGATTGCCAACAATTTGTACCGATACATTTTCAATTTTAAAACCAGCTTCTTTAACCTTAGTTAAACTCTCACTTAACATCTGCGCGCCAGTTGCACCTTCATACTTTGCCTCTGCCACACCAAAATTACTACCTAAATCCCCTAAATCTGCAGCGGATAAGAGCGCATCACAAATAGCGTGGGATGCAACATCACCATCTGAGTGGCCATCTAATCCAATTTCATCTTCCCAGATCAAACCAGCTAAAGATAACTTTCTATTTTTATCAGCAGTAAAGGCATGGGCATCAACACCAATTCCAACTTTATAATTTTTACTACTATCAGGAATTAATAATCTTATGCCAGCTGCTAAATCAGATGGGGTAGTAATTTTAAGGGCGCTCTCTTCACCTGTAATTACCTTAACTGCAATACCAAGTGCCTCCACAAGAGCGGCATCATCAGTTGCATCCTCAGATGCCATATGAGCTCTTTCTAGAACTGATCTAGTAAATCCTTGTGGTGTTTGAATTGATTTAAGTGCAGATCGATCTAAGGTATTTCTAACATAACCCTTTGCATCAACCTCTTTAATTGTGTCAATAACATTAAGAGCTGGTACTACCGCCTGTTCACCTTGAATTAATTGACTTAATACTGAGCTAGCAAGTGTGGTTGATGCCAATGCCCGTGCTGCATCATGAACTAATACATACTCATACTTTGCTGGAACTTTAGATATTGCTAATCGGATACTGTCACTTCTTAATACGCCCCCGGTAATTACCTCTACCTGATCTCCTAGAATTTTTGAGTACTCAGCTTCATATCCACTAGGTGCGGTAACAATAATTAATTCACAAACTGGTGATAAGTTGGCAACTGCATGTTCCACTAAGGTTTTATCAAGTAATTTAACTAATGCCTTTGGCAGATTTGCGCCTAATCTATGGCCCATACCCGCTGCTGCAATTATTGCGGCAGTTTTATTAATCATGACAGAAAATTACTGCCAGTTAAGAGGCGAGTACCTCATCTAGCAATGTGGCGGCTTTTTCTTCATCAGTTCGCTCAGCTAGTGCTAACTCAGAAACTAATATTTGCTTAGCCTTTGAAAGCATTCGCTTCTCACCAGCTGAAAGTCCACGATCTAGATCTCTGCGGTATAAATCTCTAACTACCTCAGCTACTTTAATAACATCTCCAGATGCTAATTTTTCAACATTTGCTTTGTAGCGACGTGACCAGTTAGTTGGCTCTTCGGTATATGGCTGGCGTAATACATTAAATACTCGGTCTAATCCGGCGCTATCTACAACATCTCGAACACCTACTAAATCGATGTTCTCTGCCGGCACTCTTACTGTTAAATCTCCTTGGGCTACCTTTAAAACTAGGTAGATCTTCTCTTCACCCTTAATCGTACGTTTTTCAATTGCCTCGATCTGTGCTGCGCCATGATGGGGATAAACAACAGTTTCGCCGACTTTAAATGTCATAAGAGGAAAAGGCCTTTCGCTAGGGGCTAATAATACCAGCAATTTGCGACCCAATTCACCCCCATAAATTGGCCTTAATTTTCAAGAAATAACCACATATAGATAACCTTTGACCATGAGTATTAAGAAAGTAATTGCAACAATTGCAATCGCTACCACAGTTACCGGATGTGCCTCTGGTCAAATGGCTCAAACTCGTTTAATTAAGCAAGTAACAGATGGTGTTGAAGCACAAAGTGATGAAATTAGATTACGTAATGTTAAAGTAATTAAGAGTTCAACAGGTGAGGGTATTTTAATTGGCACATTAGTAAATTGGTCAGATAAAACCGATGCAATTACTTCAGTAAGTATCAATAACCTGCCTGCTATCTACACTGCTAAAACATCAGAATTGCTTAGAAATAAACCAATTACATTTGTTGGACAGGTAGCCAACGCCGATGCATTTATCGAAAACCTAGATAAGACTCCTGGTTATCGAGTTCCTGTTACCTTCACATTTGCTAACGCTGCGCCAGTAACCCTAGATACATTGGTAGTAAATGGTGATGGCATCTATGAAAACTTAGAACGTTATGGCAAAGCAGTAACCACAGTTGAAACTAACCCTTAACCTTCAAACTTATAACCTAATCCTCTAATTGTCTGGATATAAACTGGATTAGCAGGATCTTGTTCAATCTTTGCCCGCAATCTTTTAACATGAACATCTAAGGTCTTAGTGTCGCCAAAGTAATCTGATCCCCACACTCGATCAATTAATTGAGCTCTAGTTAAAACTCTTCCCGAATTTCTGACCAGAAACTCTAATAATTCAAACTCCTTAAGCGGCAGTGATACCCCAATGCCATTAATCATTACTAGATGTCGATCAATGTCAATAACGATTGGCCCTGCAGTAATAAGGCCAGTTACCTCTTTATCTACTTCCCCTACCTGTCTTCTTAAGACCGCTTTAATTCTGGCAACCAACTCTGCCTTTGAATATGGTTTAACAATGTAATCATCAGCGCCTAGCTCTAATCCAACAACCTTATCTACCTCAGTATCTTTAGCGGTTAACATAATTATTGGCACCTGAGATTTTGTTCTAATTTGCCGGCAAACTTCAGTACCTGAGATATGTGGAATCATTAAATCAAGCAAGACTAAATCGGGTGAAACCTTGTCAAACTTATCTAGCGCCTCTCGGCCATCTCTAGCAGTCTCAATTAAAAAGCCCTCTTTACTAAGCAATAACTCCAATGGATCAATTACTGAATCTTCATCTTCGACAATCAAAATTTTTGTCATTTATTTGTACTCTCTTTAGCAATCGGTAATCTAATTGCAAAGGTACTACCTACGCCCACAGAGCTCCAAACCTTTACCTCACCACCATGATTTGTAATTACATGTTTGACAATCGATAGGCCTAATCCAGTGCCACCCGTTGCTCTAGATCTTGCTGGATCAACTCGATAAAACCGCTCAAAGATTCGATCTAAGTTTTCTTCAGCAATTCCAAGTCCTTGATCCTTTACTAGTATCTCAATTATCTCACCATCTAACTTTGAACTAATTACTACATTAGTTCCTTCAGCGCTGTAGTTAATCGCATTCTCAACTAAATTATGTGCTGCCATTACTAATTGCTCTCGATTGCCAATTACTGTTGCATTTTGCAGGCCATCTAAATCTATTGAGATTTTTCTCGCCTCAGCTAATACCTCACATTGATCAACTGCCTCTGAGATCACATTTGAAATCTCTACCTCATGAGCCATATCAAGTGGATCTGAATCTTGAATCTTAGATAGATTAATAATTTCTTTAACTAAATCATTTAATCTACTTGTTTGCGTTTTAATTTTATTGGCAAATAAAACTACCTTTTCTGGCTCATCTTTTATCTCGAGCAATGCATCAGAGTTTAAAGATAGAGCTTGAATTGGAGTTTTTAACTCATGGGAGATATTTGTTATGAAATCTCGCC
>Ga0315906_10004972_pt1 | contig 16832 bp, 26 predicted proteins | sample LakEriMetagenome_4_FD_203526 | JGI IMG/M metagenome (GOLD analysis project Ga0315906, IMG submission 203526) | Freshwater fungal communities from buoy surface, Lake Erie, Ohio, United States - Buoy 2 MA122 | ecosystem: Environmental > Aquatic > Freshwater > Lake > Lake biofilm | place: USA...
TCACCCGAAGCACGTAACATAATCACTATAGAAAATGAGGAGATGAAACATGGACTTGATACTTGCCTTGAGCTTTATGATCTTGTGCCTATCGTTCTTGATATACACCATCATTTCATCCGAGAAGGAGAATACATACAACTTGCTGACGCAAGAACTCAAAAGGTTCTTGAAAGTTGGCGTGGCATTCGTCCTACTTGCCATTACAGCGTATCTCGTGAAGACATTCTGGTGGGGCACGCTAGTGACAGTCTTCCTGACATGAAGGTCTTATTAGAGTCTGGACATAAGAAAAGCAAGTTACGAGCACACAGCGACTTCTATTGGAATACCGCAGTCAATGATTGGGCTTTAACATTCTTAGATAGTTTTGACATGATGTGCGAGTCTAAGGCCAAGAACTTGGCTAGTTTTGCTCTACATGCTCGGGCAAAACAGATTGGAATTCTCTAGAAAATTCTCCATACCAATCTGTGGTCAACATATGATGTTTGTTGTATTCAGCTATAGGTTTAATCTGTTCTAATATATATTCTTGTGGCTGTGTCATGAGATATTTTACTTGATCATAAGCCATAGCGTAACGGCGTTGTTGATCTGGCTCCTCATCATAGCTTTCATCTATGATATCGTTAAAAGTTCGGAATCCTAGATTATGTAGATTCCTAATATAGTGTTGCCCACTAAACGCTATAAATAATCTTTCTGCTAGTATAGGTTTTACTGTCTTTTCTGTATAAAAAGTATAACTATTCATGAAGTTAGTTTCTGTGATAATGCTATAGGCAGTTTGATTATAAATGTTCACAGGTACAACTTGGCTTACACTGATCTTTTGACCTTCCAGTTCAACCTGTTCGATAGTGAAATTTATTGGCTCTTTAGGAATGCCTAATCCTTCTAAATCCCAAGTGTATTCTTTATTTGGTCGATCTTGTATGGCTTTAGCAGTAAAATCATGATCATACAATCCCTGACTAAAATCTCGCATATAGGTTAGAATAACATCATCCTGGTGATTGATCATGAGTTTATAAACTATATCACGATGACTACGAGGTTGTCCTAGCAAGACATCAAAAGATTTAGTCTTCACTGAGTAGGGATTTAGTTTATCTAAAAATTTTGGAGATAATTTATAAAATTTTACTGTAGTTAAGAACCAATCCATCCATTGATGAACTTTACTGTATTCAGGACGTCGATTCAGATACCCGCAAAGAAAATAGGTGATATTTAAGCGGTCATTTTGTCGTATGAATTCATAAGTCCTGTTATGTAATTCAGAACATAAGATAATGATCTGTTGACAATCACGCACTCTTTCAATCTTACCAACGAATTGATCACCATACCCTCCTTCCCAGGGAAATGGTACATGGAAAACAGCACTTTTTGGTCCAGGCGATTGGACGAACGTCTCAAAATCTCTGGTATAAGTTTGATTAATTTGTTCTAAATGGTATTGGCAAACATCTGTATCAGCATAGATAATCATAGCATTATTTAACCTTGATTTTGGTTGACTTTTTGGTTTTTTGAGTGTATAATGTTACACATAGACAATAAGAAATGGAGCTAAAATATGTTTGAAACCTGCGTAAAACAACTGGTAAAAATTACTCTAAACAAGACCGTAACTACAGAATTCTATAACGGTACTCTGTTTGTCCGCACTATTACTGAAGATCAAGCCCGTTCAGTGTTCCATGCACTAAGCAAGAGCTTGGGCTTGGGCAAAGTAGAAGTCCACTCTATAGGTGATACGGGCGAATTTGCTTATGATTTTGTATAATAAAATCAATGACTTACAAAACCCTAAAATAGACAGATTTTGGTTGACAAACCAGTATTTTGAGTGTATAATACTACGTATAAACAATAAAAAAGGAGCAATAAATGACAGTAAAAACATATAAAGTAGCAGGTGTATCACTATTAAACGGCAAATATAAAGTGCGTTATGCTAACAATAAAAGCCGTGCTAAAGTATTGGCTAAGAATGGTCATACTAATATTGAACTAGTAACACTCAAAGAAGCGTTACCTAAAGAAGATATCATTGATCAGCTGTTGAACCACACGTTCAAAACAGCAGAAGCTAACCAAGCGATCAAGTTAGAAGCTAAGGAATTAGGCTTCAACGTATAAGGTTATGGGTCGGGTAATGGCCAGGCCGGTTATTATGCAGTAAACTGTGCGAGAACTAAATGCAGACTAACGCACAGGCCCTAGTGGTAGCATACTAGTTTACCGGATTAAATACCCAGAATTTGATGTTGAATTAACCGCAAGCCAAACATCAAAACCCACCAAACAAGTCAACATCCCCAGGGCATTTGCGTCCTTTAGCTGATGACTATAAAAGAGAGCTATAAAATTGCCGCAGTCTTAGTTTGCTGGTTTTTAGACTTAAAACGGAAAACCAGCACTAATTTTTTAACAAGGAGCAAGTATGACATATTCAATTTTAAATGCGATTTCATTGGCGGCTATTCTGGTAGCTGTATTTTTCCTTGGCCGTGCCTATGAGATCATGCAACAGATCAAAAAAGATACCAAAGAATGGAGCAAGAAGTAATGTCTATTTACGATCCAGTAGATGATGCTCGTTTAGAACGAGAACAACCTAGACAGCGTATCGTAGCATGGAGCATTGTAGCAGTTTGGGACAATGGCGAAGAAGAACAGATCACGGATATCCCAGATGATGTGGCTATGACGGTTGATGAATGGTTGACAGAAGTTGAAGAAGAACAACTTGAATTCAATGGTGAGGGGATATAATCATGGGATTAGACATGTATGCTTATTCAGCTAACAAAGCTGGTGCCCAAACAGAATATTGGGACAATGGTGAGCTTAATAAAGAAACAGGTGAATTTGTTAGCACCTGCACTAAACCAAAAGAACTAGCCTACTGGCGCAAACACCCAAACCTACATGGTTGGATGGAACGCCTTTGGGAAGAAAAAGGTCGCCCAGGTGCTGAAAGTAATACTGAAATGTTTAATGGTATCGAGCTTGAGCTAGAATGGCATGATATCGAAAACCTAGAAGCAGATATTCTGGACGATAACTTACCAGGTACCACGGGATTCTTCTTTGGCGATGACAGTGATGACTATTACAAGGAGCAGGATCTTGAGTTTGTCAAACAAGCCAAAGCGGACTTGTTCTTAGGCCTGAAAGTGTATTATAATAGTTCATGGTAGATAAAACTAAATTAGAAGAACTACAAACACAGATTGGCTTGGTCCATGATATCATGCGCCACACTGATGCGAAAGATCCCCGCATGGAACAGTTACGTGAATTATTGGCTATAATGTATCAGGAATTAAATAAGTTACAACCAGCAATGGATAAATTAAGTAAACCACTATTAAGTGAAGACAGCCTATGACCGTGAAAGAAATGAAATTAAATGATGACTTCGTTTATAACAATGAAGAAGAAGCAGAAATGGGTCAGCTTCATGCGATCCATAACAACATGAACGCTATCGCTAATGTGCGCCGTCAATTAGAAGTTCAAGCCCAACAACCAAGCCTAACACACTGTGAAGAGTGTGGGGATGAGATTCCAAAGAAAAGACAGGAGTTAATTAAAGGTGTGCGTCTTTGTGTTTTCTGTCAGCAGATGCACGAACGTCGTTAAATATAGTAATGAACAATATATGTTATCATCCTTGGGTAGGATTAGATATTTCTCCTCAGAAAGAATTTAGACCCTGCTGTAAATATCCAAAGTCTTTAGCTGATAATTTTAAAGATTATCAAAATAGCATCGAACTAATAGAATTAAAAGATCAATTTCTTAAAGGACAAAAACCGCTCGGGTGTAAAAAATGCTGGGATGATGAAGATTCTGGTATGCCCAGCAAACGAGAGATAGATTGGAAATACGTTTTCAATGAAACCCCTCCGCCTTTAGATAAATTAAAAATTTTAATGTTGGCATTTGGTAATAGTTGCAACCTTGCTTGTATGACTTGTAGCAGTTATCAATCAACCACATGGATCAAAGAAGAAGAAAAATTACAAAAGATTTTTCCAAATATTAAAATACACAAACATCATCGATTCTATCAAGATAAGGATTTTTTAGATCAAATTAAACAAATATCGACAGAAGTATCTCACGTATACCTATTAGGTGGTGAACCTTTCTTAACAGGCACAGATGAACATTTAGATTTTTTAGATTACTTAATAAGTAATGGATCAGAAAATATCATTTTACACTATGTTACTAATACTACAATTTTTGCAACAGAAAAATTTTGGGAAAAATGGAAAAAATTTAAAAAAATAGACTTACAATTGAGCATAGATGGTCAAGGACAACATTTTAATTATAATAGATGGCCAGCTGAGTGGGATCAGGTATTAGAAAACATAAAATTATATCAAGCTAAGGTATCGACTAATCCTAATTTAAAACTAACTGTTGGGCACGTTATCAGTATATTTACAGTGTTTTATTTCCCAGAATTTTTTAAATGGTGTCTTCAGAACAATCTCAAAGATCCTTACATAAGTTTATTATCTGATCCAAAAAGATACGATATCAGATCATTACCAATCATCGTAAAAGATAAAATTAAAGAAAAATTAGATAGATTCAAATTCAATGAGATAGTAGAATATATGTATCAAGATGATTTCAGTGATACATTTGATGAAACACAGAAAATTATAAACTTATTAGATAAACAGAGAAATCATAAGTTTGAAGAAACATTCCCAGAATTTTATCAACTATTAAAGGATGCAGGATGCCAAATTTAGTGCCAATGGTGCTTGAACGCACCAGTCAAGGTGAACGTAGTTATGACTTATATTCGCGTTTATTAAAAGATCGTATCGTTATCCTAGATACAGATGTTAATGAACATTCAGCCAGCCTTATCGTAGCACAATTATTATATTTGGAGAGTGAAGATGCCACTAAAGATATCCTATTTTACATTAACAGTCCTGGTGGGGTTGTTACTGCTGGTATGGCTATTTACGACACAATGCAGTTTATTAAGCCTGACGTGTCAACCATCGTCATGGGGCAGGCTTGTAGCATGGGTTCCCTATTGGCTAGTAGTGGTGCTAAAGGCAAGCGTTTGATACTTCCATATGCTCGCCATATGATCCATCAGCCCAGTGGTGGTGCAGGTGGTCAGGCTACAGATATGCAGATCCAAGTGAACGAAATACTCAAAATGAAACGAACATTGACACAGATCTATGTGGATCATAACTCAAAAGGCAAGACTTTTGAAGAACTAAGTAATGACATGGAGAGAGATAATTTCATGTCGGCACAAGAAGCAGTAGATTATGGCTTAGCTGATGAGATCATCACTAAGCGATAATGGCCAACCAGCAGATATTCTGTAATACCCCGTGGTACGAAGCACACATCTATTGGGATGGTAGTCTAGGTATCTGCTGTCAGGAAAGTCGCAAACTTTCTACTGATCCCAAATATAATATCAAATCAATGTCACTAACGGAATGGTTTAACAGTGAACCAGTAGTGGCATTTCGTAAAGAGGTATTATCAGATACTCCCACAGATGTTTGCAGTAAATGTTACCACGAAGAAATAGTCAGTGGAACTAGTCGTCGTGTCCGAGCAAATCAAAAAAGTATAATTTTTACTAAAACTGCATTCCATAATAGTTTCGAACAAAGCCCTGGTAGACATCATTTCATTGATACTGGTACTACAGATACTTTGCCTATAGATCTTCACATTGATCTAGGCAACTACTGTAATCTAGCTTGTAAAATGTGTTGGAGTGGTGCTAGTACACGTATTGCTACACAATATGTACGTTGGGGACATGATGATCATAGACAATATTTAGGCACTGATTGGACTAAAGATCAGGCGACTTGGAATCGATTTCTTAATGAATTATTAACTATTCCTAAATTAAAGAATATCCATTTTATGGGTGGGGAAACACTACTCACTGATCGTTTTGAGCAATTCGTTGATTTCATGATTGAACATCAACGATTTGAATTATGTTTTAGTTTTGTCACTAACGGAACAGTATTCAACGAATCACTGATTAATAAATTAAAAAGATTTACCAGAGTCGGAATAGAAATTAGTATAGAGGCAACTACAGAACACAACAATTATGTTCGCCAGGGCACGGATACTAAGATAATATTAGATAATATTAAAAAATATCAACAGCACTGTGACAGTTCATCAGTGTCAATAACACTGCGCCCAGCGATCAGCGCATTAACAGTGGGCTACTATCATACACTATTAGATTATTCTATAGAAGAAAAATTTTTAATTAAAAGTCTATTAGTAACTGCGCCTGCTTACCTAGATATTAACGTATTACCGATAGCTGTAAAAAATCAATACAAAGAAAAATATCAAAAGATCTTAGATAAACTATCTACAGTAGACATCACACAAGATTATAATGAAAGTGACGTCAATAATCATTTACACTCGATTAAAACACAGGCCAGTCAGATGTTGCATATACTCGGGCATCCATCAACGGAAAATCTGTTGCCAGAACTAGTGGCAATGTGTCGACGATGGGATAATGAATTTGGGTTTAATGCCATTGATTTATATCCAGAATTATCGGAGATATTTAAACAACATGGCTACTAGTATCTATACTGTTGAAATTCGTGTCCTGCTTAAACCTGTGGGTTCTCCTAAATGTCTGATCACTCTCGATGATCAAAGACGTGATTTAGTCGTTGACAAGGAACAATGGCTCACTATCAATTTCCAAGGTCGTGGAAGCAATATATTAGAAATCGAACACTATGGCAAAGACGCATCAGATCCAACGACAGCATTAATCATTGACCAAGTACAATTCAATGAAATATCTAGTCCTAAATTTGTCTATCAAGGTACATACTATCCAAATTACCCAAAACACCTATTGGGTAGTGCTAGTGTATTACATCATCAGCCTTATCTGAGTTGGAATGGAGTTTGGCAGTTAGAGTTTACCCTTCCTATCTATACATGGATCCACAAAACCCTAAATTTTGGGTGGATTTACGATTAAAAATCAATGACTTACAACACCTAAAAAATCCTATATTTTGGTTGACTTTTTGGTTGTTTTAATGTATAATGTTTACATTAACAATTAATAAGGAGCAGATAAATGGATATTCAAGCAATTCACAACGAAGCACGTCAAGCCGCTATCAACGCAGAAAATGCCCATATCGCTAAACACGGTGAATCCTATTACTGTGGTTTTGCCTGGGTGGATGTGTTTGTAGAACGCACTAACTCAAAAGAAGCTAAAGAACTAGTTAAAATTGGCTTTAAGAAAAGCTGGAGACCAAAAACCATGAATTTGTGGAGCCCAGGTGGTTATAATGGCCAAAGCATGGATATCAAAGAAGCTGGTGCCAGCGCCTATGCTGAAGTCCTGAGCAAATATGGTTTCCGTGCTTATTGTGGTTCACGTGCTGACTAAATTTCGGTTGACAACCAAACCAAAAGGTGCTATAATACATAGTATGAACACTAAGAAATACGAAGAATTAACAAGAATTTGTGGTGGCAACATCACTCCAGAAGCACTTAAACAAGTGTTTAGGGATTTAGAATTTCAGACTACTGCGGTCAAACAGGAGTTCTGGCAGTATATGTTTGAAATGGGGGAAGCATTTGGAGCGATCCAAGGCTTCATAGTTCAAGATAGTGAAATGTCTAAGGAGAAGATATATGGGTGATTTTGAAATCACAGTAAGACACGGTATTACCAACAACAATGGTAGTGGTGGCTATACATACCAGACTAACAATCAGGCTACGATCAGGGTACAGGCGCAGAATGCTACGCAGGCTCAGAACATGGTCAAGAGTCAGTTTGGCGGTGACAATAATTGCACAGTCTTTTCATCAAGACAAGTTTATTAATAAGAGAGGAAATTTATGTTTAAAGTAACAGGTATTAGTACACTTAATGGTGTAACCAAGGTTCGTTTCGCTAACGATTTAGTTAGCCGTGTTAAGATCTTAAACAAAGATGGTCACAAGGATATCAACCTTGTTGAACTTCCAACTGCTCTTAGTAAGGGTGATTGTGTTAAGCATCTTAAGGCTTCGGATCTATACGTTAAATTTGCTGATGCTATCAATGCGGCAGATGCAAAATATAACGGTTCAGCTACAGTAAAGGTTTCAATGGATTCGTTGAAAGCTCGTGCTGAAGCAGTAAAAACACCAGTGGCTGTTTAATCAACCTTGGCAAGACGAAAAGGTCCTTAGGGGCCTTTTCTCATTATAAATACTTGCATGAAAGAAAACTATTATTATACAGAACAAGAGTGGGCTAAGATGGTTGGCTACGGATCAGTTCCTGCTGAGCGTCAAGCACCAAAACAAGACCAGCACTGGAATGGTGAACAGCAACTAAATAAGTCAACAGGTGAAGTTGAAGTTTACTATAACGGCGTGTGGTGCGCTAAGTAAAGGGCTAATATGTGGAAGATATTCTTAGTAGGAGTTGTTTTAATCATAGTATTGGTTATGATTGACGAATTCTTAGAAGCCTACGATGAGTGGAGCGAAGGGCAAGATGAGGATGAATTTTAATGCTACGTTGGATTAAAAATTTGTTCTTACCTCGGGTAGTAGGGTATCGTCCTTGTTGGTTAAAAGAACAAATTAAAAAAAGAAAATAAGAATTGTTGTATGAAGCGAGTCCAAAAACGGTCAAGACCCGGGGGCGGAGCCCGGCATCTCCACCTAAGTGTTTTTGAAATAGAATTTTTAAATGGGGATGAACTTAGGATCGATTGACGGCTTAGTAGACAAGTGGACAACACAGTAGGCGATGACTGTAAATCAAGCAAATCTCTAGATGCAAAAACATCTAAACTTGGTACTGTTAAAGTAGCAATGGGCAAAAACTTCCGTTTTGGCTCACGCACTGAGGCAGTAGCGGCCTAAGAAACCGCAACCACGGGGTAGCTATACCTTGTCACCCAAAATAGTAGAAAGCCCGCAAGGGCTTTCTTTTTGATTAAATGATATTGACACAGATACCAAACGATAGTATAATTGTATTACGGTTGAAATTAAGTAGACCCAATTTTTACGTTGAAATTAAGTAGACACAAGGAGACATTATGCAAGTTTGGAACAAGAAAACAGCCACGGCGAACTTCGTCAAAGGATACAAAATTCCTTTCGAGATGAAAGATGATGCTATCGATCTTCGCGAAATGGCCAAGAATTACCCTAATGAAATTATTCCGTTAGAAGATATACACCAAGGTATCCTAGCAGTCATAGGTCCTAAGTATGCTAACACATCAGCACCGTACGATCCAAGTGGTGGTGCTACAATCACATATCCAAATGATACTATCAGTCCAAGATTTACCTATGTAGGTTGGGAGGACATGTATCTTTGGACTATATTCCAACGTGATGTTGCACCTAATCACGTAGAAAAAATCTTTAAAGGATTTAATCCAACTTGTATTATCGTTCCTTGTGCTATCAAGATCACATTAAAAGACGGTAAAACGATCTACTGTATCTGGGATGGACATCATACAGTACAGGTATGTAAATTAAAAGGCTATACTAAATATCCAGTTTGGTTCATTGATATTGATCATATTCCAGTCAGCGAAATTGAAAATGCTGGGTTTGGATCCACTGATGAAGAACGTATCAAATACGGTGTTTGGTTAGCTGGTACCAACATGCGTAACATCAATGGTAAGATGAAACGTGCTCTTAGTCCATATGATGACTTTATGATTGGTGTTGAGACACGAGACCAACAGTATGTTAGCATGATGAATATTCTACGCAAGAATAACTGTGTGCCAAAACGCCATGCTACCTGTGCTGGCGCCTTTACGCAGATCAAATCAGGTATTGAATGTTACGAGCTAGCAGATGCCTATGGTACCCGAGGGCAGTATTGGGATCGTGCATTGAAATTTCATCGTGATGTTTGGCCTGAAGCTGAATTAACCTTAGAAGTATTTCGTCCTTTGAGTATGCTATATCATCGTGCGGCTATCGAGGGGCTGTCATTGACAGCAGACTTCGACAAGGATCTCGCTGATCTATTAACTACCAAATATGGTGATCCAGAATCAGTACAGGAAGAGATCAAGGAAAGTTATTGGACTGCTTATCATACGCAAGGTTCACTCACAGGTAATATTCCAGAGCATGACAAGGAACGTGTGCTAGCAGGTATTATTAACTTGTATAAGCAATCTGGTGGTAGTGTTATCTTACCTAGCCCAAGTTGCCAATGGAGAGTATAATGAAAACATTTGAAATTAAACTTGCAGAATTAGCAACCCCTAGAGACATTTGCTATATAGCAGAAATGGAAAGATGTAAATATTACACCTATACATTTCAATCTGATACTGAAGTTATCAAACATGGTAAAGCCGCCGACAACGAATGGATATCCGGAACTTGGGGTAATAGAATATACAGACAAGCTGGTGGTATACCTGGGTGGGGTGGATGGTCTTTAGATGATACCAGCGCCAGGAAAATGCGAGAAGGTATGTCTAGGCATTTTCCTAATCTAACTAAGGACGACATAATCATTATAGTCAATGATTATACTGCTGAATTAGATAAAGAAGGCGACCTTGAAATTGATCGAGTATTACTCAATGAAGAACATGAATTGATTAGTCAACATGTTCAAATCCATGGTGTTGCGCCTAAACTTAATATACAAAAAACCAGAGTAAGAACCAAAGCAAAAATGGATCTTTTTGAATTTGTATGATAAAACTATTCTATATATTCAAATGTCCACTAGGTGCTCCTGATTGCAAAATCGGGATCACTGGTAGTTGGTGGAGTCGACTCAGCAGTTACCAAAATAGTTATAGTAAAAGGAAACACACTGCCTGTTTTGATATGGTTTATATCGGACCTGCACGTGCTATTGGGAAATTAGAAACAACTATAAAAGAACGTTATGATTGGGCTATCGAAAGTGATAAAGGTGGTGAAAGCGAATGGGTATCAAATCACACTGTGGAAGACATTGAACAGATAGTCGATGGACTTATCGATGGGTTTAAATTTAAGATAACCAAAGTAGACCGTAAATGGTTGCCTTTGAGCAAAGACAACCTAGTAGATTTTCTTAAATCCCATGAAATCACTTGACATAAATATTCTTGCTAGTATATACTAGTTGTTTCGTGCCTATACAAGGGCGGAGCGAAAATTTTATTTGCTTAATTAGGAGAAATAAACAATGAAGTTAAATCCTCTACACGACCGTGTGGTTGTCAAACGTATCCAAGCGGATACACAAACGTCAAGTGGCATCATTATTCCAGATGCGGCCGCAGAAAAACCCGATCAAGGTACAGTAATAGCAGTAGGTCAAGGACGCAGGACCGAAGCTGGTTCTATAGTTCCTATGACACTAAAAGAAAACGATCGAGTGCTATTTGGTAAATTTGCTGGCCAAGCAGTTACTATCAAAGGTGAGGAAGTATTGATCCTCAAAGAAGAAGAAATCTACGCAGTTATTGAACAAGGAGAATAGATATGAGTGCTAAAGACGTACAATTTGGCGAGTCAGCTCGCGGTAAAATGATCGAGGGTGTGAACATCCTCGCTAATGCTGTAAAAGTAACACTAGGTCCAAAAGGACGTAATGTTATTATCAGTAAAAGCTATGGTGCACCACACATCACCAAAGATGGTGTCACAGTAGCTAAAGAAATTGAATTAAAAGACGCACTACAAAACATGGGTGCGCAGATGGTCAAAGAAGTAGCTAGTAAAACAGCTGACCAAGCTGGTGACGGTACTACGACTGCTACGGTTCTAGCACAGGCTATCGTCAGAGAAGGTGCTAAGTCAGTGGCCGCTGGTATGAATCCTATGGATCTAAAACGCGGTATCGACAAAGCCACAGCCGCAGTAGTAGCTGAACTTAAAAATATCTCAGTGCCCTGTGATACCACAGCCAGCATTGAACAAGTAGGTACTATTTCAGCTAACAGCGATAATGAGATCGGTAAGATCATCGCTGATGCTATGGAAAAAGTTGGCCGTGAAGGTGTTATCACTGTTGAAGATGGTAAGTCACTTGCAATGGAACTTGAAGTAGTAGAAGGTATGCAGTTTGATCGCGGATACCTAAGCCCATACTTTATCAACCAAGCTGACAAACAAATCAGCATCTTAGATAATCCTTATGTGCTTTGCTATGATAAAAAGATTTCAAACATCAAGGAAATCCTTCCGGTATTAGAACAAGTAGCCAAAGCTGGTAAACCATTGTTTATTATCTGTGAAGACTTAGAAGGTGAAGCACTGGCCACATTGGTTATTAACAACATGAAAGGTGTTATCCGTACCTGTGTAGTCAAAGCACCAGGTTTTGGTGATCGCCGTAAAGAAATGCTGACGGACATCGCTACATTAACTGGTGGTAAGGTCATCACTGAAGAAGTTGGACTTAAACTTGAAAGCACAAAACTAGAAGATCTAGGTTCTGCTGGTCGGGTCGAAGTATCAAAAGACAATACTATCGTTATCGATGGTCAAGGTTCAGCTGATGCTATCAACACACGTGTCGAAACTATCCGCACACAGATCGAAGCTGCCTCTTCAGACTATGACAAAGAAAAACTACAGGAACGTGTGGCTAAATTGTCAGGTGGTGTTGCTGTAATCAAAGTTGGTGCTGCGACAGAAGTAGAAATGAAAGAGAAGAAAGACCGTGTTGACGATGCTCTACATGCTACCAAGGCCGCTGTAGAAGAAGGTATCGTTCCTGGCGGTGGTGTAGCTTTGGTACGTGCTAAATCAGTGATCCAAAACTTAAAAGGTGATAATGCTGATCAAGATGCTGGTATCAGTATCGTTCTACGTGCTATCGAAGAACCCCTACGCCAAATCGTTCAAAACGCTGGTGTAGAAAGTTCTGTAGTAGTCAACGAAATAATCAAAGGCGCGGGTAATTATGGCTTTAATGCCGCCAACGATACCTACGGTGATATGTTGGCTATGGGTGTAGTTGACCCAACTAAGGTAACACGTTGCGCACTACAAAATGCCGCTGGTGTTGCTGGGTTGCTATTAACCACAGACTGTGCTATCAATGAACTTCCTAAAGAAGAACCAGCACAGCAACCACATGGTATGCCAGGCATGATGTAATATTAGTAATAGTAGTAGATAATAGGGCTTTGACGAGCCCTATTATTTTGGCTATGGTAGCATAAATAACTGTATTAATGCTCATTAGGGGAATATGGAACCATGGCAAATACAAATTTCGTAATACATAATGGTCTGACAGTAGGACCAACAACGATCGACGCAGCAAGCGGCAATATCACTATTCCGGTGGGTAAACACATCACTGTTGGTAACGTTATGTTACGTGACAATGGTAATGGACGTTTAGCAGTACGAGACATCACAGACAACAGCGATGTAGTTATCGATGCTACGGTTGATGCTGGTAGTACAACATCTGGTAATATACAGATCGGTACCAATCACATTGAATCAACAGACGCTAATGGTCCAATCAGTCTAAGACCAAATGGTTCAGGTAACATCGCTTTCTCAGCTAATACTATCATGGTGGGCAAAGGTGGTGCTGTTACTGAAATTGGTACAGGTATACAAACAGATCCAGCTTATGGTATCAACTATACTGATTCCCACTTAAGACTAAGTGCAGGTCGAGGTACTAAAAACGTTGAGATTTTTGGTAATGTTGTGCCAACAGCCAGCAACACATATACACTAGGTAATACCACTAATTGGTTTAATAAAGCATTCACAGTCAGTGCCACAGCACAATACGCTGACTTGGCTGAAAATTATACATCGGATGCAGAATATGCTCCAGGAACAGTAGTACATTTTGGTGGTGAACAAGAAGTTAGTATCTGTGATGTTGATATGTGTTCACGTGTAGCTGGGGTAGTATCTACGAATCCGGCTTATTTAATGAATGGGCGATTAGAAAATACTCATGTAGTAGCACTTGCACTAACAGGACGTGTGCCGACTAAAGTACGTGGTCCAGTCCGTAAAGGCGATCTTATGGTTTCGGCAGGTGAAGGCTATGCTCGCGCTGAAAATCTTCCACGAGTTGGTACAGTTATCGGTAAAGCTCTAGAAAACTTTGATGGTGAATCCGGTATTATTGAAGTTGTAGTCGGTAAACATTAAAATATCATTATAGAACAATAGGACCTACGGGTCCTATTTTCTTGATAAATACATCAAAGAGAAGAAATATCCCATGGGTTTAACCAGACCACGTTTTGAACAACTTAATACCATAATTACCAATTTTACTGACCCCATCTCAGTATTAAATAAGGGTTCTACACAGGCTAATATAGACATTGGATTTATATTCAATCGAGACGGTGGTACTAGCAGTAACGTGGCATTATTTTGGGATGAATCAGCTAATACTTTTGTTACAGCGTTTACTACAAACAGTGGAATAAGTAATGCCAACATCTCCATCGGCGATTATACTAATTTAACAGTAGGTACTTTATATGGTAATATCGGCGGTGGAAGTGTATTACCTAATGTTTATATTACAGGTAGTTTATTACCAGCAGCAAACGTTACCTATGATCTAGGTAGTCCTACGCACAAATTCCGTAGTGCTTATTTCAGTGGTAATACAGTATATATAGGTGGTGAATCTATAAGTGTAGCTCCCGACGGAACTTGGACTTTTACTAGCTCGGGTGCTAATGTAAACTTAGGCGCCGCAACAGAGTTTAATCCACCGAGTGCAAATATTTCGGGTAATGTTACTGCTAGTTATTTCTTTGGTAATGGTAGCCAACTAAGTGGTATTATTACAAGTGTTGTAAAAATTATCAGCGGCAACAGTGATATTACAACTTATGAAGGTAGTAATATCGCAGTATCAGTCGGTGGTGTTGCTAATACAGTAGTATTCACCAGTTCAAATACATTTATTAAGGGCAGTTTATTACCGGCAGCAAACGTCACTTATGATATAGGTAGTCCTACTAATAGATTCCGCAGTGCATATTTCAGTGGTAATAGTGTTTATATAGGAGAGGAAGCTATCCATGTAGCCCCTGATGGAACATGGACATTTACCAGCGATGGACATAATATAAATTTAGGTATAAATCATGATTTTAATCCTCCCAGCGCAAATATTTCAGGTAACGTTACTGCCAGATATTTCATAGGTAGCGGACAATTTTTAACTGGATTACCAACGGCATATTCAAACGTAAATGTCAAGGCCTATACTGAATCAATGGGCTTCCAAAACTATGGCAATGTAAATGTAGCGGCTTACGTAACCACAAATGGTTTGACTAATTATAGTAATGTCAATGTCAAAGCCTATACTGAGTCCATGGGTTTCCAAAACTATGGTAATGTCAATGTCAAAGCCTATACTGAATCTATGGGCTTTAGTAATTATTCAAATGTTAATCTAACAGCCTATCTAGGTGGTGCAGTAACCGTCGGTGGTAGTCTGACCGTACAAGGTAATTTAACGGTACAGGGAACTACTACAACAGTAAATTCAACTACGTTAGATGTAAGTGATCTTAATATCACTGTAGCCAAAGGTGCCGCAACATTTGCCGCAGCCAATGGTGCCGGATTAACCGTAGATGGATCTCAAGCTACTTTATTATATACTAGCACAACAGACAGTTGGAACATTAACAAAGCATTTTTAAGCAATTCATATATCAACACCACTGGCAATATCAGTGCTGTTTCTATAGTCGCTACAAATCTAACAGGTACATTACAAACGGCAAGTCAGACTAATATCACTGCTGTTGGCACATTAGATAGTTTGAATGTTTCGGGTAATGTGCTGGCTGCTAACGTTAATGCCACACGTTTTATAGGTAATGGTAGCCAACTCACAGGTATTAATTCATTTAGTAATGTATTTGTAACTGGACAAACACCTGTGTTAGCAGACAGCATATCAGATACGCTTACATTGGTGGGTGGAACTGGAATCAGTATTACTACAGATGCTGACAATGACAGTGTTACAATTTCTGCAGTTTCTACTACTGGTCCATTCGCCACAGACAATGATTTTGGATTAACGACTGATGCAGTTTCTACTACATTAGATCTTGGAGATTTAATCACTACAGATTCAGCAACTCTTGACTTAGGCACACTAATTAGTGCCGATGGATTGATATATCCTGGACAGTTAGTTTTACCATCGTACACCGTTTCAACATTACCATCTGCAACAATAGCCGCACAGTTAATTTATGTAAGCAATGAAACAGGTGGTGCAGTATTAGCTTTTAGTGATGGTACTAACTGGCGCAGAGTAACTGATAGAGCTATTGTAAGCTAACATAAATACATTATAGAGGAAAGACAAAGTGGCAGGAACCCAGATACAATATAGACGTGGCAGTGCATCTCAGAATAATGCATTTACTGGAGCACTGGGCGAAATTACTGTTGACACCACAAATAAAAGCATACGTGTCCATGATGGATCAACAGCAGGTGGATCTAATGTAGCCACAACAGCCTATGTGACTGCACAAATAAATGCTTTAAGTTCTAACAAATTACAACAAACTGGTAGTAATGTTGTTGTAGATAATAGTTTTGTTAATGTAGCTGTCAATGGTACCAATGTTGCGGCTTTCAGTGCAAATAGTTTTATAGTAGGTATAACCAGTGGATTGACTTCTATTCATAATGCTGGCACTAATGGAGTAGGTAATATTGGTGCTACAGGTGCTACTTTCAATACTGTGTTTGCTAAA
>Ga0315906_10004975_pt1 | contig 16823 bp, 15 predicted proteins | sample LakEriMetagenome_4_FD_203526 | JGI IMG/M metagenome (GOLD analysis project Ga0315906, IMG submission 203526) | Freshwater fungal communities from buoy surface, Lake Erie, Ohio, United States - Buoy 2 MA122 | ecosystem: Environmental > Aquatic > Freshwater > Lake > Lake biofilm | place: USA...
CATCGCCTTCACCGACTTCACCAACCCAGCCAACATCGCCAACCACTCCGGCTACCTCATCGGCATGCCCGGCGACAACGGCGCCAACCAGTTCACCTTCTACTTCACCGACATCGAACTGCTGGCCCAAGTCCCAACACCTGAGCCAAATCCAACCAGGCCAATCAACGTTACTTTCGAGTCCATCGACGCCACCGGCTTCACCCTCGGCCACCCACAAGGCCAACCCGACAGCGACTTCGGTGGCGCAGGCTCGTCCATCGCCACTAACCCGCCCCAAGGCGCCTCCGGCGCCGTGGCGCAGGTCGTCAAGGTCAACGGCGCCCTGACCTATGCTGGCACCACATTCCTCAGCCTGCCATCTGGTGAACTGGCCACAGCTGAGAAGCCACTGGTGACCATGCGTGTGTGGTCCCCTGAAGCCGGCACCAAGGTGCTGCTGAAACTCGAAACCCTGGACAACGCCCCCGGCGGCCCGAACAACGCCGAAGTAGAAGCCACCACCACGGTGGCAGGCGCTTGGCAAACACTCAGCTTCGATTTCAGCGGCGCCAACCACGCTCTCAGCCTGGCCAAGGCCAGCGTCTTCTTCGACTTCGGCACCACCGGCTCAGGCAAGACGTTCTACTTCGACAACGTCAGCTTCCTCAACAGCGCCAATGCGCTCGCCACGCCTGGCACCCTCGTCTTCAGCGACGAATTCGGCGGTGCCGTGCATGACGGCGCTTCGGCAGCGGCTGCACCAGCAGCACACTGGACGCGCGAAACCGGCACCGGCAACAACGGTTGGGGCAACAACGAATTGCAGGTCTACACCAACAACCTGTCCAACGCCTTCGTCGAGGACGGCACGCTGCACATCGTGGCGAACAAGACGGGAAGCTCCATCACCTCGGCCCGCTTGAAGTCCGATCTGCCTGACCTGGACCCGTACGGCTACATGGAGATCAGAGCCAAGCTGCCGTCGGAGTTGGGCGCTTGGCCAGCCATCTGGCTGCTGGGCAACGGTACATGGCCCGACACAGGCGAGATCGACATCGTCGAGTGGGCCAGCATGTTCTCAGACACTAAAGCCCAAGCCGCCCTCCACTTCAAGGGCGACAACAACCAGACGGTCAAGACCTACGGCGACACGTCCTACAAGGCTTCCACCACCTTGTCCTCGATCATCGACACGTTCCACACCTACCAGCTGTGGTGGACCCCGGAGTCGATCCGTATCGGGGTGGACGGAAACGTCAACACCGCGCACTTTGAGTATTTGAAGCCTGGCAACGCCACGACATCGTGGTGGCCCTTCGGCAACGCGATGGACATCATCCTGAACCTCGCCATCGGCGGGACGATGGGAGGCGCGGTGCCTGGTGACGATTTCCAGTACACGATGGAAGTGGACTACGTCCGGGTGTACCAGCAAGGCACGAGCTTCGATGCCGGCCAGGTGTTGTCGGCAGCAGCCGGTGGCAACAACGCGGCCTTGTTGCAGTCTGTCGCCGGCGCGGCGACGGCCTATACCGAGATCGATCTCGGGCATGTGCAGGCTCTGGTAAGCAGCAGCGGGGCGCAAACCCTGGGAGAGGTTGATGGTCTCCTCACGAGTTCCACTACCGGTGCTCTGCCCAGACTGGCATCGGCAGGTATTGACGTGCTGGAACTGGACGAGGCGTTGGTGGATGCGCTGGGCAGCGCCGACATTGATTTGGATGCCAGCCCTCTGGGCTCTGCACTGCAGGTGACCGCCAGACCGGACGCGGGCGAAGGAACGACGGCCTACCTCCAAGCTTCCCTGTTGGATCTCCAGAAAGTCGGCATTGACCGGGTGCTCACGCCGGATGTAACGCAAGCGGTGGTGATTGCATTGCGCGATTCAGGGGATTCGGCCTCGCTGCCAAGCACCACAGGCGGCCCCTTCTTCGTGCACAGAGCCGATCAGACCGTCACGGTGCTGCTGGATCAGGATGACCTGACTGCTCTGCTCGGGCAGACAGGCGCCTTGGATGCGTTGGCCGCCAGCGGCGTGACGCATCTGAAGACGGACACCTCAGTGACCGCGGAAGGCTTGCAAGCTCTGTCCGCTGCGTTGGCTTCGGGCTCGTTGGGGCTTGAAAACACCTCGGCACTGAACCCTGCTGAGTTGGCTCTTCTGGGCCTGGGCATCCCACCGGAGAACCCTTTTGGACTTCCTCCCTTGTAGCCGTGAATCATTGACACCCTGGATCGTTGGCGTCCCAGAAAGGGGGGGGAGGCTTCAGCCGAGGCAGGGCTTCAGGGGCAAATAGCAAACGTGTCCTGGGTACCAGAAGGTTCAGGCCTCACCCCAACCGCAACGCCATCACCCCCGCCACGATCACAGCCGCCCCCAGTGCCCGCTGGGCACCGAAGCGCTCCTTGAGCATGAGCGTGCCCAGCACGGTGGCAAACAGCACCGAGGTCTCGCGCAGCGCGGCCACGCTGGCGACGGGAGCACGGGTCATGGCCCACAGGGCAATGGCGTAAGAGCCGATGGAGGCCGCGCCGCCCAGAGTGGCCAAGGGCCAGCGCTCGCGGGCGTAAGCCACCAGCACCTTGCGGCCAAGCGGGCCGCGCCGCCACCACAGCAGCAGCGGGTAGGGAAATCCATCAAGGACGAAGAGCCACATCACGTAGCTCAACACTTCGGTCATCGACGGCCCGGCCTGGCGTACGCCCAGGCCATCCACAAAGGTGTAGGCCGCGATGATGGCGGCGTTGGCGAAGGCGAAGGCCAGGGCCTTGCCGTGATGCAGCGCCTGACCCGGGTGCGCCAGCCCCACCAGGGCCACGCCCAGGGTGATGCCGATGATGCCCAGCCAGGCGCCGGCCGAAGGCACCTCGCCGATGACGGCCGCGCTGCCGAGTGCCACGAACAGCGGCGCCACCCCCCGCATGATGGGGTAGGTGAGCCCGAATTCACCATGCTGGTAGGCCCCGGCCAGCGCCACGTAGTAGCCCACGTGGATGACCAGCGACGCTGCCATGAAGGGCCAGCACTGCGCAGGGGGCAACCCCACCCACAGCGCCACGGGCAGCGCCACCACAGCACCCAGGAAGTGCACCAGCGCGGTGTCCGCCTGCTTATCACCTGACGACTTGACCAGCGCGTTCCAGCCCGCGTGCAACAGCGCGCCGCACAAGACGGCGAGCACCACGGGCCAGGTGAGTGTCACGCGGCGCCGGCGCCCAGCGCACAGCGCCGTGCGCGGGTCAGGAAGTGCGACAGCGGCGGCGTGGGCGCACCGGCCGTCTTGGCCAGATCGTCCCAGATGCGCAGGCGCACGGCGTCGGGCGCACCTGCACGGGCGATGAAGGCCTGGGCCTGTTCATCGCTGAAGGTGCCGCCCTGCAGCTTCAAGCTGCGCTTGGAGTCCTCGGACAGGGCCTCGTGGTACCCGGGCCGCGTGGCGCAGAGGTAGCGCTTGGCGTCCACATGCAGCTGGATACCGCCCAGCACCCGCTCGCCAAACAGCCCGCGCAAGAAGGGCAGCGCGGCGTACTGGTGCACGTCGTCCACCCCGCGCAACGTAGGGGTCTCACCCAGGTCCTGCAGCAGGTGCCCCAGATCGTGCAGCAAGGCGGCCGTCACCAACTCGTCGTCAGCGCCCTCGGCCTCGGCCAGGGCGGCGCACTGCAGCGCGTGCTCCAGCTGCGTCACGGGCTCGCCGCTGTACTGCTCTGCGCCGCGGCGGATGAACAGGGATTCGATGTCTTGGAGGGTCAGCACGGCAGGGGTCTTTCCAATGGTCAGCCGATACGCGCCACCCTTACGAACGGGGGGCTGACTTACAGCAGGTTGATCGGTCAGGGCGCAAGCGCTCAGGCCCACGGCAGCGAGTAGGTCTTGACGTTGGTGAAGCTCTTCATGGCCTCCTGCACGCCTTCCTTGTAGCCCAGGCCCGAGTCCTTGATGCCGCCAAAAGGGGTGAGCTCCAGCCGGTACCCTGGCACCTCGCGCACGTTGACCGTGCCCACGTTCAGCTCGCTCACGAAGCGGGTGATGTAGTCCATGCGGTTGGTGCATACCGCAGACGACAGGCCGTAGGCCGTGCCATTGCTGATGCGGATGGCCTCGTCGATGTGGGCGAAGGTGACGATGGGCGAGACGGGGCCGAAGGTCTCTTCCTTGACCACCAGCATCTCGGGGCGTACCCGGTCGATGACCGTGGGCGCGAACAGGGCGCCTTCGCGCTGGTGGCCCGCCAGCAGCCGCGCGCCCTGGGCCAGGGCCTCGTCCACGCGCTGCTCGAAGTGCCGGGCCGCGGCTTCATCGATGACCGTGCCCATCTCCACCTTCGGGTTTGACGGGTCACCGTAGCTCCAAGCACGGGTCTTGTCCACCACCAGATCGGTGAAGCGCTGCGCCACCGACTCATGCACCAGCATGCGCTTGACCGCCGTGCAGCGCTGGCCCGAGTTCTTGTACGAGCCCTGCACCGCGAGCGTCGAGGCCTCGTCCAGGTCGGCGTCTTCCATCACGATGATGGGGTCGTTGCCGCCCAGCTCCAACACGATGCGCCGGTAACCGGCCTTGGCCGCGATGTACTTGCCAATCGGCACGCCACCCGTGAAGGTGACCAGGTCCACGGCGGGGTTCGTGATCAGCTCGTCGGCAATCTCCGCCGGGTCCCCGGTGACCACGCTGAGCATCTCACCGGGCAGCCCCGCCTCGTACAGGATGTCGGCAAACAGGTAGGCCGACAGCGGCACCTTCTCCGAGGGCTTGAGCACCATGCGGTTGTTGGTGGCCACCGAAGGCACCACCTTGTGCGCCACCTGGTTCATCGGGTGGTTGAAGGGCGTGATGGCGGTGATGACGCCCAGCAGCGGATCACGCTGCGTGTAGACCCGGCGCTTGCGACCGTGCGGGGTGATGTCGCAGGAGAAGATCTGCCCGTCGTCGCGCAGGCACTCGTTGGCGCCGAACATCAGCACATCGGCTACGCGGCCCGCCTCGTAGGTGCTGTCCTTCATCGACAGGCCGCACTCTGCGGTGATGAGCGCCGCGATCTGTGGCACCCGTTCGCGCACGATGGCCGCCGCCTTGTTCAGGATGTTGGCGCGCTCGAAGCGGCTCAGGCGCGGCTTGTAGGCCTGCGCGATGCGAAAGGCCTCACGCACCTGCTCCAGGCTGGCCTTGGGCACCGTACCCACCACCGCGTGGGTGAAGGGGTTGAAGACTTCGATGTGGCGGTCACAAGCCACCTTCTGGCCGGCGATGCGCAGTTGCTCTTGGATCATGGGAGAGGTCTTCCGGGTACGTGAAGGAGGGTGTCCGGGCGAAGGGAGGCGCGCTCACTGCGCGTGGTTCAGCGCGAGGTCAAAGGCGTCGAAGTTGCGCCAGCGCCGCTGCGGGTCCAGCCCGTCGATGCGGCGGTTCAGGATCAACGGCACGCGTTGCTCGGAGATGCCGCCGTGCGAGCGCAGCGGCACCTCCAGGGCCGTCAGGTCATGGCGCGCCGCCGCCGTGCCGAGGACCACCGAGCGCTCGGACACCACCACGAGGTCGCCGATGCGGTCGGCCGGCAGCTCAAAACGCTCGGCCGCCTGCTCGCGCGTCAGCACCACCTCGATGCCGCGCAGCGCCGCGATGCGCTGCGCCAGGGCCGCCGCATCGGTGGCGGGAGGCAGGTACACCGTGGCAAACGAACCCAGGGCACCGTGGTGCACGACATAGGGGTCGGTGATGGGCAGGATGACACGGGCCACCGCCTCACCGAGCCAGCCGTCCAGCACGTCCTGCAGGTAGATGACGTCCGGCTGGGCGTCCATGCGCACCTTGGCGTTCATGCCGTGGTCGGCCGTCAGGGCGATCACGCAGCCCATGGCGTCCAGCTCGCCCAGGTAGCGGTCCATCATGGCGTAGAAGGCGTTGGCGCCCTCGTCGCCGGGGGCATGCTTGTGCTGGATGTAATCCGTGGTGCTCAGGTACATGACATCCGGGCGCCGGGTCTTCATGAGCTGGACGCCGGCGGCGAACACGAACTCCGACAGGCCTGCGCTGTAGACGTCCGGCACGCCCATGCCCACCAGGTCCAGCACGCCGGTGATACCGTTGTCGGCCTCGGTCACGGTGTCGGCCTTTTCGGAAGAAAAGCAGATGCCCTGCATGCCCTTGCCCAGCAGGCGGCGCAGCTTGTCCTTGGCCGTGATCACCGCGCAGCGCTTGCCCGCCTGTGCCAGCGCCGCCAGGATGGTGGGCGCACGCAGCCACTTCGGGTCGTTCATCATCACCTCGGTGCCCGAGGCGGCGTCATACAGGTAGTTGCCGCAGATGCCGTGCACGCTGGGCGGGGCGCCGGTGACGATGCTCAGGTTGTTGGGGTTGGTGAAGGTGGGCACCACGCAGTCAGCCACCAGCCCCGTGCCTTCAGCCAAGGTGCGCTTCATCCACGGCATGTGGCCGCCGAAGGTGGCCTGGGCGAGGTAATCCGGCTCGCAACCGTCCACGCACACAACCACGGTAGGTGACTGGGGCAGCCGGTAACGGCGGCCATTGACTTCGATCGCTTGCTCAGACACGGAAGGACTCCAAAAAAACGAGGGACTCAATCGGCGGGCGAGGCAGCTCGCCGGTCAGTGTTTGCCCACCTGCTGACTGACCATGCGGGCCTTGCTCTCCATGACATGGTCAAACATGGCGCGGCCCGCGGCCTGGCCATCGCCGCAGGCAATGGCCTTGACGATGGCGCGGTGCTCACCCGCCGACTGAGGCAGCTGTCCGCCTTCGGCCAGATGGGCCAGGTTCATGCGTCGGAACAGGCTCAACTCCTTGATGAGCTTGCGGTACAGGGCGGTGAGCTTGCGGTTGCCCGCCATCTCCACCAGACGGTCGTGGAACTGCAGGTTCAGCAGGTGGTAACTGCGCAGGTCAGACGCCTTCACGGCGCGCTCCATCGCATCCACCATGGCCCTCACCTCTTTGAGCTGCACAGGGGTGATGCGCTGGGCCAACTGCCTGCCCACCAGCTCATCCATGGCCGCCCGAAGATCGAAGATCTCCATGGCCTCGTCCAGTGGCACATCGCGGACGAACACGCCCCGGTTCTTCTCGGTGCGCACCAGCCCGGCTTCCTCCAGCATGCGAAAGGCCTCGCGCAGAGGCCCGCGCGACACACCCAGACGCGCGGCCAGGGTCATCTCGGTGAGCTTGGCTCCGGGTTGCAGCTCGCCAGAGACGATCATCCGCTCCAGTTCGGCCTGCACCAGGGTGGGCAGAGAACTGGATTGCAGCAACGCGATCGTCGGCACACCCAACACCGGCAGTGGCTGCGCGGGCGCGGGGATGGGCGCGGGGATGGCAGGCGGCGTCAACGGTTGCTTGGCGGCCGGCGGGCTGGAGCCGCCCAGGGTCTTCATGCGCAGGATTGGAACGTGAGGATCGCAGATTGTCAACAATCGACAAAATCGTTGACAGCAAGGCTTCGACGGTGCACGATTGCGCCCGATCTCGCTCCATCTCGCAACCACCTCGGACAAGGTGGAGCCTTGCAGAGGGCGCTGTCATCAAGCGGTCATCACCTCGACGCTACCGTCTTCGGTCCAACACGTTCCCGCTCCCGAAGGAGTCTTTCATGCGACTGTCCCGCCTGTATCTCGTCACCAGCTTGCTGCTCGGCCTCGTGGCTGGTAGCGCCTTCGCGCAGAAGACGCAATTGCTGGTCTACACCGCGCTGGAGACCGACCAGCTCAAGGCCTACCAGGAAGCCTTCAACAAGGTGGAGCCCAACATTGAGATCAAGTGGGTGCGCGACTCCACGGGCGTGATCACCGCCAAGCTGCTGGCCGAGAAGTCCAACCCGCAGGCTGACGTGGTCATGGGGGTGGCAGCCTCGAGCCTGGCGCTGCTGGACAAGCAGGGCATGCTCGAGCCCTACGCACCGCTGAACCTGGACGCCATCATGTCCAAGTACCGTGACAAGAAGAACCCGCCGGCCTGGTGGGGCATGGATGTCTGGGGTGCCACCGTCTGCTTCAACACGGTGGAAGCGCAAAAGCGCGGCATCCCCAAGCCCGAGACCTGGCAGGACCTCACCAAGCCCGCCTACAAGGGCCAGGTCGTGATGCCCAACCCCGCTTCCTCGGGCACTGGCTTCTTCGACGTCACCGCGTGGCTGACCTTGTTCGGCGATGACAACGGCAAGGGCGGCGGCTGGAAATACATGGACGCGCTGCACGAGAACATCGCGCAGTACACGCACTCCGGCTCCAAGCCCTGCAACATGGCGGCTGCGGGCGAGTTCGTGGTGGGCATTTCCTTCGAATACCGCGCCAACGCGAACAAGGCCCGCGGCGCCCCCATTGACCTCGTGTTCCCCAAGGAGGGCCTGGGCTGGGACCTGGAGGCCTTTGCCATCCACAAGGGCACCAAGAAGCTGGACGCCGCCAAGAAGCTCGCCAACTGGGCCTCCAGCAAGGACGCGATGATCCTGTACGGCAAGAACTTCGCCATCACCGCGCAGCCTGGTGTGGCCCCGCCCCTGCCCAACATCCCCAAGGATTACGAGGCCCGCCTGGTGAAGATGGACTTCTCCTGGGCCGCGGATAACCGCGAGCGCATCCTGGCCGAGTGGACCAAGCGCTACAACGCGAAATCAGAAAAGCGCTGATTCCGGCGTGACCGCCTTCCTGCAGCTCGAAGGCATCGAGAAGCAGTTCGGGGCCTTCACGGCCCTGCGCAGCATCGACCTGGACGTGCAGGCCGGCGAGTTCGTATGCTTTCTCGGGCCATCGGGCTGCGGCAAGACCACGCTGCTGCGCATCGTGGCGGGCCTGGAGGCGCAGAGCGCGGGTCGCATCCTGCAGGCCGGGCGCGACATCTCGACGCTTCCGCCCTCGCAGCGCGACTACGGCATCGTCTTCCAGTCCTACGCCCTCTTCCCCAACCTGAGCGTGGCCGACAACGTGGCCTACGGGCTGGTCAACCGCAGGACGCCCAGGGCGAAGGCCAACGTCCGCGTGGCCGAACTGCTGCAACTCGTGGGCCTTCCCGGCAGCCAGGACAAGTTCCCTGCGCAGTTGTCAGGCGGCCAGCAACAGCGCATCGCGCTGGCCCGCGCGCTGGCCACCTCGCCCGGGCTGCTGCTGCTTGATGAGCCACTGTCGGCGCTGGATGCCATCGTGCGTGTGCACCTTCGCCAGGAGATCCGCAGCCTGCAGCGCCAACTCGGCGTGACCACCATCATGGTCACGCACGACCAGGAGGAGGCCCTCTCCGTGGCCGACCGCATCGTGGTCATGAACCACGGCGTGATCGAGCAGGTGGGCACGCCGCAACAGGTCTACCGCGAACCTGCCAGTGCCTTTGTCGCTGATTTCGTCGGCAGGGTGAACGTGCTGCCTGCCCTCACCGAGGCCGGTGGCGTGGTGCGCGTGGGCCAAACCGCCTTCGACTGCAGTCACACGCTGCCGGCGGGGCGCGAGGTCAAGGTCTACCTTCGGCCGGAAGACGTGTTGGCGACTCCGACTGCGGGTTCGGGTTCGGCCGGCGCGGAATCGGTCAACGCGTTCGAAGTTCAGGTCGAGAAGGTCGAGTTCCTCGGCGCGTACTGCCTGGCCCGGGTGGGCGGCGCGGCCCTGGGAGAGCACCGTCTGCAGGTGGTGCTGTCGCTGGACTTCCTGACCCGGCACGGGCTGGAGACGGGCCGCCCGCTCAGGCTGTCGGTGCTGCCGGGCCGCTTGCGGATCTTCGGGGACGCATGACCCGGGGCACCACCGTGCTGCCAGCCCGCAGCGCGGGCGCCGCCGTGCGGCTGCAGGCCACGGGCAGCGACCGCATCGCCCACGCAGCGCTGGCCGCCGTCGCGCTGGTGCTGGTGGCCTTCCTGGCGTCGCCGCTGCTGGCCATCCTGGTGCAGGCGGTGGAGGACGCTGGGGGCCGCTTCGTCGGGCTGGCGAACTTCGTGGCCTACGCCCAGACCCCGGCGCTGCTGCAGTCGCTGTGGAACAGCCTGTGGGTGTCGGCGCTCGTCACGATGGTGGCCGTGCCGGCGGCCTTCGTCTTCGCCTATGCCCTCACGCGCAGCTGCATGCCGGCCAAACCGCTGCTGCGCGGCATCACGCTGATTCCCCTTCTGGCACCGACGCTGCTGTCGGCCATCTCGCTGATCTACTGGTTCGGCAACCAGGGCGTCCTCAAAAGCCTGCTGCTGGCCGTGGGCATCGACGAGATCTACGGCGCCCCAGGTATCGTGCTGGCGGAGATCTTCGCGGTTTTTCCCCACGCGCTGATGATCCTGGTCACCGCCTTGTCGGCAGCCGATGCGCGGCTGTACGAGGCCGCCGACGCGATGGGCACGAGCGCCGCGCGCAAGTTCCTCACCATCACGCTGCCCGGCGCGCGCTACGGGCTCATCAGCGCGAGCCTGGTCGTGTTCACGCTGGTGATCACGGACTTCGGCATTCCCAAGGTCATCGGCGGCAGCTTCAACGTGCTGGCCACCGACGTCTTCAAGCTCGTCATCGGCCAACAGGACTTCCAGCGCGGTGCGGTGGTAGCGCTGCTGTTGCTGGCCCCGGCGGTGCTCACCTTCGCGGTGGACCACCTGGTGCAGCGCCGGCAGATGGCCACGCTGAGCGCCCGCGCCGTGCCACTCAAGCCCCGACGGTCCGCCGTCTTCGACGCACTGATGCTGGGCTACTGCGGCACCGTGGCGTTTCTGATGCTGGCCATGCTGGGCATGACGATATTTGCGTCGTTCGCCACCTTCTGGCCCTACAACCTGACCCCGAGCCTGCGCCACTACGCCATGGGCCTGTTCGACGCGGAGTTCGGCGAGGGCTTTGTCAACAGCCTGACCATGGCCACCGGTACGGCGGTGTTCGGTTCAGTGCTGGTGTTCACGGGGGCCTACCTGATGGAGAAGACGCCGAGCCCGGCGCCGCTGCGCGCGGGGGTGCGGCTGCTGGCGACGCTGCCCATGGCCGTGCCCGGGCTGGTACTCGGCCTGGGCTACATCTTCTTCTTCAACGCGCCCGCGAATCCGCTGAACGGGCTGTACCACACGATGACGCTGCTGACGCTGTGCACCATCGTGCACTTCTACACGACGGGCCACCTCACGGCGGTGACGGCGCTGAAGAGCCTGGACGCGGAGTTCGAGGCGGTGTCGGCCTCGCTCAAGGTGCCGTTCTGGACCACGCTGCGCCGCGTGACGCTGCCGATCTGCACGCCGGCGCTGCTGGACATCGCACGCTACTTCTTCGTGAATGCGATGACGACGATCTCAGCCGTGGTCTTTCTCTACTCCCCCGACACCAAGGTGGCTTCGATTGCCATCCTCAATCTCGACGAGGCAGGCGACCTGGGCGCCGCGGCGGCCTGCGCCGTGATGATCGTCGCCGCCTCGGCCGTGGCCACCACGCTGTTCTGGCTGCTGTCGCGGCTGGTGGAGAAGAGGACGCAGGCGTGGAAGCGCGGAACGTGACGGGGTGTGGTTCGTGGGTGCTGTGATTTCTTTCGCTGCGAGACGGAAGGCGGTGCGCCGCGGCGCAGCGTGCGCGTACAACTTGACGCACGCTGCGATGCACGAGGCGGTGCGCTGCGGCGCTTCGGCGGGTCGGCCGGCCCGCTGGGCCGGCTGCCCTGCGGCGCTCGGGGTTGAGGCCCCGCCGTCGAACTCGCTTCGCGCCCTTCGGGCGCTGCGCTCAAACAACGACGGCGAGTCAGTTCACGAAGCGCGCTGCGCGCGCAGGCCCCAACCCCTGCGCTCCTCGGCGACCCTCAGGCGCGCCGCAACGCACCACCTCCCGCCTCGCGGACTCATGCAGGGAAGCAAGGCCAGAACGCCTACCGGAATGGGCATTCGCTCAGGCCCCCCGCTGTCGCGAGGCGAGCGCCACAAATGCCACTCATGCAACGGGCGTCAAGCGCACAAAGCACGCAGAACACCGGCCACACACCCCGCTGACCCCATCCGACAAGAGAAGCTCTCATGGACCGCGACCGCATCCTCCTGACCCCCGGCCCGCTCACCACCACGCTGCGCACCAAGCTCGCCATGCTCAAGGACTGGGGCTCCTGGGACGCCGACTTCAACGCCGTCACCGCCAGCGTGCGCAGCCGCCTGCTGGACATCGTGCACGGGCACGACAGCCACGTGGTCGTGCCCCTGCAAGGCAGCGGCACCTTCAGCGTGGAGGCTGCCGTGGCCACCGTGGTGCCGCACGACGGCCATGTGCTGGTGCCCGACAACGGCGCTTACTGCAAGCGCGCGGCCAAGCTGTCGCAGATGATGGGTCGCCAAGCCACGCTGATGCCCGTGCCTGAAGACCGGCCTGTCGATCCAGCCGCTGTTGAAGCGCAACTCAAGGCCGACCCCGGCATCACCCACGTCATCCTCATCCACTGCGAAACCGGCACGGGCGTGGAGAACCCGCTGGCTGCGGTGGCGGCGGTGTGCGAGCGCCACGGCAAGGGTCTGATCGTGGACGCCATGAGCAGTTTCGCGGCCCTGCCCATCGACGCGCGCAGCACGCGCTTCGATGCGCTGATTGCCGCCAGCGGCAAGTGCCTGGAGGGCGTGCCCGGCATGGGCTTCGTGTTCATCCGCAAGGCCATCCTGGACGATTGCGCCGGCAACAGCCAGAGCCTGGCCATGGACCTGCACGACCAGCATGTCTACATGGGCAAGACCGGGCAATGGCGCTTCACACCACCCACGCACGTGGTGGTGGCGCTGTCCGAGGCCATCACCCAGTTCGTCGAAGAAGGTGGCCAGCCGGCACGCCTGGCGCGCTACACCCAAAACTACCAGGCCCTGACCGAAGGCATGGCCGCACTCGGCTTCAAGCCCTTCCTGGACCCTGCCGTTCAGGCGCCCATCATCGTCACCTTCCACGCCCCGGCGCACCCCGCCTACGATTTCAAGAAGTTCTACGAAGCGGCCAAGGCCCGCGGGTTCCTCCTCTACCCCGGCAAGCTCACGCAGGTGGAGACTTTCCGGGTCGGCTGCATCGGCGCCATCGGGCCCCACGAGATGCGTCAGGCGGTGAACGCCGTGCGCGAGACCCTGGCCGAGATGGGCATCCCGGACGGCACGCCGGCGCTCTGACGCGCCTCCCAACACCGCCCTGCCCGAGCCCAGAACACCGAGCGCCCCCGCAACAGGAGACCCTGATGTCCACCCGCAACCCCAAGGAACATCCCGCCCTGGCCGACGTGCGCAAGTCCGGCGCGCAGAAGGTCAAGGTCGCCGTCAGCGACATCGACGGCATCCTGCGCGGCAAGTACCTGCACATCGACAAGTTCATGGGCGCCGCCCAACCTGCGCCGGGCGGAGGCTTCGGCTTCTGCGACGTGGTGTTCGGCTGGGATTCACACGACGTCTGCTACGACAACACCCAGCTCACCGGCTGGCACCACGGCTTTCCCGATGCGCTGGCGCGGCTGGATCTGGGCACGGCGCGGCGCGTGCCCTGGGACGGCGGGGTGCCCTTCTTCCTGGGCGAATTCGTCAACGCCGCGGGCGGCCCCTTGGAAATCTGCCCGCGCCAGACCCTCAAGCGCGTGCTCAAGCGGGCCGAGAGCCTGGGCGTGATGCCCATGGCCGGCATGGAGTTCGAGTGGTTCAACTTCGCCGAGACGCCGCAGAGCTGGGCTGACAAGCGGGGCGTGGGGCCCACCAACATCACTCCAGGCATGTTCGGCTACTCGCTGCTGCGCATGGCCGACAACCAAGGCTTCTTCAATGCGCTGATGGACGACATGGCCGCCTTTGGCGTGCCCATCGAAGGCCTGCACACCGAGACCGGGCCGGGGGTCTACGAGGCCGCCATCGTGTTTTCGGGCGCGCTCGAACAGGCCGACCGCGCCATCCTCTTCAAGACCGGCGCCAAGGAGATCGGCAAGCGCTTCGGCGTCATGCCCAGCTTCATGGCCAAGTGGTCGCAGGCCCTGCCCGGCTGCTCCGGCCACATCCACCAGAGCCTTTCCGACGGCAAGAAGAACCTGTTCTTCGACGCCAAGGCCAAGCGCTCGATGAGCAAGCTGTTCGAGAGCTATCTGGCCGGCCAGGTGGCCTGCCTGATGGAGTTCGCGCCGATGTTCTGGCCCACCATCAACAGCTACAAGCGCCTGGTGGACGGCTTCTGGGCGCCCGTCAAGCCCACCTGGGGCGTGGACAACCGCACCGCCAGCTTCCGCGTCATCGCTGGCAGCCCCAAGAGCACGCGGCTGGAAACCCGCTGTCCCGGTGCCGACGTCAACCCGTACCTGGCCATGGCGGCCGTCATCGCCGCCGGTCTGCACGGGGTGGAAAAAGGCCTGAAACTCACTGCCGCGCCCATCACCGGCACCAACCAGGGCGCCGACCACATCCCGCGCGCCCCGCGCTCACTCATCGAGACCACGCGCATCTTCCAGCGCAGCGACATCGCACGAGACTGGCTGGGCGACACCTTCGTCGACCACTTCGCCGCCACGCGCGAATGGGAGCACCGGCAGTGGCAGGATGCGGTGACCGACTGGGAACTGAAGCGCTACTTCGAGATCATCTGAGGGACACAGGCGTGCGCATCGTCGGCCACCAGGACCGCAACGAGTTCGAGACCGATCCGGTCAAGGCCTGGCATCGGGGCCGGCAGCTCGACACCCTGCTCGCCAAGGCCCTGCCTGAGCGGCCCCAGGGCGTGTGGCGAGCCCGCCACGAAGAGTTCAACCGGGTGGACGACGAGTGGCACCTGACCATCGCGCGGCGGCTGAACATAAAGTCAGCAGCGCCACTGGCGGGTGAAGCCCCAGCCGAATTCCGGGAACGTCATGCCACCTGATGACGCGCTACTTGATCTGTTGCGCCGCTTCCAGGACGAAGGGGTGGACTATGTGCTGATTGGCGGTCAGGCCGTTCGGCTGAATGGCTTCGTGCGGGCCACGGAAGACATCGACATCCTGCTGCCCAGTTCAGCGGACAACGGTCGCCGCGTGATCCGCGCGCTGGGCTTCCTGAAGTCCAGCAAGGACCTGGACCCCGCCTGGTTCGAGGTGGATCCTGAGCAGCCTGAGAACATCCGCGTCGCCGACAACCTGCTGATCGACCTGCTGTTTGCGGCCAATGGCGAGGACTTCTTCAGCCTGCAACCTCACGTCCGGGAACTGGAGGTCGACGGCGTCAGGATCCGAACACTCGACATCGACGGCCTCCTGAAGACCAAGACCGGCTATCGCGACAAGGACCGCATCGACCGAGAGGCGCTGGAAAGGCTGCGACAGCGACTTTGAACGACCGCGATCCAACAGCCCCAGGGCGGCGCGCTGCGGGTGCGGAAGAAGCATGTTTCTTGAGATATCAGACCCGAGGGCCGAGCGGCTCACACCATGGTCACAACTTGTTGTGCGTCCCATCACACAGCGCGCCCTTGCCGCTGTGCTTGCACCCGCAGAAGTAGACCGTCTTCGATTCGGTGGCGCTCCATTTCACCGGCGTGAAGCTGGAGCCCTTGTGGGAGCCGTCACAAAAGGGCTGGTTCTTGCTCTGGCCGCAGGCGCACCAGTAGTAGCTCTTGCCCGCCTCCACAGCAACGGCATAAGGTGACTTCTGGGCGATGGCGGGGGTCATGGGTTGTCCTGTTCGAAAAGGGGTTGAAGCCCTGCAAGTTTGGCACGGCCAGCCAGCTTGACGCGACTCGCCTCGAATGAGGGAAAGTCCCGTGCGGGGCGAATCGAGACCGAGCCATGATCGCGCTTTTCTGTATCAGCAGGCTTGGCCCATCGGCCGTGCACGCACGGTCTGCCGGCTCCAGGAGAGGCAACAGATGAAATTCCTGATCCACATCACATGCGGCCCCGAGAACCCTTCCAAGGCCGCGCTCGCATTCCTGGTGGCCAAGGCGGCTCAGGACGAGGGGCATGAAGTGCGGATGTTTCTCGCAGCCGATGCGGCCAGCTTGCTGCGCCCCGCCGTCATAGAGAACCTGCAGGGGCTGGGCACCGGGCCGCTGAAGGCGCACCTGGAGTCGCTGCGCGCCGGCGGGGCGAGCTTCTACGTCTCGGGCATGTCCGCCAAGAGTCGCGGATTCGATGCGACCGAGCTGGGCGACCTCAAGGCCGAGTTCGCGCTGCCCACCATGCTCGTGCGCCTGGCGGCCGAGGCCGACCGGGTGCTGTGCTACTGACCGAGCGACCTCCCAAAGCGGGCTCGTAACTTCAGCAGGTTCTCCCGTACCGCGGGACCAAGGTCCTTCAATCGCTGGAGGTCGGCGGCCTCTGTACCACCCTCAGCGGGTACCTGGGCCATCATGGCGGGGAAGGGGTCGAGCCGACAAGTGGAAAGCCAGTCGCGCAGGCCGGCGTGTGCTGCCCAGGCGCGTTGGTTTTCACCGCCGACGAGGATGCGGTCGATCCAGTCCTCCACCGTGTCAACCATGCGACACACCTGGGTCATGCCGTTGCGCGCCGCCACACCCTCCACGCGGGCCTCCACGGCAGCGATCAGCGCCGCGCTCAGGCTCAGCATGGGAAAACGCACGCACTGCAGGCGAATGCGCCCTTCTTCGAAGACCGCCCCGTGCGAGTGCAGTCCGCGCGACAGGGCCCGGGCAGTGCAATCGATGAACAGCGCCTGGTCCGGCACGCGCATGATGCCGCCCTGCAGGCGCAGCCCGCCCGGCTCGACGGCCTGCACATGGCCCTCGCGCACGGTGCGACCGATGCCCCGCGCCCGGGCCAGTTCTGCCTCGGTGACGGTGGCCGCCCGGGTTCGACACCAACTGCCTCTTTTGGCCTCTCCTTTGCGTGCGCGACCAATCAAATCAACAACTTACAGCAAGAGCGCCAGATTGTGTAGTGGCAAGCTATAGGTGACATGGTATTGGCA